>ERZ1643246.1434-NODE-1434-length-25971-cov-34.695902_pt1 | contig 25971 bp, 27 predicted proteins | sample MGYA00579265_ERZ1643246 | MGnify/ENA primary metagenome ERZ1643246 (study PRJEB29033, sample SAMEA4952261) | chicken gut metagenome | biome: Broiler Chicken; feature: Gastrointestinal Tract; material: Caecum | place: Ireland | collected 2018 | study: Broiler...
CTATGCGCCCTCTTGCCTGGCTCTCTCCGAAAGAAAAACTTGCTGCTTTCTTTGAATCTCTCGCTGTACAAGATGTTTGACAAACCTACACGGGGCGAAAATTCATACGTTTGTCGGTACGGCCGCGCGGAACGCCGCAGCCGGGCGGGGCGGGAACGCCTTACTCGCCGAAATCTGCCGCCACCTTTTTCAGCATCTGGCGGATGGGCAGCTGGTAGGGGCAGCGGGTCTCGCAGGCGCCGCACTCGATGCAGGCGCCTGCCTTGACCGGGAGGGTGTTGTACCGCTCGTGCGCCCAGCCTTCCAGGCCGTAGCGGTTGAGGTATCCCTGGAACAAAAAGCAGTTGGGGATCTGGATGCCCACCGTGCAGGGCGCGCAGTAGTTGCAGCGGCGGCAGAACTGGGTGCCCAGGCTTTTGCGCACCTCCTCGCAGGCGGCCAGCTCCTCCTCGGTCAGGGGGGAAGCATCCTCGGCGGCGGCCACGTTCTGGCTCAGCTCCCGCAGCTCGGCCATGCCGGGGATGACCACCGTCACGCCGGGGTTTGCCAGCGTGTAGCGGATGGCCAGGCGGCCGCTCTCGATGGCGCCGCCGGCCAGCGGCTTCATGGCGATGAACGCCTTGCCGGTGGCCTTGCAGCGGGCGATCAGGTCGGCGCCCTGCTGCTCGACGATGTTGTAGGGGAACATGATGGTCTCGATGTCGGGGCAGGCCAGCGCCTTCTCAAAGGTGGCGGCCAGGTGGGCCGTAACGCCGATGTGCTCCACAATGCCCACCGCGTGGGCGCTTTTCAGCGCCTCCAGCGCGCCGCCGGGGGCGATGATGCGGTCAAAATCCTCCGGGCTGGGGTTGTGGAACTGGTACAGCTCGATGTGGTCGGTGCGCAGGCTGCGCAGGCTGGCGTTCAGCTCCTCGGCCATCTCCTCGGCGGTGATGGCGCGGCATTTGGTGGCGATGATAAATTCATCCCGCAGACCGCTTTGCTGCAAAGCCTGGCCGATCCATTCCTCGCTGACAGTGTACGCGCGGGCGGTGTCGATGTAGTTGATGCCGGCCTTGTGGGCAGCCTCCAGCAGCTGGCGCGTCCTGGGCTGGTCGATGCGCTGCACCGGGATGCCGCCAAAGCCCAGGCGGGAGACCTGCAATCCCGTGGACCCCAATGAAACATACTGCATAACAATAACGCCTCCGTTTGGGCGCGGGCCGGTGGCGTGCCGGGGCAAACGCCCGCGGGGCCGGCAAAAGGCCGCCCCGCGGCCGGGCCGCGCCGTTGTCCGCCGCGCCGGGCTTTTCCCCGCACGGCGATATATCCACACTATTATAGCAGACTGTTCGCAAAATGCAATTTTTGTTTTTGCGGGCGCCGGCCCGTTTTGGCGCATCCCAGCCCCGGCGGCACAGGAATGTCCCCTTCACCGCTTTTAATTGACAAAGCAGGCCCCTTGCGATAGGATACTATACAAACAGGACACGGATCATACACCAGGTTTTTCCATGCAGGGCGCCGCGTTCCGGCAGACCTGCATGGCACACGGCAAAAGGAGCGTGCAGTTTACCATGCGTTACGGGTTTATCGGATGCGGCAACATGGGCGGCGCGGTGGCGCGGGCGGTCTGCCGCGGCGCGGGCGCAAACCAGGTGCTTCTGGCCAACCGGACCGCGGCCAAGGCCGAGGCCCTGGCCGCCGAGCTGGGCTGCCAGGCGGGCGGCAACGCCCGGGTCGCCCGGGAGTGCGGCTACATTTTCCTCGGCGTCAAGCCGCAGATGATGGCGGATATGCTGGACGGCATCGCCGACATCCTGGCTGCGCGGCAGACGCCCTTTGTGCTGGTCAGCATGGCGGCGGGGCTTTCGATGGCGCGCATCCGGCAGATGGCCGGCGACGCCTACCCCGTCATCCGCATCATGCCCAACACGCCGGTGGCGGTGGGGGCCGGCATGGTGCAGTACTGCGCCGCCGGTGTGACGCCGGAGCAGATGGCGGAATTTTTGCAGGCCATGTCCCCCGCCGGCCTGCTGGACCCGGTGGAGGAAAGCCAGATCGACGCCGCCAGCTGTGTGTCCGGCTGCGGGCCTGCCTGGGCGTACCAGTTTGTCGAGGCGCTGGCCGACGGCGGCGTGGCGGCGGGCCTGCCCCGCGCCAAAGCCCAGCTGTACGCGGCGCAGATGCTTTTGGGCAGCGCCCGGATGGTGCTGGAAAGCGGCAGCCACCCCGGCGCTTTGAAGGACGCGGTGTGCAGCCCCGGCGGTTCTACCATCCAGGGCGTGCGGCTGCTGGAGGAGCGCGCCTTCCGCGGCGCCGTGACCGACGCGGTGCTGGCCGCCTTTGACAAGACGAAAGAGATGGGGAAACGGTAAGGCAAATGCAGAATCCGGAATGAGGAGTTTTTCCGTTCCGCCCGGCGAAACCGCGGCGGCAGGGGGGGCAAAAATGCGTATCGTTGTAAAGATCGGCACCAGCACGCTGGCCCATGCGGGCGGGCGGCTGAACATCCGCCATACCGAGGAACTGGTCAAGACCCTGAGCGACCTGAAAAACGCCGGGCACGAGCTGATCGTGGTGTCCTCGGGGGCCATCGGCATGGGGGCGGGCAAGCTGCAGATCCCCCGCCCGCAGGACATGCCCACCAAGCAGGCCGCGGCATCGGTGGGCCAGTGCGAGCTGATGTACACCTATGACCGGCTGTTCTCGGCCTATAACCACACCGTGGCGCAGATCTTGGTCACGCGGGAGGACTTTGACCGCGCCCCCCGCCTGATGAACCTGCAGAACACCGTCTACCGGCTTTTGCAGCTGGGGGCCATCCCCATCATCAACGAAAACGACAGCGTCGCCACCGAGGAGATCGCCGTGGGCGACAACGACACCATGGGCGCTCTGGTGGCCAAATACGCCCGCGCCGACCTGCTGGTGGTGCTGAGCGACATTGACGGCCTGTACACCGCCGACCCCCACACCCACCCGGATGCAAAACGCATCGAGACAGTGGCCGAGATCACTCCGGAGATCGAGGCGCTGGCCGGCGGGGTGCACAGCGGCCTGGGCACCGGCGGCATGGCCACCAAGATCATGGCCGCCCGCATCGCCGCCGGCGCGGGGGTGGACATGGTCATTGCCAACGGCGGCACGCCGTCGCTGCTGTACGATATTGTGGAGGGCAAGCCGGTGGGCACCCGTTTCATCGGCCGAAAGTAAGTCCATACTGTCCGGATACCGGCGGGCGCCGCGCACCGGCCCCGCCATTTTTTATAAGGAGGCGTTTGCCATGACAACCCACGAGATCCTGCTGGCCGCGCAGGCTGCCCGCCAGCCGCTGGCGCTGGCTTCCACCGACGCCAAAAATGCCGCGCTGGAGGCCATGGCCGTAGCGCTGGTGGCCGCCGCGCCGGAGATTTTGGCCGCCAACCGCCAGGACATCGACGCTGCCCGCGGCAAGGTGTCCGACGTGATGCTGGACCGCCTGGCGCTGACCAACACCCGCCTGGCCGACATGGCCAAGGGCATGCGGGAGGTCGCCGCCCTGCCCGACCCGGTGGGCGCAGTGCTGCGCAAGATCGTGCGGCCCAACGGCCTGGTGATCGAAAAGACCGCCGTGCCCATGGGCGTGATCGCCATCATTTACGAGAGCCGCCCCAACGTCACCTCCGACGCGGCGGCGCTGGCTATCAAGGCGGGCAGCGCCTGCGTGCTGCGCTGCGGGCGGGACGCCTGGCGCAGCTGCAGCGCCATTGTGGCGGCGCTGCGCCGCGGGCTGGCGCAGGCGGGCCTGCCCGAAACCGCCGTCAGCCTGATCGAGGACACCTCCCACGCCTCCGCCAACGAGCTGATGACCGCCGACGGCCTGGTGGACCTGCTGATCCCCCGCGGCGGCAGGGGGCTGATCTCGGCCTGCGTGGCCAACGCCACGGTGCCCTGCATCCAGACCGGCACCGGCATCTGCCACATCTATGTGGACAAGGCCGCCGACCCGGAAATGGCAGTGTCCATCGTCGAGAACGCCAAGACCAGCCGCCCCAGCGTCTGCAACGCCGGGGAAGTCTGCCTGGTGCACCGGGACGCCGCGCCGCAGTTTCTGCCCCTGTTGAAGCAGGCGCTGGTGGACAGCCGCTCCGCCGCGGGCCTGCCCCCGGTGGAGCTGCGGCTGGACGAACGCGCGGCCGCCCTTATCCCCGGCACGCCCGCCGGCCCCGACGACTTTGACACCGAGTTTTTGGATTATATCCTGGCCGTGGGCGTGGTGGACAGCCTGGACGACGCCATCGCCCACATTGGCGCCCACTCCACCCACCACAGCGACGCCATCGTCACGGCGGACGACGCCGCGGCGGCCCGCTTTGTCTCCTGCGTGGACAGCGCGGCGGTCTACGTCAACGCCTCCACCCGCTTTACCGACGGCGGCGAGTTCGGCCTGGGCTGCGAGATGGGCATCTCGACCCAGAAGCTGCACGCCCGCGGCCCCATGGGCCTGGCCGAGCTGTGCACCTACAAGTATATCATCCGCGGCAGCGGCCAGGTGCGCGGCGGTTCGGCCGCCAGGCTGCAAACGCCCTGCGGGTGAAAGAGTTCCCGCCGGAAGGAGCGCCCGCCATGCCGCAGCATACCCCCTCTGACCGATGGTTCACGGTGGAGGCCATCGACGCCGATACCTACGCCATCAGCGAATATGCCCACTGGGAGGAGCCCCACTGCTACCTGCTGAACGGCGACCGCGCCAGCCTGCTGATCGACACCGGGCTAGGCGTGGGGCAGATCGCCGCCGTGGCCGCCGGGCTGGCCGGCCGGCCCGTCACCGCCGTTTTGACCCACGCCCACTGGGACCACATGGGCGGCCTGCGCGGCTTTCCGGCCTTTGCGGCCCACCGGGCGGAGCTGGACTGGCTGACCGGGCAGTTCCCATTGCCGCCGGCCGCGGTGCGCGCCCAGCTGCGCGACCCGCGCCTGCCGGCAGGTTTTGATTTGGACGGCTACCGGGTGTTCCAGGGGCGGCCCGCCCGGCTGTGGCGGGGCGGCGAGACCATCGACCTGGGCGACCGCCAGCTGCGGGTGCTGCACACGCCGGGCCACTCGCCGGGGCATGTCTGCTACTGGGAGCCTGCCGCCGGCTATCTGTTCACCGGCGACCTGGTCTACCTGGGCGAGCTGGCGGCGGATTTCCCCTCCACCGACCCGCAGGCCTATCTGCGGTCGCTGCGCCGGGCGGCCGCGCTGCCGGTGCGGCGCATCCTGCCCGGCCACCACAGCCTGGATGTGCCCGCCGGGCTGGCCGGAGAGATGGCCGCCGCCTTTGCCCGCCTGAACGCCCGCGGCCTGCTGCGCCACGGCGCGGGCCGCTTTGCCTTTGACGGGTGGTCGGTGCGGCTTTGACCGGATAACGCAGCACAGCCCCGCACGGCTTTGATGCCGTGCGGGGCTGTGTTTTTTTTTCTGGCGCCGGCAGGGCCGCGGGGGTTACGCCTCGGCCACTGTGGCGTTGTCCACGACCTGATGCAGGACGATGTCGCGCAGGATGGTGGCGCGGACATAGTTTTCGCCGTAAGCCTCAATATAGGGGTCGGGGGTATCGGTGTTCAGCACGTCGTTGATGTTGGCATCGCGCACCGTGTCGTCGCAGACCAGGTTCTCCTGCTCGGCGATGGCCTGGATCAGCAGCGCGCGCTGGGCGGACTCCTCAATGACCGCCGAGAAATAGGTGGCGGTCTCCTCCATCATCGAGCTGTCGATCAGCGAAAGCACCTGCTCCAGCGTCATGCCGTAGGAGCTGCCCATGTTGACGCAGTAGGACTGCAGGAACAGGTCGGTGAAGTATTTCTCCACATTGGCAGGGATCTCAGAGAACTGGGCCTCCTCCAGCAGGGCCTGGTAGGCGGCCTCGCTCATATTGTTGTAGCGGATATCCTCGCGCATATAGTCGCGCAGCTCCTGGACGGTGCTCAGGTTCAGGTAGGGGTTGACGTTGTCTGCGATCCACTCGTCGGTCAGGTCCGCCACGTAGTTCAGCGTGGTGGCAAAGACCGCGTCCTTGCCGGCCAGGTCCGGGTTGCTGTCGTAGGGATCGGGGAAGGTGACCTCCACGTCAAAGGTCTCGCCGGGGGTGTGGCCGGCGATCTGGTCCTCGAAGTCGTCGATAAAGCTGCCGCTGCCCAGCTCCAGGATGTAATCCTGAGAGGAGCCGCCGTCAAATTCCTCGCCGTCCACCGTACCCACAAAGTCGATGCTGACGATATCGCCCATCTCGGCGGCACGGTCGGTGACCTGGGGCAGGGTGCTGGCGTTGTACAGCAGGTTCTGCTTGACGTAGGTGTCGATGTCCTCCTCGGTGACCTCGTCGGTGCCGGCGGGCAGCGTCAGGGCGGCGTAATCCTCCGGCAGCGTCACGCAGTCCAGGGCGCGGACGCCCGCGATATAGCCGTTCTCGTCAAAAATGTCGCTGTAATTGAAGTCCAGCAGGTAGCCGTAGGTATCCAGCGCGGTCTCGGCGGTGGAAGTCTCGCCGGTAGCGGTCTCGCTGGTGGCGGTCTCGGCGCTCTCGCCGGTGTCGGAAGAGCTGGCGGAGCTGCTGTCGGTCTGGGAGCAGCCGGCCAACACCAGGGCAAGCGCCAGCGTCAGCGCGCCGGCACGAAGGGAATCTTTGTGTTTCATTCGGGATATCTCCTTGTCTTTTTCAGCGCCGGGCGGCGGTTTTTCCGCCGCCGGGGACAGCGCCTTTTTCTGCAATGTGTATCATTATACAACACGCCGGCCAAAAAGTACAGTGTCAAAACGGTGGCAGCCGGGCCGGGCGTTTGCAGCGGGGCCCGCGGTGTGTTACACTATAGTTGATATAAACAGGAAAAACAGGAGATCTGCGGCTTCCCCTTTCCTGCCGGGGCCGCCGCAGGCAAACCTGCACAGAGGGAGTTTTTACCCATGGACAAAGCCAAGATCGACCGCATCAATGCGCTGGCCCGCAAAGCCAAGGCCGGCCCGCTGACCCCGGAGGAGCTTGCCGAGCGCGACGCCCTGCGCAAAGAATACCTGGAGGCGGTGCGCAAAAATTTCCGCGCCCAGATGGACCGCATCGTCATTGTGGAGCCGGACGGCACCCGCCACGGCGTGGGCCGCCCCCATCCGCCGGAGTGCAAAAACTGACGCGGCAGGCCGGCGGCGTGCCGCCGCGCCGTGTTTTCCCTGCCGATTTTTGCCCAAACCATTGGCATTTTGGGCAGGATTTGCTATAATATTTTCGTTACTGGGCGCGGCGGCAGTCCGCGGCGCCCGGCGCAGCAGCGGATCCCGCGCAGGGCGCGCGGAAAAGGCTGCGCGCCTGACCTTTTGAAAGAGGTAGAATATCCATGTTGACAGCAATCACCGGTATCAACTGGGGCGACGAGGGCAAGGGCCGCATGGTCGACCTGCTCAGCCAGGATTACGACATCGTGGCCCGGTACCAGGGCGGCGACAATGCCGGCCACACCGTCAAGAACGAGCGGGGCAAGTTCATTTTGAACCTGATCCCCTCCGGCATTCTGCGCCCGGAGGTCGTCTGCGTCATGGGCGGCGGTATGGTCATCGACCCCCACCACCTGGAGGGCGAGATCGCCCAGCTGCGGGAGAAGGACATCGCCATCAGCCCCGACAACCTGAAGATTTCCGACCGCGCCACCATCACCATGCCCTTCCATGTGGACCAGGACGGGCTGGAGGAGGCGCGCCTTTCGGCCACCGGCGCCCAGTTCGGCTCCACCAAGCGGGGCATCGCCTACACCTACGGCGACAAGTTCATGAAAAAGACGCTGCGCATGGGCGACCTGCTGCACATGGATGCGGGCGTGCGCAAGCGGCTGGAGACCATCGTCGAGTCCAAAAACCTGACGATGGAGCGCATCTACGGCCAGAAGCCTGTCTCGGTGGACGAGATGTGGGCCTGGTGCCAGCATTACGCCCAGGTGTTCGCCCCCTACATCTGCAACGTGGGCGACTACCTGGCCAAGGCCGACGACGCCGGCAAAAAGATCCTGTTTGAAGCCCAGCTGGGCGCGCTGCGGGACATCGACTTCGGCATTTACCCCTACACTTCCAGCTCCAACACCATCGGCGCCTATGCGCCCATCGGCGCGGGCATCCCCGGCCGCAAGCTGGATCTGTCCATCGGCATCATGAAGGCGTACTCCTCCTGCGTGGGCGAGGGCCCCTTCACCGCCGAGCTGGCCATGACCGAGGCCGACAAGGATGTTCTGCGCGAGCATGGCCACGAGTACGGCGCCGCCACCGGCCGCCCCCGCCGGGTGGGCCCCTTTGACGTGGTGGCCAGCCGCTACGGCGTGCAGTGCCAGGGCTGCGACGAGCTGGCGCTGACCCTGCTGGACGTGCTGGACTATATGGAGCAGATCCCCGTGGTGGCCCGCTACCAGCTGGCCGACGGCAGCGTGACCGACGTGTTCCCCATGGGCAAGACGCTGGACGACGCCCGCCCGGTGGTGGAGACGCTGCCCGGCTGGCACTGCGACATCACCGCCGTGCGCCGGTTCGAGGACCTGCCCCAGGCCGCGCAGGACTACGTGGCTTACATCGAGAAGGCCGTGGGCTGCAAGATCAAGTACATCTCGGTCGGCCCGGAGCGCGACGCCTGCATCGTGCGCTGAGCGCGGCGGCCTTTTGGCGCGGGCCTGCCCGCAGGCGCCGCACCGACAGCTGAACCAGACCGCTTTCCCGCCGGGTCAGGGCCTTTGCCCGAACCCGGCGGGTTTCTTTGGCAGCCGGGGCAGCGTCCGTCCATTTTTATCGTTTTACATCAGGGGATAAGGGAGTTATCGTATCATGACCGAATTTCTGCTGCGCACCTTTGTCAAGGACGCGCAAAACACCGCCGACCGGGCCGTGCGTTCGGCTTGCGGCAACCTGGCCTGCATCGTGGGCATTGTGTGCAATGTCCTGTTGTTTTTGGGCAAGTTCATTGTGGGCACGCTGTTCGGCAGCCTGTCCATCACCGCCGACGCCATCAACAACCTGTCCGACGCCAGCTCCAACATCGTCAGCCTGGTGGGGTTCAAGCTGGGCAGCAAGCCTGCCGACAAAAAGCACCCTTACGGCCACGCCCGGTACGAGTACCTGGCCGGGCTGGCGGTGTCGGTGATGATCCTGGTCATCGGCATCGAGCTGGGCAAGGAAAGCCTGACCAAGGTCGTTGCCCCCACGCCGGTGGAGTTCAGCTGGCTGTCGGCCGCGGTGCTGCTGGCGTCCATCCTGGTCAAGCTGTGGCTCAGCGCCTTCAACCGCACGGTGGGCAGGCGCATCCATTCCGAAACGCTGCTGGCCACCGCGGCCGACAGCCGCAACGACGTCATCTCCACCGCCGCCGTGCTGGTCGCTTCCATCGTGGCTTATTATACCGGCTTTGACCGGCTGGACGGCATCATGGGGCTTGCGGTGGCGGCGTTCATCCTGTACAGCGGCGTCGGCCTGGTGCGGGACACGCTGGACCCCATCCTGGGCGCCGCGCCCGACCCGGAGCTGGTGGAGCAGATCCGGCAAAAAGCCCTCTCCTACCCCGACGTGCTGGGCCTGCACGACCTGATGATCCACGACTACGGCCCCGGCAACCGGCTGGTGAGCTTCCACCTGGAAATGCCCGCCGAGGGCGACGTGATGGCCATGCACGACGAGATCGACCGCATGGAGAAGGATTTTTACACAAACGACGGCCTGCTGACCACCATCCACTTTGACCCGGTGGTGACCAGCGACCCCCATGTGACCGAACTGCGGGACTATGTGGAAGCCGCCGCCCATGCCCTTGACCCGGAGATCAACATCCACGACCTGCGCATCGTGCCCGGCCCCACCCACACCAACGTCATTTTTGACTGCGCCGCCCCGCCCCGCTACTTTGCCAAGGGCAGCGACGCCGGCCGCGACCTGCTCACCGCCCTGCGGGACGCGGTGCGGCAGAAATGGCCCGACCATTTCTGCGTCATCCAGCTGGAGCAGCTGTATGCCGACCTGACGCCGGAGAGCTGAACCCGCACTGTACATTTGGGCAAATTTGTCGTATGATTTTAGTGTGATACCGCATACCGCGGAAGGCCGGCCTGCGCCGCCCGCCCCGCTCCGCCTGCAAGGAGGATGTTTATGGATTACAACAAGGCAGCCCTGGAGCTGCACGAAAAGTTCCCCGGCAAGATCGCTGTGCAAAGCCTGGTGGAGTGCCGCGACCGCGACGCGCTTTCCACCGCCTACACCCCCGGCGTGGCCGAGCCCTGCCGCAAGATCAAGGCCGACCCGGCCGACGTCTACCGCTACACCTGCAAAGGGCGCATGGTGGCGGTGGTCTCCAACGGCACCGCCGTGCTGGGCCTGGGCAACATCGGCCCTGAGGCCGCCCTGCCCGTCATGGAGGGCAAGTGCGTGCTGTTCAAGGAGTTTGGCGGCGTGGACGCCTTCCCCATCTGCATCGACGCCAAGACCAAGGAGGAGATCATCGCCGCAGTGAAGGCGATTGCCCCCACCTTCGGCGGCATCAACCTGGAGGACATCCGCAGCCCCGAGTGCTTCGAGATCGAGGAGACGCTGGAGCGGGAGCTGGATATTCCCGTCTTCCACGATGACCAGCACGGCACCGCCATCATCGTTCTGGCCGGCCTGCTCAACGCGCTGAAGGTGGTGGGCAAGCGCATCGAGGATGTGCGCATCGTCCAGAACGGCCCCGGCGCCGCCGGCACCGCCATCATCAAGATGCTGATGACCGCCGGCGCAAAGCACATCGTCGCGGTGGACGAAAACGGCATCCTGGTGCCGGGCCGCCCCGCCGGCCTGCCCGGCCACAAGGCGCAGCTGGCCGAGATCACCAACCCGGAGCGGATCTCCGGCACGCTGGCCGACGCCATCCGCGGCGCGGACGTGTTCATCGGCACCTCGGTGGCCGGCGCGCTGACGCAGGAGCTGGCCGCGACCATGGCCCCCGACGCCATCGTCTTTGCCATGGCCAACCCCACCCCGGAGATCATGCCCGACCAGGCCAAGGCCGCCGGCGTGCGGGTGATCGGCACCGGCCGCAGCGATTTCCCCAACCAGGTCAACAACGTGCTGGCCTTCCCCGGCATCTTCAAGGGCGCGCTGTCGGTGCGGGCGCGGGACATCAACCCCGCCATGAAGATGGCCGCCGCCAAAGCCATCGCCGGCCTGATCCCGGACAGCGAGCTGTGCGAGGACAACATCCTGCCCAAAGCCTTTGACCCCCGCATTGCGGGCGCCGTGGCCGACGCAGTGGCGAAAGCCGCGCGGGAAAGCGGCGTGGCGCGGGCATGAGCATCCGGACCATTTCTGCCGCCGCCGTCACCGACGCGGTGGAGCGGCTGTGCATCCAGGCAAACACCTGCCTGCCCGCCGATGTGAAAGCCGCGCTGGACGCCGCCGCGGCGGCCGAGCCCTGGCCGCTGGCGAAAGAAACGCTGGGCCTGTTGCAGAAAAACCTCTGCACGGCGGCGGACAAGGAGCTGCCCATCTGCCAGGATACCGGCATGGCCTGCGTTTTTGTGGAGCTGGGCCGGGGCGCCCGCATCGACGGCGACCTGCAGGCCGCCATCGACGAGGGGGTGCGCCGCGGCTACGAGAAGGGCTACCTGCGCAAAAGCATCACCGCCGACCCTCTCAAGCGGGTGAACACCGGCGACAACACCCCCGCCTTTGTGACGCTGCACCTGGCGGAGGGCGACCTCTGCCGCATCACCGTCGCCCCCAAGGGCGCCGGCAGCGAGAACATGAGCCGCCTGGCCATGCTAAAGCCCGCCGACGGCGTGCAGGGCGTCAAGGACTTTGTGCTGGACACGGTGCGCCGGGCCGGGGCCAACCCCTGCCCGCCCATCGTGCTGGGCGTGGGCATCGGCGGCAGCTTTGACAAGTGCGCCGCCCTGGCCAAAGAGGCCCTGCTGCGCCCGCTGGACCAGCCCAACCCCGACCCCTACTACGCCGCGCTGGAAGCCGAGCTGAAGGACGCCGTAAACGCCATGGGCATTGGCCCGCAGGGCTTTGGCGGCCGCACCACCTGCCTGGGGGTGGCCATCCGGCAGATGCCCACCCATGTGGCCTGCCTGCCGGTGGCGGTCAACGTCAGCTGCCACGTGACCCGCCGGGCCAGCGCGGAGCTGTAACATCCCGGACAACAAACCCGCCAAGGAGGTACCGCCATGGCCCTGAAAGGCAACCCGAACATCGACATTCCGCTGGACGGCGTGGGCGCCCAGCCGGACGCCGTGCGCCGCAGCCGCGCCCCCATCGACATCCCGCTGGACGGCCGCGGCGACGACCCGGCGCAGATCAGCCGGCTGGAGCTGGAGATGGTCAACCGCCACCACGCCGAGGTCAAGGCGCTGTACCGCCGCGCACAGAAGGGGGAATAAGTTTTGCAGTATCGTTTGCAGACGCCGCTTTGCAAAGCGGACCTGTCGCCGCTGGCCGCCGGTGACACGGTGCTTTTGTCCGGTGTGGTGTATACCGCCCGCGACGCCGCCCATGCCCGCATGATGGAGCTTTTGGACCAGGGACTGCCCCTGCCCTTTGCGCTGCAGGGCGCGGCCGTTTATTACGTCGGCCCCACGCCGGAGCGCCCCGGCTGCGCCATCGGTGCGGCGGGCCCCACCACCGCCGGCCGCATGGACAGCTATACCCCGCGGCTGCTGGACCTGGGCCTTGCCTGCATGATCGGCAAGGGCAAGCGCAGCCAGGCGGTCAAGGATTCGGTGGTCAAAAACGGCGCCGTCTACCTGGCCGCCATCGGCGGGGCCGGCGCGCTGATGGCCGGCAGTGTCAAAAGCTGCCAGGTCATCGCCTGGCCGGACCTGGGCTGCGAGGCCGTGCGCCGCCTGGAAGTGGAGAACATGCCGCTGACGGTGCTGCTGGACGCCCACGGGGGCGACCTGTACCAAAGCGGCCCGGCCGCCTACCTGGCAGCACAGGCTGCCGGGGCACGATGAGCCGGCGCAGAGGCGGCCTTGCCGTGGGCATCGCGGCAGGGCTGGCGGTGGTGTTTGCCGCCGCGGCGATCTGCCAGACCCTGCGCCTGCGCGCGATGGGCCGGCAGGTGGATGCCCTGACCGCCCAGACGGCGGACCAGCAGCAACAGCTGGATTCCCTGCAGCAGCAGCTGGCCGAGGCCCAGGCCGCCCGCGAGGCCGCCGAAGCCGAGGCCCAGACCGCCCTGCGCAGCGCCGAGCTGGCCCGCGCCGCCGAGGCCAAGGCCGACATTGCCGACGGCGACCAGATCGGCCGCGTGTGGGTGGAGGGCACCCAGGTGGACTGCCCGCTGTACTGGGGCGACACCGGCAGCCAGTTCCGCAACGGCGCGGGGGCCCATTCCACCGACGGCTGCGTGCTGCCCGGCGAGAACGGCACCGTGTTTGTGGGCGGCCACACCGACAGCTGGTTTGTGGACCTGAAATCCGCCCAGATCGGCGGCATCATCCACCTGGAAACGCCCTGGGGCACCTTTTCCTACCAGATCACCGAGACCAAGGTGATCGGCGAAACCGAGATCGACCAGTGCCGCTGGGGCGCCGAGGAGCCCAGCTGCATCCTGTACACCTGCTATCCCTTTGGCATCCAGACGCCCACCACCCAGCGGTATCTGGTTTACGCCGACCCCATCGAGGCCGACGCCGGCGGCGTTGTCCCCGACGAGCTGCGCACCGCCGAAAGCTGAGCGCCCGGCCGCCGGCCGGCAGGGCCGCGGCACTGCCAGGGGCAAAAAAACACCCGCTCCAACACAAAGGCCCGTCCTTGCGGACGGGCCTTTGTGCATAGAGGGGTGGGAAAGTATATAAAGGTGAGAAGTTGTCTTTGGTTTATGCCTTTAGTATACTCAAAATCCTTAACATGTCAAATCCCGTACTTGTTTTTTCCTTTTTGTTTTGTTAAAATATTGGGGCGGCCGCTTAACTTTTTTCGGTTTCCGGTTGCAAATTTTGCTTTCCTGAATTTTGGTAAACCACACAACCCCGTTTTTCTTTATTTTATTTTTTTGTGCGCATTGAACAAAACCCTTGCCGGCACCGGGGCGCGCTTTGCCGCGCGGCCCCGCCGGCCGCACAGAAAGGATGACCGATCCATGGACGATCTGGACCAAAAGATCCTCCGCCTGCTGATGAAAAACGCACGCATGCCGGTCAAGGAGATCGCCGAGCATGTCAATCTGACCAGCCCCGCCGTGTCCAGCCGCATCCGCCGCCTGGAGGCCGAGGGCATCATCGGCGGGTATACCGTGCGGCTGCACCGCCCCGGCGAGGCCTCCCGCGTGCAGGCGCTGATCTCCATCTCGGCCAACGCCGCCAGCCGCGAGGAGTTTTTGACGCTGGTGGAGCAGGAGCCCCAGGTTTTGCAGTGCTGGCGGGTGACCGGCAGCTACAACTTTATCGTCAAGGTCAGCTGCGAGAGCATCGACGACCTGGAGCATCTGCTGACCCGTATGCAGAAGCTGGGTTCCACCAACACCCAGATCATCCTGAACACCGCGGTGGACCGCCCCCTTCAGCTTTGAGCGGCGCTGCGGCAGAAAGAAGGCTTTTTTGATGAAATTTTGCAGCCATTGCGGCGCGCGGGTGATGCCCGGCATGACCCGCTGCCCCGCCTGCGGCTATCTGCTGCTTGCGCCGGACGCCCCGGCCCCCGATCCCTCGCCCGAAGCGGCGGACGGCAAAACGCCGGACGCCGGACCGGACGAGTCCACCGGCACGCATGCCGCCGGCCCCCGCTCCCCCGCCCCGGATGCCCCGGCGGCGAAGGACCGGCCGCCCCTTTACGCCCATCCGGCCGGCGCGCTGCCCGGCCTGACCTCGGCCGAGTACCTGGGCACGCTGCTGTTGTTTTTGATCCCCGTGGCCGGTCTGGTGGTCATGCTCTGCTTTGCCTTTGGCCGGGGCATCCACCCGGCCAAACGGAACCTGGCCCGCGCCTGCCTGATGCTGACGCTGATCCTGGTCACGCTGCTGGCGGTGGCGGTCTTTCTGCTGGCTTTGGCCGGTGCCGCCGCCAACCAGCTGATATTCTACTATATGTACGGCTAAAGCCCCGCCAGGGCCTGCCCCGCAGAAAGACGGTGTTTCCCGATTGAAAGCAAGTGTCATCATTCCCAACCTGAACGGCGCGGGCTGGCTGCGCGACTCCATCGAGTCGGTCTGGGCCCAGACCGAGCAGGACTTTGAGCTGATCGTCATCGACAACGGCTCCACCGACGAGAGCCTGGACATTGCCCGCAGCTACCGCGGCCGCCCCGGCTATACCCTGATCGAAAACGACCGCAACACCGGGTTTTCCCATGCGGTCAACCAGGGCATCGCTATGGCAAAGGGCGAGTATGTGGCGCTGTTCAACAACGACGCCTTTGCCGAGCCGGACTGGCTGGCCGAACTGCTGAAAGCCGCCGAAGCCGACCCGAAGATCTTTGCGGTGTCCAGCCTGATGCTGCGCTACTACGAGCCGGAGCTGGCCGACGACGCCGGCGACTACGTAACGATTTTGGGCTTTGCCTGCAAGCGGGGCGACGGGCTGAAAGCCAGCCGCTACACAAAGCCCTGCCGCATTTTTTCCGCCTGCGGCGGCGCGGCGCTCTACCGCAAGTCGATCCTGGACAAGATCGGCGTGTTTGACGAGCTGTTCTTTGCCTATTACGAGGATGTGGACCTGAGCTGGCGGGCCAACAACTTCGGCTACAAAAACGTCTACTGCCCCACCGCCCGCTGCCGCCACATCTGCGGCGCCACCACCGGCGCGGTGCGGTATAACCCCTTCAAAAGCATCCAGAGCGGCCGCAACAGCATTTTGCTGCCCTACAAAAACCAGCCCGCCGTTATGCTTGCGGTCAACTTTCTCCCCATGGCGCTGGGGTATCTGTTAAAAGTAGCCATGTTCCGCCACCGGGGCTTCGGCGACGATTACGCCAAGGGCTTTGCCGAGGCCAAAGCCGCCCTGCCCAGGATCGACAAGCCGAAATTTTACTGGCGCAACCTGCCCAACTACCTGTGGGTGGAGTGCAGCCTGATCGCCGGGCTGTTCCGCTACATCGTTTACCGGGTGCAGCGCGCGCTGAAGATCACCTGACTGTTTTTTGTTCTTACGCCAAAGCCGGCCGGCAGCATTTTTTGCTGCCGGCCGGCTTTTTGATTCCCGTTTCCCTCTATGCCTGGCGTCCGCCGCCTTTTACGGGGGTGCGGACGCGCTTTACAGCGTCTCGCCGTTGGTGGCGATGACGTTTTTGTACCAGTAAAAGCTGTCCTTCCTGTAGCGCCGCATGGTGCCGCTGCCGGCGTTGTCCTTGTCCACATAGACAAAGCCGTAGCGTTTTTCCACCTCGCCGGTGGAAACGCTGACCAGGTCGATGGCGCTCCAGGGCGTGTAGCCCACCAGCTCCACGCCGTCGTCAATGGCCAGGCGCATCTGCTCGATGTGGGCTTTCAGGTAGGCGATGCGGTAGTCGTCGTGGACCTGGCCGTCCACCAGCGTGTCGTGGGCGCCCAGCCCGTTCTCGGTGATCATGATGGGCAGGCCGTAGCGGTCGTACACATGGTTCAGCGTGTAGCGCAGGCCCACCGGGTCGATCTGCCAGTTCCACTCGCTGGCTTCCAGATAGGGATTTTTGGCGCCGCCCATAATGTTGCCGGAAACCTGCGCCGCATCCTTCTGGCCGGTGACGCAGTTGGTCATGTAATAGCTGAAGGAGTAAAAGTCCACCGTGCCCCGGCGCAGGAGCTCCGCATCCTCCGGCAGCGTCGGAAAATGGATGTGGTTGCGCTCAAAATAGCGTTTGATGTACCAGGGATATTCCCCCTTGACCTGCACGTCGCCGCAGAAGCAGTTGCGCATCAGGTCCTCCTGCTGGGTCAGCAGCACGTCCTCCGGGCGGCAGGTCAGCGGGTAGACGGTGATGTGGCAGATCATGGTGCCGAACCGGAATGCGGGGTCGATGCTGCGCCCCAGCAGCACCGCTTTGGCGCTGGCCACAAACTGGTGGTGCAGCGCCGCAAAACGCTTGTCCGGGTCGTCCGCCTGGGCGGTAAAGAACTCGGTGCCGGGGTTCAGGATGCCGCCGTGGTTCCAGTTGCCCAGCGGGGTGGTCAGATCGTTGATCTCATTGAAGGGGATCCAGTATTTGACCACCCCCTTGTACCGGCGGAACAGCACCTCGGCAAAGCGGAGGAACAGGTCGATGCAGCGGCGGTCGGCCCAGCCGTTCATCTCGGTCACCAGCTTTAACGGCAGTTCGTTGTGGAACAGGGTGACCAGCGGCTCGATGCCGTACTTTTTCAGCTCGGCAATCACATCGTCGTAAAAGCGCAGGCCGGCCTCGTTTGGCTCGGTCTCCAGCCCGGTGGGGAAGATGCGCGCCCAGTTGACCGACATGCGGTAGACCTTGAACCCCATCTCGGCAAACAGGGCGATGTCCTCTTTATAGTGATGGTAAAAATCCACCGCGTCATGGCTGGGGTAATAGTATTTCTGCGGGTCGATGTCCAGGGTGATGCGCCGCGGCGTCTGGTGGTCCCCCGCCGCCATCACGTCTGCGGTGTTTGGCCCCTTGCCGTCCGCCCGCCAGGCGCCCTCCACCTGGTTGGCCGCGGTGGCGCCGCCCCACAGAAAGTCCTTCGGGAAGCCTTTGGTCGCGTTCATGCCCGTCCTCCTTTTATTGCAATGAAAATTATTTTACTTTTTCCGGTCGCCCGGCGTTATTCCCAGTGTAGCATGCAGCCGCAGATATTGCAATACTTTTCACCATTTTGCCCAATAATTTCTTTTCGCCTGCAAAAAAATTAAATAAATTACAATGTTTCCCCTTGACAGCACTTCTGTTCAGTGCTATGATTCGTAATGAAATAAATTTTATCAAAGGAGGCATATCATGCTGGAACCTATTTTTACCCAAAACGCCCCCGCCGCCATCGGCCCCTACTCGCAGGCGGTGCGGGCCGGGCAGTTTGTGTTTTTGTCCGGCGTCATGCCGGTGGACCCCGCCACCAATCAGCTGGTGGAGCCGGACATCACCGCCCAGGCGCAGCAGATCATGAAAAACATTGACGCTCTGCTCCGGGCGGCCGGCTGCACGGCGGCCGACGTGGTCAAAACCACCTGCTTCCTGTCCGACATCGGCAACTTTGCCGCCTTCAACGAGGTGTACGGCCGGTACTTTACCGGCAAGCCGGCGCGCTCCTGCGTGGCGGTCCGGGATATCCCCAAGGGCGCTTTGGTCGAGGTGGAGGTCATCGCCTTCGGCCCGGACGCCTGAATATAAAACCAACAAGGAGGATGTATCATGGCAACCAAAATCCCCGTATCTGACATTGTCCAGGCGCTGGGCGGCAAAGAGAACGTGGCCCAGGCAGCCCACTGCGCCACCCGCCTGCGGGTGACGCCCAGGGACTGGTCCAAGATCAGCGAGGAGCAGCTGAAAGCGGTCCCCGGCGTACTGGGCGTGGTCCGCGGCTCCACCCAGGTGCAGGTCATCATCGGCGCCGAGGTCAACAATGTCTACAAAGAGTTTGTGGATCTGACCGGCGTGGACGAGGAGGACGCCATCGACGAGAACCTGGACTTAAAGTCAGAGCTGGCCAACAAAAAGGGCTCGCTGCTGACCCGCTTCTTCGAGACGGTGGCCGCCATCTTCAACCCCATTGTCCCCGCGCTGGCAGGCTGCGGCTTCCTGTCCGCCTTCATCAGCATCTTTATGGCGTTCGGCGCTTCCACGTCCGACCCGACCTTTAATGTCATCACCTCCGTCTCGATGGCGGTGTTCACCTTCCTGCCCTTCCTGCTGGCGGCCAGCGCCGCAAAGGTGTTCAAGATGAACCAGTTCGTGGCGCTGACCATCTGTGCGGGCATGATGTCCAGCACCTGGTCCGGCCTGATCGCCGAGGGCGTCGAGACCTATACCTTCCTGGGCATCCCCTTCCGCGTCATCGACTATTCGTCCTCGGTGCTGCCCATCGTCTTCGCCATCCTGCTGGCGTCCTATGTGGAGCGGTTCCTGGACAAGTATATCCCCGGCGCGCTGAAGATCATCCTGGTCCCGGCACTGACCATCCTGATCGCCCCCCCCGTCACCCTGCTCACCGTCGGCCCGCTGACCTACTGGATCGGCGAGGTGCTGGCCAGCGGCGTCAATATGCTGTTTGAGTACGGCGGCGTCTTTGCCGGCCTGGTCTACGGCGGCATCTACTCGGCCATGGTCGTGCTGGGCATCCACCACGGCATGGTCCCGGTGCTGACCCAGATGATCGCCGACCAGGGCTTCAACTACGTCTCGCCCACTTCCGGCGCGGCCAACATCGGCCAGGCCGGCGCGGCCTTCGGCGTCTGGCTCAAGACCCGCGACAAGGCCCTGAAGGGCAACGCCGCTTCCGCCTGCTTTGCCGCCTGCACCGGCATCACCGAGCCTGTCGTTTACGGCGTCAACGTGCCGCTGGGCAAGCCTTTCCTGTTCGCTTCCATCGGCGGCGCCTGCGGCGGTGCCTTTGCCGCCGCCTTCCATCTGAAAGCCTACGTCATCGGCGGCCCTTCCTTCCTCAGCTTCGGCATGTTCATGGGCGGCGAAAACCCGATGTACAACTGCGCCATGGTCATGGCCGGCTTTGTCATCGCCTTTGTGGTGGCCGCCGTGCTGACCGTCCTGTTCTGGAAGCCGGACGAGAAGAAGGCCGCAAGCCAGGCCAAGTAACCCAACATTCCTCCTCAGCAAGAACATTTCTGCTGAAATTTCTCCGGCAAAGCCGGGCAGACGGCCGTTTGACCGGGCTGCCCGGCCTTTGCCCATTGTTACGAGGTGCCATATGGATATCCGCAGCAAAATGACCGACGCTTTCCGCACGGCCCAGGGCGGGCTGTTCTCGGCAGTGGAGAAGGCCGACGTGGGCAGCGCCTACCAGGAGCTGGAGCGCCGCGGCGTTGCCCTGATGGGCTGGGCCGACCCCTTTATGCCCGACCGTTCCCTGCCGGACTTTATCGAACAGGCCTGGCTGGATGCCGTGCGGCAGGACGCCGCCCCGCACTACACAGCCCCCATCGGCGACGCCGAGCTGAAACAGGCCATTGCCAAAAAGCTCCAGGCCCAAAACGGTCTGACCGTGGACCCGGAGCGCAACATCCTGATCACCCCCGGCTCGGACTCCGGCCTGTACTTTGCCATCCTGCCGTTTGTACATCCCGGCGACGAGGTGCTGATCCCCTGCCCCAGCTACCCCAACAACTTTCTGGACGTGCGCATCATGGGCGGCACGCCGGTGCCGGTGCAGCTGCGCCCGGAGACCGGCTACCAGCTGGACCTGGCGGCGATGGAGGCCGCCGTGACGCCCCGCACCCGGATGGTGGTGCTGACCCACCCCAACAACCCTACCACCACCGTCTATGACCGGGCGTCGCTGGAAGGGCTGGCGGACTTTGTCATCCGCCATGACCTGGTGCTGGTGGTGGACCAGGCTTTTGAGGATTTCACCTTCGGCAACGAGATGATCTCCCCCGCCGCCCTGCCCGGCATGTTCGAGCGCACCGTGACGGTGTTCTCCTTCTCCAAAGGCATGGGCCTGAGCGGCCTGCGAGTCGGCTACATCGTCTGCGACGACCGGATCATGGACGCCATGTACGCCAACGCGGTGGCGGTGATCGGGGCCACCTCCACCTCGGCCCAGCGGGCGATGCTGGCGGCGCTGGCCCGCCCGGACTTCATGCGGCAGTTTGCCGATGCCTACGACCGCCGCCGCAAACGGGCGTTTGAGGTGCTCAACAGCATCCCCGGCGTTTCGATGCAGATGCCCCAGTCGGGCTTTCTGTGCTGGGTGGACGTGTCGGCGCTGGGCAGTTCCGCCGACGTGGCGGCTTACCTGCTGGAACAGGCCGGCGTCTCGGTGAACGACGGCGTCAACTACGGTCCCGGCGGCGAGGGGCACCTGCGCATCGTACTGGGCGTCTACCGCGACGACGAAAAGGTGTTCGCCGCGCTGGACCGCATCCGCGGCGCCCTGACCCGGCTGGCAGACAGCCGGCACTGACCCGCACCGGCCCCCGTCCGGGAGACGGAAGGAGCAAGCTCTGAGCGCCGCGCTCCAAACGCTTCATCCCAAAAAACGCAAAACCGCCGCGGAGAACGCTCTCCGCGGCGGTTTTGCTTACTTAATATCCAGATACACCTGGGCGTGGTCGCGGGAGACCGGCCCCACCTCGATGTGGTTGTAGGCCATAAACGGGTTTTCCCGGATCACATGGGAGGACAGGCTGAAATCGTCCGGCATGGGGGACCTCCATTCTGCGGGGCCTTGCGGCTTTACGGCTGCTCCGTTTTGCCCTCTCCGGCAGCTTTGCGGTAGTTGCGGATGTGCATGTAGATGGTGTTTTTCGAGACGCCCAGCAGATCGGCGGCGATGACCACCGCATCTTTCAGGCGGAACATGCCTTTCCGGTACAGCTCCTCCACAATGACCTTGTTTTTGTTGGAGGGCAGGATGGAATCGTCGGCCATGACGCGGCGGCGGACCCCCTCCAGCGCGGCGGCGATCAGCTCGCTGGTGTTGGAGGCAAAGGTCTCGGTCGCGCCGGCGGACGGTTTGGGGGTCAGGGCGGCCAGCATATCCGACAGCGGGGTGTTCATATACAGGTTGATGCACAGCAGGCCGATGATCCGGTTATGGTCGCCGCGGATGGCGATGGTGGTGGATTTCATCGGCTCGCCTTTTTTGTTGGTGCTGAAATAGGGGGTGGCCGGCAGCCCTTTCGACAAGGCGTCCAGCATATCCAGCGCCAGGTCGGTGATGGGGGCCCCCACCGTGCGGCCGGTATGCTCCCCGTTGACGATGGCGATGACCGAATGGTCGAAATCCTCCAGCGAATGCAGGACGATCTCGTAGGCGCTGCCCAGGTATACGGCCAGGTCCTGCACCACCGGAATGTACGATTCCAAAATATGCTGTTCTGCTCGGTTCAATTTGATCTGCTTGGGCTGACCCGCCATAGTTGTCTGCACTCGCCTTCATAGGCGCGGCCGCGCGCCTGTTCTTGTTTCAGCTTCCCGGCGCCGCAGTGTGCCTGGGCGCCGGGCAGATGCTGATCATATAGGTTCTATTTTATCACAAATATCCGCCGCTTGAAAAGCCCCGCGGCGGCGTTCCCGGCTGTTTTGTGCCGGAAAGCATCGTCGTCACTCCATCCGCAGCCGTTCCACGATGCTGTGTTTTTCCAGGTTGCGGAAACACAGGTACGGGATCAGGATCGCGAAAACCAACAAGATCGGGGTGCAGGCCACCAGTGGCAGCAGGGTGAAGCGGAAGGTGGTAAATCCGCCCTCTACCATCGCCCGGACCACAACGCCCACGGCCAGGCTGCTGAGGAGATACGATGCTACCAGCGTCAAAACCGCGTAAAACAATCCCTCGTTCACCAGCATCCGGTTGAGCTGTTTCTTGGTCATGCCCACGCTCTGGATTACCGCGAACTCCCGCTTACGGGACACGATTGCGGTCACCATCGAGTTGATGAAGTTCAGCACGCCCACCAGCGCGATGACCACGCTGACAGCGTTGCCCATGACGGCGGAGGAACGGGTTTGGGCCTCGTACTGCTCCGCCATCGTCTGGCGGGAAGCCACCGGCAGGCCAGGGTCAGTTGTCGCTATATAGTCATCCAGGAACGCCTGTACTGTGTCGATGTGGGCGTCATCCACATTGAGGAACAGCTTGCGCAGGGTGTGGTCCGGCCACTGCTCGCGGAATACCTCGCTGGGGATGATGAAACTCAAATTAAACTTGTCGCCCGCGTCCTGCTGCACCGTCAGCTGGGTCACTGGATTCAGCGGATAAACCACCGCCATCACCGTATAGGTGCGGCCGTTCAGTTCCACGGTGCTGCCCGCAGAGGGGGTCGGCAGCACCGGGTACTCTATCCCCAGTTCCAGGCTGGGGCCCACCGCCAGTACATAGTTCCCGCTGGCAAATTCGGCGGAGTCAAAGCTGCCCTCCAGCACATACTGCTCCTGGGTGATAGCATCCAGCGGGATGCCGTCCAGGCCGTACAGGATGGCAGAGCCGTCGCCAGTCTCCAGGACATCCCGAAGCTGCTGGGCACCAGCGGCGTCGTAGGTTTCCCAATCGGCCAGTTTGTCCTCGGTGTAGAAGGCCGCCACATTTTGCAGCGTGCCCTCGTCCATCTGCCAGTCGATTTGGGCCGAGAGCAGGTGGCCGGACGCTTCCACGTCTTCCTGGCCTTCTGCCTGAGCTACCAGAGAATCCGTCAGGGTGGTGCCGTGGGGGTCATAGTTGTTGATATAATCCTCGCTGGTGGCGTCGGACAGTTCAAAGTCGGCCAGGATCAGGTCGGCCAAGTATTTGTCCATGTCAAAGGCAGCGTTTTTACAGGAAAAGTTCTACCGATTTTCTGATTATCTTTTCAAATCTCCGCAAATGCTGGAAAGGCTTGTTATATCAAGCATTTCCGGCATTTTGCGTTTCGGAAGATACCCCGCATATCATGGCATATCGGAGCCTCATTTGGCGGTCAAAAGTAGTAAAACCGTAGTAGAAACGGCGGCTTACTACTACGCCGCCAGCCTGTCCATCGCCGCCTTTGCGGAGGCGTAATCCGCATGAGCGTAATAGTTCAGCGTCATGGTGATATTGGAATGTCCCATGATGTACTGCAGGTCTTTGGGGTTCATCCCAGCGTGGGCGAGGCGGGTGCAGAATGTATGGCGCATGGTATGGGGCGTGATGTTCGGCAGGGCTTCTTCTGGCTTGTGGTGCTTGTTGTACTTCCTGACAAGCCCCTGGAACATACTCTCGTAACAGGACGCCGTTTTGGGAAGGCCGCTCTGGTTGAGGAACAGGAAGTTGGTGTAGCCCCCGATATTGACCGGGGCGGCCTTACCTCTGTTCTTCACAGCCCGCTTCAACACCTGGTAGACCTTCTCGCTCATGGGGATCTGCCGCGCACCCTTTTTGGTCTTGGGCTCGTCCACATAGTAGCCGAGCTCGCTGTCCCGCAGAAGCTGGTGGTCCACATCGATCCGGCGGTTCTCAAAATCCAGATCCACCGTCAGGCCGCACAACTCGGAGACGCGGAGGCCGGTCCCCAGCAGAACGATGATCTCATCGCAATACTTCCGGTAGACCGGATCGCTGCCGGCGAAGGCCAGGAGGCGGTCCTCCTGTTCCTGGGTCAGCGCGACTTTTTCCTCCGTGTCATCCTCCAGGACCGTGTCCATAGCGAAGTTGAACGGGTTTTTTCGGATGCAGTCATCCTCAATCGCCGTGTAAAAGGCCGCTTTCAAAGACCGTTTCCAGTTGTTGATGGTCTTGTAGGCATAGCCCTTCTCGCTCATCCTGATGGCCCATTCCTTGGCGTCCGAGAGCTTCACCGTGTCAATGCTTCGGGAGCCCAGGGGGTCGCTTTTCAGAACGGACATCAGGTATTCCCGGCCCTTCTCGGTGCTCCGCTTGACATTCTTCCGATGGCTGTTCTGCCGGGCGTAAAGCTGGCAGACCGTCATCTTCTTGCCGATGGTGTCGATCCCATCGTTCAGGTCTCGCAGGATCTCCTTGACCTTCTCACGGAGCGAGATGTCATCCCGCTTGCCCGTGGGGGTCTTGTCGGTGGGGACCAGTTTCCAGGCATACACGAATTGAGTCTTTCCGCAGGCGTCCGTGTACTTGTAAGCGTATCTTCCGTCTTTTCTCTGGCTCTCTCCAGTTCTTAAAATTCGACCTTTGCTATCGCGTCTTTTCTCTGACATGATGTAAAGCTCCCTTCCATCGCTGGAATGAGCCTCGATACGCTATACATATTATACCGCGCCCTGGGCCCATTGTCAGCCGGCTTCGTCAAATAACCTCCAGCTCGTCGATGACTTTCTCAAACTGCTTGCGCTTGATCTGGAGGCGGTTGCCGTTCATAATGAGCCAGTTTGCGTCAGGGTTTTCCTCGGCTAACCTGCGGAGCTTCTTTTCCCCAATACGAAAATATCTGGACGCCTCCTCAATGGAAAGCGTGTATTTTTGCCAGATACGGTAGCAAGCACAGCCAGCGAGTACCCACTGGCGGATTTTCGGTTTAGGGGGACCCCTGCCCCTAAACACATATGGCTGGTGGAGCCGTAGGTGTACTGGTAGTTGAGCAGGAACGCATCCTCCACCGCCCCGCCCAGCAGGAATACAAAGGCGTACAGCCCGGTGACCAGCGCCACCGCCAGAGCCAACACTGCATTTTTGACCCGGTGAAAGCGGAAATCCCGCCGCACCAGCGTCCAGCAGACTTTCAGATTGTTGTTTGCAAGCATGGCCGGACCTCCTTACACGCGGATGCGCCCGTCCTCGATACGGACGACCCGGTCGGCCATCTGCGCCAGTTCCAGGTTATGGGTGATCATCACCAGGGTCTGGCGGTAGATCTCCACCGACAGCTTCAGCAGGCCCAGCACATTCTGGCCGGTTTTGCTGTCCAGGTTGCCGGTAGGCTCGTCGGCCAGCAGGATGGCGGGCTTGGCGATCAGCGCACGGGCGATGGCCACCCGCTGCTGGCCGCCGCCGGAAAGTTCGCCCGGATAGGCGTTCAGCCGCTCTTTGAGGTGCAACAGCTCTACGATCTCGTCAAAGAATGCCGGGTCCGGGGTGCTGCCTGCCAGGCTCAGGGGGAATAAGATATTCTCCTTGACCGTCAAAGTGGGCACCAGATTGAAATTCTGATATACAAAACCCACCTCGCTGCGGCGGAACACCGCCAGTTCCTTTTCCTTCAGCCCCCGCAGGTTCACACCGTCCACAATGACCTCCCCCTCGTCCGGGATGTCCATGCCGCCGATCATGTTCAGCAGGGTGGTCTTGCCGGAACCGGAGGCACCGATGATGGCGGTGAATTTGCCTTTTTCGATCTCCAGATCAATGCCGTCCAGGGCCTTGACCTGATTTTCTCCTTTACCAAAATACTTTTTCAGGTTATGTACCGTTACGATGTTCATGGGTAGGTTCCTCGCTTTGCTTA
>ERZ1643246.1435-NODE-1435-length-25969-cov-22.071120_pt1 | contig 25969 bp, 20 predicted proteins | sample MGYA00579265_ERZ1643246 | MGnify/ENA primary metagenome ERZ1643246 (study PRJEB29033, sample SAMEA4952261) | chicken gut metagenome | biome: Broiler Chicken; feature: Gastrointestinal Tract; material: Caecum | place: Ireland | collected 2018 | study: Broiler...
AAAGAGGCCGAATGGCCTCATGAGGTGAAAAATTTATTTTTCACTTTTGTTCTATCAGTTATATAAAAATCGACACGTAGGTAAAGTCAAAAAAGTTATTCTCGATTTGTCTAAAGCGTGGTTTTTAATAATAATTATAAAAGGACAAACCCCTGATTTTTAAAAACAGGGGTTTGTCAACGGTCTGTAAAGTTATCCACATTTGGTGTGGATAACTTTTTTAAATTATGATTAATATAAACTTTATCTGTTTGAGACTTTAGTGTATAATAAAAATATAATTTTTTATGGAGTAATGATATGGAAATGAAGAAATTTATCACCTTTGAAGGTGGCGAGTGTAGTGGTAAAACTTCAATTATTAAAGAGATTTGCCAAATGCTTGAGGAAGAAAAAATTGAATATATTACCACAAGAGAACCAGGCGGAATTAGAATAGCTGAGGAAATTAGAAATATTATTTTGGATGTTAAAAATACGGAAATGACACCTCAGTGTGAGGCGTTATTGTATGCCGCAAGTAGAATGCAGCATTTAAGTCAAAGGGTAATTCCAGCTATAAATGAGGGTAAGGTCGTTTTATGTGATCGCTTTTTAGATTCATCGCTTGCTTATCAGGGCTATGCTAGGGGATTGGGAATGGATAGTGTTTTAAAGGCTAATAATTTTGCTTTAGATTATATGCCTGGTTTAACTATATTTATTGATGTTTCTCCTGAGGTGGCCTTAAAAAGATTAGCTAATAGGGATAAAAGTGATCGTTTAGATTTAGAGGCCTTAGATTTTCATCAAAGGGTTTATGATGGCTATCAAGAGGTTATTAAGATGTATCCTAAGCGAATTATTTGTATAAATGGTAATAATTCTTTAGAAGAGGTAATAAATGATTGTAAAAAGGTGATTAAGGATTATTTAAGTAGGTGTTAATTTGAATTATAAAAAAGCTATTTTAAATCAAAATAAAATATTTAATCTTTTAAAGCAATCAAAGTTAAATAATAGATTATCTCATGCTTATTTGTTTTATGGTGAGAATGGTGTTGGTAAAAAGGAAATGGCTTATGCTTTAGCTTGCCTTTTGTATTGCCCAAATGGTGGGTGCTTAGAATGTCAGGTTTGTCAAAGTATTATGAATAATCAGCATATGAATGTTGAGTATATAGGAATAGATGACAATAAAACCATGATTTCTAAGGAGCAGATTACTTCATTACAGGAGGAGTTTTCTAAAACTTCACTTATTGAGGGGAGTAGGGTATATATTGTTGATGGCATTGATACGGCTTCAATGGCAGCTCAAAATAGCTTACTTAAGTTTATTGAGGAGCCTATTAATAATACTCAAACCATTGGAATTTTTTTAGCTACTGATTCTTCTAATGTAGTATCGACCATTTTATCTAGATGTGCGTTAATTCATTTTGAAGCAATTGATTTTTCTACTCGTGTTAAAGAATTAGTTGATGATGGGATTGATTTAATGGATTCTACGCTAGCTTGTAGTCTTACTAATAGTATTGATGAGGCTATTGATTATACTAACAGCATTAGTTTTCAAAAGGGTAAGGAATTATTTTTAAATTTTATTAAACTATCTAAGCAAAAAGATGGAGTGTTGTTTTATTTACAAAATCTAGATTTTTATAGTGATGCTAGTAATGTTGAGATTTTACTTAAATGGCTTTTGTTATTTTTAGATGATGCAATTAAAGTATTTAAAGGTAGCGATGGTTTGCTTTTAAAGCCTTTATATGATACAATAATAGCGTATAATACAAATAATAAATTAGCTATTAATGCAAAATTAAAGTTAGTTTCTGATTTGTTAAATAAGCTTAGATATAACATTTCGGCTAAAAATGTTTTTCATGAGCTGATTGTTAAATTTATCTAAATGGGCTGGTGATAAAATGTTGGCTATTCGAGTACAATTTAAGCCACTTGGGAAAAGATATTATTTTGGAACATCTGGCTTAGATGTTAAGGATAAGACCGCAGTAATTGTTAATACTGTAAGAGGAATAGAGCTTGGCTTTTGTGTTGGTGAGTCATTTGATCTTAAAGAAGAGGATTTAACCTCAGAACTTAAAGATATTGTAAGAATTGCAAATGAAGAGGATTTGAATGCTTATCAAAAAAACAAGTCCGCTGAGCCATCTATTATTGAAAAAACTAAATATTATGTTAAACAAAATAATTTAGAGATGAAGATTTTAGAGGCGGAATATACTCTTGATTGCTCTAAATTGATAATTTATTTTGAGGCAGAGGGACGAGTTGATTTTAGAGAGCTTGTAAAAAATCTTGCCGAAGAATATCATACTAGAATTGAGCTTCGCCAGGTCGGCTCTAGGGATGGTGCTAAGGTTTTCGGTGGCATAGGTCCTTGTGGATTAGTTGTTTGTTGTCAAACTTTTATTACTCAGTTTGATAATGTTTCTGTTAAAATGGCTAAGAATCAAAATTTATCTTTAAATCCTGTTAAGATTAGTGGAAATTGTGGTAAACTTTTGTGCTGTATAAATTATGAAAATGACTTATACACTGAGCTTAGAAAGTATGCTCCTGATACTGGAGATATAGTTGAAACTGAAACTGGGCCTGCAAAAGTATTATCATGCGATGTTTTAAATCGTAATTTAAAGGTAAAATATATAAACGAGGATAATCAGTTTGGCTATTTAAAGCTTGATGATGTAAAATTTGTTCGTTCTATGGATAAGAAGAATAAAGAAGAGGATTTAAATAATGCCGATAGTTTGTAATGAGCTTTTAGGTAGAGAATTAATTAAAATTTATCAGGATACTGATGCTTTTAATTTTTCTATAGATTCTATGCTTTTAGCTTCTTTTGCAAGTGTAGGAGCTAAGACAAGTAAAATTTGTGATTTATGTAGTGGTAATAGTCCTATTCCACTATATCTCACTTTAAGAACAAAGGCTAAAATTATTGGTGTTGAGGTACAAAGTCATTCTTATGATTTGGCTATGATGTCTATTAAAGAAAATAATTTGGAAAGCCAAATTGAAATGGTTAATGCAAATTTAATTGATATTCATAAGAAAATTGGCCAACATACATTTGATTTGGTTACTTGTAATCCACCATTTTTTAAGGTGGGGGATAATCATATTAATCCAAATGATTATAAGGCTATCGCAAGACATGAAATATTAGCCACTTTGGAGGATATTGTTAAGGAAGCATCTTTGCTTTTGAATTCAAAGGGTAGATTTGCTATGGTTCATAGACCAGATAGGTTGGTTGAGATACTTAATTTATTTTTAAAGTATAATATTAGTCCTAAGAGATTGCAATTTGTTTATCCTAAAATAGACAAGGAATGTAATCATATATTAATTGAGGGTATAAAGGATGGTAATAAAGATGGTCTTAGAGTTTTAGCCCCTCTTTATGTATACAATGAAAATAATAAGTGGACTGATCAAATATTAAAAATATATAACTATGAAGAAAGGAAGTAGATTTTTATGTTTTTAAGTTTATTAAATAAAAAGGAAATGCTTAAGTTTTTGGATTTAGCTATTTATATGGTTGATATTGATGGTGAACCTACAGCTATTGAAAAGAGAATTTTGGCTAAAATGATTGCTGAATTAGATCAGGTTAAGGATGAGTATTCATTTAGATTAACTGATACTATTGAAAATACAATTGAATTTTTCATGAAATCTAACCAAGTAGTTAAGCATGTTGTTTATTTGAATCTTGTTATAATCTCTATGGAGGATGATTTATATAACACTTCCGAGTTGTTATTTTTAGAGGGAATTCAAAAGAGATTTGAAATTTCTAGTGAAAAGCGAAGAGAATTGATATCTATTGTATATGCTGAAAGAGACTTGCGTGAAAAGGCAATTAGGATTATTAAAAACTAATGAGAATTAGAAGCTTTAAGGATAATAATCCAATTTTGTATTTAGTTGCAACTCCTATAGGTAATTTAAATGATATGACATTTAGAGCTGTAGAAGTTTTAAAGTCTGTTGATAAAGTGTATGCAGAGGATACTAGAAATTCTATTCATTTATTAAATCATTTTTCTATTAATACAAAATTAGAAAGCTATCATGAATTTAATCAAGATATTAAAACTGATGTAATTGTAAATGAATTAAAAAATGGAATGAATATAGCTATTATCTCTGATGCTGGATTGCCAGTTATTTCTGATCCGGGATATAAAATAGTTAAGGCTTGTATTGAAAACGACATTGCTGTTAGTACTATACCAGGTCCTTCGGCAGGAATTAGTGCTTTAATTGCTTCTGGTATGGTGCCAATGCCATATATGTTTTACGGCTTTCTAGATAGTAAAAAAGCAAAGAGAATAACAGAACTTAATAGTTTAAAATATTTTGAGCATACAATAATTTTTTATGAGGCTCCTCATCGTATTTTTGAGTGTTTAGAGGATATGTTAGAGGTTTTTGGTGATCGTAATATTTGTATTGCTAGAGAACTAACCAAAACCTATGAGGAGTATATACGTTTAAGTATAAGCCAAGCCCTATGCTTAGAGCCGTTAAAGGGTGAAATAGTTTTGATTGTAGAAGGCTATAATGAACAGAAAGAGGAAGTTAATCCCTATAAGAAGATTGATGAACTCATATCCTTAGGATATAAACCTAATGAGGCAATTAAAGAGGTTAGCAGGCTTTGTAAGATTAATAGACAGGAATTATATAAAAATTATATAGATTATAAAAAAGGTTAGGGTGTTAACTATGGATTTTTGTTTAGAATATGAGTATCTTAATGATGAAAATCACATTTTTAAATCTATTTCCTATGAAGAATTAATAAATGATTTAAATAATTTTTCAACTGGTTTATTTTTAATTGGTGGACCATGGTGTAAAAATTGTCAGGCTATCATAAGTGAATTAAATGAAATAGGTAAAAAGATGTGTCTATCAGAAATTTATGTTTATGATCCTAGATTTATAAGTGTATTTAAGGAAATTGAAGATTTAAGGGATTGTAAAACCTTAGATTATAAGTTGAAATATTATCAGCTTGTAGAAAAAATAGGATTTAAATCTGATGAGTTGGTTGTAGATACCTTAATTCCTAGAATACATATTCCATTTATCTTTGGCTTGAAAAATGGAAGCTGTGTTGGTTATTATATGAAGGAATATATTAAGGATAGTAATGGATTACATGTTGAGGGTGAAACTACAGATCAAACCGTTGATTTTACTCTTCATATAACAGATTTAATTAATAAGATTTTGTCTCAAAAATAGTAGGATTTTATCCTACTATTTTTATAAATGAAAAAATATGTAAATATATACAAAAATTATGATTTGTTGTATTGAAAAAAACACAATGATTTGTTAAAATAATTCAAATAGGTATTTTGGAGGTTAAATATGGCATTTTATTATGATGAACCATCACATACATTTAGTGAGTATTTATTAGTACCTGGATATTCAGATGAAAATTGTATTCCTAGTAATGTTTCTTTAAAGACACCTTTAGTAAAGTTTAAAAAAGGTGAACAACCTGCAATCACTTTGAATACACCCTTAATTTCAGCAATTATGCAATCTGTATCAAATGATACTATGGCTGTAGCACTTGCTAGAGAGGGAGGAGTTTCATTTATTTATGGATCTCAATCAATTGAAAGCCAGGCTGAAATGGTTAGAAAGGTTAAGTCCTATAAGGCAGGATTTGTTACTTCAGATTCAAATATTCGTCCAGATCAAACTTTAAAGGATATTTTAGAGCTTAAAGAAAAAAATGGTCATTCTACAGTAGCTGTTACTGAGGATGGAACACCTAATTCTAAGCTTTTGGGTATTGTAAGTAGTAGAGATTATCGTGTAAGCAGAATGGAGCTTACTGAGAAGGTTGAAACCTTTATGACACCTTTAGAAAAGCTTGTTACTGCCCCTGAAGGAACTACTTTAAAGGAAGCTAATGATATCATTTGGGAGCATAAGTTAAATTCATTACCAATTATTGATAAAAATGGTTGCTTAGTAGCATTTGTATTTAGAAAAGACTATTCATCCCATAAAGAAAATCCTTTAGAATTATTAGATTCTAATAAAAGATATATTGTTGGTGCTGGTGTTAACACTAGAGATTACGAACAAAGAATCCCAGCTTTAGTTGAGGCTGGTGCTGATGTTTTATGTATAGATTCTTCAGAAGGCTTTACAGCTTGGCAAAAGCATGTAATAGATTTCGTTCGTAAAACTTATAAGGATAAGGTTAAAATTGGTGCCGGTAATGTAGTTGACAAGGATGGTTTTAGATTCTTAGCAGAATGTGGAGCTGACTTCGTTAAGGTTGGTATTGGTGGCGGATCTATTTGTATTACTCGTGAGACTAAAGGAATTGGTCGTGGTCAAGCTACCGCCGTTATTGAGGTTGCCAAGGCTAGAGATGAGTATTATAAGGAAACAGGTATTTATGTTCCAATTTGTTCAGATGGTGGAATAGTTCATGATTATCATATTACCTTAGCTCTTGCTATGGGTTGTGATTTTTGTATGCTAGGAAGATATTTTGCTAGATTTGATGAAAGCCCTACAAATAAGGTTTTAATAAATGGTAATTACATGAAGGAATATTGGGGTGAAGGCTCAGCTAGAGCTAGAAACTGGCAAAGATATGATATGGGAGGAGCTCAAAAGCTTTCATTTGTTGAAGGTGTAGACTCTTATGTTCCTTATGCTGGATCACTTCATGATAATATGGCTATTACTCTAAGTAAGATTCGTTCAACTATGTGTAATTGTGGAGCTTTAACAATTCCTGAACTTCAGCAGAAGGCTAGACTTACATTAGTAAGCAGTGTTTCAATAGTTGAGGGTGGAGCTCACGATGTAGTTGTAAAAGATAATAACAATCATAATTAATATATTATGTGGCTTAAAATAGCCACATTTTTAATTGAGGTGAATTATGTTTAAAAAATTTATAAGCTATTATAAGCCGTATAAGGGAATGTTTATATTAGATATGCTTGCTTCATTATTAATTTCTATAATAGGCATGGGATATCCAATTTTAACAAATACAGTTTTAAATAAAATTGTTCCTAATGAAGATTTTGTTTTAGATGAAAAACTTAAATTTATTATAATTTTTGGTCTTTGTCTATTGGCTTGCTATATCATTAGAATGTTATTACGCTATTTTGTCCAATTTTATGGCCATGTTATTGGTGTAAAGATGCAAGCGGATATGCGAAGGGATATGTTTACAAAGCTTCAAAAACTTCCTTTTTCATATTATGATGAACATGAAACAGGTAAGATTATGTCTAGAATGACTAACGATTTAATGGAGGTTTCTGAGCTTGCTCATCATGGACCAGAAAATTTATTTATTTGTGGTATCACTGTAATATTATCATTTGTATATTTACTTTCTATAAATTGGATTTTTACTTTGGTTATTTTTGCTTGTGTACCTTTTTTAGTTATAATTACTTTGGCAATGAGAAAGAAAATGAATAAGGCATTCTTAGAAACTCGTAAATCAGTTGCTCAAATAAATGCTTCTTTAGAATCATCTATTACGGGAATAAGAGTTACTAAGGCTTTTACTAATGAACAAAAGGAATTAGAAAAGTTTGAAGTAGGTAATGAAAATTACGTCAAATCTAGAAGTGTTGCCTATAAATCTATGGGACAGTTTTTTTCCTCAACTACTTTTATAACTGACTTATTTAATGTTGTTATTTTAGTAGTAGGCGGTATATTAGTTATTTTTAATGAAATGGAAATGGCTAGCTACGTAACCTTTGTAGTATCAATTAATTTATTTATTACACCTCTTACGACATTAATTAATTTCGTTGAACAATATCAAAACGGTGTTACCGGTTTTAAAAGATTCTTAGAAATAATGGATGCTACTGAGGAGGTAGAGGATAAGGATGCCATTTATGTTGAAAAATTAAGGGGCAATATTGAATTTAAAAATGTTTCCTTTGAATACGAAACAACAAAGGGTGTTTTAAATGATGTTTCCTTTAAAATTGCTGAAGGTAAGACGGTTGCTTTAGTAGGTCCATCAGGTGGCGGTAAAACTACTATTTGTCATCTAATTCCTAATTTTTACAAGGTTTCGGCTGGCAATATTTATATTGATGGCTACGATATTAATAAATTATCATTTAGAAGCTTAAGAGGTAATATAGGCATAGTTCAGCAAGATGTATTTTTATTTAATGGCAGTATCAAAGAAAATATTTTGTATGGTAAAGAAAATGCTACTGATGAAGAGATTTTTGAGGCTTGTAAAAGAGCTAATATTCATGACTATATTCTAAGCTTAGAGAATGGCTATGATACGCAAATTGGTGAACGTGGTGTCAAATTATCAGGTGGTCAAAAACAAAGGCTATCTATTGCTAGAGTTTTTTTAAAAAACCCTTCAATTTTAATCCTAGATGAAGCAACAAGTGCTTTAGATAATGCCACCGAGGTGTTAATTCAAAAATCATTAGATGAATTAAGTAAGGGAAGAACTACAATTGTTGTTGCTCATAGACTATCAACAATTAAAAATGCTGATATTATCTTTGTGGTTGAAAATGGTAAAATTTGTGAATCTGGAAATCATGAACAACTGCTAAAATTAAATGGAAGATACAAGTTATTATATGATGCTCAATTTAACCGTTAAAAGAAATAAAATAATATCTTTAATTAATAAATTTTTTATTATATAATATCATTGTATTAGGGAGGATAAAATGAAAAAAATAGTTAATAAATTATTACATCCAACTAAAACTAAATGGTTTTGGGGATATATTGTATTAGGTGTTATTGCCTTAATCTTAGCAGTGATGCTTATGCCTGTTTGGGATAAAACTCCAGATTGGGTTTTTTGGAAATCATGGGGAATGCAAATAGTTAATATCATTATTTGTATTTGTATTGTTTTATACCTATTATTATTCTTGTTAAAGAAGGTTAGAAGCAGATCTAATGGCGTTATTAAGGTTTTAACAATCATTGAATTTGTAGTCTTAGCTCTTATTGCCTTAGGCTGTATTTTACAACAATTTAAGGTTATTAATGTCGGCGGTGCTTGTGCCATTTTAGGTCTTGCCTTATGGTGCAGAGGTTGTGTAGAAATTTTTAGAGCCTATTATCATCAAAAGGGAAATAATGATAGATATCCTGTTTGGTGGTTAGTTGTTGCGCTTGTATTGGTAACATTAGGTACATATTTATTTGCCAAACCTTTATTCTCTGATGTTACAGTATTGTGGATATTTGTAATATTAATTATCTTAGTTGCTTTATTATTGATAGTTGATGGTATTTTGGCAAAACCTAAAGGAAGTAAGCAAACAAAAACAAAATCAAATAAAGAAAATAAAAGTCAAGATACAAAATAATTAAAATTAGCACCTAATTGGTGCTAATTTCTTTATACATAAGGAGGTATTTATGCTAAAGGTAATTTTAAATCCTAATGAAGAAAAGGAAAAATTAGATGGTTTTTCATGGGTCTATAATAATGAAGTAAATTCCTTTGAAGGTGAAATTAAAAATGGAGAAATATGCGAGGTATTATCCTATGATAAGAAATTCATAGGCTATGGCTTTTTAAATACTTCATCTAAAATAATGGTTAGATTTTTATCTTTAAATAAGGATGAAAAAATAGATAAGGATTTTTTTAAAAAAAGAATGCTACAGGCAATTGAACATCGTAAAAATTTAAATTTTTATGATTGTTGCCGACTAATTTTTGCTGAGGCTGATTATTTACCAGGATTGATAGTTGACAAATATGGTGACTATCTTTCTGTTCAATTTTTATGCCTAGGAATGGAAAAAATTAAAAAAATGATAGTTGATTTACTGATAGAATTAGTTAAACCATTAGGCATATATGAACGTAGTGACTCACCTGTTAGGTATAAGGAAGGCTTAGAGGAGATTAAAGGTTTTTTATACAATACCTTTGATCCAAGAGTTTTAGTATGTGAAAATGGAATTAAATTTATTGTTGATATTGAAAATGGCCAAAAAACTGGTTACTTTTTAGACCAAAAGCTTAATCGTGATATATTGAAATATTATGTTAATGGTAAGGATGTATTAGATTGCTTTTCTAATGTTGGTGGCTTTGCCCTTCATGCTTGTAAATATAATGCTAAAAGTGTAGTAGCTACAGATATTTCTCAAAGAGCTTGTGATGATATATTGGTTAATGCTAAATTGAATAATTATAACCAACTAGAAGTAAAATGTGTTGATGTATTTGATTACTTACGTAGTGAAGAGGTTAAAAATAGGTTTGATGTTATCATATTAGATCCTCCTGCTTTTACCAAGGATAAGACTACAGTAAAAAAAGCCTATAAAGGCTATAAAGAGATTAATTTACAAGCCATCAAAAATATAAAATCTGGTGGATATTTATTAACATTTAGCTGCAGTCAACATATGACGCCAGAGCTTTTTATGACTATGCTAAAAGAGGCTAGCATCGATAGTAAAAGAAGAGTTCAATTTCTTGATTTTAGAATTCAATCCCCTGACCACCCAGCCTTACTGCAATCATCAGAACAGCTATATTTAAAATGTATGATTTTAAGAATTTTAGATTAAATTAATTATAATTAAAAAACCACCATGGAAGGTACTATTGGTTAAATTAGTGAATTATACTAAAATAACTTATAATTTTTCCTATACTGGTGGTTTTTTTATAATATATTTTATCCTATTTTTAATATTTTTTTTTTTATCATAAGTATCAGTTTTTAAATTAGCTTTAATTATATTTTTTACATTATTAAATTCGTCTTCAGATATATTTTCTAATGAGTATATTAAAAGCTCTTTATCGGTCATTGAATTTAATTTGTAACTTTTAATTTCTTCAATTTTATCTAAGGTAAGCTTCAAATATAAATTTGGGACAAATTCTATTGTAGGAATTTCTGATAAATCCTTTTTTATTTGATGTCGTAATGCTCGGCCATATAAAAATTCACTTAATTTAAAATTTATTATAAATGTTAAAATGTAGCATATTAAAAGCTTATAGCTTATAGCTAAAGCTTTTTTAGGCTCATCTTTATCATGTTGTTTATAATACATATAACAACTAACTAAGACATCTACTGCCTCAGAGAACTGATTAGTTAAAATTAAATAACAGCCAAAATAAAATTTTGTGATAAGTTGTCTATTATCCAAAGGATTTGTTACTAGATTTAATTTTAATAAGCTATCAATTTCTTTTTTATATTTTGTTTCACTTAATGATATTATATAATTTAAATAATTACTGTATTGATGAGTATCTTTAGTTCTAATAAAATAATTTATGATATCTAGATAATCATTTTTGTTTTGGCTTAAATATAAAACATCTTCATCTTTTAGATATTTGTATTTTAAGGCTTGGTTTAAATAAATTTTTTTATCAGTTATAAATTTATTAGACCAGTAGCTAATTATACTATTAAAATTTAAAATTATAGCATTAGCTTTAGCTAAGATATTAGTATTTAAAATATTTTTATATCTTAGCGTAAGCTTAGAATTGTCTTTATAAATCTGGGCTACTTTATTTGCTATGGCATAAGAATTTAAAGTAACTCCAGTATTTATGCTATTAAGCCAAGTATCTAAATTTAATTCTTTGTTTTTTTCATATAATGAGGTATTTTTATAAATTTCTTTGACATTGTTTTCAATCATAATTTGTTTTGTTATAAGACCAATTAAAATAGGATAAATTTCTATATTTAAATTTAATTCTGATAATTTATCTAATGAAATATATTGAGTATTTTCTAAATTGATCATTGGTTTAGTTATAATTAAATAATTGCTGTAAAAATTGGACATACTAAATTTGTTATAAAAATCATAGTGTTCTTTTATTAGGGTAGAATACCACTTATCTTTAATAATATTTCCTTGAATATAATCTTCTGAGACTAAATTTAATTCTTTTTTCATTTTTTTTAAATCTTTAAAAAAAGGTAATGAAAATAGCCCAGTTACATCAATATTTATTAATATTTCGTTGTTTATTAGGTGTATTATAACGTAGTTTTTATTGTTTTCCATAAAGATATGTCCTCTTAAGCATATTATAATATATTTTACAAGAAAATAGCGTAAAAAACAAGATTATCCCGTAAAATACTAGATTATACGGTTTAATGGATAAAATTTATTTGGTGATGAACAATGTATTTTAAAAGAATTAAGCAGCTTAGGCTAAATAAAGAGCTTACTCAAAAAGCCGTTGCAGATTTAATAGGTTGTAGCCAACAAACCTATAGTGATTATGAAACTGGTAAATATGACATTCCTAATGAAATATTAATTAAGCTTGCTGATTTTTATAAAGTTAGCACTGATTATATTTTAGATAGAACCAATAATAAAAAAATTAACTATTAAGAGACTCACTTAATGCTTTAAGCAATGTGAGCTTTTTTTATAATATTGCAAAAGATTACAAATAATAGTAAAATAAGGTGTCATTTAAGCTTACAGGAGGTTTAATTATGGATAGTATAGTTTTTGAAAATCATAGAAAGACTATTTTAGATTCTATGGAAGATAATTCTATAATGGTAATTTTTTCAAGAGGTGGCGATGAGGATAAAACGCCTTATGATGTTGATAGAAATTACTATTATGTATGTGGTGTTTTAGAATATGAAAACATTGTTTTATTGTCAAAAATAAATGGTCATGAAAGTGCAATGATATTTATAAATCCTTATGATGAATTTAAGGCTAAATGGGTTGGAGCTCCACTATCAAAGGAGGAAGTTAGCCAAATATCAGGAATAAATAACGTTAGATACCTTGATACATTTGAGGCTACCTTAATTCAAATGCTTCAAATTGTTAATAATTTATATGTTGATTTAAAAGCTAATTCCTTAAATAATGCTTTAACAGAGGATGAAATATTTGTAAATAAGATTAAGCAAAGATTCCCATTTATAAATATTAAAAATGCTAGACCTTTATTTACTAAAGCTAGAACTATAAAAGATGTAATGGAAATAGAAGAAATGCGTAAGGCTATTGCCATTACAAATCAAGGAATAAAGGCCATTTTAAATAATTTAAAGGAATCATATGAATACCAAATTGAATCATATTTTGATCAAGCTATTAAATATTTTGGTGCGACAGGCTATGCCTTTAAAACAATAGCTGCAAGTGGACAAAATGCATGTTGTTTACATTATAGTCAAAATAATAGTATAGCTAAAGATGGCGATTTAATATTATTTGATTTGGGAGCTAAATCAGGAATGTATTGTGCTGATATTTCTAGGACATTCCCTGTTAATGGTAAATTTAGTCCTCGTCAAAAGGAAATTTATAATATCGTCTTACAAGGCCAAGAGGTAGTCTTTAACCATGCTAGAGTAGGTATTACCACAAGAGAATTAAATAATATTTTAATTGATTTTTATGCCCAGGAATTAAAGAAAATTGGCTTAATTAAAGATAGTAGTGAAGTAAGTAAATATTATTATCATGGTGTTTCTCATCATATTGGTCTTGATTGCCATGATTTATGCGAATACACCCCATTAAAGGCTGGAAGTGTTATATCTAATGAACCGGGCTTATATATAGCAAGTGAAGGAATTGGTATTCGTATTGAGGATGATGTATTAATTACTGAAGATGGAGCTGAATGGTTAAGCCCACAAATTATTAAAACAGTTGAAGATATTGAAGAATATATGAAAAATAGAAAGTAGAGGTTAATATGAAGAAAAGTTTGTTAAAAGCATATGCTAAACTAATAGTAAGAGTAGGAGCAAATGTTCAAAAAAAGCAAGAGGTTGTTATTTCTGCTAGTGTAGATGATAGCTATTTTGTTAAATATGTAGTTGAAGAGGCTTATAAAGCTGGAGCAAGCCTAGTTGAGGTTAATTGGAATATGCAAGATTTAACATTGTTAAATTATAAATATGCAACAGTTGAAAAGCTTAGTGAAATCCCTAATTGGAAGAAGGAAAAACTAGAGCATAGAGTGAATGTATTACCAGCAATGATACACATTACATCTGAAGACCCAGATGGCTTAGCTTTAATTGATCAAGGCAAGCTTTTGGCTGTTCAAAAGAATACAGGTCCAACTATTATTAAATATCAAGATAGAATGGATAATAAATATCAATGGACTATAGCAGGAATACCTAGTGAGAAATGGGCTTGTAAGGTATTTCCTAATGCCTCTAAAAAGAAGGCTATTGAATTATTATGGGAATTGATTTTAAAGGTTAGTAGGGCTTATGAAGGTAATCCAATTTTAAATTGGAAGGAGCATAATGCTAATCTAGATAGCAAAAAAGCTTATTTAAATAATTTGCAAATAAAAAAGCTTACTTATAAATCATCTAATGGTACTGATTTTAGTATAATGCTATCAAAGGACATTGAATTCCATGCTGGTGGGGATTATACACTAAATAAGGTCTTTTATAATCCTAATATTCCAACTGAGGAATGCTTTACATCACCAATTAAGGATTCTTGTAATGGTGTAGTTTATTCAACAAAGCCTTTATCAGTTAGAGGTGTATTAGTTGATAATTTTGGTTTTAGATTTGAAAATGGTCAAGTAGTTGAAGTAATTTGCCAAAATCCTACATATAAGGATGTATTAGAAAAGCTTGTCTCTACTGATGACGGAGCTAAAATGTTAGGTGAGGTAGCTTTAGTTCCTTATGATTCACCTATTAATCAAACTAATACGTTATTTTATAATACCTTATATGATGAAAATGCTTGTTGTCATTTAGCTTTAGGTCGTGCTTTTGAAGAGTGTATAAGAGGATATGCTAATAAAACTAAAGAGCAAATAGAAGCTATTGATTTGAATAAATCTATGATTCATGTTGACTTTATGATAGGCTCAAGCGATTTATCAATAGTGGCTGAAACATATGATGGTAAGATTGTTCAGATTTTTAAAGATGGCGTTTGGGCTATATAATTTTAAAATTAGCTAAAATATGGTATAATTAAATTAGCCAAGGGCATAAACTGTATATAGGTAAAAGGAGGACATAGTTGATGAAATATAAAATAATAGTGGATAGTTCAAGTGATTTAACAAATGATTATCTTAAAGATGAAGCTATTGATTTTGAGGTTGTACCTCTTACAATTCATGTTGATAAAAATGAATTTGTTGACGATGAGAATATCGATATTCCTTTGATGCTTGAAACAATGAAAAATTTTAATGGTAAATCAACATCATCATGTCCGTCTCCCGGAGATTATGTAAAAAGTATTACTGCTGATTATAATTTTTGTATTACTATATCTTCAAAATTATCTGGTTCAAATAATAGTGCTAATTTAGCTAAAAATATTTGTGAGGATAAAAATGTATTTGTCATAGACTCTAAGGGTACAGCTGGCATGATGGAATTAATAGTTGATGAGTTGGTTAGACTTATAAAAGAAGGAAACTCTTATGATGAAATCTGTAGTAAGATTTTAAAGTTTAGAGATAATTTAAACTTGTTCTTTGTTTTAGAGTCATTTGATAATCTTGTTAAAAATGGTAGAATGAGTAAATTTTCAGCTTTATTTGCCAAACTAATTAAGATTAGGCCATTATGCATCGCCTCAGATGGTGATATAAAAATGCATAAAACAGTTAGAACTCGTTGGGCAGCTTTAGATGCTATGATTGATGAGATTGCCAATTCTAATATAGATTTTAATAATAGAGTTTGTATTATATCTCATACCTTTGCCGAGGATGATGCTTTAAAAATAAAGGAAAAGCTATTAGCTCGTTGCCCTTTTAAAGAGGTAAGAATTAGACCGACAAGAGGTTTATGCTCATTTTATGCTTTAACTAAAGGTATAATTTGTAGCTATTAAATAAAAAAAATCCCCAATAGTGACTTTTATAGGCTATTAATTATAGGTTTGATAGTCACTATATCTTAGGGGATTTTTTTTAATAATTTTGTGGATATATTTGATAATAGGCTTCTGGGTGTTGACAAATTGGACAAATCTTTGGAGCGTCAGTTCCTTTATAAATATGGCCACAATTGCGACATTGCCATAAGACTTCATCTAGTTTTTTGAAAACCTCGTTATTTTCAATATTGTTTAATAAGGCTTGATATCTCAATTCATGAGATGCCTCAATTTCTGCTACTCCTTTAAAAAGTCTAGCTAGTTGGATAAAGCCTTCCTCCTCAGCAGTTTGCGCAAATTCCTTATACATTTTGCTCCATTCGAAATTTTCTCCATTTTTGGCATCTATTAAATTAGCTTTAGTATCTGTTAAAAAGCCTAATGATTTAAACCAAATTTTTGCATGCTCTAATTCGTTTAAGGCAGTGTATTTAAATATTTCAGATATTTGTTCATAGCCTTCTTTTTTAGCTTGATCGCTATAAAATAAATATTTAGCATGAGCTTGTACTTCACCAGTAAAAGCAGTATATAAATTTTTTTCTGTTTTTGAACCTTTTAATTCCATATTATTTTGTCTCCTTTCCATATATAATATTTTCTTAAAATAAAAAAATATACAAAAATAAAAAAAAGTGTTGCATTATTTTTTTTATTTGCTATAATAATAATGCGCAAAAAAAATGCCGCAGTAGTACAACGGTTAGTACCTATGCTTGCCATGCATATGATGACGGTTCGATTCCGTTCTGTGGCTCCATATGAATTGTTAAAGGCTGTAAAGCCTTTTTTATTTTATACATTATAATTTATTATAGTTTAATTAATGCTATATATGCATTTACCATTTTTAAAGGTAGCTAATATTTTTATATCCTTAATATTTTGGGGATTAACTGTTAAAGGATTATTATCAAGTATTATAAAATCAGCAATATTTCCTATTTCAATAGAACCTTTAAGAGGTTCTTGATATTGGTAACTAGCATTTATTGTAATGGCCTTTAAAGCATTATATGGTGTTATTTTTTGGTCTAGAGATACATTATCTTTAGTTAATCTATTGACACTACACCAAATACTATGAAGCATATCGGGCTTTACAACTGGACTATCCTGATGAAATGTAAATATTAAATTGTTATTTATACAGCTTCTTGCGGGACTAATTTGAGTTGCTCGTTCAAATCCAAGATTTTTAATATGAATATCTGCATAATAATAAACATGATCAATAAAAAATGATGGTATAACATTATATTTTTTCATTATAGGTATTTGATCTTCTTGTAAGAACTGGGCATGAATACAAACCGGATGTATTTTTTTAACATCTGCTGGAATAAATTCCTCTAAACCAGAAAGGAATTGATCTATAGCCTTATCACCATTGGCATGGGTTAAAAGCTGTTTATTATTTTTTATAGCTTCATTTATAAATGATTTTACGTCCTCATGCGAGTAATTATGAATTCCATAATTATTCTCATTTAAATATGGTTTACGCATCCATGCCGTTTTAGCTTGAGGAGAACCATCTAAAATAATTTTATAGCCTTTTAATTTAAAATGGTTGAAGTATTTTTCATCACAATCTTTCATATTAGAAAAAATAATATCTTTATCCTTTATGTCAACATAGCCAACAACATCTAAATAGAGAATTTTATTTTGAATTAGAGATTTATAAAGGGGAAGTATTTCTTTGACCATTAGGCCTTCTTGAGCAGTTGTTATACCATATGAGGCATATATTTTTTGGGCTTTTTTAAAGGCATCATGAATTTTTTCAATATTGGGAAGTGGAACTAGTCTTATTAAATCTAGAAAGTCTTTTTCATATAAAATGCCCTCTAAAAATTGATCATCTTTATTTAGTATTTGCAAGGCTTTGGTGTTCATAACTCCAAAATGGCCTGTAACATGCTGTATAACTATGGGATAATTTTTAAAATGTTCATCTAATAATTGTCTTGTTGGATGTCTTTTTTCCTTAAGTAAATTATGGTCATATCCAATACATTGTATCCAATCTGATTCTTGGAGATTTTCTGTTTTTATATAAGATTTAATGCTATTGATAATATCTATAAATGATCTTGCGTTTTCTAAATTTAATTGTAATAATGATAATGCTACAGAGCTTAAGTGACTATGACAATCTATAAAGCCTGGCATAAGTGTTTTACCATTTAAATTTATTTTATCAGCATCATTTATTTTGTTTTTCAGATTGTCATAAGATCCTAAATCAATAATTTTATCGTCTTCAACTATCATCGCATCTGCATTTTTATTTGTCATTGTAATGATGTTACAATTATAATATAGTTTTTTCATTTTGTTCTTTCCTTTCTTTTTAATAGTATTGTGCCTATTAAAAAAAATATAACATTTTTTAAAATCATATTGAATTATTTGAAAATTTGATTTATAATAATAAAATGCGTAAAGTGGCTTTTTAACCATTTTTATTATTTATGTTAAGCAACAATCTACAAATTTTTTTGTAGTTTCCATAATCGTGGGTATCCCATAAAGAGGTATTAAACAGCCTTTTAGCCTTTGCTATAGAGTCGTTAGACAGTTTAAATAATACGAAAGGGATTGTATAGATTTATACAAAATGGTGTCTTTATGAATTACAAGAACGTTAATTATGGTAAAAAATCTGTAAGACGTAATTATTCTAAAATTCGTACTGAAGTTGATTTACCAGGATTAATTGAAATTCAAACTAAATCTTTTGATTGGTTTGTTGAACAAGGATTAAAAGAGGTTTTTGAGGATGCATCACCTATTACTTCATTTAATCAAGATTTAAAGTTATATTTTGGTGATTATCATTTTGAGGATCCAAAATTTAATATTGTTGAATCTAAGTTAAGAGATATCAATTACTCACGTCCATTGAAGGTTAATGTGCGTTTAGAAAATGCTCAAACAGGTGAGGTTTTAGAGCAAGAGCTATTTATGGGAGATATTCCATATATGACTCCTGTTGGAACATTTATTATTAATGGTGCTGAACGTGTTATTATAAGCCAGATCGTTCGTTCATCTGGAGTATATTTTGCTAAAGAAATCGATAAAAAAACAGGTGACTTAAGATTTAGTGGTACAGTTATTCCTACTCGTGGTGCTTGGATTGAGTATGAGGCAGGTTCAAAGGATGTTTGGTATGGTAAGCTAGATAGATCCAAAAAAATTCCTTTAACTACTATTTTAAGAGCTTATGGCTTGTCTACTAATCAACAAATCATTGATTTATTTGGCGATAATGAGCACTTAAAGGCAACATTTGAAAAGGATACTACAACAGATAGTGAACAAGCTGCAATCGAGGTTTATTCTAAACTTCGTCAAGGTGAGAAGGTGCCTGTTGATGGAGCTAGATCACTAATCACTCAAAGATTATTTGATGATACTAAATATGATTTGCAAAAGGTTGGTCGTTTTAAATACAATATTAAACTAGATGTATTACAAAGAGCAAAGGGACATGCTTTAGCAAGAGATGTTATTGCTTTAGATGATGTTTTTGATGATGTAACTGGAGAACTTTTATATTCTAAGGGTGAAAAGATTGCCGGCTACGGTGAAATGATTACCGGAGAGGTTTATGACAAACTAGATAAAGCACGTGGAGCTTTCCGTCAAAAAATTGATTTAGGAAATACTTTATGTGATGACCCTTTAAATGAAATCCTTTATATTAATGTTGTAAAAGAGGATCAAACTGAAGAAGTAAAGGTTATTGGTAATGACCATAGAGAAACAGTTTTACATATCACAATGTCAGATATTTTAGCTACAGTTAGCTATTTTATGAATTTATATTCTGGTGTTGGTAATCTTGATGATATTGACCATTTAGGTAACAGACGTTTACGTTTAATTGGTGAGTTATTGAAAAATCAATTTAGAATTGGTTTTGCAAAGCTTAAAAAGAATATTGAGGATCGTATGTCAACTGTTGAAATCGATAAGGCTACTCCTCAAAACTTAATTAATATTAAGCCTTTAACATCTTCATTAAAGGAATTCTTTGGTTCAAGCCAATTATCTCAATTCATGGATCAAATTAACCCACTTGCTGAAATAACTCAAAAACGTCGTATTTCTGCATTAGGTACTGGTGGTATTGCTCGTGATCGTGCTGGTGTTGAGGTTCGTGACGTTCATAATTCACACTATGGTCGTATGTGCCCTATTGAAACACCTGAAGGTCCTTCTATTGGTTTGATTACATCTTTAGCTACATATGCTAAGGTTAATGAATATGGTTTTATTGAATCTCCATATTTCGTTGTAAAAAAGGATGAAAATGGTAGAAAGTATGTTTCTGAAGAAATAGAATATTTATCAGCAGATAAAGAGGATGGTAAGGTAATAGCTTCAGCCTCTACAAAACTTGATGCATATGGACATATTATTGAAGAAAGAGTTATTGGTCGTCGTAATGGAGAAACAGAGATGGTTTTACCTGAAGAGGTTGACTATATGGACGTTTCCCCAAAACAAATTGTATCAGTAGCTGCTGCCTGCGTTCCATTCTTGGAGCACGATGATGCTACCCGTGCCCTAATGGGTGCTAACATGCAACGTCAAGCAGTACCTATTATTAATCCAGAAAGTCCAATCGTTGGTACAGGTATGGAATATAGAGCTGCTAAGGATAGTGGTTCAGCTTTAGTTGCGACTATGTCTGGTATTGTTCAATATGTTGATGCTAAAAAGATTATTGTAAAAGAAGATAGTGGTGATATTCATCGCTATGATTTATATCAATTCCTACGTTCTAACTCTGCAACTGCAATTATGCAACGTCCTATCGTTAAGCCAGGTGAAAGAATTGAACGCGGCGATATAATCGCTGATGGACAATCTATGAAAAATGGTGAGCTTGCTCTTGGTAGAAACGTTCGTATTGCCTTTATGACATGGGAAGGATATAACTTTGAGGATGCCGTAATCATGTCTGAAAAGATGGTATATGATGATGTTTATACTTCATTACATATTGATGAATTTGTTGTAGAATGTCGTGATACTAAGCTTGGACCTGAGGAATTTACATATGAAATTCCAAATGTTAAGGATGAAAGTAAGAAGAATTTGGATGCTAATGGTATCATTATTCCTGGTAGTGAGGTTAAAGAAGGAGATATTTTAGTAGGTAAAACAACTCCTAAGGGTCAAACTGATCCAACTCCTGAGGAAAAATTATTATTAGCTATTTTTGGTGAAAAGAGCCGTGATGTTCGTGATACATCCTTACGTGTTCCTCATGGTGGTGGCGGTGTTGTTCAATCAATTCAACACTTCTCTAAGGCTAAAGGTGATGATTTAGCACCTGGTGTTAATGAGGTTGTTCGTATTTTCATCGTTCAAAAGCGTAAGATTCAAGTTGGAGATAAAATGGCCGGTCGTCACGGAAATAAAGGTGTTATTTCTAACATTTTACCTCTTGAGGATATGCCATTTACAGCTGATGGTCAGCCAATCGACATTATGCTAAACCCACAAGGTGTTCCATCTCGTATGAATATCGGTCAGGTATTAGAGCTTCATTTAGGTATAGCTGCTAAAAAGCTAGGTATTAAGGTTGCAACTCCAGTATTTGATGGAGCTACAATTGAAGATATTGAGGCAATTATGGCTGAAGCTGGTATGTCTAAGGATGGTAAAGAGGTTTTATATGATGGTCGAACTGGTGAACCTTTTGAAAATAGAATTACAGTAGGTATAATGTATTTCGTTAAGTTAAGCCACATGGTTGATGATAAATTACATGCTCGTAATGTTGGTAAGTATACATTAGTTACTCAACAGCCAATGGGTGGAAAGGCTCAAAATGGTGGTCAACGTTTCGGAGAGATGGAGGTTTGGGCATTACAAGCTTATGGTGCTGCTCATACACTTCGTGAAATGATGACAGTTAAATCAGATGATTTAGTTGCTCGTGATCGTACATTTGATGCCATTGTTGATGGTAAGCCAATTCCAGAGTCATCTATTCCTGAATCATTTAGAGTATTAACTCGTGAGTTACAATCTTTGGGTATTCATGTTGAGCTTATAAATGAAGATGGTGAAAATGAAGTAAATCGTTCTATTGTTGATTTTAAAATTAGAGAAACAGTTCGTTCTAACGAAGAAAATAATAAATAGTGGAGGAGAGCAATAATGAGTAAACAATATAAGTATATTAAAATTGGTTTAGCATCTCCTGAAGAGATTTTATCATGGTCACATGGTGAGGTTTTAAAGCATGAAACTATTAATTATCGTACTTTAAAGCCAGAACCAGATGGATTATTTTGTGAAAAAATATTTGGACCTTCAAAGGATTATCAATGTGCTTGTGGAAAGTCAAAGCGTAATACCGACAAGGGTAAAATTTGCGAAAAATGTGGAGTAGAAATCACAGAATCTAAGGTTCGTCGTGAAAGAATGGGTCATATTAAGCTAGCTAGCCCTGTAGTTCATACTTGGTTTTTAAAGAATAGCCCATCTCCACTTGCTACCCTTTTGGATATCAAGACTAAGGATTTAGAGGAAATTGTTTATTTAGCTGCTTATATAGTTATCGATCCAGGTAAAAACACTGGTCTTACTAAAAAACAAATTTTAACAGAAGCTGATTATTCAATTTATAGTGAGAAATATCCAAATCAATTTATCGCTAAAACTGGTGCTGAGGCTGTTAAAATTCTTTTAAAAGAAATTAATCTTGAAGAGGAAGAAAAAAGCTTAAGAAAGAAGCTTAAATCTTCTTCTAAGCAACGCCGTGATCGAGTTATTAAGAGATTAGAGGTTGTTGAAGCCTTTTTAAGAAGTGATAATAAACCTGAATGGATGATACTTGAGGTATTACCAGTTATTCCACCTAATTTAAGACCAATGGTACAACTTGAGGGTGGTCGTTTTGCAACAACAGATTTAAATGATTTGTATCGTCGTATTTTAAACAGAAATAATCGTCTTAAAAAGCAATATGAGCAAAATGCTCCACATCTAATTACTAAAAATGAAAAAAGAATGCTTCAAGAAGCTGTTGATGCTTTAATTGACAACTCTAAGCGTGGTAAAAAGGCAGCTGTTGATAGAAATCATTCTTTAAAGAGCTTATCTGATATGCTTCGTGGTAAGCAAGGACGCTTCCGTCAAAACTTACTTGGAAAGCGTGTTGATTATTCAGGTCGTTCAGTTATCGTTGTAGGACCATCACTAAGAATGTATCAATGTGGTATTCCAAAGGAAATGGCATTAACTCTATTTAAGCCATTTGTATTAAGAGAATTAATGAAGGCTGGAAATTCTATTGCTGTTGCAAATAAGATTTGTGATAATCAAGAGGATAGTGTTTGGGGAATTTTAGAGGAAGTTATTCGTGAACATCCAGTTTTATTAAACCGTGCCCCTACCCTACACCGTTTAGGTATTCAAGCTTTCGAACCAGTATTGATTGAGGGTAAGGCAATCCGTCTTCACCCATTAGTATGTACACCATTCAATGCTGACTTTGATGGTGACCAAATGGCAGTCCATGTTCCATTATCACTTGAGGCTCAAGCTGAAGCTAGACTATTAATGTTAGCTTCAAATAACATCTTAAATCCTAAGGATGGTAAACCAGTTGTTACTCCTTCTCAGGATATGATATTAGGTAATTATTACTTAACACTTGAGCGTAAAGGCGAGCCTAATGAAGGACATTTCTATAAGGATTTTGATGAAGCATATATGGCTTATAAAAATGGTGCAATAACACTTCATACACGTATTTTTGTTGATGTGTCTTATTTACCAGAATCAAAATTTGCAAATTCTAATATTCCTAGTAAGTATTTGTTTACAACTTTAGGTAAAATGATTTTTAATAATATCTTACCTGCTGAATTTCCATATTTAAATGAACCAGAAGAGGAAAATTTAACTAAGGCTACACCTTTAAAATATTTCCTTGATGTTAAAAGTGGTAACACTTATGAGGCTTTAATTGCTCATGAGGAGGTATCACCATTTAAAAAGAAATTTATTGCAAGAATAATTGCTGAGGTTTTCAAAAGATTCCATATTACCGAAACTTCAAAAATGCTTGATAGAATTAAGGACTTAGGCTTCCAATATTCTACAATTGCAGGTTTGACAATTTCTGCATCAGATGTTTTGGATTATAAAGGCAAATCTACTCGTATCGCTGAAGCTGATAAAAAAATAGATCAAATAACTGAAATGTATGAGTTAGGTTTATTGACTAACAAAGAGCGTAAAAAGCTTGTTGAAAAGGAATGGCAAGATGCTCGTAATCAAATCCAAGATGGACTATGGAAAGAATTATCTCAACAAAAGGATAACCACATTTTCATGATGGCTGATTCAGGATCTCGTGGTAATGCATCTAACTTTGCTCAGCTAGCTGGTATGCGTGGACTTATGAGTAATACTGCTGGTGAAACAATTGAAGTTCCAGTTAAGGCTAACTTCCGTGAAGGTTTGTCAGTATCTGAATTCTTTATTTCTACCCATGGTGCTCGTAAGGGTTCTACCGATACAGCCTTAAAAACAGCTGAATCAGGTTATTTGACTCGTCGTTTAGTCGATGTATCTCAAAACGTAGTTATATCTATGGTTGATTGTGGTACTGAAAATGGTATGTATGTTGAGGATATTATCGATGAATCTAATAAGATAGTAGTACCAGTTCATGAACGTTGTATTGGCCGTTTTGCTGCTAAGGATGTAATTAATCCAGAAACAGGTGAAATCATTGCTAAGCGCAATGATCTAATTGATGAAGAAATGGCTAGTCAAATTGCTAATGCTGGCATTAAGAGAGTATGTCTACGTACAAACTTAACATGTAATGCTAAAACAGGTGTTTGTATGAAGTGTTATGGACGTAACCTAGCTACTAACATGGTAGTAGAGGTTGGTGAAGCTGTTGGTACTATTGCTGCCCAATCAATTGGTGAACCTGGTACTCAGCTTACAATGCGTACTTTCCACACTGGTGGTGTTGCATCAACTGCCGATATCACTCAAGGTCTTCCACGTGTTCAGGAGCTTTTCGAAGCACGTAAGCCAAAAGGTAAGGCGACTATTTCTGAAATAGATGGTATAGTTGAATCAATCGAAAAGACTAAAGCTGGCTTGGCTGTTACAATCAAAAACCATGAGACAGGTGAAGAAAAGGTGTATGCAATTGATGCTACATCAGAGCTTTTGATTCAACGTGGTTCTGAAATCAAACGTGGTCAAAAATTAATGAAGGGTTCTATTGCTCCAAAAGAATTATTACGTATTTTGGATGCTGAGGCTGTTCAAAAGTATATCGTTGAAGAGGTTCAAAAGGTTTATCGTTCTCAATCAGTTGAAATCTCTGATAAGCATATTGAAATTATTGTTCGTCAAATGATGCGTAAGATTAATGTTGTTCAAGAAGGAGATACAGACTTGCTTCCTGGTCATGAAGTTTCTTTACAAGAATTTAAGGATGCAAGTGCTAAAGCTTTAAAAGCTGGTGGAAAACTTCCTGTTGGTAAACCATTGCTTTTAGGTATTACTAAGGCTGCTTTAGCTTCTGATTCATTCCTATCAGCTTCATCATTCCAAGAGACTACAAGAATTTTAACTGCTGCGGCCATCCAATCTAAGAGTGATTCATTAATTGGATTAAAGGAAAATGTTATTATTGGAGGATTAATTCCTGCTGGTACTGGTATCTTGGTTGAGGATACATTTGAATGTGAGCATCGTCCTGAAGATGAAAATTCAATTTATGAGGATGTAATGGATTCTGTTCATAACGATGATGAACTAATCGATGATAACGATTTAGACGATGACGTATTAGATGATGATGACTCTAATTTCATTGATGAGGAAGAACTTTCTGAGGAATAAAATAAATTAAGGGGCTGTAAAAAAACCTAGGTTTTGAAAAAACAAATTTAGGACTTTTATAGTCCTTTTTTTGTCTATAAAAGCAAAAAAC
>ERZ1643246.1436-NODE-1436-length-25965-cov-6.120648_pt1 | contig 25965 bp, 30 predicted proteins | sample MGYA00579265_ERZ1643246 | MGnify/ENA primary metagenome ERZ1643246 (study PRJEB29033, sample SAMEA4952261) | chicken gut metagenome | biome: Broiler Chicken; feature: Gastrointestinal Tract; material: Caecum | place: Ireland | collected 2018 | study: Broiler...
GAGAGCGGTATGGTATGTTAATAAAGCGAGTAAACGTGAAAACGTTTCTCATATAAGAGCTTTCTGAATAAGAAAGAAGTAAATGAAGTTTTCTTTGCTTACTTTCTTGTTCACAAGAAAGTAAGTGCGTGTCAATGGTGACGAGGGTACACCTGTTCCCATTCCGAACACAGTAGTTAAGCTCGTTTACGGTGACAATACTTGGCTGGCGACGGCCCGGGAAGATAACTCGACGCGCACACAAAAAAGCAGCAACTTAGGTTGCTGCTTTTTTTGCATATGGAGGTTTTTCATGTATCAGTATATTTTATTTGATCTGGACGGCACATTGACCGATCCGCGTGAGGGGATTACAAAATCGGTGCAATATGCGCTTACTAAAATGGGGATTGAGGAGCCGGATTTGACAGCATTGGAACACTTTATCGGTCCACCGCTGTATGATGAGTTTCGGCGCTGCTATGGGTTCGATGATATGGAGGCAAAACAGGCGGTCGCAGCGTATCGGGAACGCTTTTCGGAGATCGGCTGGAAGGAAAATCTGCTGTTTGACGGGGTTCCTGATATGCTGCGGTCTTTGCGTGCAGTGGGCAAGAGACTTGCGGTTGCCTCCTCTAAACCGACCGTGTTTGTCGAAAAGATATTGCATCTGTTTGAGATTACGTCCTATTTTGACGCCGTTTCCGGCGCAACGCTGGATGGCAGCATTAGCACCAAGGCACAGGTCGTTGATCAGGCGCTGCAAATGCTCGGTGTTACAGATCGTAACAGCACCGTGCTCGTCGGCGATCGTATGCACGATGTGGAGGGTGCTCGATTGTGCGGCATCGACTGTGTGGGCGTGACATTGGGATTTGGCGGTGAACAGGAATTGCAGCAGGCGGGAGCAAATTACATTGTGCGGAATTTTGCGGAACTGATGCAAGTACTGACGAATTAAATCTCACGTCTTTTTGCGTCGCAGGTATGCGGACACTGCCGAATTCCGTTTGAATATGTCCAAGCATTTTTGTGGGTTTCGACGGCAGAAAGCGGATGCTCGATTCTTTACCGTAAGCAGTAACTGTGATAAAATATGAAATATATTTCAATCAATCAGAGAAAGAATCGACCTTGCGGATTGTGACGGAGGAAAATAGGATGCTCCAATATCGGTTGCCTGTGCTGGCAGTGCGGGATGTGGAAATCTCCAAAAAGTTTTATCACGATTTGTTTGACCAAAGTGTTGCGATGGATTTGGGACGCAATGTCACCTTTTCCGGTGGGTTTGCCATTCAAGCGGATTTTGATGAATTGGTTAACATTCCCAAGTGCACGATCTTACATCAGTCTAATAACATGGAGCTGTATTTTGAGGTGGATGACTTCGACGCTTTTCTGGATAAACTGCACGATTTTCTGGATGTGGAGTTGGTTCATCCGCCGATGATGCACGAGTGGTATCAGCGGGTCGTGCGCTTGTATGATCCGGATTGGCATATGATTGAGGTTGGAGAATCCATGGAGGTTGTTGCGCGTCGCTTGTTGCGTGAGGGATATGATGTTTCGCAGACGGCGCAGATGATTCAGCATCCGGTGGAGTTTGTGGAGCAGTGCATGAAAGGTATGGAGTAGCCTATGTTTGATTTTCAGCCGGAGTTTGTTTGCTGCGGCGATGCCCGGATTGCTTACTATGATGCCGGGCGCGGGAAGCCGCTGGTTCTGTTGCACGGAAATGGGGAGGACAGCTCCTATTGGAAGGCGCAGATTCCGGAATTCACCCGTTTTTTCCGCGTGATTGCGGTGGACAGCCGCGGACACGGCGCGTCGGAAGCCGGAACACGCGGGTTGTCCTTTGAGCTTATGGCGCAGGATCTGAAAACGCTTCTGGATACGCTCGGCATTCAAAAAGCGCATATTCTTGGCTTTTCGGATGGCGGAAATCTGGCAATCAAGTTTGCGCTCATGTTTCCGACGTATGTCGATAAGCTGATTTTAAACGGCGCCAATGTAGAAATGTTTGCGGGCATGAAGCCGCATTTTCAGCTGCCGGTATGTGCAGCTTATGGTGCGCTGCGTCTTTTGGGAAAGTTCAGTCACAACGCGGCGCGTAAACGCGATGTGTTTGGCCTGATGGTGTATCCGTATGGCGTTGTGATGGATGATTTGGAAAAGCTGACTATGCCGACGCTGATTATCGTGGGTGAGCACGATATTGTGCGCGACAGCCAGACCAGAGAAATGGCCGCGCACATCCCGCACTGCCGGGTGGAAACCTTCCGCGACGGCGATCATTTTGTCGCGGCAAAGCAGCCGTCCCGATTTAACCGGACGGTCGTGGAATTTTTATTGGGGAGATAAGAAACATGCAGTTTATCAAGGCGGGAGACGCCGCAGAAAGCAATATTTTTAACCGGCTGGATGAGAGAAAACGGGCGCTGATCGCCGGCGGCGCGGATGTCATTAACCTGTCGATCGGCACGCCGGACTTTCAGCCGGACGCCCATGTGATGCAGGCGGTCAGTCAGGCTGCGCTCGATCCCGATCAGTATAAGTATTCGCTGACCGAAACACCCGAACTGATTGCGGCGGTGCAGGACTGGTACCGTCGGCGCTATGATGTCTCGCTGGAGGCGGATGAGATCATGGCGGTCTGCGGTTCGCAGGAAGGCATTGCGCATGTTGGCTTTGCCTTTGCGGGACCGAATGATCTGATTCTTGCGCCTGATCCGGGATATCCGATCTTTTCGTTCGGCCCGATGATGACCGGCGCGACGGTCGGCCTGTATCCGCTCAAGGCTGAAAACAACTGGCAGCTGGATTTTGCAGACATTCCGGAGGATATTGCCGAGCGCGCAAAGGCAATGGTGGTATCCTATCCGAACAACCCGACCACCGCGGTGGCCGATCGTGCGTTCTATGAGCGCTTGGTGACTTTTGCACGCGAGCACAATATCATCGTGCTGCACGATAATGCCTACTCGGATCTGATGCTCAACGGCAAGCAGGGGCTTTCTTTCCTGTCCATTCCGGGCGCAAAGGAGGTTGGTATCGAGTTTAACTCGCTGTCCAAGACCTATAACCTGACCGGTATGCGTGTGTCATTTGCGCTGGGCAACCGCGAGGTAATCGAGCGCTTCCGCGCATTCCGCTCCCAGATCGACTATGGTATGTTTTACCCGATTCAGGCGGGTGCGGTCGCAGCGCTGACCGGGCCGCAGGATATCGTCTGCCGTAACCGGGAAGGCTATATGGCGCGGCGCGATGCGCTGTGCGGTGGGCTGCGCAGCATCGGCTGGGATGTGCCGGACGCACAGGGTACGATGTTTGTCTGGGCGAAGATTCCGGCGCGATTTGCGTCGTCCGTGGATTTCGTGCTGGAACTGATGGAAAAGACCGGCGTAATTTGTGTGCCCGGCAGCTCGTTCGGTGCCCATGGCGAAGGCTATGTGCGGTTTGCACTGGTTGTGCCGCCGGAGCGCATGGAGGAAGCCGTGCGCCGCATTGACGAGAGCGGTATCCTGCGCGGGTGAGGAAATGCGATGAAGATTGCACATATCGCACTGTATACCAATGATTTGGAACGGGCGCGCACGTTTTATCAAACTTACTTTGAGGGTGTTGCAGGCGAGTTGTACCATAATCCCAAAACCGGCCTGCAAACCTATTTTCTGTCCTTTGCGGATGGTGCGCGGCTGGAGCTGATGACACGGCCGCAGCTCAGCGCGGCCGCAAACGGCGTGTGCGTTGGATGGGCGCATCTGGCGTTTGCAGTCGGTTCGCGTGAGAATGTGGATGCATTGACCGCGCGGCTGCGAACGGATGGCTATGTTGTTGTCAGCGGTCCGCGCGTGACGGGTGATGGATACTATGAAAGCTGCGTGCTGGACCCGGACGGGAACACCGTAGAAATTACAGCATAAAAGGAGAGCAACCATGAAGCTGATCTCTTGGAATGTAAACGGCCTGCGCGCGTGCGTGGGCAAGGGCTTTTTTGACTTTCTCGCGGCGGAGCAGCCGGACATGATGTGCTTGCAGGAGACCAAGCTACAGCCCGAGCAGGCGCCGCAGGTCGAAGGCTATCACGAATACTGGAACTCGGCGGAGAAAAAGGGCTATTCGGGTGTGGCGCTGTTCAGCAAAAACGAGCCGCATGCGGTCACATATGGCCTTGGTATTGACGAGCACGATCACGAGGGTCGTGTCATTACCGCGGATTACGGCGAATTCTATCTGGTGACGGTTTACACGCCCAATTCGCAGGATGAACTCAAGCGGTTGGATTATCGTATGCAGTGGGAGGATGACTTCCGCGCGTATCTGCAAAAGCTGGATGCAGAAAAACCGGTCATCGTGTGTGGGGACATGAATGTGGCGCACAAGGAGATCGACCTGAAGAACCCCAAAACCAACCGCCGCAACGCGGGCTTCACCGACGAGGAACGCGAAAAGATGACCGAGCTGCTGGCAGCTGGGTTTACCGACACGTTCCGCCATTTCTATCCGGATGTGACCGGCGCATATTCTTGGTGGAGTTATCGCTTTAAGGCGCGCGAGAAGAACGCCGGGTGGCGCATCGACTATTTTCTGGTGTCCGACCGCTTTATTGAGCGTGTGAAGGATGCCCGCATTTTAAATGATGTATTTGGCTCGGATCACTGTCCGGTATTGATCGAGATAGACTGACTGTGGCAGCAAGAGAGCGCAAAAAAACAGACTGCGAACGAATTTCGCAGTCTGTTTTTGTCTATATCGGGTTTCAGCCGCCGAGCAGACCGCTGAGCGTGATCATAAATGGAATAGTGACCGCAGATAGGATGGTGGAAACGGCAACCGCGCGCGTGGAAAACAGATAATCCGTGCCGTACACCTGACCGAACATCGAGCAGGCCATAGCGACCGGTGCGGCGGCGCTGATCAGCATGGTATTGCGCAGGATGCTGTCAAGCGGCAGCAACAGGAAGATCACCATCGTGATCAGCGGCAGGATGAGCAGCCGCAGTGCAGTAACGAAATACACCTGCTTATCCTGAAAGCAGGAGCGCAGATCACATTGCGCGAGAAACGCGCCGAGAATAATCATGGCGACCGGCGTATTGAGCGATGCCAGATAGGAGACACAGGTCGCGGGAATCTGCGGCAGATTGAGGGGCGTCAGGAAAAATATCAGCCCGATGGCAAGCGAGACCGTGCCGGGGTTGAGCAGAGCGTTACGGATTTTTTGCGCTTTGGACGTGTCACGGCACAGCTGAGAAACACCATAACTCCAAAGCAGCACGTTGTTGACCGCGATAAATGCGGAACCGAGGAACAGACCATAAGAGCCATACAGTGCATCCAGCAGCGGAAGCGCCATAAAACCGCAGTTGGTGAACACCACGCACATGCGCTTATCGGCAAAGTTCGGATGCGGGCCGTTTGCGCGAAACAGCGCATGACTGACGACCATGGACAATCCCATGGCGATGATGGTGCAGCCTGCCGCGGACAGCAGATCGACGCCGAGCGCAGGGTCAAATTCGCGCTGAAATGAATCAATGATGACACAGGGCGCGACAATGCGCGTGAGGATAAGCGATAACTGGCCTGCACCGTCGTTATTGAGGTATTTCAGACGGACGCACACAAAGCCGACTGCCATCAGCAAAAACATCACAACGATCTGCGAGACCAAAATTTGAATATTCTCCAGCAAAATGTAATCCCTCCGGTTTCCAACTGTATAATCATAAAACAGTTTCGGAACGTTTGTCAATGCAAAAGACATGTTTCCGTTTTGCCGGGCATAAGATGGGGTGAAAGGGTGGTTGGCTGTGAAAAAAATGATTTGCGCCGCCATACTGGGCGGGATGCTGCTGGTGCAGGCGGCGGCGCTGCCAGAAATGGGGGCGCTCAATGCCAAGTCTGCCGCACTATATGCGGCCAATGGGCAGGAACTGTTCGCATACAATGCCGATGAACAATTGCAGCCGGCATCGGTTACCAAAATCATGACCATGCTGCTGACAATGGAAGCGCTGGAGCGCGGCGAAGTGACGCTGGATACCATGATAACGGGCAGCGAATACGCCTGCTCGATGGGCGGCACGCAGGTCTGGCTGGAACCGGGCGAACAGATGTCACTCAACGATATGCTCAAAGCGATTGCGGTGGGTTCGGCAAACGACTGTGCGGTAGCGGTAGCGGAGCACCTTGCCGGTACGGAGGCAGCCTTTGTCGAGCGCATGAACCAGCGCGCGACCGAGCTGGGCTGCACCAATACGCAGTTCATCAACGCCAACGGGCTGGATGGCATGGGACAGAAAACCATGACCTCGGCGCGTGATATTGCGCTTATCTCCTGCGAGCTGCTGCGGCATCCGAAAATTCTGGAGTACACCGGTATCTGGATGGACAGCATCCGCGGCGGCAAATTTTCGCTGGCCAACACAAATAAAATGCTCAAGAGTTATCCGGGGCTGACTGGACTGAAAACAGGATATATTTCAGAAGCGGGATTTTGCATTTCCGCCAGCGCCGAGCGGGACGGCCTGAGTCTGGTTGCGGTGGTCATGGCGGCGCCGACCAAGGAAACCCGCATGGCGGACGCCTCCGCGCTGCTCAATTACGGCTTTGCCAACTTTACAGTCTATACACCGCCGGATGATTTGTTGCAGCCGGTTCCCGTGCAGCTTGGCAGCGCAGATTTTGTGCAGCCGGTTTTGCAAAACGATCAGTCGATCGTCGTGGAAAAGGAAAAAGCGGCGCAGCTGGAAACGCAGCTGGATTTGCCGGATGCGTTGCAGGCGCCGATCACGGCAGGGCAGCAGATCGGAGAGCTGACCGTGACGAGCGGGGGAGAAACGCTGATGCGGCTTCCCATCACGGCGGCCGAGGATGTGCAGGCGAGAAGCATCCCGGGGCTGCTGCTTGCATTCCTCGGAAAATTGGTGGGCAGCGGTCCGGCGTAATATGGACAAAATGACGGAAAGTTTGCAAATCAGGCTTGAGGTTTGGGGCAAACTATGGTACACTAAAAACAACCTCAAAGGTTGGGAGGATATAAACTATGGTAAAACTGATTATTGGCGGCACTGGCTCTGGTAAGACCAAGGAATTGATTGACCAGGTCAACACCGCGGTACAAGAAGAAAAGGGAAGCGTGGTTTGCATTTCGCGCGGCAACAAGCTGACGTTTGATATTTCGCACGATGCGCGCCTGATTGATGCAACCGATTACCCGATCAAGGATTATGCAAGCCTGCTTGGATTCCTGTGCGGCATTCACGCCGGTAACTATGATATTACGCGCGTGTTCATTGATGGCCTGTATAAGATCACCGGCATCAAGGACGTAGCCAAGGCGGAGGAGTTTCTCAACATGCTCGATGAGTTCTCCGCAAAGCACAGCGTTAACTTTACGGTTTCCCTCAGCGAGGAGCCGTCCGCCGCAACTGAGGGTATGAAGCGCTTCCTGTAAGCAGATACTTAGCGGCGATAGCAACGCGATAAAAAGCAGCGATTTCATCGCTGCTTTTTTCTTTTTGATGGAGGAATAACTGTACATAGACAGGGAAAGGTACGATTGCTGGCCGAATAAAAATATACTAAATTTGGAGATAATAGAACGATATATGCCGCCTGTCAAGAAAAATATGTTTGATTTGCATAATAGGGAGAGGGAAGAAGAAATTTTTTTAAGAAATTTCTGATAAAAAGTGTTTCACTTTTTGGCTTGGTTAGGTATAATAAAAACGATATGAGCAAGGGAGCAGTTGTGCCTGTTTGGCGCAGCTGTGCTCGATATATCAAATCGATCATATGGGGGAATGCGGTTGAGTCAAAAAAAGGATCATTGGAGCGTGCTGCGTTATCTGATCTATTTCAGTCAGGTTGGGTTCACAGTCGTCACACCGCCGGTACTCTGTTGCTTCGGAGCGCTCTGGCTCCGGAACCGATTTGGATGGGGTAACGGCGTGGTGATTTTCGGAATCCTGCTCGGGATAGCGGTCGCAGCCTGTGGACTGCGGGATTTCCTGCGGTTCACCGAGCGAAAAGCCAGAGAAAGTGAAGGAAAGGAGAAGCTGCCGTGACGGGAAAGCAAATCGTGCGGGAAGAATCGGCGCGGATGCTGCGTGGAATCGTGCCGCTGACGCTGATTGCCTTCGGCATTTTTGTGTTGGCAGGCTGCGAAGCATGGCGGGCGGGCGTCAGTCTGCTGCTGGGCGCGTGCTATTCGCTGCTGCTGTTCCGCATGATCGGCAACAATGTTGCCAAAGCCGCCCTGTTCCCACCGGAGCAGGCGACCCGCATTGTGCGGCGCGGCTATTTTTTCCGCTATGTGCTGACCGGCCTTGCGGTGTTTGCGGCGATCAAAGCGCCGTTTATCCAACCGCTGGCCGCGGTTTTGCCGCTTTTCTTTCCGAAAATCGTTTTGCTCTGGTACAACGTAGTTCAGAGGAAAGGAGGTTAGACGGTGAATGTTGAAATAAACGGCCCACAGGTACTGGGGTATTTATTTGGCAATCCCAATCTGCCGATCACGGAAACCATGCGCAATGCATGGATCGTGATGGCGTTTATCCTGTTCCTGTGTATTTTCCTGACCCGGCGCATGGAGAAGATCCCAAAGGGGAAACAGGCGCTGGCGGAAAAGGCTGTCATCATGATTGACAATCTGGTCGATAATACCATGGGGCAGGGATGTCGGGCATATTCGCCTTATATTGCAACGCTGCTGATGAGTTCGCTGTTCGGTTCGCTGGCCACGCTGTTCTGGATGCGTCCGGTAACGGCTGACCTGAATACGACACTGGGCTGGGCGATCATGACGTTTATCCTGATCACATACAACAAGATCAGGTATGGCGGCATCGGCGGCTATGTGAAGAGCTTCTTTGAGCCGATCTTCGTGATGGCGCCGCTTAATTTGCTCAGCGAAGTGGCGACTCCGGTCTCCATGTCCTTCCGTCATTTCGGTAATATGGCGGGCGGCCTTGTCATTTCGACACTGATGATGGGTGCACTGGAGGTCCTGTCAAACGCGATTCTGGGCTTTTTGCCCGTTCCGCTGTTGCAGATCGGTATACCCGGTGTCCTTTCGCTGTACTTTGACTGTTTTACAGCCTGCATGCAGGCATTTATCTTCAGTATGCTGACCATGGCTTATGTAGGTGATGCACGCGGCAGCAGCTGATGCACAAGGTATGGCAATCAACAACCGAATCCATTCTCAAATTATGAACAACAACATTTTCAGGAGGAAAAAAGTATGGATCCCAAAGCATTTGTAGCAGGCATGTCCGCCCTCGGCGCTGGTATGGCGATGATTGCAGGTCTTGGCCCTGGTATCGGTGAAGGTTACACCGCCGGTCAGGCGTGTGCCGCCATCGGCCGTCAGCCGGAAGCGCAGGGCGATATCACCCGTACCATGATTCTCGGTATCGCAATGGCTGAGTCCACCGGTATTTACGCGCTGGTTATCGCGCTGATCCTGCTGTTTGCCAACCCGTTCGTCGGCCAGTTCTGATTCAGTTCCGGTTGCATTGGATGAACGGAGAAATCTTCCGTTTGGGAAGGAGGTAAAACAGTGTCGGAAGCGATATATCAGGCCTTTGTCAGCATTGGCTGGTGGGAGATTCTGGTGACGATGTGCAACACGCTCATTACGTTTGCCATCATCAAGAAGTTCCTGTTTAAGCCCGTGCGCAAGATGCTCGCCGCGCGCGAGGAAGAAGTGCAGGCCATGTACGGGAATGCGGAAAAGGCGCAGACCGAGGCCGAGCAGATGCGCAGCGAATACACCGAGCGTTTGGCCAAGGCCAAGGAGGAAGCCGCCGAGATCGTCGGTTCCGCCACCCGCCGCGCGACCGTGCGCAGCGAGGAAATCCTCAAGGAGTCCTCGCAGCAGGCCGCTGCCATGATGAAGAAGGCCGAGAACACCATCGAGCAGGAGCGCAAGAAGGCCATGAACGAGCTCAAGGACGAGGTCGCCAGCCTTTCTGTTATGATCGCCTCCAAGGTCGTCGAGCGTGACGTCAAGCAGGCCGATCATGAGCGCTTCATCGAAGAGTTCATCGACAAGGTGGGGTGAGCGCAGGTGGCTGATATTGTAAGCGAGCGTTATGCGCTCAGCCTGTATGAGGTGGCAGCCGACGAGAAAAAGGAAAAAGCCTATCTCGACGAGCTGGCTGCTGTCAGTGAGGTATTCCGGCAGCAGCCGGATTTCCTCAAGATGCTCTTGACGCCGTCCATCGCGCTGGAGGACAAGCAGAATGTCCTGCGCAAGGCGTTTGAAGGGCGCATTGAGACCTTTCTGCTCAATTTCCTGATGCTGATTACGGAAAAGGGCCGCGTCGGTCTGATTCACGAAATGTATCAGGCATATAAAGAGCATTATTATTTTGAAAACGGCATCGTGGAGGTGCGCGCGATCACGGCAAAGCCGATGAGCGAAGCACTGACCGAAAAGCTGAAAGCCAAAATGAGCGCCGTCACCGGAAAACAGGTGGTGCTCGAAACGTCGGTGGATGAAAACATCCTCGGCGGCATTGTCGTAAAGCTCGGCAACGAGCAGTTCGACACCAGCCTGCGCACGCGGCTCAATGACATCGCGTCGCGGCTGACCAATACTATCGCGTAAGGAAGTAGGTGACTTTATGGAATTACGCCCCGAAGAGATTAGCAATATTATCAAAGAGCAGATCACGCACTACCAGAGCCAGATCAAGCTGACCGACGTCGGTACGGTTGTCACCGTCGGTGACGGTATCGCGCATGTTCACGGTCTGGAAAACTGCATGTCCGGTGAGCTGCTCGAATTTCCGGGCGGCGTATACGGCATGGCGCAGAACCTCGAAGAGGATCTGGTCGGTGTCGTAATCCTGGGTTCGGATCAGGATATTCGTGAAGGCGACACGGTAAAACGCACAAACCGCATCGTAGAGGTGCCGGTGGGTGAGGCCATGCTCGGCCGCGTCGTGGACGCGCTGGGCAAGCCGATCGACGGCAAGGGCCCGATCCATACCACCGAGTCGCGCCCGATCGAGAGCCCCGCGCCGGGCATCATCGAGCGTGCGCCGGTTAACGTACCGCTGCAAACCGGTATCAAGGCGATCGACTCCATGATTCCGATCGGCCGCGGCCAGCGTGAGCTGATTATCGGTGACCGTCAGACCGGTAAGACCGCGATCTGTCTGGATACCATCATCAACCAGAAGGGTACGGGCGTTGTCTGTATCTATGTAGCTATCGGCCAGAAGCGTTCGACGGTTGCACAGGTGGCTGAGACGCTGGCGCAGAACGGCGCTATGGATTATACCTGCATCGTCGCTGCGACCGCATCCGAGTCTGCGCCGCTGCAGTATATCGCGCCGTATGCGGGCTGCTCGATCGGCGAGTACTTTATGCATAAGGGCAAGGACGTGCTGGTTATCTATGATGATCTGTCCAAGCACGCGGTGGCTTACCGTGCCCTTTCCTTGCTGCTCCATCGTCCGCCCGGACGTGAAGCGTACCCCGGCGACGTATTCTATCTGCATTCCCGTTTGCTGGAACGCGCAGCCAACATCCAGAACGGCGGTTCGCTGACCGCGCTGCCGATTATCGAGACGCAGGCGGGCGACGTTTCGGCATATATCCCGACCAACGTTATTTCGATCACGGACGGTCAGATCTTCCTCGAGACCGAGCTGTTTAACTCGGGTATTCGTCCCGCGGTTAACCCCGGCATTTCGGTATCTCGTGTTGGCGGCAACGCGCAGATCAAGGCGATGAAGAAGGTTGCAGGCACTCTGAAGCTGGCATATTCGCAGTACCGCGAATTGCAGGCGTTCTCGCAGTTCGGCTCCGACCTCGACACGGACACCAAGAAGCGTCTGGCACAGGGCGAGCGCATCGTGGAAGTGCTCAAGCAGCCGCAGAACAGCCCGATCCCGGTCGAAAAGCAGGTTATCATCATTTATGCCGTTATTTCCGGTCAGCTGCTCGATATTCCGGCGGATAAAGTGGCCGAGTTCGAGAAAGAGCTGTTTGAGTTCATCGACGGCGTTTACGGCGATATCCCGGAAACCATCCGCGCCACCAAGCAGATGGACGACGACATCAAGGAGAAGCTGACCAAGGCAATCGAGGAATTCAAAGCAAAGTTCCTTTCCGAGCATTAAGGCGGAAGGGGGACTGAATAATGGCTTCCGGAAACATGAAGGACATTAAGCGCCGCATCAAGTCGGTGCAGTCCACCATGCAGATTACCAAGGCAATGGAGCTGGTGGCCTCTTCCAAAATGCGCCGCGCAAAGGAGCGCGCGCTGGCCGCGCGGCCCTATTTCAACACGATGTATGAAACCATCACCCGGCTGGCTGCCGCAACCCGTGACGGCGACTCGGTCTACACCCGCCGCCGCGCGGTGAAGAACAGCCTGTATATCGTCATCGCGGGCGACCGCGGCCTCGCAGGCGGCTATAATGCCAACCTGTTCAAGCTGGCTACCGCCGAGATGACGGGCAAAACCGCGCAGGTTGTTACGATCGGCAAAAAGGCGCAGGAGTATTACGCCAAGCGCGACTGGCCGGTTGCGGCGGATTATCCGGGCATTGCCGAAACCATGAAAATCAGCGACACGCATGAAATCGTTGAGCATATGCTCAGCATGTTCCGCGCCGGACAGGTGGACGAGGTGTTCCTCTGTTACACCCAGTTCGTCTCGCCCTTGCAGCAGGAGCCGAAGTGCATCCAGCTGCTGCCTGCCAATTTTGAGCGCGCAGAGCAGGGCGACAAGCCGGCGGGCGCGCGTGTGCTGACCGAATACGATCCCTCTCCTGAGGCGGTGTTTGACGCGATCATTCCCGAATACCTGTACGGCGTGCTGTACGGCGCAGTGGTGGAAAGCTACTGCTCCGAGCAGTCCGCACGCCGCATGGCGATGGAGGCTGCGTCCGACAATGCCAGCGAGATGATCGAAAATCTGAATCTGTCCTATAACCGTGCGCGCCAGGCGGCCATCACCCAGGAGATCACCGAGATCGTTGCGGGTTCGGGCGAGGTCGGCGCATAGGACGATACGAATTAGGAGTTTTGCCAATGAGTGAGCAGAATATTGGCACCGTTGTCCAGATTATCGGACCGGTGCTGGACATTAAATTTGCTGCCGACGCATTGCCCAAGCTGCTGAACGCCATCACGATCGACAACAACGGCTGTACCATTACGGTCGAGGTTGCGCAGCACATCGGTCAGGATACCGTGCGCTGCATCGCAATGGAGTCTACGGATGGTTTGGTGCGCGGCATGAAGGCCGTCGATACCGGCGGACCGATCACGGTCCCGGTCGGCGACAAGAATCTGGGCCGTATTTTCAATCTGCTCGGCCAGCCGGTGGACAACAAGCCGCCGGTCGAGGGCGAGGAGCGTTGGCCCATCCACCGTCCTGCGCCCTCTTATGAGGAGCAGGAATCCACGACCGAAATCCTCGAAACCGGCATCAAGGTCATCGACCTGATCGCGCCGTATGCCAAGGGCGGTAAAATCGGCCTGTTTGGCGGCGCGGGCGTCGGCAAGACGGTTATCATCATGGAGCTGATTAACAACATCGCAAAGCAGCATGGCGGTATTTCGGTATTCACCGGCGTTGGCGAGCGTACCCGTGAGGGTAACGACCTGTATAACGAAATGCAGGAGTCCGGCGTTATCAACAAGACCGCGCTGGTTTACGGCCAGATGAACGAGCCGCCCGGAGCACGTATGCGCGTGGCGCTTTCCGGCCTGACCATGGCGGAGTACTTCCGCGATGTCGAGGGACAGGACGTACTGCTGTTTATCGACAACATCTTCCGCTTCACGCAGGCGGGTTCCGAGGTTTCCGCGCTGCTCGGCCGTATGCCGTCGGCGGTAGGCTATCAGCCGACGCTGGCGACCGAGATGGGTGCGCTGCAGGAACGTATCACCTCGACCAAGAAGGGCTCGATCACGTCCGTACAGGCGGTTTACGTTCCTGCGGACGACCTGACCGACCCCGCGCCGGCAACCACCTTCTCGCACTTGGATGCGAAGGTCGTTTTGTCGCGTGATATCGCGTCGATGGGTATTTATCCCGCGGTGGACCCGCTGGATTCGTCCTCGCGTATCCTGACGGCAGACGTTGTCGGCATCGATCATTACGAGGTCGCGCGTGCGGTACAGTCCATCTTGCAGAAGTACAAGGACTTGCAGGACATCATCGCCATCCTCGGTATGGACGAACTGTCCGATGAGGATAAGCTGACCGTTGCCCGCGCCCGTAAGATTCAGAACTTCCTGTCGCAGCCGTTCCACGTTGCGGAGCAGTTCACGGGCTTCCAGGGCAAGTATGTTCCGGTTTCGGAGACGATCCGCGGCTTCCGCGAGATCCTCGACGGCAAGCATGACGATCTGCCCGAATCGGCGTTCCTGTTTGCCGGCACCATCGACGAGGTCGTGGAGAAGGCGAAGAAGGGGGCATAATATGGCTACCTTTCATCTCAAGGTGATGACGGTTGACCGCTGTTTTTATGACGACGAGGTGGACCGCATCGTCATCCGCACCACGCAGGGCGATGTTGGCATCCTGCCGAACCATGTGCCGTATACGGCGGCGCTCGGCATCGGCGGACTGACCATCATGAAGGATGGGCAGTCCCGCGTCGCTGCGATTGCAGGCGGCTTTGTGGATGTGTCGCGCGAGCAGACGGTCGTCCTTGCCCGTACCTGTGAATGGGCGGACGAGATCGACATCAACCGCGCCCGCGAGGCTGCTGAGCGTGCCCGCGCGATCCTTCAGAAGAAGGAAAGCGAGCATGAGCACGATATTGCGCAGGTCAAGCTGAAAAAGGCAATCAACCGCATGCGTATTGCGGGAGATAAGTAAAGGAAAACCGTCCGTTGTTGAAACGGACGGTTTTTTTTGCTATACTGGGGGAAGGCAATGCAGGAAATGAGGAATGAACATGCAACAGGAAAGGGGTCAGATGTCCGAATCGCTGCTGCTGGGCGGCTTGCTGGCAATGGCAGGCGGATTTTTTGACGCATATACGTATCTCAGCCGCGGTGGGGTATTTGCCAACGCGCAGACCGGCAATATCGTGCTGTTCGGCTTGAAACTGGCGGAGGGAGAATGGCAGCGCGCGCTGACATATTTGCTGCCGATTCTGGCGTTTGCGTTTGGCGTGGTGGCAGCCGAGCTGGTCAAGCGGCGCGGCAAACGCGAAAAAAAGTCGAATACGGGGCTGCACTGGCGGCAGGTGATCGTCCTTGCGGAGATTTTTTTGCTGGTAATCGTCACCTTTTTGCCGCAGCAGATGAACATGGTGGTCAATACGGTGATCTCCTTTGTTTGTGCGATGCAGGTGGAAACCTTCCGTAAGGTGCGCGGCAGTGCGTTTGCGACCACCATGTGCACCGGCAATCTGCGTTCGGGCACCGAGCAACTGATGATCTGGCATCATACAGGGGAAGCGAATGCGGCGCGCAAAGCACGGCATTATTATTCGATCATTTTGTTCTTTATTTTGGGTGCGGCGCTGGGCGCACGCCTGACCGATGTGCTGGGAGAACGGGCGCTGCTGCTGACCTGCGCGCCGTTGCTGGCTGTATTTGTTTTGATGTTCCGCAAAGAGGAAGCCCATATCTACGGATGACGAAAAAGCGCGCCTGATGGGCGCGCTTTTTGTAGCATTTGGATGGTGGGACGGTGTATCCGGTCCGTTGACATTTGCTAACTGCGACTTTATAATAAAAATGTATTGAGCCTTTGGATAAAGGCATCGGGGGAACACTATGAAAACTCTTAATAATTTGAAGCCGGGACAGAGCGGCGTGGTCGAATCCATCACGGCAGAAGGCGCGCTGAAACGGCATTTTCTGGATATGGGAATCACCAAGGGCGTGGTGGTCACGATGGAACGCATCGCGCCGTTTGGAGACCCGGTCGCGGTGCGTCTGCGCGGGTACAGCCTGTCGCTGCGCCGCGCGGAAGCGAAAAAAATTGTGCTGGAGGAACATGCATGAGCAGCAAAAAAACCATTGCCATCATTGGCAATCCGAACAGCGGCAAAACCACGCTGTTCAACCGGCTCACTGGCTCCAACCAGCATGTCGGCAACTGGCCGGGCGTAACGGTCGATCGCAAGACCGGCCACATCTGTCACGACGGCGTGGGCATCGACATCGTCGATCTGCCCGGCATTTATTCGCTTTCGCCTTACACGCAGGAGGAGATCATCGCGCGTGAGTTTGTCCTGTCGGACGAGCTGGACGGTATTTTGAATATCGTGGACGCGGCCAACATTGAGCGAAATCTGTATCTGACCTTGCAGCTTATCGCGCTGGGCCTGCCGATGGTGGTGGCGCTCGGCTTTATGGATGATGTGCGCGCACAGGGGATTGAGATCGACTGCGATATGCTTTCCGAGCGATTGGGCGTGCCGGTCGTACCGATTTCAGCCAAAAAGGGCGAGAACATGCACAATCTGCTCGACGGCCTTGCGCATAACATGCGCGCGCCGGACAAGCAGCCGCCCTATCTGCATGGCGTGGGCGCAGCCATCCGGCGCGCAGCCGAGCAATTGCAGCCGCTCCCGCTGCGGCAGTGCAGTCTGCCGTTTTATGCGGCAAAGCTGCTCGAAGGCGATTCCGCCATGTGGGCGCAGATGGATCGTATCCATATGCCGCAGAACATGCGGGAGGAGATCAACTCCATTGCCGCCGGTATGCAGAGCCATGCCAACCTGACGGACAAAGAAATGGTGCTGGCGGATGCGCTGTACGACTATATTGAAGAGGTTGTGCGCGCCGCGTACCAGCGGCCCAAGGTACATAAGGCAACGATCACCGAGCGCATTGATAAAATTGTGCTGCATCGGGTTTGGGCGCTGCCGATTTTCGCTTTTTTCATGTTTCTGATGTTTTGGTGTACGTTCGGGCCGATCGGCTCGCTGCTGGGCAACGGGATGGAATACCTGATTCAACATATCATTTCGCCCGCCATTCGTAACGGCTTGACGGCAGCACACACGCAGGACTGGCTGATCGGCTTGATTTGCGACGGCGCGATCGGCGGTGTGGGCGGTGTATTGAGCTTTTTGCCGCAGATTGTGATTTTGTTCTTTTTCCTGTCTGTGCTGGAGGACACCGGCTATCTGGCGCGTGTGGCGTTCATCATGGACACGCTGCTGCGCCGCATCGGCCTGTCGGGCAAGTCGTTTGTGCCGATGCTGATGGGCTTCGGCTGCACCACGCCTGCGGTCATGGCGGCGCGCACGATGGAGAACGACGCCGACCGCCGCATGACCATCATGCTGACGCCTTTCATGTCCTGCGGTGCAAAGCTGCCGGTGTATGCGCTGGTAGCGGGCGCGCTGTTCGGCGCACATCAGGGGCTGGTGGTTATCAGCCTGTATGTACTGGGCATCCTGATGGGCATTTTGGCGGGTTTCATCCTCAAAAAGACCATTTTCAAAGAAGTATCGTCGGGCTTCGTGCTCGAATTGCCGACCTATCGTTTGCCGTCCTTCAAGGGTACGGTGCTTAACATGTGGCAGAAGGCAAAGGACTTCATCACGCGCGCTGGTACGCTCATTTTCCTAATGAGCGTGGTTATCTGGCTGCTGCAAAACTTCACGCCCTCGCTTGCCGTGGCACAGAACGCCGGGGAGAGCATTCTGGGCGTGATCGGTACGTTCATTGCACCGATCTTCCGACCCCTCGGCTTCGGACAGTGGCAGGAATCGGTTTCGCTGCTGACCGGACTGGTTGCCAAGGAGGCGGTCGTGTCCACAATGAATGTGCTGTACGGCGCGGGTGGGGACAGCGCGATGCTGTCCGGTCTGCTCGGTACCGTATTCACCCCTCTATCTGGGTATTCGTTTTTGGTGTTTACGCTGCTGTACATGCCTTGCATGTCCGCCTTTGCCACCATCAAGCGGGAAATGGGCGGCTGGCGCTGGGCGTTCGGTGCGGCGGCGTTCCAGACCGTGCTGGCGTATCTGGCAGCGATGGTGATTTATCAAGTGGGCAGTCTTTTCCTGTAAGAGTAATCAACAGTTAGAAAGGATATCGGGTATTCATGTCGATCAAACTGATTGCCGCCGATATGGACGGCACCCTGCTGGACAGCCAAAAGCGTCTGCCCGAGGGACTGTTTCCTCTGATTCACACGCTGCGCGAACGGGGCGTGCGCTTTGCACCGGCATCCGGACGGCAGTATTATACGCTCTATGAGCAGTTCGGTGAAATTGCGGATGAGCTGGTTTACATCTGCGAAAACGGTTCGGTGGTTTGTGACGGCGCACGCATGATCTCCTTTGAGGCGATGCCGGCCGACGAGGTGTGCCGCTCGATTGAGCTGGTGCGCACGCTGCCGGGCGTGGAGGCGATCGTGTCCGCACGCCACGGCGGGTTTTATGAAACCGCAGACGATCCCGCATTTCTGGCAAACGCGGCGCAGTATAGTGTGCGGCGTACACAGGTGCCCGATTTGCTCGAATTTTGCCGGCACGAGCCGGTTTGCAAGGTGGCGGTGTATTGCAAGGGGCGCGCGGAAGAGGTGCTGATACCGGCATTTCATGCGTTTGCGCAGACCTCGCAGCTGGTGGTTTCGGGTGAAGACTGGATGGATCTGACGCGACCCGGCATGAACAAGGGGCTTGCGATCGGTGCGCTGTGCAAGAGCCTGCACATCACGCCGGACGAATGCATGGCGTTTGGCGACTATATGAACGATCTGGAGCTGTTGCAGGCGGTCGGGGAGTCCTATGCGATGGCAAACGGACACGAAACGCTCAAAGCTGCCGCCAAGCATATTTGTCCCTCCAATGATGAGGACGGCGTATGCCGCACCATTCGTCAGGTATTTGGTATTGACAAGGCGTAAAACCATGATACAATAGAAAACGGAAAAAGCAGAGTAGGCTGCAATGCGTTAAGTGCCGCTGAGACGGGGAGTTGTTCAGCGGACGAAAGGGACGAAAATCCCCTGCGGTGTTGCGGTCGCATCCCGCTGCTGCAACTGTTTAGGCATTTCCTAAATCGCTGTGGCAACAGATGAATTGATTTAGGAGGTGTCTTTTTCTATGTCCAAAAAGGAAAATATTTTTTCTCGCTCCCTGAAAGAACTCAAAAGCACGCGCTGTTTGGCGCTGACCGCGCTGCTCATTGCCATCAACATTGCGCTTGATCTGCTCGGGCTGACCATCAAGCTGCCGCCCAACCTGCGCATCGGCTTTGGCTTTTTGTGCAACGCGGCGGTCGGTATGCTGTTCGGACCGGTGGCCGGCATGATGGCGGGCGTGTGCACAGATGTGCTGGGCTATTTTGCCGGCAACCTGACCATGGGCGCTTATTTCCCGGGCTATACGCTGACGGCGATCGTCGCCGGGCTGTTCTGGGGCCTATGGCTGTATCCGCGCAAGATTTCGGTCTGGCGTGCGCTCGGGGCGAAGGCGTGCATCAACCTGTTCTGCAATATCGGGCTGAATACCCTGTGGCTGACGCTGACAGGCGGCAAGGCAATGAGCGTGCTTCTTGCCTTGCGTGTGCCGAAAAATCTGCTGATGCTGCCGATCGAGGCGGCGCTGCTGTATTTCGGTATGAAGCTGGTGCTGCGGCTGTATTACGCGCTGCCGGGCACGATCGAGACCAAGCGTGCGGCCAAAAAGAATTCATTTTAACGATCATTTTGCCGTCCGGTATTGCCGGACGGCTTTTTTTTCGGCTTCGCTGCTTAGTTTTTGTAGAGATTTCCGATTTTCCCTATGCAAAGCGGCAAAGTTTTGGTATACTATATACGATAGGGATGAACGGCGTATTCCGTTCGCTGAAAGGAAGTGACTGCTTTATGAAATTGACAAAAGAAAGCATCAAACATAACGCGTCCTGGAAAGGGTATCGCTTGCCGCAGTATGATATTGATGCAGTGCGCGAGGCCACTCGCAGCGCGCCGACGTGGCTGCATTTTGGCGCAGGCAACCTGTTCCGGGCTTTTCCCGCTGTGCTGGCACAGCGTATGTTGACCGCAGGTCTGTCCGAGACCGGCATCATTTGCTGCGATGGCTATGACGAAGAATTGATCGACCGCTGCTATCGTGCTTGCGACCATCTTTCACTGGTCGTAACGCTCTACTCGAACGGCACAATCAACAAGGAGGTTGTCGCTTCGGTGACCGAAAGCCTCAAGCTGAGCGAGGATGGGGCGCGCCTGAGAGAGGTATTCCTTGCGCCGTCCTTGCAGATGGTCAGCTTTACCCTGACGGAAAAGGGCTATGTGATTCAGGACGATGAGCATGAGTTCCTGTCGGCTTATGCGCACGACCGCGAAAACGGACCGGAGGGCTGCCAGTCCTTCTTCGGCAAGCTCGCATCGTTCAGTCTGGCGCGCTGCCGCGCAGGTATGCCGCCGCTGGCGTTCGTTTCGCTGGATAACTGTCAGGATAACGGCGTGCGCTTGGAGCGTGCGGTGCGTTATATGGCGCAGGCATGGCAGGAAAAGGGCTTCATCACGGAAGATGAATATTTCTATCTGCTCAAGAAGAACACCTATCCGCTGTCCATGATCGACAAAATCACTCCGCATCCGGATACCCGCATTGCGGATAAGCTGGAGGCAGACGGCTTGCAGAATGCCCGTCCGTTTGTGACGGAAAAGGGCACTTATGCAGCGATTTATGTCAACTCCGAGAGCCCGCATTATCTACTGATCGAGGATGCGTTCCCGAATGGTCATCCGCCGCTCGAACAGTGCGGCGTCATTCTGACCCGCCGCGATATCGTGGAAAAGTCCGCGATGATGAAGGTTAGCACCTGCATGAACCCGATGGATACCGCGCTGGGCGTATACGGCTGCATGCTGGGCTATACGCAGATCAGTGCAGAGATGAAGGACAAAGAACTGGTCAACCTGGTGACGCGCATGAGCGAGCAGGAAGCCATGCCGATGGTTGCCGATCCTGGCGTTATTGACCCGGTTTCCTTCCTGCATGAAGTGCTGGGCGAGCGCTATCCCAACCCGTTCCTACAGGATTCGCCGCAGCGTACTGCAACCGATACGTCGCGCAAGATTGCGCCTCGCTTCGGCGTGACGCTGTATGCGTATTATAATTCAACGCTGCCTGCGCACCGTGCAACCAAGCTGGTGTATATTCCGCTGGTGCTGGCGGGCTGGCTGCGCTATCTGGTCGGCGTGGATGATCGCGGCGAGCCGTTTGAGCTCAGCCCGGACACCAACCTCGATCATATCCGCTCGCTGATCGGCAATCCCAAGCTGGGAGATGAAGTATCCGAGGAGCAGCTGTACCCGCTGCTGGCTAACCGTTACTATTTCGGCGTCAACCTGTTTGAGATCGGCGTCGGTGAGACGGTTGTGCGCATGTTCAATGAGCTGAACAAGGGACCGCGCGCCATCCGTGAGACGCTGCGTCGGTACTGCGGCGAGGAAAAGCAGGAAGAGTGGATTCTGTAACCCGTGCATACAAACAAAAAGGAGAACCGTCAGGTTCTCCTTTTTGCTTATCGTTATCGTTTTTCGCCCTGCGCCACCAGTTGGAAGCCGGGAACAAAGCGCAGCCAGCGTCCGCTGACAAAGCGCGCCGTGAACAGGATGCCGCGGCACAGCCAGTCGGCAACCATGGCAATCCAGATGCCGATAGCGCCCATCTGGAACATAACAGCAAGCACATAGCCGCCGCCCAGCCGTAGCAGCATCATGGATGAGATCGAGCACACCATGGGGTAGCGCACATCGTTCGCCGCGCGCAGTACGTTGGGCAAGGTAAACGAAAGCGGCCAGATCAGCATGGCACTGAAGTTATGGATGAAGATGAGCGTCCGTCCGAGCGCAAGCGCTTCGGGGGATAGACTGTAAATTTTCAGCACCAATGGTGTGACAAGAATGGTGGCCAGACAGCAGCTGGCAAGAATCAGATAAGTGATTTTCATCAGCTTTTTCGCCATGCGGCGCGCCTGCTCAATATCACCTGCGCCGATGCACTGTCCGACGACTGTGATAATGGCAAGGTTCATCGCCTGTCCTGGAATGCAGGCAACTGCGTCAAGGTTGTTCGCCACGGCGTTCGCGGCGATCTGTGTGGTGCCGAACAGAGCGATCATACTGACAACCAGAATGCGCCCGAGCTGGAACAGGCTGTTTTCCAGTCCGTTTGGTATGCCGATCTGTAAAATGCGGCGGATGAGCGTGCCGTCCGGACGAAGATGGCCGCCGCGACGCAGGCAGACAATATGCTCGGGTTGCAGCAGCAGCGCAGTGATGACAATTGCCGCGACACCGCGCGAAAATACCGAGGACAGGGCTGCGCCGGCAACGCCCAGCCGGAGGCCGAAGATTAAAACAGAATTGCCAATCAGGTTGACAATATTGATGAGTCCTGCAATCAGCATGGATATGCGGGAGTTGCCCTGCGCGCGGAACAGCGCCGCGCCCGCGTTATAAATGGCAAGCACCGGGTAGGAAAACACGCTGACCGTCAGATAGGTGAGTGCGCTGTCCATAACATCCGGCTCGATTGAGCCGAACAGCAGCCGCAGGAGCGGCGTACGCACCAGCATGACAAGTACGCTCAATGCAATCGAAATGCAGGCAACGACTAAATAGAGCTGGCGTGCAGCGTTGCAGGCGCGCCGGTGCTGCCGTGCGCCGAGCAGCTGCGCGACAACGACCGCGCCGCCGGTTGCAAGAGCAGCAAAGATGTTGATGATAAGTACGTTGAGCATGTCAACCAGCGACACGCCCGAAACTGCCGCTTCGCCCACGGAGGAAACCATGATGGTATCGGCAAGGCCGACTGTGATGGACAGCACTTGTTCCAGCACCAGCGGCCAGATCAGTTTTTTCAGTGCGGCGTTGGGGAATAGTTCTTTACTCGTTGGAGATGCGCCTTCTTTCTATAAAATCACGCGGTAGGCCTCGATCAGCCGGTCGAGCGACCAAGCCGCGTTAGCCGGGCTGGTGGAGGGGAGCTGTGTGATCGGGATATGAAGCTGCGGTTCGATCAGCTTGCGGTACAGCTCAGCGGATTTGCCGCCGGTGGCAAAAATGCGGGTGATTTCGCTTTCCCGCACCAGTTTGCCGATGTCATTCGGCTCGGCGTTTCGGATGCTAAGATCCGATGCGCCCGCAATGTCGCAGCGGGCGATCGTGTCCCACAGCGCGACATGATGCTTCAGGCACATCGCGCGCTTTTCCTCGATGCTCTGCGGCACTGGCTCGCCCAGCACAGCCGCCAGCACCCGCCAGAAGCGGTTTTGCGGGTGTGCGTAATAAAAGCCTGCCTCGCGCGATTTGGGGCTGGGGATTGAGCCGAGCAGCAGCACGCGCGAATGGCTGTCGTACAGCGGCGGGATCGTATGGACAACGGTTTGCAGATTCATGTTTCCTCCTCCAAGACAGAGAGAAATGCGCGGAACGCGCTGGGCAGCGCATATTCCGCGCGAAGAGCGGACGGGCTGACAAAGGTCAGTTCCTCCGGCCGGTTTGCCAGCTCGATATAATATCCGGTCATGTGCCATTCAACATGGGTGAATACATGCTTGGCAGGACGCAGCGACAGCAGTTTACCCACCTGCCAGCCGCGCGCGGAAAGCGCGGTGCGCACTTCGTCCGGCGTGAGATGACCGTCCAGCGCGGGCAGCTCCCACAACCCTGCCAGCAGGCCGGAGGCAGGCCGCCGCGTCAGTCCGACGAGCGGGCCGTACCGCAGCAGCAATACCGTGCGGTTTTCAATACGGCGTGCCTTTTTGGCCGCGCGCAGCGGCAGCAGGGCGGCGTTGCCGTGGTGGTATCCCAGACACAGATGCTGCAAGGGACAGTCGCCGCACAGCGGCGCGCCGTTCGGCAGGCAGACAGTCGCGCCCAGTTCCATCAGCGACTGGTTCAGGTCGCCCGGCCGGTCATCCGGCATCAGGTCGGCAAATCGCGCGCGCGTGCGCTTTTTGAATGCTGCGTCGGTGATGGGAGTAAAGTCGTTATCCAACCGCGCGGCGACGCGCAGCACGTTGCCGTCTACCGCAGGGACGGGGATGCCGCAGGCAATGGATGCGATCGCGCCGGCGGTATAGTCCCCGATGCCGGGCAGCGAGAGCAGTGCGTCATAGTCGGCAGGCAGTTCGCCGCCGTATTTCTCACAGACTTCGACGGCTGCGCGGTGCAGGTTGCGCACGCGGCTGTAATAGCCGAGACCTTCCCACAGCTTGAGATACACAGACTCGTCCGCGGCCGCCAGCGCACGCACATCGGGCAGCGTTTGCATCCATCTGGTGAAATAGCCCAGAACGGCCTGCACGCGCGTCTGTTGCAGCATGATTTCGCTCACCCAAACACGGTAGGGCGTGGGCTGCGTGCGCCACGGCAAATCGCGGTGCCCTTGGTCATACCAGTTTAAAAGCGGGGCGATGATTCCAGGGGTAACGCCGCTCAATGCTGCATGTCCTCCAGCGTCTGACCGGTGTAGAACATGGTGAAAACAGCGTCTGCGATATGCTTGTGCTCGTCGTCATGCACTTCGACCATGTAAACCGCGGTTTTCTTGCCGCGTTTGCGTTCATAGGCAACGGCGGTGAGCGTTTTACCGAGACGACCGGGACGATAGTAATGGATATTGCTGTCCAGCGTCACGGCAACCAGCCCGTGCGAGGCCGCAGCAGAGCCAGCGGCAATGTCACACAGCGTAAAAATAGTGCCGCCATGCGCCAAACCGAGCGGGTTGAGCAGTTCCTCAGTCAGGTCCAGCTCGACCGTCGCGCCGCCGTCTTTGTCCAGCGTGATGACGCGCATATGCATCAGTTTGTTCAGGCCGCTGGCCTCCTGACGCATTTTCAGAATTTGTTCGATTGTCATAGGGGAGACTCCTTTTGCAGAAACATACATGGTGCAGCAGAACAAACCGCCGCACCATGCTTTTTTATTTTCCTTTTTATTATATCGGCCGCCGACATGCGCGTCAAGCGGAAACCAAGCATGGTTCAGGCCGGAAAGTATCCATGTTTTTCCGGCTGCAAAAATCCCTGACCACCATATATAGTTATAAAATTCAAAACAAGCAACCAAATCATGTAACGGCAGAGTAGGGGGGCGATATTTGCAAAAAAACGATAGAAACGCAACTTTTTCATTCTTTACAAGTGCGATTACAAGCTGTATAATAGACATAGTTTCATGATGGGGTAGCAGAGATATGACCAGTGATTTTTCTCGTACACTCGCGCTTTTGCGACGGGAAAAGAAAATAAGCCAACGAACAGCCGCGGGTGACCTTGGGGTGTCACAGGCGCTGCTGAGCCATTATGAAAATGGCCTGCGCGAGCCGGGGCTATCTTTTGTGGTGCGCGCAGCAGATTATTATGGGGTATCCTGTGACTATCTGCTGGGTCGGTCGATGGCACGGGACGGTTCCGCTGTACCGGTGGAGCGCATGGATGTGCAGGTATATAGTGGCTGGGAGAAAAATGAGCTGGTGCAGGCAGTGTCGCTGCTGATGGAACTGGCCGCGCAGATGGGAAGCAAACAGCTGCCGCATGAGGTGGAAGCCTATCTTTCTGTTGTCATCTATAAAGTGTACCGTTATCTGTATATGGCGGACCCTTCGCATATCGAAGCGGTATTCCGCACATCCCGGGAGCAGTTTGAATACCTTTGCGATGCGCGGATGAAAGAGCATGAGCTTCGCATCCGTACCGCAGCGAAGGGAGAGGCGGGTTTTGGTTTGGAGTCGGAAGCGTTGCACGGTGCTTCGATTTCGCCCAATGAAATCAGCAAACGTTATCCCGAATTATCCGGTGCATTTCTGACGGTTTTGCAGCAGGTTTCGGACTCGATTGACGCTTTCGGAAAAAATATAAAAATCGGAAAATAATTTTTAGAAAAAGTATTGACAGGTTGGGAACACTGTGTTATTATATACAAGTCGCTGAGGGACAGACAAAACTTGCGAAACGCTGGTGTAGCTCAGTTGGTAGAGCAGCTGATTTGTAATCAGCAGGTCGGGGGTT
>ERZ1643246.1437-NODE-1437-length-25955-cov-13.296795_pt1 | contig 25955 bp, 24 predicted proteins | sample MGYA00579265_ERZ1643246 | MGnify/ENA primary metagenome ERZ1643246 (study PRJEB29033, sample SAMEA4952261) | chicken gut metagenome | biome: Broiler Chicken; feature: Gastrointestinal Tract; material: Caecum | place: Ireland | collected 2018 | study: Broiler...
TATCAGTTCATTATAAAAATCTTAGATTTTTGTCTTGACAACTGAGCCACTATATTCGATTGATGATTTTATTATATTCGATCATTTTTCGGCAAACTAGCACAGATCTTTCCGGCAAATAGCATAATTTTATCTGCTATTTCTAAACTCTCTTGGTGATAGACCATAATTCTTTTTGAAAATTCTCGCAAAATAATTGGAATCATTATATCCAGTCATTCCGGCAACTGCTGTTACGCTTATATTTGTATTACGCAAAAGTTCTTCCGCTTTGTGCATACGAATATTTTCCAGATACTGCATTACTGTCATGTCCTTTTTTTCTTTAAACTTCTTGTATAAATAATTGGGAGCGACAAAAAATTCGTTGGCAATGTCATTGAGATTCATTTCTTCTGCATAATGATACTCCAGATATTCAATCACCTGTTCAACCAATTCATTTTTCTGTGACTCCTGTAATATCTTTTCATGAATCAATCGCGTAAATTCGTACATCTTTTTCTGTATTTCCTGTCGATTCATACAGCGCTCGAGAGAGTACGGATATAATTCTTCTTTTAGAATTTCCGGTATTTCATAATTATGCTGTCGATATTTATTAGCAACCAGAATTAAAACAGACTGATAAAATTCCTTCAAAACAGAGACATTTTCTTTTTTATCAAAAATGCCTTTCCCTAATCCGGTAATTTCCTTCTTCCATTCTTCTTCTCTTGTGTTCTCAATTGCACGCTCAAGCCCGCTCAAATCAGCCTCATCTGCCTTCACTATTGGTTTTGACATCAAAACATGCATACTCCCTTGCCAAAATCTCCCGTTTAAAGTAATCTCCATCTCATCAATCATCTGCTGAACCGACAGATTCTTCCCCTTTTTATATACCAAATAAATCTCCTGCAGTCTGCGAATTTCCTCCCACAAACAATATATCTCTTGCTCTGAAAGAAACTTTTCAGGAATCATCACCAAAAACATATTGTCTGTCTCATGAAATCTCAGATATTTCCCAATTTCACCCAGTTTCCGCAACAGTCTCCGTTCGTCTGCATTATCAACGCAGTCTTTCATATTTCTTACTATATTATTCCCAAAGATCAACAGTAGAGTCCCATGAAATACTTCTTCTCTCTCCGTATACTCCTGAAGAAATCTCCAATTTCTGTCTGAATCCTGTTCTTTATCTCTTTTCTCCTGAAGAGTCCGGCATATCTCCTCCAGCGTTTCATACAATTCCTGCTGATTTACCGGTTTCATAATATAATTTACTACCCCATTTTTTATTGCTTTTTTCATATATTCAAAATCATCATAACCACTCACGATAATAAATTTTGTAGTGCTCTCCTTGTCCAGTCTTCGTACACGTTCTACAAACTCCAGGCCGCCACAGACAGGCATACTGATATCCACAAAAAAAATATCCGGTTTTTCTTTCTCATATAACTCATATGCCTCCATCCCATTCTGCGCCGTCCCTGCTATTTCTATATCCAACCCACACTGTAAAACTCTATGCTGAATACTTTCAAGCACATATTTCTCATCATCTGCAATACACACCTTAAACATTTTTTACTCCTTTCGGCAAGTAAATCTGGATCCTGGTTCCCTTTCCTTCCCTCGCAATAATTTTAAACTCCATACTATCTTCATATTCGAGATACATACGCTGAAAAACATTTCGAATGCCAACATGCGAAGACGTATCTCTTTTCTGGTTTGGATTTTTTTTGATATCTTCAAGTTCTTTCTGAAGTTGAAAATATTTCTCCCGACTGATACCATTCCCATTATCCATGACCGATAAAAGAATCCTTCCTCTTTCTTCTTGAATGGTAATCGTCAGACAACATTCTCCAGACTTTTGATAAAATCCGTGTTTCATTGCATTTTCCACCAGTGGCTGTAAAATTGACTTTAATATACAATACTGCTCCAACTGTGGTTCAACGTCATAATACACCGACAAATCCGGAATTTTGTATTTCATGATCAGAAGATATTGACGAATATACCGCATCTCTTCCTGTATCGTTACCCATTTATTTTGATTCAAATTATAGCGGAATATTTTTCCTAGTGTTTCGCAGACATTTACGGCTTCTGTGTCCTTATGTCCCAGAATCAATCCATTGATAATTTCCAGCGTATTATACAAAAAATGAGGATTAATTTGTTGAATCAACATCTGATATTCCGTTTCTTTCTGCAAGGTACTGATGATTTTGTTCTTCTCAATCAAATCATGAAGTGACTCTGACATCTCATTAAAACCGTCAATCAATTCACCAATTTCATCTTTATATGGGTTTTCAAGAAGAATTCCCACTTCATTATTTCTGATCCGCAGCAAAGCTTCCTTACATTTAATGATCGGCATTGTAATATAGCGGGAAAAAACCGTTCCAATAATTACAAATACACCCATCATTCCAAACAATACAATACAAAATCCAAACCATATATTCGTATTGTCAACTTCAAATCTGTCTTCATCCAGTACCACATTCATAGTAAGTTCCATATTCTGTATCTGTATTGTTTCCTGAGTATTAAAGAAGCGATTTGTATGCGACGCTTTCCCATCTTTTAACTCTTGAGGAAAATTATTCTGTATTTCGTTACCATTTTCATCCTGCAAGGCAAGATATCCGCCGGCAATATTGGACTTCATGAACTCCTGCATATTTTCTCTTTCAATCGTAAATACCAAAATCCCCATTTGTTCCAGAGAATAGCGGTTATTGATTGGATAATAAATATTCAGATACCACTGATCTCCCCTGGTAAAAATTCCTCGGCCCATTCCGCTTTCTGCATAAACACCTTGCTCCATAAACAATGGATACCACTCTTGTTCTTCCAGATTGATTGAATAGTCCAGATAATTTCCTTCCGGTGCTGTCAAACGTATGTTATTGTTCATGATCACAGAAATTCGAATAGTTCCATTCATATCCGAGACACTTCCCATAAAATATCGGATATTATCCTCTACTTCTCTCAGAGTTCTCTGGTCCATACCACTTTGCTGCAAAAGTGTCTGCATCCATGAAGAATATCCAATACTGTACGCCAACGTATTCAGATCATCAAAATAATTTTCGATTTCTGTTGTCTTTTGTGTCACAAAACTATCCATACTCCTGGCAATTGTTTCTTCTCTCATTCTTTCATACAAGGCATAAAATGTAACACTTGAAATTAAAACTGCCGCCCCCAGCAGCAAGAGCACCACCAGAATTGTTTTTTCTTTTAGTTTCATACCTGAAATTCTTTTTCTGATTTTACTCACTCTTTTTTGCCCCCATTTTCAGAATTCTATATTTTATTCACTTTAGATGCCTATCTTTTTCAATTATATAATATTTTTTGCAAAACTCACGGACTTATTTCCTGCTATTTGGTCGTTTTTATGTATTACTCTTTTTCTGACAGAGCAATTTTTCTTATATTTCAGATTCTTCTGTTTTTCTCCCCTCACATTCCATTTTCAGACAGCGATTTTCTTCCGCACATAAAAAAGACCTCTGGTTTTCCACAGTTTCCCATGAAAACCAAAGGTCTTTCCACATCCCGTCCAGCCTGTCCGGGATCTTTTACACATCGATCTCTTTCAGATATCTCTCCAGAGCATCCTGCCAGGACGGAAGACGCTCAAAGCCATTCTCCGTCAGCTTCTCTTTGCTCATTCGGCTGTTGGAAGGCCGTTTCGCCTTCGCCGGATACTTGCTGCTGTCCACCGGCGTCACATGCACTTTCTCATAGACCGGATTGATCTTCGCTGCCTGGCGGAAAATCTCGCAGGCGAATTCGTACCAGGAGCAGAGTCCCTCGTTGGTCGCGTGGTATCTGCCGTACTTGTCCGTCTCCACCATATCCACCAGCAATCTCGCCAGGTCGTACGTATACGTCGGGGAACCGATCTGGTCGTCCACAACTGTAAGTTCCTCGTGGGTCTTTCCAAGATTCAGCATCGTCTTGATGAAATTCTTTCCGTTTACGCCGAATACCCAGGCGATGCGGACAATGTAGTATTTCGTCAGATATTTCTCAACGGCAAGCTCGCCCTCATATTTTGTCTGGCCGTACACATTCAGCGGATGACGCTCATCGTCCGGCTCCCACGGGCGCGTGCCCTGGCCGTCAAACACGTAATCTGTGCTGATATAGATCATCTTCAGGTCAAGCTCCGCGCAGACCTTCGCGATATTTTCCGTGCCGTTGGCATTGACCTGACGCACCTTGTCAATCTTGTCCTCGTCTTCCGCCAGATCCACGGCCGTCCACGCTGCGCAGTGGATCACTGCTTCCACATCGGACGCCCTGATCACACGTTCCACGGAAGCGGCGTCGGTGATATCCATCTCCTCGATGTCCACGCCGATCCCCGTGTGATTCCGCTTTGCAAGTTCATTCATCACATCGTGGCCAAGCTGTCCCTTGACCCCTGTCACCAATACTCTCATCTCATTACTCTCCATTTCGATGTATCACGGCTCGCAGCGATTCCTCTGGCCGAACCGCTGCCACGGCTCAATACAGTTTCTCCAGATACTTCCCATTGAGCACATCCATCAGATAACTGCCATACTGATTCTTTTTCAGCGGCTGAATATCCTCCAGCAGCTGTTCCTTGCTGATCCAGCCGTTCAGATAGGCGATCTCCTCCAGACATGCGATTTTGCGGTGCTGATGCGTCTCCATGGTCTTGACGAAATTCGTCGCCTCGACCAGAGACTCGTGAGTTCCCGTGTCCAGCCAGGTAAAGCCCTGTCCCAGAAGCTCCACATTCAACTCACCCGCCTCCAGATAAATCCTGTTCAGGTCGGTGATCTCCAACTCGCCTCTCGCGGACGGTTTCAACTCCTTCGCATACTGAACCACCCGGTTGTCATAAAAATACAGACCGGTGACACAGTAATTGCTCTTCGGATGTTCCGGCTTCTCCTCGATGGAGACCGCCTTGCCCTCAGCGTCAAACTCCACGATTCCGAACCGCTCCGGATCATCCACATAATATCCGAAGACCGTCGCGCCCTTCTCTCTGGACGCCGCACTCTTCAGGCGCTTGTTCAGGCCGTGGCCCGCAAAGATATTGTCGCCAAGGACCATCGCCACAGAATCATCGCCGATAAACTCCTCGCCGATGATAAACGCCTGCGCCAGTCCGTCCGGCGACGGCTGCACGGCATAAGAAAGCGAAATACCGAACTGATGTCCATCTTTCAGCAACGCTTCAAACCGCGGCGTGTCATCCGGTGTAGAGATGATCAGAATATCGCGGATCCCCGCGTTCATCAGCACAGAGAGCGGATAATAGATCATCGGTTTGTCATAGATCGGCAGCAACTGCTTGGACGTTACCATCGTCAGCGGGTAAAGACGCGTACCGGAACCTCCGGCAAGAATAATTCCCTTCATATTCCTGTTTCTCCTTTTGTTCTGTTCAGACCACTGCTGTCAGTTCCCGAAACGTGTCACACATTCCGCGCGGTGAGAAAAGTATTCCCGGAACGATCCAGCAGTCCTGTCACATTTCTTTTTGTACATGTTACATACATTATAAAAGATGACGTAACGTCACTTTCAAGTACTTTCTTTCTTTTTACGGATAATTCCGTAACTGTTCAGCGGACCGGACAGTTACACGATTCCCACAAATACACCGGCCTCTTTCGTAATGGAAAACACCCGGGAAGTCTTCTGCTCCACATAGTTCCGAAAATCCTTAAAACGCTCCAGCAGATACTGATTCTGATTCCCATGGCAGGACAGCACATATTCCACCAGCGGCTCTGGCCGGTCCACCAGCAGCCGGTCCTCATAGAGCCGCATTTCCACCTCGCGAAAATACGGTTCCAGATACGTTCTCCCGTTCTCCAGCCCGAACTTTTCATACAGCTTATCCGCCGACAGCGTCACCCTGCTGTCGAATCCCTGTACCAGTTCGCTGATCTCCTTCATATGTCTGCTGCTGTAAGTGCTGCACACGAACACTCCGCCCTCCCGCAGCACCCTGCGCACTTCCCGGCAAACCTGAGAAATATCGTCACAGTAAAACAACATATGATTAGCGATGACCAAATCAAAAGAGTCCTCCGGAAACGGGATCTTGTGGGCATCCACTGTTTCAAAGCGGAATCTTCCGTCGTCCCCGCCGATCTCCCTCCTGGCGTCCCGGAGCATTCCCTCGGAAATATCCGAGATGACGATCTCGATGTCCTCTGGAATCCTGTCTCTGTTTTCTGTCCAGAGATTTCCATTTCCGCTCCCCAGTTCCAGCACCTTCATACCGTCGTGCAGTCCGCACTGCTCCATGACCCAGGGGAACCACCCCTGCGGATTCTGGGAATACAGGCTGTGCAGGCGGATCCTGGCGGAAATATTGCTTGCATTCTGGTACTGGCTTTTCAGACTCTTCTCCATCCCTGTCAGACGGATCAGCTCCAGCATCTGGCTCCAGTCGATCTCGTGCTCATTCTCAAGAGCCGCCGCCGTGTCCTGCACCGCGTGCTCCATCAGCTGCAGCTGCTCGATCTTATCCTGGATCAGTTTCTGCTGCAGTTTCAGGGAATTCAGCATATAATGCCAGTCCATATCATTGATCGTCATCTCACGGATATCATCCAGAGAGAACCCAAGATATTTCAACAGGAGGATCTGCTGCAGCCGGGCGAAGTCGGAGTCCGTATAATACCGGATCCCGGACTCGCTGACCCGGGACGGCTTTAAAATATTCTTCTTATCATAAAACCGGATCGTTCTCACCGACACATTCGCCATACCGGCAAACTCCCCGGAAGTATAATACCCGTCCTTTGGCATTCCTATCCTCCTTCCGCCTCTCCCGGCTCATCCGCCGACATGGTCATTCATCCTCATGATATCCGGCATCGAGATCTTCCTGATAGAACATTCTCTTGGCCTGACGCTGCTCTTCGATCTTCTGGGAAAGCAGCTCACGCACTTCTCTTGCGTTTTTCACGCTCTCAATATCAAAGTCCTTCTTCGTCGCGTCGGAACTGCAGCAGTGGATGGTTCCCACGCCGAAGATCCGCTGTATGAGACTCTGGTCAAACGTAAGGTCCATGATCCGGTAAAGACGTACCTCATCCTCTCTCACATGGAGAAATCCCGTCCGGATAAACAGCCGCTCTTCTTCCAGCTCATACACGGTAAAGGACAGCGGAAGCCCGAAAATCGTCCGTTTCCTGTCGCGCCATAAAAGATCCATCTTTTCCTCCCTTCTTTTTCCGGCAGCCGTTCATCCATCCGAACCGCTGCCATTTCCTGCCGCTTTCTTTTTTCTTACTTTACTGCTATTGCATACATTGCCGCAGCGGCAATCTGATAAGATTTTATCATATTTTCGATGTCCGCGCATTCATTCGGCTGATGGATCAGCGCCTGCTCCCCCGGAAAGACGGGGCCGAACGCCGCCATATTCTCGAACGTCTTTGCATAGGTTCCGCCGCCGATCGCCAGCGGTCTGGCGTCTGTGCCGGTTTCCTCACGGTATACCGCCATCAGCTTCTGCACCAATTCCGAGTCCTTCGGAAGATACAGCAGCCGCGCCTGTCCCTCCAGCTTCGCCTCCAGACCATACTCTGCCGCAGCCGCCTTTACCCTTTCGATCATCTGCTCTTTATCCGCATTTTTCGGGTAACGGATATCCAGCGTCAGGCTGATCTGTTCCGGCGTTGCCCGGACAATCCCGAGGTTCACGGTCGTCTCCCCGGTCTCCTCGTCCCGATAATAAATTCCTAGGGAAGATCCTCTGCTCTCCCCGCCGAGCTTTTCCCGGACAAAACGCGCCACACATTCCAGATCCTCCTCCAGATCCGCATCCGCAACAGCCGCGAACAGCTTTTTCGCTGCATTCACGCCATCCTCCGGCATGCTTCCGTGTGCGCCTTTTCCGGCCGCCGTTACAGTTGTCCTTCCGTTCTCCTCCTGTACGGAGATCCCGTCGCCCGGCGTCACCTTCAGCGTTCCTTCCACTTCCAGCACACAGCGCGGCGTCACGACATTTCTGGCCGTGCCTCCTTCCAGACGGATCAGCTTCGATCTCTCCGCATGTTTTCTGCTCCGCGTCACCGTCCAGCCCAGCTGTCCCTTCTCACAGAAGATCAGCGGATAATCCGCGTCCGGGGTAAAACCAATCGCCGGAAGTTCCCCGCCGTTCTGAACGTAATACTTCACACAACTGGAACCGTTCTCCTCATCCGTCCCGAAGATCACACGGATCCTCCGGTCCAGCTTCAGTCCGGCGTCACGGATCGCTTTCAGCCCGTAGATCGCCCCGATGACGGGTCCCTTGTCGTCCAGCACTCCGCGGCCATACATTTTCCCGTCGTGGATTTCTCCGCCAAACGGCGGGTACGTCCATCCGTCTCCTTCCGGCACCACATCCAGATGGCCGAGCACCGCCGCCATCTCTTCCCCGTCGCCGTATTCCACCCAGCCGACTCTGTCCGCCATGCTGCCGGTGCGGAATCCGAGTTTTTCCCCAAGCTCCAGTGCATGTTCCAGCGCCCGCTTCGGCCCCTCTCCGTACGGCGCGCCCGGCAGCGGATCGCTCTTCACGCTCCGGATTGCAATACTTTCACGGATCGCCTCCAGGATCTCCTCCTTCATTTCCAGGATACGGCGGTTTATCTCTTCATATTCAGCTCTCACAGTCTCCATCCTTTCTTCATAAACGCATGACAACTCAGCCCGCTGAACTGTCATACGAGATCAACAGATCTTTTTCTTCTCACGATTATATTAATCTGAGTTTGCCGTGAAGTCAATCAATTCGGCAAAGATATACTCTTTTTCAGTAATAATCCGATCAGAACCGCACATTTACAGCGCAGTCCGCACGAACACATAACGCCTGTAAGCATCCTGCCCGTCGCAAACGGATTTTGAAAGTGACAACAGCGTCATCGTTTCTCCGACGGAACTGCCGCCGGTTCCAGGAACCATTCAGCCAAAGCCGCACCTTATTATTCTGAATTCAATATAATTTATTCGAATATTTAGACTATTCGCTCTTTATTTTATGACTTTTTTCTTACATTTTTATATTTATTCTTATATTTCTTGTTTTTGCTTTACTTTTATCAGAATTTAGGCTATGATAAAAGTAGCAAAAAAGCTCGTGTAATTCCAGACAGAAGGGAGGTAGGAATTATGAAGACCAGAACAAACAGACGTATTCTTTCTATTTTGTTGTCAATGCTGATGTGCATCTGGATGATGCAGCCGGTCCCGATCCGGGCGGCTGGCGAAGCGAGTCCGAACGATGCAACAGTCACAGTCTCCGGCAGCGCCGAAACGGACAGCGCTTCAGATGTTTTGCCGTCTTCGGACGACACCCAACCTGCTGATCAAACCGATACAGAAAGTAATCTGAAACTCCTGGACAGCACCGGCGCTCCCGCAGAAAGCGGATACAGCGAAAAAGACAACCACATAACCGTGACAGAGAGCGGAACCTGGACCGCAGTCATCGATGAAAAAGAGTCCCCGACAGGTCTCTTGGTTGCAGCCGGATTCCACGGAATCCTCACCGTTCGGAACACAGACAAGGCATCCGGCGAAACCCTGGCGGAACGGATCTTCCTGTTCGACGGCACTGCCGCCGACGCGATCTCCCTTTCCGCTGTGACTGCATCGGTTTCCGGCTCTAAACTGACAGACAGCCAGGGGCAGAACGTTCCCGTGTTCCCCATGGAACACGCGGAGGGGATCACATCCCTGCACATTGACGACACATCATTTACGATGGGCGCAGTACCTTCCGGCGCAGCGCTCTATCTCGTACCGAAGGCAGCGGATCACACCGTCACCTTCTCCCGCGGAGACTCCGCACAGGAAACTCTGAAAATCACCTGGAACGGAAGCGCATTTGCACTCCGGACCCAGAAGGAAAACGAATGGACCATTGCCCCGTCCATGAAAGACTGGACCTACGGACAGACGGCATCCACGCCTGCAGGACAGGCGAAATACGGCGAAGTACTCTTCACCTATGCTGCATCTCCGGACGGGACATTCGGCACAGAAGTTCCCTCCAATGCAGGCGCCTGGTATCTGAAAGCGGAAGTGACGGCGACTGACGATCATACCGGACTTTCCGAGATCGTTCCGTTCACGATCCATCAGGCAGAAAGCACTGTCGCGATCACCACAGAATCCTTGGACAAGATCTACGACGGAAATCCCGTAGCAGCACCTGAAGTTCAGAAGACAGGAAGCACAAACGACGTTCACTTTCTCTGGCAGCAAAAGAATGCTTCCCAGTGGAATGACCTGACGGAAGTTCCTGCTCACGCCGGAGAATACAAAGTCATCGCCACGGTAGAGGGCGATACCAATCACACTTCCGCATCGGCGGAAAAAACCTTTACCATCACGGCAGCAGAAAACACCTGGACGGAACCGCCGGCTGTCTCCCACACAGCCTACGGAACCGCTCCCGCTCCGACGGCGAAAGCCGCATTCGGCGCCGTACAGTTTACCTACAGCAGCACAAAAGACGGCGCCTACGATGAACTGCCCGCGGACGCACCGGCAGGCACCTGGTACCTGAAAGCCGAAGTTCCTGCAACAGGGGACTACAGCGGACTCAGCGCTATCCTGGAATTCCGGATCACCAAGGCTGCCGCACCGGCACTGACGCTTCCGGATCCTCTCACTGCGGAACAGGATTCTCTCCTTTCCACACTGACACTTCCGGGCGGCTGGACCTGGGCGGACGGCAGCCAGAAGGTTTCTGCCGGAAACAACGGATACCCGGCACGTCTCACAGTAGACGACCGGAACTATGATTACACCTCCGTGGACGGCTACAACGCAGACGGCCACTATGTGGAACGTCTCATCCCGGTAGCTGTGACCCGGAGCAAAAACACATGGACCGAGGCACTCACCATCAAAGACTGGATCTACGGACAGAAACCCTCAACGCCGACTGCAAAAGCCGCACACGGGGACGTCACTTTTACCTACAGCGCTGACATGGACGGAACCTTCACCGAAGAAGTTCCGACTCAGGCCGGCATCTGGTACGTAAAGGCCACCGTTCCGGCGAGCGACGCTTACGAAGAACTCACTCAGATCGCAGAATTTGTGATCCATAAAGCGGATCCTTCTCCCAAGCGTCCCGATCTGGAAGCCTTCTATGGACAAAAGCTTAACAGCATCAGCCTTCCGAAAGGCTTCACCTGGGATTATCCGGATCTGCCGGTTGGAGATGTCGGTAATCAGTTGTTTACCGTCACCTACACTCCGGAGGATACCGCCAATTATGAAACCCTGACGAACTTCACGCTCGCAGTAGTCGTGAAACAGGCAGAGAACACATGGACCGAGGAACCGGCAGTCAAAGGATGGACCTACGGAAGCAAGGCAAACACCCCGACTGCGAAGACAGCGTTCGGAACGCCTTACTTCCTCTACAGTGACAAAGCCGACGGAACCTACACATCCACAGTTCCTGCAAACGCAGGTACCTGGTATCTGAAAGCAGTCACAGACGGAACAGACAATTACAAAGAACTCACCAGCAAAGCAGTCGCATTCACCATAGAACCGAAATCTTACGAGGAAAAAGGTTCCATCACCATTCCGAAGATCGACAGCAGCACAGATATTTCCAAACTGGAGATCAAGGACGGTGACACAACACTGAAACAGGGAACGGACTACGAAGTCAAAAAGACACTGAAAGACAAGACCATGTCCGTGACGATCACCTTCAAAGGCAACTACAAAGGCACCGTGGTAAGAACTTACACAGCTACCGAGAAAGAGATCGAAGCACACAAAGCCGCACAGCAGGTAAAGAGCGTACAGACCGGAGACAGAAACATGACGGAAGTCTGGGCAGCCCTGACGATCCTCTCACTGGCCGCCGTACTGCTCCTGATCTGCATCCTGCGGGTGAGAAAAAAGAACCGGGAATTGACGGACTTCTGATTTCCGATAACAGTTCCGTCCGCTGAATTGTTATAATCCCTCCCACCACTTTCTAAAGAAAGCCCCCTGCCCCGGGCGGCGGATCCGCAAGGATCCGGCCGTTCCGGGGCAGGGGGCTTTTTCTGCTTTTCAGCTTATACCTGTCAGAATCAGGTCATATTTATTATTTCACAGTCACTTTCAACTGTGCGGTATTCGATGCATTTCCGTCGGAGTCAATGACATGGTATTCCAGTATGTAGTCTCCCGGCGTATCCGTATCTACCTCGCCGGAAATCTGAATTCCCTGATACAATTCCTCCCGGCTGTCCCCGTCATCCGTAATATCCTGAACGTAACTCAGCTGGTTAAAATCCGCTCCGCGTTCCAGTTCCACAGAATACTGAGTCAGATAAAATCTCGGACTTTCAGCAGGAAGTGCCGCGATTGCAGCTTCGTTCTGAGCGCGGCCGTCGTCTTCGGGCGTCTGTGCACCGGATGCTGCCGCGTCCGTACTCTGGCCGGCAGCAGCATCCGTGTTCTGCGTCTGTGCGTCGGCGGCTGTCTGGGCGGCAGCGCTGGCGTCTGTGGTATACTGTACTTTTCTTGTCTCTTTTGTCACATTATTCCTGCTGTCCTTCGCCACATAAATGACAGAAGCTTCTGTCTCGTCGGCGTTGGGAATGATGCTTTCGATCGTAACGGTGTCGGTCACATCCCCGTCCCGGTTATCCGTTGCAGAGACGCCGGTCATCAGCACCGAAGGATCCGTGCCGTCCACGTAGACGACTGATTCCTGCGGAATCGTGATCTCCGGACCTTTCCGGTCTTCTCCGACATAAATCACTATGTTTCCGGCCAGAAGCGCCACGCAGGCCAGAAACAGTACTGCTACAAGTCCTTTCCTCATCTCTTACTTCTCCTATTTCTTCCCGTATTCCCCGTAATACTTTCCGTAATACCTTCCATAGTATTTTCCGTATCTTCCGTAAGCCTGCTTCTGCATGTCCACCTTATTCAGCACGACGCCGAGGATCGGACAGTTACTCTTTTCCAGCTGTACTTTTACTTCCTGGGCAAAACGGTAGCTGATCACTCCGGATTCGATCACAAGAATCGCGCCGTCGCACTCTTCCGCGATCACCGCGCTGTCGATTACACTTCCCAGAGGCGGTGTGTCGATGATCACATAATCGTAGACTTTGCGTACCGCCTTCAGAAAAGAGCGGAAGTTCTTTCCGCCGAGCAGCTCTGCAGGATTCGGCGGGAACGGACCCGAATAGATCAGATATAACTTGGAGACGTTGGTGGAATATACCACGTCCTTCAGTTCTGACTGTCCGGTCAGATAATGCGTCAGTCCCTTTACCGTCTGCTGGCCGGCCTTTGTTCTTCCGAGAAGCACGGACTTTCTCAGATCCGCATCGATAAAAAGCACGTTCTTTCCACTCTCCGCCAGGGAAACCGCCAGCTGAAGGCTGACACTGCTCTTTCCCTCGTTGGGCGTACAGCTTGTAATTGCGATCACCTTTTTATCTTCTCCGCAAAACTGAAGGTTTGCCCGGAGAGATTTGTACGCTTCTTCAATCTGGTAATCGTTTTTTTCCATTTTTAAAGTAACCTGGTTCACGTCCATTCCCTCCTTTATCTTCTTCTCTTTCCTTTACTTTTTCTGGCGCTCTTGACTTCCCCTTCTGCCAGCGGAATCGTTCCGAGAATGCTGAGTCCCAGGTAACGTTCCACATCATCCGAAGTCCGGATCGTGTCGTTCATCAGATAAGAAACGAGAATCACCGCCACCGCAGCGACAAATCCCAGGACGGCGCCGATCAGCGTGTTTCTCATTGTAGACGGGCTGACGGGAGATTCCGGAATGTTTGCCTCCTCAAAGACCGTAACCGCTTCGATATTCATAACACTCTGTATCTCGTCGGCCGCAAAATCCCTCACCGAATTTGCGATTTCGCATGCAAGATACGGATCCGCGTCTTCCACATGGATCGTAATGATACGGGTGTCTGTGGCGCTCTCCACAGAAATCTTCTCCAGAAGTTCCGCCGCTTTCATGTCAAGATCCAGACTGCTGATCACAGCCTCAGCCACCTGACGGCTCCGGATCATCTGCGCACAGTCCTGGGTCAGCTGTTCACTGGCCTGCAGGTCGCTGCTGGTCACAATGTCGCTGTTCTGCTGCGTCAGGATGTACATTCTCGTCGTAGACTGATACTGCGGGGTCAGGAAAACCCTAGTAACCAGCATAGCGGCCAATCCCACCGCCGCCGCCGCCAGCAGTATGATCGGCGCTTTGCTCCAGAGTACATGAAAGAGTTCCAGTAAGTCGATCTCGACTTCATCATTGTTCTGCTGTGTTGTTTCCATTCTTCCTCTCCTATCCTATGTTTTCTACTATTTTCTGTGGATTGCGGATAAAAATGCGTTCCATATAGTCTTTTCCCATTTTCTTCTCCATATATTCCGCACAAGCGCCCAGATTCGGAACGCGTTTGTCTGTTCTGTGGCAGTCGGATCCGATAAAATCCAGCATGTTGTTTTTCATCAGCTTTTTGCAGAAGCGTTTGGCCTGGAACCCTTCCTCTCCCAGAATACTACCGGCGTTTACCTGTAAGTACGCGCCGTTCTCCCTGAGCGCTTCCAAATTTCCAAAATCCTTCCGGATCTGCGGATACCGTTCCACATGGGCCACGATCGGAATAAAACCGTGACTGACCAGATCATAGATCCGCTCCCTGGCAAAAGAAAAGTCCGTCTCCTGAGAAAACTCTGTCAGAACATAATCAGAGCCGGCCATGGTCGGGCGCTCCCCGCTGACCAGCTTCTCCACCATAGTCATATTTGCATGAAATTCACAGCCCAGATACAGGTGCAGATCTTCACCTATGACCGCTTCCGACTTTTCCTTTAAAAGCGCAAACTGACGCTCGATCTTTTCTTTTGGAGTCTCAAACATTTCGCGGCGATAGTGAGGCGTCAGAATAATAGAACGGACACCGTCCTCATACTCCATCTGCAGCATCTTCAGCGCCATCTCCATCGTTCTGGCGCCGTCGTCCACTTCCGGTATGATATGACAGTGTATATCAAACAGATTTTTCATACCATCTTCACCTTAATAGAATCTTTTCCTTCTATTAATATCATTTATGACAAAAAAAGTCAAGGTGTCTGCGGTACTTTCTCATGACAATGTAACCATTCCGCCGGCCGGACGGTTACGGCATCCGGCCGGCCTTCATCCGGCCGCGTCCGGCGAAAACCTCAGAATTTTCCCCGGATTTCTCTCCAGCAGAATCTCAGACGCCTGTCCGCCGTAATAGAGATCCAGGATCCGGGCAGTTTCCTCCAGATCCGGCGTCCGCAGCACCGGATCATGGGCGTCCGACGCCACCAGACCTGCCAGCCCCCGGGACAGAAGCCAGTCTGCCGTACGGGCGGCTCCTCTGCCCATCTGTCCCAGAATACTGCCCCGGTTTACCTGGAGAACAATCCCCTCTTCATAAAACTCCCGCAGCCGTTCCGGACGCCGCTTCGCAAAATCATACCGTTCCGGATGCGCCAGGATGATCCGGTATCCCAGACGCTTCAGTTCTCTCAGATCCTCCAGCACGCTGCTCCCGGACACATCAAAAAGGAATTCCGCCAGCAGCCACCGGCCGCCTCCGATCCTCGGAAGGCGCATTGTTTCCGCCAGTTCCAGGAGACTGCGGTTCACCATCAGTTCCATTCCGCTGTATACCTGCATGGGAATTCCGCACTCTTTCAGCCGCAGCCGGAATTCTGCCAGCCGCCTGTCATACCGTTTCAGATATTCTGCCGGATCACAACAGGAAAAATCCCCGTGGGACGTCGCCGCCATGGCCCGGGCGCCGCTGTCTGCGGCGATCCGGGCCATTTCAAGCGCATCCTCCGGGGATCTTGCTCCATCGTCTATTCCGGGCAGAATATGAATATGAAGATCAATCATGTTCCGCCTCCTCTCCGTCCGTGCGTGCCGTCTCGCCGGAATGGTATCCATAACCATACCGGCCGTACTTTCCATACCCGTAACAGCCGTATCCGTACTCGCTGACCGCCTCCGGGTATGCGCTAAATACATATCCCAGAAAACGGACTTTCGGGTCTCTCAGAAAAGAGATTCCTTCCAGAATCCTCCTCTGAGGCACGGTATCATACTTTACCACATACAGAGCCGCATCCGCGTACTCCGCCAGCATTCCGGCATCCTGAAACATCTCGCAGGGCGGGGTGTCTATCACAACATAATCCATCTCCTTCTTCAGCGCCTACAGAAACTGTCCCACCTTCGGGCTGCTGAGCACCGGGGCGGGCTGCTCTGCCGTCCGGCTGCTCCCCACAAACCAGACGCCGCTCTTCTCAAGTTTCTAAAGATAATCCCCTGCCGGCCTGTCCCCGGCGGCGACCGCCGGAAGACCGCCGCCGTCCCGGGCGCCGAGCGCCGCCGCATCCTGCTGTTTTCTGAGGTCGGCGTCCACCAGAACCACCTGTTTCCCCTTCCGGGCCATCATCTCGCAGAGATTGACTGCCAGCGTGGACTTCCCTTCGCCGGAAGCGGTGCCTGCAATCAGAAGAATTTTCCATCCCTCTTTTTCCATGGCGTTTTCCAGACGCAGTTCCAGCGCCCGGAGGCTTTCCCGATATCCGTAAGACAGTCTCGGGTCCAGTACGGAAATTTTCTGCTCCTTCTGTGTTTTTCTTTCCTTAAACCGCACCCTGGGGATCATGGCCAGGCACCGGAGACTTGTGATCTTTTTCATTTCTTCCGGGGTCCGCGCAGTCCTTCTTGCCAGAGCCATCAGCCCCAGGAGAAAAATTCCCAGAAGGCGACCGGCGCCGGCGCCGGTCGCCAGACTGCGCTTTGTGCCGGCCACATTGAAAGGCTCTGTGGGAGTCTCCGGTTCATTCAGATAATGAAACTGAATTTCCCCCAGAACAAACCGCGCGGTCTCCGGATAAATCTCCAGCGCCACGTCCAGGATGTCCCTGGCGTCCTGCGGATCCGGACTCTCCACACGCATCGTCACTACATTGGAATTTCCCACGGTCTCGGCTGTGATCGTACCGTTCAGGCTGTCCGTTTCCAGCTATTCCAGAAGCGCGCTCCGTAAAAAGCTGCTGTCCAGAATATAGGGAAACGTTCTTGACATCTGATCCGCCGTACTGCTGTCATAGTAAAAACTGTAGCTTCCGCTTCCGCCGTCCCCCGTAGCCACCGTAAACGTGGCGCTGCACGCATACAGAGGCTGGTCACGAAACTTCTGGAAGGCAAAAAATCCTCCCGCTCCCAACACAGCCAGGATCAGAACCAGCCACCACATCCTGGAAAAGATCCACCAAAAACTTTTCAACAGCAGCCCCAGGTCAATCTCCATCTCGTCGTCTTCTCTGTTTTCCAGTTCTTTTCTCCTGTCTTCCATCTTTTATCCTTTCTCGCTTCCCGAATCCTTCCGGACTTCCCTGCGGCTGAACCGTGCCGTCACTCCTCTTCTCCCGTTCCGGAAGTTTTCCGGTATCCGCCGTAGCCATATCCGTAACTCTGCTCTCGCGAAAACTATTCCTGGCGGAAGGCGTTCAGGGCAAAACCGGCGAAATCACAGCCGCTCTGCCAGATCCTGTCCACCGTGTCATTGATGACACGTACATCCGACCAGTCCTCACGCACCACCAGAAGCACGCTCTCGGCCGCTTTCATCCAGACTTCCGCATCAGTGGAAACGGCCGAGGGCGGGCAGTCAATGATCACATAATCCATCTCCGTCTTCCAGGACTGCTGCCGGATCCTTTACCTCGCGGTACTGAAACAGTTCCCAGATATGATCCCGCTCGTTGTAATACAGCTTTTCCTCCCAGGAAACCTCTCCCGTCAGCACCTGATCCAGGAAGTGCCTTCCTTCTCCGCTCTCCTCAAAGATCTTCTGCTGGGCCGGTTTTCTCAGGTCCCCGTCCACCAGGAGCACTTTTTTATGTTTCTCGGCAAGGGCAAGGGCAAAGTTCGCCGCCACCGTAGACTTTCCTTCATTTTCACTGACACTTGTCACGAGAAGAATCTTCTGCCGTTTTCTCCGCATATGGTATTCCACCTTCGCCTCGATCTTTCTGGTGGCCTCGGCAAAGTCCATGCTCGCCAGCGGAGAATTCAGCAGCAGCGCCTTCTTTGTATCCTTTCCCTTCAAAAGTCCCTTGCCTTCATAAGGGATCATCCCCCGCACCGTTCCGTCCAGCATCCGGGAAGCGCTGCGGACCGTCTTTACCGTAAACCGGAGACAGAACATCAGGCAGATCACCGCCGCCATGGCAGCCATGCCCGCCGCCGTCGCCAATGTCCGCCACCGCATAAACCAGGAAGTGTTGGACGGCTCCTTAGGCACTTCCGGCTCCTGGACGATCTGAAGGGAGGCGTTGGTGAACACATCCTCCGCCACCTCGCCGTAGTTTTCCAGCACAAAATTCATATAGAGATACGCCTGACGGGGATCCGGACTGGAAGCGCTGACCGCCAGAAGGTTCGTCTCCTACTACAATATATTTATGGTTAATACCCCTTACAGCCAGTAAGGAATTACCCATCTTGTTGCTTAAGCTGTTAGAATGAGTGTGGCAATAGGTCTGGCCTCTTCTTTCTAGGACTTAACGTCCGTAAAATAGTCAGCCAACCAGCCCTCATTCGCAGCGTTCGTTTTACGCAGGTTGAACTATCGTTCGTGTGATATACCCAGTAGATTGAATAGGCAATGAGTAAATCTGGTATTGACCATTGCTAATTCTTTTCAAAGGAGTCTTTTTCATGAACGCTGTTGGTATCGATGTTTCTAAAGGTAAAAGTACTGTCACCATCCGCAGGCCCGGCGATATGGTTCTTATGCCGCCCTGTGACGTTCCCCACACCCAGTCTGCTATCAACGCTCTTATTGAGCAGATCAAAAGCCTTGATGGCGAAACCAAAGTTTGTATGGAGCATACCGGCAGATACTATGAACCGGTTGCCAACTGGCTCTCTGACGCAGGCATCTTTGTCAGCGCTGTCAACCCCATCCTGATCAGGGATTTCGGGGATGACTCTCTGCGTACTCCAAAGACAGATAAAGCGGATTCTAAAAAAATCGCCCGTTATGCTCTTGACCGCTGGGCAAAACTGAAGCAATATGGAAGCATGGATAAAACACGCAACCAACTCAAAACAATGAACCGGCAGTTCGGTTTCTATATGGACCAGAAAACTGCCATGAAAAACAACCTCATTTCCCTTCTGGATCAAACCTATCCCGGAGCCAATGACTTCTTTGACAGCCCTGCCCGCAGTGACGGCTCCCAGAAATGGGTGGACTTTGTCTACACCTACTGGCATGTGGACTGTGTACGCAGCAAGTCTCTGCAAGCCTTTACGGAGCATTACCAGAAGTGGTGCAAACGCAACGGTTATAACTTCAGTGCCTCAAAGGCGGAAAAGATCTATCAGAGTTCTTCTGACCTGATTGCTGTATTTCCGAAAGATGACAGCACAAAAACGCTGATACGGCAGGCTGTCACGATGCTGAACACCGCTTCACAGACAGTAGAGGCTCTCCGTATTAAAATGGATCAGACTGCCGCTACGCTCCCAGAATATCCGGTTGTTATGGCAATGAACGGTGTCGGCCCATCACTTGGTCCCCAGCTTATGGCTGAGATCGGAGACGTTACCCGTTTCACTCACAGAGAAGCGCTTACCGCTTTCGCCGGTGTCGATCCTGGTAAAAATGATTCAGGAAAACGCAACCAGAAAAGTGTGCGTACTTCAAAGAAAGGCTCTCCAAGCCTGCGCAAAACACTGTTTCAGATCATGGACGGATTGATCAAACGTTCTCCGGCGGATGATCCGGTCTATTCTTTCATGGACAAGAAACGTTCAGAAGGTAAGCCGTATTATGTTTATATGACTGCCGGAGCCAATAAGTTCCTCCGCATTTATTACGGAAGGGTACGGGAATACCTCGCTTCTCTGGAAGAATCCAAAGAAAGCTGATTTCAATCCCATACTTTGCTTCAGGCCAGCGCACTGCGGTGGTCTTGTTGTGATACTCTTTTTTCAACCTGTATAAAATTTTCAAAGCTCATTTATTTCTGCTTGACTTTTTATTTGCAGACTATTTTTTATATAGAGTACCTGTTTTCCTGCAAATAAATCAATTTTTTACCGGCATCATCACACATGCTTTGAACTGATCACAGTCAATCTTTATGTCAAACTCCCCTCCAAGCGCTTTTGCATATGTGCTGACAATCGCCAGCCCCAGTCCGTTTCCATCGCTGGAGCGCGCTTTATCTCCCCTCGCGAACCGCTCCACGATATCTTCTTTTGTAAAATCCATAGGATACGCCGACGTATTGGTAATCTCCACACAGAGATTTTCTCTCAATTGATCTCCTTTCGTATCCTTTCTGCTGATATAAGTCGTTACAAATACCCTCGTCCCTTTTGCGGAATATTTCAAGGCATTTTCCAAAAGATTCTGGCAGATGCGGTAAAAATAGGAATTATCTGAGACCAGCTCTGTATTCTCATCCGTCAGACGGGTGACGAACTCTAAGCCGCTGTTCTTGATCTGATCATCCATATCCGCAAAAATCTGCTCGATCATACGGTTCAGTTCAAACTTCTCCGGATGGAGCTCTATGTTCCCGCTGCTCGCCTTTGCAAGACTGAAAAGGCTGTTCACCATTTCTTTCAGCTTTTCCGCACGGTCGGATATGACGTCCACATAATCCCGTACCGTATCGCTCAGTTCTTCTTTCCGGATCAGTTCAATATAGCCCACCATGGATGTGAGCGGCGTCTTCAGATCGTGTGATACATTTGTAATAAGATCTACACGGAGCTGGTCACTCCGGGAGACTTTCTCCAGACTCTTCTTTTCGATCTCAAGCGCCACGTCAAGCCTGCGCCGGTTAAGATTCTCCATCTGTTCCATCATATAGTCGAGCTGTCTTTTCTGGAACCGCTGCAGAGCTGTCTCCGCAAGTATATACTGAAACAGCACAGAAAATACCATCACATATCCTGATGCAAAATTCGTATTCCATCCGGGAGTCCAGTAATTTCCTCCACCCATAAGATAGGACAGATACCATGCTGCGATCAGAAACGCCGCGGCACCGCCCAGCTGTATCCATCCTTCAACCTTCTTCCCATGTTCCTTCCACTCTGCATAACTGTTGTCATCGTCCGGCAGCCAGTTTCCAAATTTTCTGTTGAGCAGATCATTAAAGCCCAGCCATACGCCGGCCCCCAGCATAAGATTACCCAGTATTCCATAAAACAAAGCCTCTTCTGTAGGGTGGTACCCCCGATATACAACTGTAATCACAAGCAATGTGATCCCCATAGCTATGAGCAGCACTTCCGCCATCAGTTTGTAATACTCTCCGAAAAATTTCTTTGCTTTTTTATCTATATCTTTCCATTTTGTATCCAATTCCCCACACCACCTTTACATATCTTGGTTTCTTCGTATCGATCTCGATCTTCTCGCGGATATGACGGATGTGCACCATAACCGTATTCTCAACTGCATACGACGCATTTTCCTGCCAGACCTTCTCATAGATCTGCTCTGCTGAAAAGACCTGCCCCGGATGCTCCATAAGGAGTTCCAGTATCTTGTACTCTGTGGCAGTCAGCCGGACCTCTTCTCCTTCTACTTCAATGATTCGCTGTTTCTTATCAAGTACCAGCCCGCCGTTTACGATCCGGTCCGCATCCTCCTTCGGCGTCTCGCCGCCCCATGCACGGTATCTGCGCAGATGCGCTTTCACCCGCGCCATCAGCTCCGCAGGATTATATGGTTTCTCCACATAATCATCCGCTCCCATGATCAGCCCGGACACTTTATCGCTCTCCTCCGTCTTTGCCGACAGGATGATCACCGGTATCTTGTGTCTCTCCCGAAGCTTCATGAGCGCAGACAGCCCGTTCATCCTCGGCATCATCACATCCAGAAGAATCAGGTCGATCTTGTTTTTTTCCAGCACGTCAAGGGCCTGCATCCCATCATAGGCGCCCATCACCTGATATCCTTCGTACTTCAGTAATTCACTGAGCGAATAGACGATTTCTTTATTATCATCCACGACCAGTATTGTCTCTTGTTCCATTACTGTCTCCCCCTGTTGTTTTGTTTCTATACTGACTATAAAGCTGCGGGCTTAAAAAACCCGGACTTAAATCTTAAAAAAATCTTATCTTTCATTTTCCAGCTAATCTCATTGTAAAAGAAACATATATCCGCATCAATATAGAAATAACCTTTTATTTGTCAGAGTTGAAAAAAATCACTTAACACTTGACATGCTGAGATCAAGGTGCTAATATTACCATCAATAAAAGTTTTAGCTGTTTTCCTTAAAACCAAAACAGCTGGAACTTTTATTTTTTATTTATACCGCGGGAAAATAAATTGATATACATCTGACAAAGGAGTCTGTTGCTCAACAGGCTCCTTTTTTGTTAGTAGAAACGGAGGCCGAAATGGAAAAATTTGACTTACTGATTAAAAATGCTGACATATATACAATGGATCCCTGTGGAACCGTTATTAAAAACGGAGTTATAGGAATTCACGGTGATACAATTTCACTGATCAGCCAGATGGATAATACTCCGTCTCCATATGACGCAGAGCAAGTTATAGATGCAAAAGGCAGTGTGATTTTCCCTGGGTTTATCAATACCCATATCCATATATTTCAATCCTTCCTAAAAGGTCTGGGAGCCGATCATCGCCTGATTGAATGGCTTAACCTGTCTGCGCTCCCGTACGGACAGTATATGACGCCTGAACAGCACAAACTCGCAGCACAGCTGGCATGCATGGAAGCAATAAAAAGCGGATGTACTTCTCTCTGTGAATTCTTCTATACAAACCAGAATCCCGAACTTGCCTATTTCTGTATTGACGGGATGAAATCGACAGGAATCCGCAGTGTATTTATACGGACATTTCAAGATACCGGCGAAGAATACGGCATGCCGGAATGTTTTATCGAACCTGTTGATAAAGCAATGCGGGAAGTGGAACTCCTGAAGAAAAAATACAAAGAAGATGACATGTTCTCTATCTGGACCGGTCCGGATGTAACATGGTCTACCACAAAGGAGGGCTATAAAAAAATGCTTGAGTACTGCCTTTCCGAAAATGTACGGTACTCAATGCATATCAAAGAAACAGAAGTGGATAACCAAATGTGTAAAGAATATTACGGCATGGATATTGTTGATCTGCTTGAAGAAATCGGTTTTCTGACCGATAAATTTCTGGCAGTACATTGTGTCAACCTTACGAAACATGACATTGAAAGATTTGCCGAATACGGTGTATCTATCAGCCACAATCCTGCTCCGAATCTTTATCTTGGATCTGGAATCGCTCCGATTCCAGAAAGTTTAAACGCCGGAGTCAACGCAGCCATGGGAACCGATGGAGCCGCCAGCAATAACAGTACAGATATGCTGGAGAGCTTAAAGCTGGCAGCTCTGATGCAAAAAGGCATCCACCGCGATGCTGCTGTTATTACGGCAGACAATGTGATCCGTATGGCGACAGTCAATGGAGCAAAGGCAATCGGTATGGAAGATAAGCTGGGGACATTGGAAGTCGGAAAGAAAGCAGATCTGATCATCTTTAATCCCCGGCATCTGAAATCTGCGCCCATGCATCATGCAGATGCTACAGTAGTATATGCATCTTCCGAAGAAAACATCGACACAACCATCATAAACGGGAAAATTGTTTATCACAAAGGAGAATTCAGCTGCGGCATTCATGAAGAGGAGCTGATCGATAAAATCGACCATGAGATCACAAAACTGAAAAGCAAAATCGACTTATAAAAATCAGGAGGGATAATTATGGCTGAAAACAAAAGCGGACTTATTGTCGGTGTAAATGAAAAAATAAGTGTAGGAAAGGCATTATTTCTGGGACTTCAGCATGTTCTGTCAATGGATCTTTATATCATGCCGCTGATTTTAGGCGGTGCTGTCGGTCTTTCCGGAGGTGACTTATCTTTCTTCCTGCAGATGAGTTTTTTCGCCTGTGGAATAGCTACGATCCTGCAGGCCGGTTTGTTTATGAAATATCCTATCATACAGGGCCCTTCCTATGTTCCTTTGGGTGCGTTAAGCACCATTGGCGCATCAATGGGAATTAACGTTATGATTGGCAGTCTGATTCCCGGAGCCATTTTAATTGTCATTATGGGGATTTGTAAAGGATTCTCAAAATTTGTCAGAAAAGCAATTCCTCCATTTATCGGCGGTATCATTATTCTTGTCGTAGGTATCTCATTAACTCCTACAGCAGTCACAGGGATTGCCAGCACAGATGGAAATCTGACGGCAAATGTTGTGTCAGGACTGACCGCAGCAGTTGTACTGATCATCTGTATGATTCTTCAGTATAGATTAAAGCACAGCCGGATTCTGCATATGACATCTGTAATTCTTGCTCTGATTGCCGGGACAATCGCAGCCGCCTCAATGGGAGCCGCAGATTTCAGTGCTGTATCAGACGCAGCATGGTTTCAGCTTCCTCAGCTGTTCCATTTCGGGCTGCCTCAGTTTAATCTGCAGGCCTGCATTCTGATGGTATTTATTTATATGATTGTATTATTGGACACAACAGGTACATGGATTACGATCAGCGCAATTACAGGAGAAGATTTAAATAATGATAGAATTGACCGCGCAACTGTCGGAGAAGGCCTTGGATGTCTCATAGGCTCTCTCTTTGGCGGCACTCCAATGACAGGTTATTCATCAAATGCTGGAGTTCTTGCTATCACAAAAGTAGGAAGCAGAATGGCAATCATCGCCGGCGGCATTATTCTGGCTGTATTAGGCGTATGTCCGAAACTGATGACAGTAATATCCTGTATTCCTGCTCCTGTTGTAAACGGCGTCTTTGCAATGGTATGTATATTACTGATTTCCAATGGGATCAAAATTGTGCAGAAAGAACTCCTCGATGAAAGGACCTCTCTGATCATAGGAATCTCTGTGGTAACAGCAGTAGCTGCAATCGTTCTTCCTCAAGAAGTACTCGACGCTATGCCTGCATTCCTTAATTACTTTTTATCATCTGGAACAGCCGTTGGTGCTACAGTTGCAGTCGTACTTCAGCTTGTACTTCCTTATAAAAAAAAGGACACAGATAAAAACAGGATAGCCCGGACAACATGTTGAAAATAATGAAGGGATCGTTTCATCAAATCAGATGATAAAACGATCCCTTCGTCTGTCTACTCCGCTGCCATCTGTTTTACTCTCGCCAGCGCCTTTGACACGGCAGGAATGGAAATGACAATTACCGTGATCACGCCCTCAACCAGCAGATAGCTGTAATTATAGAGGATCGGATACAGGCTTTCCAATGCTTTCGGAAAATTGTCGGGCATATAATCCATCCAGTACAGATAGCCGCCCAGAGCATGGAATGCACCTCTTGCCAGCACTGCAGCTATGTAGCCCTTAACCAGTCCATATTTGCTTTTCGCAAAAAATCCCGCTGTTCCCAAGGCTGCAAACGCAAGGATATAATCGCAGCACACCTGAAAAAAGGACAGCACATACGGCTCCTGTATAAACTGGATAATTCCGTAAGCAAGACCGACAAGTATGCCTGTCTTCGGACCGTACCAGTTTGCTATCAGTACGATAAACAGCATACTGAATAGTGTAACACTCCCGCCCCACGGCATCTCAAAGAGTTTGATATAAGAGGTGAGATATGCCAGCGCCAGAGCGGCAGCACAGAATACAAGCTGCTTCGTGCTCATCCGTTTTTTTGAAGACGTCTTTGCCGCAAAATATACCGCTGCGAGAAACAGTATGATCCCGGCAATAATAGTGACCGCATATCCGGCTGTGGTCAGACCGCCTTCTGCATTTACAAGTAATTCAGACATAATAAAAACCCTCCTGTTCTCAG
>ERZ1643246.1438-NODE-1438-length-25950-cov-4.861247_pt1 | contig 25950 bp, 25 predicted proteins | sample MGYA00579265_ERZ1643246 | MGnify/ENA primary metagenome ERZ1643246 (study PRJEB29033, sample SAMEA4952261) | chicken gut metagenome | biome: Broiler Chicken; feature: Gastrointestinal Tract; material: Caecum | place: Ireland | collected 2018 | study: Broiler...
ATTTGCTTCTCTGCATGACCGGCTTCAGCGAACGGAACTGATCGATGCGCTGCTGGACCATCTCGCTTTGCTCATGAATGCGGCAGAAGGTTCGATCGAACGCGTGCTCGTCGTCGGGCTGGGCAATCGTGAGATCGTCAGCGATGCGCTGGGTCCGCAGGTGGCATCCCAGCTGCTGGTGACGGCACACCTTTATGAGCAGAAAGAAACAGACTGGCTGAAAGGAACGCGCAATGTTGCGGTGCTGGCTCCTGGTGTGATGGGGCAGACCGGGCTGGAGAGCAGCGTGATCATCGAACAGGTCGCAAAGCGTTACCGACCAGATCTGGTCATCGTCATCGATGCTCTGGCTACCCGTCATCTGCAGCGGATCAACCGTGTGATCCAGCTCAGCAATACCGGACTGCAGCCGGGCAGCGGCATCGGTAACCACCGTCGGCGCATCGATGCGCAGACTCTGCACGTTCCGGTACTGGCCATCGGTGTGGCAACGGTCACCAGCATTTATGCGGTGCTGGAAGAAGTGCTGGGAGAAGAGCAGGCAGCGGATGCGTTCGTCACGCTGACAAAAGATCTGGTGGTAACGCCAAAGGAGATGGATGAAGAACTGCTGCATCTTGCTGACGTGATGGCCGCCGCATTGAACCGTGCCCTGCATCCGGATTTCGACCGGCTCTGAGGCATATCAGAGGGTCTTGGCGCATACGCTCCCTATGGAGGTGACCGTGTGCGCTCTGGTTTCAAATTGCTGGCAAAGCTGCTGGCGCTCGTCCTGTTTTTGCTGTATACCCCATTTTTTGAGGGGATGCGGCAGCTGGTCGAGAGCAGCCATTTTCTGGATCTTCTCGTCGTTCGTCAGGAAAGCACAGAAACCAGCTTTTCGCTGAAGGGACAGCTGAACGTGCTCTCTGTGCCAAAGCAGGAAGAGGGATCCAGCGTCGTCGAACAGACGATCTCCACCTCGCAGCACCCGGTCAGCGTACCGCAGATCGAAGACAAGGTCAGCAACGGAAAACGGATCTACATCTACGACACGCACCAAAGTGAGGCGTACAGCAGCGGGGAGACCGTACTGGATGGTGCGCAGCTGCTGGGCGAACTGCTGGAGGAAGCCGGCTTCGAGGTGGTCGTGGAAACCAATTCCTTTGCGAATTATATGAAGGCCAACGGGCTGAATTACAATGACAGCTATCTGGTATCGGCCAATTTCCTCAGCGATGTGCTCGTCAACTACGGACCGTTCGATCTGATCATCGACTTTCACCGGGATGCCGTGCCCAGAGAGAGCAGCTATGTGACGATCGATGGGAAAGACTACGCCCGCATGATGTTTGTCGTCGGCGGACTGAGCGCGAACAGCGAACAGACAAAGCAGATCTCACAGACGTTATATGACAATATCGAACAGATCCAGCCGGGTATAATGAAGAAGACGATGGTGCGGGAAGCTTATTATAATCAGGAGATGAGCGAACATATGATCCTGGTGGAGGTCGGCTCGGACAACAATACCTTCAGCGAGGTGCGCAATTCCGTCGAAGTGCTTGCCGAGGGCATCACCGTCTATCTGTCCCAGTGAGGTGAAAGCGGATGAAACGATTTTTGGCAGATGCGGCGTTGATCGTCGTTCTGGTGCTGATCGGATCTTCTCTGCGCAGCACACCGGCTGCGCCGGTCGAAGAGCGGATCGATGCGTTTGAACAGAGCCTGCATACGGATGTTCCATGGGAGGAAGAAGAGGTGAACGGATTTTATGCGATCGAGGAGAACAAAGCGTCTTCCCTGGCGCTCTCGATGAGCCGGTTCATCGTCGATGCGGTCACGACAGGAACGCTTGCGTTTACAGATTTCTTTACAGCACTACTGGTATGAGTGTATAATAACGAAAGAAATCGGAAGTGAGAACATGAAGAAAGAAAAGATCATTTTTATGGGGACCCCGCCGATCGCCCGCACGATGCTGGAGCGGCTGACAGAAGCGGATTACGACGTCGTGCTGGTCGTCACACAGCCTGATCGCAAAAGCGGCAGAAAGCAGTTGCTGACGATGTCGGCCGTCAAGGAGTATGCGCTCTCTAAAGGACTGGCGCTGTTTCAGCCGGAGGACATCAAGAGCGATCACGCAAAGATCATGGAGACGGATGCAGACCTGATCGTCACCTGTGCCTATGGGCAGTTTGTGCCGGAACAGGTACTGACGCATCCGCGCTTTGGCGCCGTCAATCTGCATGCATCGCTTTTGCCGAAGCTGCGGGGCGGTGCACCGGTGCACAAGGCGATCATCAATGGGGATGCGGAGACCGGAATGTCCATGATGCGCATGGTGCGGCGGATGGATGCCGGTGCCGTGATGGCACAGTGCCATGTGCCGATCAGCGAGACGGATACGGCAGGAACGCTGTTCGACAAGCTTGCCGTCGCCGGTGGTGATCTGCTGATCGAACAGCTGCCATCCCTTTTTGACGGCAGCGCTGTCTTTGTCGAACAGGACGAAAGCCAGGCGACCTTTGCCTATACGATCACACCGCAGGAAGAACGGATCGATCTGAGCCGGCCGCTGTCTCAGGTCTACGATCAGGCCCGTGGCCTGATCCCGTTTCCGATCGGGCATGTGCTGCACGAAGGAAAGAAGGTAAAGCTGCATCAGGTGCGCAAAAAGGCAGCGGATCATGATCTGCCGGCGGGAACCTGTGCGGGACTGATCGATGACGGCTTTGCCATTGCCGTCGAAGGCGGCTATCTGCTGGTCGACGAGATCCAGCTGGAAGGAAAGAAACGCACCGATGCGCGCTCCTTTTACAACGGGGTCGGCAAACAGTGGCTGCATACGCGCTTCGACAGATAGGGACAGATCCTGTATCTGTCTTTTTTTCTTTGCAAGCGTGGAAACATTTGTTATAATTGTTCTGATTTTGAGGAGGTAGTGTATGGATCAGAGTCATATTCGTAATTTTTCCATCATCGCACACATCGATCACGGAAAGTCGACACTGGCAGACCGGATCCTCGAACTGACCGATACGGTGGAAAAACGGGAGATGAAGGCACAGATCCTGGATTCGATGGATCTGGAACAGGAGCGCGGCATCACGATCAAGCTGAATGCCGTTCAGCTGACCTATACCGCCCTGAATGGAGAAGAGTATCTCTTTCATCTGATCGACACGCCCGGCCATGTCGATTTCAGCTATGAGGTGTCCCGTTCGCTGGCAGCCTGTGAGGGTGCGGTCCTGGTCGTGGATGCGGCACAGGGCGTGGAGGCGCAGACGTTGGCCAATGTCTATCTCGCTCTTGACAATGACCTGGAGATCGTCCCGGTCATCAACAAGATCGATCTGCCCAGCGCACAGCCGGACGTCGTCAAAAAGGAGATCGAGGACATCATCGGTCTGGACTGCAGCAATGCGCCGATGATCTCCGCCAAGAGCGGACGGAACGTAAGAGATGTCCTGGAAGCGATCGTCGCCATGGTGCCGCCGCCGAAAGGGGATGTCCATGCGCCTTTGCAGGCGCTGGTGTTCGATTCGCTGTACGATCCATACCGCGGTGTCATCGCGTTTGTCAGCATCAAACAGGGAAGCGTTGCGGTCGGCGATCGGATCCGTTTCATGGCGAGCCATGCGGAGTACGAGGTGCTGGAGGTCGGTATCCGCAATCCGAAAGAGGTAAAGAAGGATGTGCTTCGCTGCGGAGAGGTCGGCTGGATCACGGCGGCGATCAAGGACATCAGCGACGTGCATGTCGGTGATACGATCACCAATGCCGCATCTCCTGCCGATCAGGCGCTCCCGGGCTATCGCCGGATGAATCCGATGGTCTACTGCGGCCTGTACCCGATCGACAATGCCAAATACAACGATCTGCGCGATGCGCTGGAGAAGCTCAAGCTCAACGATGCTTCGCTGCAGTTTGAACCGGAGACCTCACAGGCGCTCGGTTTTGGCTTTCGCTGCGGTTTTCTGGGATTGCTGCACATGGATGTCATCCAGGAGCGCATCGAACGTGAATACAATATCAATCTGATCGCCACTTCACCTTCGGTCATCTATCATGTCTATCTCACCGACGGAACGATGATCCAGGTGGACAATCCTGCCTTTCTGCCGGAACCGCAGAAGACGGATCACATCGAAGAACCGTATGTCCGGGCACAGATCATGGTCCCCAACGACTTTGTCGGTGCGGTCATGGAGCTTTGCCAGAAGAAGCGCGGCATCTATCAGGACATGCAGGTCATCGATGACAATCGGATGAACATCCTCTATGAGATGCCGCTGGGAGAGATCATCTTCGATTTCTTCGATCGTCTGAAATCCTGCACGAAGGGGTATGCCTCTTTGGACTATGAGCTTTCTGAATATAAGGAGAGCAACCTCGTCAAGATGGATATCCTGCTGAACGGAGAGATCGTGGATGCCCTCAGCATCATCGTCCATCGCGATTTCGCGTACCATCGGGGCAACCAGATGACGCAGAAGCTCAAGGATCTGATCCCGAAGCATCAGTTTGAGATTCCGGTGCAGGCCGCCATCGGCGGAAAGATCATCGCCCGCACCAACATCAAGTCGCTGCGCAAGAACGTGCTGGCCAAGTGCTATGGCGGTGACATCTCCCGTAAGAAGAAACTGCTCGAAAAGCAGAAAGAGGGAAAGAAACGCATGAAGTCAGTGGGAAGCGTGGAGATCCCGCAGGAGGCATTCATGGCCGTCCTTTCCATGGATGACGAATAAGATCCCCTGCTGCATCGGTATGCAGACAGGAAGGATGTGCGATCAGATGCACCTTCTTCCTGTCTGTTTTTTTCTATTTTTGTCGAAGGGATGCGCATCGGCCCCGTCCTGTGCTATGCTGGAGATGGGTGATCGGGTGGAAATTGTGACAAAGCTGCTGCGGGAGAGCTATCTGGACTATCCGCAGCTGTGTGAATGCTATGGCGCTTTGAGTGCAGAAGCGCTGTGGAAGGAACTGGAAGAGGCGCGCATGCACTGGCGCCTGAACGAGACGCTTCTGGGCAAGAGCGGTTATCTGTGCATGACACCGTATGTGCTGCAGCGCCGTTGTGAGCTGCTCGCGCTGTTGAATCAGCTGCAGCTTTCTTATCCCCGGGTGAAAGGCATGACGATGGAAGTCGTTTCTTTGCGGTTGCAGGCGATCGATCTGGATGCGTATCCGCTGCTCGCTTCCCAGCTGCGTATGCTGCAAGGGGATCTGCTGCTTCTTTTGTTCTGTCTTTCGCTGCTGCCACAGGACGCCCGCACTCTGTGTCAGCTGTGGAAGGATCTGGTCCTGCCGGCGGCACCGCTAAGGGAAACGGCGCTTTTCATGGATGAAGATGCAGCCGCAAAGCGGTGGAAACGGCCGGATCAGACATATCTGTTTTTACATTTTCTTTCACAACTGGAGTTGAATTTTAAGGAATGTCTGCTATTATTAAAACGTGATTGTGGTGATCATCTGCGGATGAGCGGTGAACAGCTGCAGCATCGCTATCCATTGCTTTCGCAAAGACAGATCGCTTTTTTTGTCTCTCATCGGGGCAGAGATGAGTATTATTCGATCCAGGATTATATGCGTTTTGCGGATGTCTGTTATGAGACGGCGCGCCAGGCGATGGAACAGCTGGCCGCTCAGCATTGGTATCGACGCAGAAAGATAGGGAAACGCTTTTATTATACGGCCATGGTTGGGCAATCGGACGGAGTGCTCTGAAAAGGGGGACGGAAAGGTTCATGCTCAATGTTTTTGTCTGCACCGAACACTGTGAATTGCTTGCTCGTTTGATTGCCCTTCAGGATCAGAAACAGGACTTTCATATCCAGGGCTTCAGCTCCAGTGCCAGTCTGGACCTGGCGTTTCTGGCAAGAGAGGAGATCGCGGTGATCTATGTGCAGTTTTCCCTGATCGAGCAGCGTTGGCGGCAGTGGCTGGATGCACTGCAGACGTTAAGAAGCGATCGTTCGATCCATCTGATCCTCTCTTTTTCGTCCCTGAACGAAGCACACATGGCGATCCTGCTGCGTTATTCGATCGAAGATTATCTGCTGGAGCCCTTTGACGTCCGCCAGCTCTATGCGCTCCTCCATCGCCGGCAGGACATGGATACGGCGCTGCGACGGCAGCAGGAGGAGATGGAGGGGCGGATCACCGCATTGTTGCTGGGGCTGATGATCCCCAGCCATCTCAACGGATTTCATTATCTGAAGACGGCCTGCAGCGTGGCGATCTCACTGCCGATCAGCCGGCAGGTCGTCATGAAGAACATTTACTCGATCACGGCCAGGCGATGCCACTCCACATCGAGCCGGGTGGAGAAGTGCATCCGCAGCGCCATCCATGCGGCGGACATGCCCAACAGCTATCTTCAGCTGTTTCACGGGGATCCGACCAGCCGCAAGGTGATCATGTATGTCTATACCTATCTGAAGGGAATCGTATGAAAGGGGGAGCCGTATGATCACGAGCGCATATGTCCATGTACCGTTTTGCCGTTCGATCTGTGCCTACTGCGATTTTGCCCGCTGGATGTATCAGGAAGAGACGGCGTGGGAATGGCTGCGGCAGTTAGAGAGAGAAGCGGCCGAAAAGATACAGGCACCGCTGACGACGCTTTACATCGGGGGCGGAACACCGAATGCGCTGACGGCGGCACAGCTGGAAGCGTTGCTGGCGCTGTTTGACCGTCATCATGCGCCGGGAATGGAGTTCACGCTGGAGGCAAACCCGGAATACATCGACGATACGTTTCTTTCCATCTGTGCACGGCATGGGGTCAATCGTCTTTCCATCGGTGTGCAGAGCTTTGAGGAAGGCCTGTTGCGGCGCATGAACCGTTCACACGATGCCGCACAGATCGAAGCGGCGATCGCACGGGCCCGCGCACATGGCATCGAGAACCTGTCGATCGATCTGATCTACGGGCTGCCGGGGCAGACCCTCGACATGTGGCTTGCGGATCTGCAGAAGGCGACGGCGCTGCCGATCACGCACATCTCTCTGTATTCGCTCACCATCGAGGAAAATTCCGCGTTTGGACGCATGGGTGTTTTGGCGGCGGACGATGAGCTGGAATATCAGATGTACGCAGCGGCGATCGATGATCTGCGCGCACATGGCTTCATTCAGTATGAAGTGGCAAACTTTGCCAGGAATCAGGCGGTATCCCGGCACAATCTCGTCTACTGGCATTATGAGGACTTTCATGGCATCGGTTGCGGCGCCAGCGGCAAACGGCCACAGGGCCGTTACGACAACACCCGTTCCCTGCAGCGCTATCTGAAAGAGGGCCCCTGTGAAGAATGGACGCCGCTCTCGGTGGAGGAACAGATGTTTGAGGCCGTCATGATGGGCCTGCGCCTGCGGGAGGGCATCGATCTGGAGCGTTTTGCCGGGCGATATCACAAACGGCTGGAGGATCACTTTTCAACAGCACTGCAGAAACATCTGGGAAACGATCTGGTGATTGAGGACGGCTTTCTGAAGACGAGCGAGCAGGGGAAGTTTCTTCTGCACGACATCCTGGTCGATTTTCTCTAAAAACGGTTGCATTTCCCTCTGCTTATGGTATAATCATATTGCTTTTTCACTGGGGATTGGCATTCCTCGGGCGATCGCTCGGTGAGAAAGGACATGGATACAGGAGGAAATACAGATGTTGTTAAAAAGTGAAAAACAGGCTATCATGAAAGAGTATGCGCGTTTTGAAGGCGATACCGGATCTCCGGAAGTACAGATCGCAGTGCTGACGGCACGCATCAATCGTCTGACGGAGCACTTCAAGGAGCACAAGCATGATTATCATTCTCAGCGTGGTCTGATGAAGATGGTCGGCCGCCGCAGAAACTTGCTGGCATACCTGAAGAAGACGGATCTGGAGCGCTACAAGACGCTGATCGAGCGCCTGGGTCTGCGTAAGTAGTCATGGGAAGTCCGCTTGGCGGACTTTTTCTTTTGGCGAAAATGTTCTTTCCTCTGCCGGGCGCAGAGCATCCGGTCGAAATCATGGCAAATGTATGCAGGTTTGTTTTGTGTTCCCTTTTAAAGTATGCTATTATAAGATAGATTGAGAAAAATAAGAGGTGAAAGAATGGCTAAACAAGTGTTTCGTTTAGATTTCTGTGGTTGGGTGATCACAGTGGAAACCGGCGAGATTGCCAAGCAGGCGGGCGGTTCGGTCCTCGTGCGTTACGATGATACGGTCGTCCTGTCGACAGCCACCGCCAGCAATCAGCCAAAGGAAGGAATTGACTTTTTCCCGCTGACCGTCAGCTTTGAAGAAAAGCTGTACTCGGTCGGTAAGATCCCGGGCGGCTTCCTGCGTCGGGAAGGACGTCCCAGCGAGCATGCGACCCTGACGGCGCGTATGATCGACCGTCCGATCCGTCCGCTGTTTGCGGATGGTTTCCGCAATGAAGTGCAGGTCGTCAACACGGTGCTTTCCGTCGATCAGGACTGCACGCCGGAGATGACGGCGATGCTGGGCGCATCCCTGGCACTGTGCATATCGGATATTCCCTTCAACGGACCGATCGCCGGTGTACAGGTCGGCCGCGTGGATGGAGAATATATCATCAACCCAAGCAGCGAGCAAGCAGAGAAAAGCGATATCGCGCTGACGGTCGCCGGTACGAAGGAGGCCATCAACATGGTCGAGGCCGGTGCCAAGGAAGTGAGCGAGGAAGATATGCTGGGCGCGCTGATGTTCGGACATGAGCACATCAAACAGCTGTGTGCCTTCCAGGAAGAGATCATCGCTGCGGTCGGTAAGGAAAAGCGTGAGATCACGCTGTACACGATCGATCCGACGATCGATGCACAGGTGCGTGCGCAGTTTGAACAACCGATCCGTGAAGCGGTCTCCATCGAGAAGAAGCTGGAGCGCTATGGAAAGATCGATGAGCTGACCGCAGAGGCCGTTGCCCTTTTCGAGGCAAAGGAATACGAAAGCGAAAAAGCGAAGAACACCGCGATCAAGCAGGTAAAGGAAATCTGTCATTCGATCGAGGCGGATGAGGTTCGCCGTCTGATCATCGAAGACAAGGTCCGCCCGGACGGCCGTAAGATCAATGAGCTGCGTCCGCTGGACTCTCAGGTCGATCTGCTGCCGCGTGCGCATGGCAGCGCGATGTTCACCCGCGGTGAGACGCAGGTACTTTCCGTAACGACGCTGGGAGCGCTCAACGACAACCAGATCATCGACGATCTGACCGAAGTTGAAAGCAAGCGTTTTATGCATCACTATAACTTCCCTCCGTACTCTGTCGGAGAGACGGGACGCATGGGTTCTCCGGGCCGCCGTGAGATCGGTCACGGAGCGCTGGGCGAGCGTGCGCTGCTGCAGGTGCTGCCGCTGCTGGAAGAGTTTCCGTACACCATCCGTACGGTTGCGGAGGTGCTGGAATCCAACGGTTCTTCTTCTCAGGCATCCATCTGTGCCGGAACGATGTCGCTGATGGCAGCCGGTGTGCCGATCAAGGCGCCGGTGGCCGGTATCGCGATGGGCCTCATCATGGATGAGAAAACCGGTAAGTACACCGTGCTGACCGATATCCAGGGCATGGAGGATCATTTCGGAGACATGGACTTCAAGGTGGCCGGAACGAGCGAAGGCATCACGGCCCTGCAGATGGACATCAAGGTGACCGGCATCACGAAGGAGATCTTTGAGGAGGCACTGGCACAGGCAAAGGTTGCCCGCAAGGAGATCCTGGATAACATGATGAGCGCGATCAGCGAACCGCGTCCGGATGTCAGCCCATATGCACCGAAGACGCACGTCATGTTCATCAAGACCGACAAGATCAAAGATGTCATCGGTCCGGGCGGAAAGATGATCAACCAGATCATCGAGGCCTGCGACAATGTCAAGATCGATATCGATGACAACGGACAGGTCGTCATCTATCATACCGACCGCGAAGCCATCAACAAGGCGGCGGCGATGATCGAGGATATCGTGCGCGAAGCCAAGGTCGGCGACATCTATGATGCGACCGTCGTGCGCATCGAAAAGTTCGGTGCGTTCGTCACGCTGTTCCCGGGAACGGACGGTCTGTTGCACATCTCCAAGATCTCGCACAACCGTGTGGACCGTGTGGAGGATGTGCTCAAGATCGGTGACAAGATCGAGGTCAAGGTCATGGAGATCGACAACAAGGGCCGCATCAATGTCAGCGCGAAGGCACTGCTTCCAAAACCGAAGCGTGAAAAGGGCGATCACTTTGAGAAAAAGGGAGAGAAGAAGCCGGAGAGCGAACACAGCGAAGGCGAAGAATAAACGGTAAAACGCTTGCGAAGGAGACCTGGATCCCTTTCCGCAAGCGTTTTCTTTATTTATGAAAGAAAATGAAAAAAAGGTATACGGTTTTTATGGTCTTTATGTTAGAATAGATGAGAGGTGGTAAATTATGATAAACTGGATGAAAGAAGCAGAAAAATATAAAGAGCAGATGATCCGCGATCTGGAAGGTCTGATCGCGATCCCGTCTCTGCGAAACGATGCACAGGCAAAAGAAGGCGCTCCGTTTGGGGAAGGTCCTCGACAGGCGCTGGACTATATGTTGACGTTGGCAGAGAAAAACGGATTTGACAGCGAGGATGTGGACGGCTATGCCGGTGTGATCCGCTATGGAGAAGGTGACGAGAGCGTCGGTGTGCTGGGGCATCTCGATATCGTTCCGCTCGGTGAGGGCTGGACGAAGGAACCGCTGGCGCTGACGCAGGAAAACGGCTATCTGTTCGGACGCGGGGTCCTGGATGACAAGGGACCGGCCATGGCGGCCTTCTATGCCCTGAAGATGCTCAAGGACAATCATGTGAAGCTCAACAAGCGCGTGCTGCTGATCCTTGGCTGTGATGAGGAGAGCGGCATGGAATGCATGGACTATTACAAGGAGCATGGAGAGGTGCCGCAGTGCGGTTTTGTTCCGGATGCGGACTTCCCGGCTACCTATGGTGAAAAAGGCGGTCTGCATGTGCTGTTGCAGGGAAAGGCCCGCACAAAGATCGTAAAGATGGAAGCCGGCACACGTCCCAACATCGTCATCGGCAAGGCCGAACTGGAGATGGCAGAGTGGAATGAGGAGCTGCAGAAGCAGTTTGACTTCTATCTGCAGACGAATCAGCTGGAAGGATCGGTCAGCGAGCAGGGCGACCATGTCATCCTGCATATCGATGGTGTCTTCTCTCACGCGGCGGAGCCATACAACGGCGTCAACGCTGCACTCCATCTGCTGAACTTTGTCGGTACGGCCTATGATGATGCCTTTGCCCGTCACACATATGAGATGCTGCGCGACTGGCAGGGAAAACCGCTGGGCATCGATCAGTATGGCGCTTATATGGGCTTTCTGACGATGAACACCGGCATCATCTCACTGAAAGAGGACGGAACGTGTACGATCACCATCGATATCCGCTATCCAAACGATGCGGATGTCGATCAGATCATGCAGGGCTTTACGAATGCATGCCAGGCGCGGAACTATGATCTGACACCGGTCATGGAAAGCGATTCCCGTCCGCTGTTCGTCGATCCGAATTCAGCGCTGGTCAATTCGCTGATGGAGGTATATCGTACCTATTCCGGTGATGAGTTCTCACCGGCAAAAACGATCGGTGGCGGTACGTACGCCCGCAAATTTGAAAACTTTGTCGCATTCGGACCGGAGTTTCCAAACAGCGAGAAGACAACGGACGCATTCGTCGGCGGTCCGCACCAGCGTGATGAAGGCATCAAGCTGGAAGATCTGCTCAAGGCGACGGCCATCTATGCCGCAGCCCTGGAAGCACTGACGAAATAGGTGCGGCTCCATGCGAATGCGAAAACTGCCATGGGCAGAGGAATACCTGCAGGATGCAGAAGTGGTCATCAAGGATCCCTCTCAGCTGAAAGGGCGCTGGCGAACGCTCGTTCACGGGGAGAAATTGCACCTGGAGATCGGCTGCGGCAAGGGAGATTACTGGAACCAGATGGCGAAACGCTATCCGCAGGACGGCTGGATCGCCATAGAGAAAAATGTGAGCGTCGCCGGCATCGCCGTGCGCAAGTTCGATCAGCAGGAAGGCGATCTTTCCCATATGCGTTTTATCTGGGGCGATGCACAGTCGCTGGAGGAGTGGTTTGACAGAGGAGAGATCGATGTCATCCATCTCAACTTCTCCGATCCGTGGCCAAAAAAACGCGCACATAAGAAGCGTCTGAGCGCACCGGCGTTTCTGGCACAATATGCAAACATCCTCTCCAGGGATGGAACGGTCCAGATGAAGACCGATAATTCCTCGCTGTTCGAGTTTTCCATCCTGCAATTTCAGCAGGCCGGATGGAAGCTGGAGGAGTTCAGCGTCGACTATCGGCGGGAACCGCATGAGGAAGATGTCATCACGGAATATGAGAAGCGCTTTCTGTCTGCCGGACAGCCGATCTATCGGGCCGTCTGGAGCCGGGGAAGCGAGGAGGTTGCAAAATGATGAAGGAATGGATGAAGGAACTGAGTGATCTGCGACAACTGGAAGAGATCAAGGCCAGCGATGCGGTCAATGTACTGGTGTTCAGTGCAAACTGGTGTCCGGACTGCCGTTTTATCGAGCCATTCCTGCCAAAGCTGATCGAGCGTTACAGCGATTATCACTTCTGGTACATCGATCGGGATGAGTGGATGCAGGTCTGCATCGACCATGGCGTCATGGGCATCCCTAGCTTCATTGCGCTCAAAAGCGGGCAGGAGATCGCGCGCTTCGTATCAAAAAACAGAAAGACGGAAGCAGAGATCGATGCATTTCTGCGCTCGTTACAGGGATAAAGGAGGTCATCGGCATGTGGAAGGGCCTGAAGAAACTGATCTTTAATACCGACATTGACGATATCAGCGAAGAAGGCACACTGAGCGATATCGAACTTCCGAAAAAAGAGAAAGAGAAGCCGGACGTCTATATGGAGGCACCCTTGAAGGAAGCGGTGCAGGCATCGCCGGAGACGGATCATAAGCCGTTTACCGGCATCAATGCGGATGTGGAGAAACCGAAGGAAAAGAAAGTTGTGAAGGAGAACGTGCGCCCGCGCAAGGAAAACAAGGCGGACAGCGGTGCGGAATATGAATTTCGACCGGTGCTCTCTCCGATCTACGGCAACATGAAGGAATCGGAAAAGGAGCCAAAGGACGTGCATGATGCGATCCATCTGACCAAGGCGAAGACGAAGAATCCGCTGAATACGGTGCTGTCGCCGATGTATGGCGAATACGAGCTGGAAACCTTTGAAAAGGAAGCGAAGGCGACCATCTCGAAGCGGCGGGAAAAAGAGCTGCAGATCGAGTCTGCGTTTGTTGCGAATGATGCGGCGGAAGCAGAGGAGGAAGAGGTCCTCACGCTGGATGAGATGCTGAGCGTCGATGAGGAAGAGGACGCAAATGAACCGGTGCAGATCTCACTGTTTGGAGAGAGCACGCCGATCAAGGAGGTCGCAGCCAGCGAAGAGACGATCTATCAGAAGAAGGAATAGGAAGTGAGCAGTATGCGTTACCATTTTATCGGAATCAAAGGTTCAGGTATGGCATCTCTGGCGGAAATCGTTGCGGACCGCGGAGATGAGGTGACCGGTTCTGATATCGAAAAGTATATCTTCACACAAAAACCGTTAGAAGAGCGCGGCATTCCCATCACCGGATTTGATGCGGACAACATCCATGCAGGCGATACGGTCATCATCGGTCTGGCTTTTGACGAAAGCAACCCGGAGGTGAAGAAAGCGTTGCATACACCAGGTGTTAAAGCGTACTGGTACAATGAATTCCTCGGGGAACTGTTGAGGCATTATCGTTCGATCTCGGTTGCCGGGACCCATGGAAAGACGACGACGACCGGGATGCTGGCACATGTGCTTTCACATGTATCACCGACCGGGTTTCTGATCGGGGACGGTCATGGCGAGATGCCGAAGGACGCCGAGAATTTCGTTCTGGAATCCTGTGAATTTAAGCGCCACTTTCTGGCGTATCACCCGGATTATGCCATCATCACCAACGTAGAGCTCGATCACGTCGACTATTACCGCGACATGGACGATTACTGTGATGCCTTTGTCTCGTTCATCCACCAGGTTCGCAAGGGTATCGTCTATTTTGGCGATGATCCCTATCTGCCGACATTTGCATATCCGGTGCAGGCATATGCGTATGGCCTTTCGGAAAACAACGATGTGCGAGCCGTCCATGTGGAACAGCGCTCTGATGGCATGTCGTTCGATATCCTATTTCACGATGAGTTTTACGGACACTTTGATCTGCCGTATGTCGGTCAGCCGCTCTTGTATGACAGCATCGGCGTGATCGCGCTGGGCATCCTGCTGCAGATCGATGCTGCACTGTTACAGGAATCGCTGAAGACGTTCCCGGGCGTAAATCGCAGGTTTGTCGTGGAGGAAAATGGGCAGAATGTGTATATCGATGATTATGCGCACCATCCGACCGCAGTTCGCTACATGATCGAAGCCGCACGGACCAAGTATCCACAGCGCAAGGTCATCGCGCTGTTCAAGCCGGATCGCTATTCCCGCATCGCCTATTTCCTCGATGCGTTTGCGCAGGCGCTGGATGAGGCGGATGAAGTGTATCTGTGCGATTTTCCGGCGAATGCCGTCCCGGAACCGGGTGTCCATGTCACGATTGATGATCTTGCTGCACGCTGTGCAAAAGCGACGGTGATCAAGGAAGATGATGCTGCGGCGCAGATGCTTGCCAAGCGAGGGCCGGCCGTGTATCTGTTCATGAGCAGCAAGGATATCTACAAGCTGAAGAATAAATTGAAAAATTTTCAATAAATATTGTAACCACTTACAACTTGTGTTAGAATAGAATGGAATGAGGTGTAAATATGACGTTGGATAGCTTTTTGATCTTACTGAGCGATACGGCATGGAAACTGGTACCGGTGGTGCTCGTCGTGCTGCTCATCTATGTGATCATCCTGCTGCGTCATGCGATCGAGCTGGCAAAGCAGACCAAACAGACGATGCATACGGTACAGGATGACCTGAAAAAGCTGGATAAGCCGCTTCAGACGGTAAATGAGCTCAGTGAGACGATCGATCTGGTGCATGAGGCGAGCCGAAATGCGGTACGCAGCGTGCTGGTGACGATCATAGAGAACGCCTCAAGCATCAAGGACTGGATTTTGTCCAAAAAGCGAACCGATGAGGAACGCAGTGAACAAGTGCAGGAGGTAGACAGCGATGGAAGATAAGAAGCTGATCGAAGAGGCAAGAGCAGAGGTGGAGAACATCCAGAAAGATGTGCAGACACAGCTGGCGACATTTGAAGAAGCGGACAACGAGGAGAACAAACGTCTGCTTGCGGATGCCAGAGAAAAGCTGCAGAAGCTGATCGCGGATACTTCACAGTGGCTCAAGGAAAACACGGATCGTGAAAAGATCGCAGAGAATATGACCCGTCTGCGTGATGAGTGTATACAGCTGCTGACGATCACAAAAGAAAAGGCCATCGAAGTATCGAAAAATGAGGAATTTCGCGCTACGTTGCACAGCGGCAAGGAATTCATCATCGGCAGCGGACGCCTGATCGCCAGCGGAGTGCGCGCCGGTGCGGACAAGCTGATGGAGAATGAAAAGTTCGCTTCCTTTGTCAGCAAAGTCAATGACAAAGTAGAGGACATCAGAGAAGATGAACGTGTGCAGGAAGGGGCACAACGCCTGCGTAAGGGTACGATGAAGCTCGCTGACCGCGCTTACGGCGGATTAAAGCACTTCTTAAATAAGGATGATGAAGACAAATAGGGAGAAGAAAGGAGATCAGTTATGAAGCGTATCACGATTTACGATGTCGCCAAAGAGGCAGATGTCTCATTAGCCACCGTTTCTAGGGTCATCAACGGCTCTGAGGTGGTGCGTGAGGATACCCGTATCAAGGTGCAGGAGGCAATCGAAAAGCTGGGTTATAAGCCGAATGCCATCGCGCAGGGACTTGCCCTGCAGAAGACGACGACGATCGCCATCGTCATGCCGGAGGCCAGCTTCTTTTATACCGGCGGGATCATCAACGGCCTGCTGGATACGGCAAAGATCTACAAATACAATATCATGCTGCATTCCACATCTGCCGGTATCAACGAGATGAACGATGTGATCGAAAGCATCATCAAATCACGGGTCGACGGTGTCGTCATCTTCAATGACAAGCTCAACCGTGAGGAGCTCAACACGTTGAACCATTACAATGTCCCGATCGTCGTCATCGGCAACAAGATGTCTGATGATACGATCGGATCGGTGTATATCGATTATGCGACCCTGGCCTATGAGTATGCCTGTGAGTGCATCGCGGCGGGAAAGAGCGATATCTCGCTGGTGGAGGACCGCAAGAACCCTTCCATGATCAATCAGATCCGGGAAGGTCTGGAACGAGCCTTTGAAGAACACGGGATGAAGTTCGACAAGTTCATTCGCATTCCGAAGGAATACCGTTCCTCCTATGTGTTCCTGACAGACTACTATAAGGATCATCGCCCATCGAAGGTCATCATGACCTACCGAGATTCACAGGCGATCGCCGTCCTGAATGCCAGCAAGGAAGCGGGCTTTACCATCCCGCAGGATGCAGAGCTCGTCTGTGTGCTCGACAGCAAATACAATGCGATGCAGCGTCCGCAGATCTCCGCATTCAAGATCCCGGATTATGATATGGGCGCAATGTCGATGCGTCTGCTCACCAAGATGCTGCATGACGAGGATGAGGTCCTGAACAAGGAAATGGAGCTCAGCTACGTCTACATTCCGCGTCAGACGACGCTTCAGTGATCCACAGATCTGCCCGGTCTCTGTTGACCGGGATTCTTTTTATGAACATCGAGCGAGAAATAAAAGGATTGAAGAGAATAACGCTTTGTGATATACTTGTGTAGTCAATTTACGAGGTGAAGAACAATGGGAAGACATTTTGAAGTTCGTGCTGCAGCGATGCAGAAAACGGCAAATCAGAAGGCAAAGGTATATTCACGTTACAGCAAGGAGATTCTGATGGCTGCGAAAAACGGCGAGCCGGATCCGGAGATGAACCAGACACTGAAAAAGGTCATCGAGCGGGCGAAGGCAAACAATGTACCGGCGGATGTCATCAAGCGCGCGATCGAAAAAGCGAAGAGCAATGATACGGAGAACTATTCTTCTGCCCGTTATGAGGGATTTGGTTCCGGCGGTGGTTCCAGCATCATCATCGACTGTCTGACAGACAACCCGAATCGTACGATCGCCAATCTGCGCGCCTGCTTCAACAAGGCACATGCCAAGCTCGGTGTCGGCGGATCCGTTTCGTTCAACTATGAGCACACCGGCCTGATCGTCATCGATTACGATGATGAAGAGGCGATGATGGATGCGCTGATCATGGCGGAAGTCGATCTTCGGGACATCGAGGTCGAGGACGGTGTCATGACGATCACCGTCGAGCCACAGGATCTGTCTAAGGCCAAGGAAGCCATCGAACAGCTGATTCCTGGCGTGGAGTTCCGCGTGATGGAAGATACGATGTTAGCCAACGATACGGTCGAACTGGAAGGGGAAGACCTGGATCTGTTCAAGCGTCTCGTCACATTGCTCGATGATGTCGACGATGTGCAGAACATCTATCATAACGTCAGCAATCTCAACGCGTAAACCAACCGGTCCTCTGTCGAATGACAGAGGCTTTTTCTATACGTGAACCGAAATGTATGCTAAAATAAAAAACGGGAGTGATCATATGCGAAAAGGAATCATCGCTGCACTTGCCGGGATCGTCCTCGTGCTTGTCGTGCTGTTTGCGCTGCGTTCGACAACGGGCGTCGAGATCCGGCTGGATGGCAGCGTCATCTCAGATACATATGAAGAAACGATGGAATATACGCAGGGAATGACCTATGATGCGCTGGAGGAACAGCTGCTGTCCCGTGTGCAGTTCATCGAAGACGGAACGGATATCACGGCCGAGGTCCGCGTGCGCGGATCACAGGAGGGCCTGGTTTCTCTGGGAACGCATGAGCTGGAGTTCGTCCGTTCGGATGACAGTGTACTGCTGCACTTGCGCGTGGTGATCACGGATACGACGCCGCCGACCCTGCAGGGCACAGCGTCGTATACGGCAGGGACGGGCACCTCTTTCAAAGCGGAGAACCTGGATCTGCAGGTGTACGACAATTATGACATCTACGTGCTGGACAGTGTACAGCTCAGCGAAGTGGATACATCCCGACCGGGCACGCAGCAGGCGACGGTGACGATCAGCGACCAGAGCAGAAACACGGCTTCGATGGACATCGAAGTGTTCGTTCGCGATGACGCAGAGGAAGCGCCGATCGGCACCCAGGTGTTCATTCAGGAAGAGCCGGACGACCTCACGTTGCTGCTCAATGCGACCCATCAGCTGCCGGATGGCTGGGAACCGACCGATCTGGAGAGTGTGACACATGATGGGGAAGGGACACACTACCTGCGAAAAGAAGCTGCCGATGCCTGGCAAAAGCTGTATGAGGCCGCAAAAGAAGCGGACATTTCGATCAATGTCGTCAGCTCCTTCCGCACGCAGTCCTATCAGGAAAACCTGTTCAACAGCTATCTGGCCGTCGATCCCGATGCGGCGACCTACAGTGCCGCACCGCGTACCAGCGAGCATGAGCTGGGGCTGACCCTGGACATCTCATACGATCATGAACTGCATGATGATCTGCAGACGTCTGCCCTTGGCCGATGGATGAGCGAAAACAGTTATCGGTATGGATGGATCGTCCGCTATCCACAGGGAAAGGAAGATGTGACCCAGTACATTTACGAGCCGTGGCATTACCGCTATGTCGGTGTGCCGCTGGCGACATACCTGCACGCGAACGATCTGACATTGGAAGAGTATTACGCACAGCGACCAGAGGAGGCAAGCAGATGAAATGTGAAATATGCGGTTATGAAATTGAATCGGGCACAAACTGCCCTTACTGCGGAAGTCCGCTTCCGCAGATGGCATCGAGCGCAGAGGTGACGGCGGAGGTGCAGACAGATCATGCACAGCCGGATGCAGCGGCGACCGCATTGGCCGCTCCTGTACAGCGTAAGCCGTTCGGTGCGGGCAAGGTGGTCCTGACCGTGTTCCTGTCGATCCTCGGCGGTCTGCTGATCGTCTTTTTGACGTGCAGCCTGGTCAGCCGCTGGAATCCTTTCCACATCAACGAGGTGTTCGACTCGCTGACACAGGATCACGAGGAAGATCCAAACCCGTTCAGCGATCACTTCTGGGAATGGAACGGAGATCACGGTGAATGGTATTGACCGATTCGGCCATAAAAGCGGGAAAAATCATTGACAAAGCAGGGAACAATGAATAAACTATAAGTATATCCGCGGAAGAAGAGAGCTTCATGAAGGAGAGCACAGAGAAAAGTGGGCCGGTGAAACACTTTCTCTCTTAGTGAAAGCGGACACTTCGGAGGAATCATCAGGAAATGGATGATCGCAGTTCGGCGTTATCGAAACAAGGGCATGCCCATCGGGCATGAACTAAGGTGGCACCGCGTACAACACGTCCTTAGATGGGCGTTTTTTTATTGGAACAGAGACAGGAGGACACTATGAGTTATCAGGTACCGAGAGGAACACAAGATGTATTACCGCAGGAGATCAGCAAATGGCATCGCCTGGAAGAATTGATCCGTCAGTTTTGTTACGTCTACAATTACGAAGAGATCCGTACGCCGATCTTTGAGCACACCAATGTATTCAAGCGTGGGAATGACTCCAGTGATATGGTCAATAAAGAGATGTACACGTTTCAGCTGGAGAACAGTGCGACCTCGCTGACGCTGCGCCCGGAGGGTACGGCCGGTGTCGTTCGCGCCTTTGTCGAGCATAAGCTGTATGGACAGCCGGACCTGCCGCTGAAGATGTATTACTGCGGACCACAGTTTCGCCACGAGCGTCCGCAGAAGGGGCGCATGCGCATCTTCAATCAGTTCGGCGTGGAAGTGCTGGGTGCCAAGGATCCGCTGCTGGATGTCGAGACGATCGCACTGGGATGGTCCTTTGTGTCTGCGCTGGGTCTGAGCGATCTCAAGGTCCTGATCAACACGCTGGGCGATGATGCGTCCAGAAGCGCATATCGGGAAGCGCTGCGCGCCCATTTCAAGGATGAGATCGGATCGATGTGTGCAGACTGCCAGCGCCGTTACGAGCAGAACCCGCTGCGCATCCTCGACTGCAAGATCGATCGGGAACGTGCAATCATGAAGAGCGCACCGAAGATGAGCGATTACCTCAACGATGAATCCAAGGCGTATTTTCAGGCCGTGCTGGACGGACTGGATGCCCTCGGCATTCCATATGAGATCGACGACCGTCTCGTTCGCGGTCTGGATTACTACACGCATACCGTCTTTGAGGTCGTTTCCGTCAACAAGGAGATGGGCGCACAGTCCACGGTCTTTGCCGGCGGACGTTATGACGGTCTGGTCGAGTATTTTGGCGGTCCGCAGGGCATGAGCGGCATCGGCTGGGCACTTGGTCTGGAGCGGCTGCTGCTGGCATGTGAAGCGGAAGGCATCGATCTGGGCGAGGAGAGCGGACTGGACGCATATGTCCTGTGTCTGGCACCGCAGGCGAAGACAGCTGCCCTGCAGCTGGTCACGCAGCTGCGCAGCAGTGGCTATCGCTGCGACATGGATTACCTGGGGCGTTCCTTTAAGGCCCAGTTCAAGAGCGTCGAGCGCAAGCATGCCAGAACAGCGATCTTCCTTGGCGATAAAGAACTGGAAAGCGGAGAGGTCACCATCAAGGAGATCGACACACAGAAACAGCACACCGTGCCGTTGAATGATATCGTAGCGGTCATGGACCGTCTGTTTGACGAAACACAGGAAGCCGAAGGCGGATGTACCTGCGGTCATGTACACGAATAGGGGAGAGGAAATCAGATGAAAAAGACACATACAAATGGCGAACTGCGTCTGCAGGATGTCGGTAAACAGGTCGTATTGGAAGGATGGGTCGCCAAGCGCCGCAACTTTGGTGCGCTGGTCTTCATCGATCTGCGTGATCGGGAAGGCATCACTCAGCTCGTATTTGATGAGACGATGTCAGACCAGATCACCGAGGTGCGCAACGAATACGTGCTCTGCGCACATGGTGAGGTCGTCGAGCGTCAGGATAAGAATCCCAACCTGCCGACCGGTGATATCGAGATCAAGGTCACTGCGGTCGAGATCGTCAATACCGCGGAGACGACACCGCTCATCATTGCCGATGAGACTGATGCACTGGAGGATACGCGCCTGAAATACCGTTATCTCGATCTGCGGCGTCCCTGCCTGCAGAAGAATCTCAAACTGCGCCATCAGGTGACGATGATCACCCGCAACTATCTGTCTGACCAGGGCTTCCTGGAGATCGAAACGCCGATCCTGTGCAAGTCGACGCCGGAAGGCGCACGCGATTATCTGGTGCCCAGCCGGATCACCAAGGGCGGTTTTTATGCGCTGCCGCAGTCTCCGCAGATCTACAAGCAGCTGCTGATGATCGGCGGCATGGAAAAATATTTCCAGATCGCCCGCTGTTTCCGGGACGAGGACCTGCGTGCGGACCGCCAGCCGGAGTTCACCCAGATCGACATCGAGATGAGCTTCGTGGAGGAAGAAGATGTCTTTGCGCTGGTGGAAGGTCTCATGCGCGAGATCTTCGCAAAGACGAAGGGTATGGAACTTTCTTCCTTTGAACGCATCCCGTATGTGGAATGCATGCGCCGCTTCGGCAGCGACAAGCCGGACCTGCGCTTTGGCATGGAGCTCTGTCAGCTCAATGATGTGTTTGAAGCGACGGCGTTTACGATCTTTCAGAACGTGATCGAACAGGGCGGGGAGGTCAATGCCATCGTAGTCAGCAATGCGGCGGATCGCTTCTCCCGCAAGCAGCTGGACAAGCTGCAGGAATATGTGCGCATCTACGGTGCAAAGGCACTGGCGTTTCTGAAGGTCGGGGCCGATGGGATCAGCGGCAGCATCGCCAAGGCGATCAGCGAAACGGAAAAGGAAGCCTTGATGCAGCGACTGCAGCTGAAGGAAAACGATCTTGTACTGCTGGTGGCAGACCAGCAGAAGATCTCGCAGACGGCATTGGGTGCGTTGCGCGTCAAGCTGGGACATGATCTGGATCTGATCCGCAGCGATGAATACCGTTTCTTATGGGTGACCGATTTCCCGATGTTCGAATACAGCGAAGAGGAAGAACGCTATGTGGCGGCCCATCATCCGTTCACCTCACCGAAGCTGGAGGATGTCGACAAGTTGATGAACGACAAGGCAAACTGTTATTCCCGTGCCTATGACCTGGTGCTCAACGGCTATGAGCTGCTGAGCGGTTCGATCCGTATCCACGATCAGCAGCTGCAGGAGCAGGTGTTCGAAGCGATCGGCATGAGCAAGGAAGAGGCCAAGCGCCGTTTCGGTTTCTTCCTGGAAGCTTTCCGCTATGGTACGCCGCCGCATGGCGGGGTCGGCATCGGTCTGGAGCGTCTGGTCATGATCCTGGCCGGTACGGATAATATCCGGGATGTCGTCGCCTTCCCGAAGACGGCCAGCGCCAGCGATCTGATGAGCGAGGCGCCGAGCAGTGTGGATGACCGACAGCTCGAAGAGCTTCATATCGCCGTCGTCAGTGAATAAGACACAGAAAACAAGCAGAACAAGACCGGAATACTGAATGATCAAAGAAGTATTCCGGCCTTTTTTTAAATGAACGGTATCCGATAAAGAACGATTCTGAAAAAAACGAGCAGAAACGCTTCGATGGTCCTTTTCGTGCCATCGGTGCGTTACAGCTCGTTTTTCATTTCTTTTCCCCCTCCAGGAAATAAGTGGCCTCCATATCGGCCGTGCTCAGCGCAAAAGCGAGCGGGAAGTGTTCAAAAGTATAGCCGATGCTGCGGGGATCGTCATATTCGCTGGAAAAGCCCATATGGTAACGGATCGCAAAGCTCTCATCGCGCGTCAGACGCATGAAGCCGGTGATCATGTAGACGCTTTTTTCGCCGTGTCCGTAAGGAAGGTCATCATGGAATTCAAAGGTATCGACGCTCTGCCACTGTCCGTCGACCTTCACGTTGCGCTTGGATGGGCGATAGACGTTCACCTTGCAGATATCGTGCAGAAGTGCGACGATGGCGATGCTTTCCTCGTTGACACTGTTCAGGCCGTAGATCTCACGCACCCGCGGCCGCTCCAGATAGTCTTTCAGACATTCGTAGACGTTCAGGCTGTGATCGACCAGACCGCCTTTGTACGCGCCGTGAAAACGGGTGCTGGCCGGCGCCTCGAAAAAATCACTGCTGCGGCTCATCAGAAACTCCAGTAGCTTCTCACTTCCATCCCGGTGAATATATGTCCGGTAAAGCTCGATAAATTTCTCTTTGCTAGTCATCATTCCACATCACTTTCTTACCACTATTTTAACCGATTTTGCCTTAAATTGCTATTTCCGTATGAAAATCGGAATGTCAAGAGTATACTTTCAAAAAATATTTGCTATACTAGAGGTGCCTTGAGAAGTTCATATTTTTCCGACAATTTGAGATAAGGGAAACCGGACGTTGTAATTTGGTGTGAATGCCCGCTGCGCGTGGGAATCCTAAAAATTTACACAGGTTACCCACCTGTATATACAGGGAAAAGATCTCGCTTCTCAGGGCACCGTATAGAAAAAAACGATGGTCATTCGTGATCATCGTTTTCTGTTTGCCACAGCGCCAGCTGTTTCTGGTTGTGCAGCATGTAGATAAAATTCCCCTTTGCCATCGGATAGTCGACGTAGAGCTGCTGCAGGAGCTCCTTGATGTCCTGCCGCTGGGTAAACCCGTCATTGGGGCAGGTACTTTTTACATAGGGGATCGCATTGTGCTCCAGCGCCTGCTGAATATCGCTTTCGTGACAGTAGATCAGCGGACGGATGAAAGTCGTATCCGTACGGCTCATGTACATCTTCGGCAGAAACGTGGCGATCTTTCCGCCATGGATCATGTTGAGGAACAGGGTCTCCACCGCATCATCGCTGTGATGGCCGAAGGCGACCTTCGTGCATCCCAGCTCCTTTGCGGCAGTGATGACCGTCGCTTTTTTGAATTTGGAGCACAGGGAGCACTGCAGTGAGCCGTCCTTGGCAAGATTTCTCTTTAAGATCTCATAGATCTGTGATGGATAGTGGTGCAGAGCGATGCCCCATCGTGCGCAAAACGCATCCGCCTGTGAAAAATCCATGTCCGGGAAGCCCATTTCGATATGAATGCCCACCACCCGGAAGTTCTTGTCCCGAAAACGGGAGTACATCTGCAGGGCGCACAGCAGCACCATGGAATCCTTTCCGCCGGATACACCGACACCGATCACGTCCCCGTCTTCGATCAGGTGATAGTCTTGATCTGCGCGGCGGATCTTGCGCAGGATCGTCTGTAAGTTCATGGGGATCCCTCCTTTGCCAGGCATTTATTATAACGGGAATCGATAAAAATTACAATCGATGACGGAAAATGATGTGAAAGCAAAAGCAGACCGCAGGTATTTCAAATTTATGATATAATAGACCAGGTGATACAACGTATGGATGGAATCTTACTGATCAATAAAGAGGCAGGAATGACCTCGCACGATGTGGTGAACCGCCTGCGCAAGATCCTGCACGAGCGCAGGATCGGACACAGCGGCACCCTGGATCCGCAGGCCCGTGGGGTCTTGTTGGTGCTCATCGGAAAGGCATGCAAGATCCTGCCGTTTCTGGCGGATACGGACAAAGAATACATCGCTCAGCTGCAGCTGGGCAAACGCACTCTCAGCGATGATATCTGGGGGGAGGTGCTCGAGGAACGCGAGATCCGGCCGATCGAGGATCTTTCTGCGCTCTGCGCCGGCTTTCAGGGAGAGATCCAACAGAAGCCACCGCTCGTTTCCAGCATCAAGGTCAACGGACGCAAGCTGTATGAGTATGCCCGCAACAATGAAAGCGTGGAGGTTCCGATGCGGACGGTGCACGTGTATGAGATCGAAGTGCTGGATGCGCGCTCGCTCACTTTCCGCGTCGCCTGCAGCAGCGGCACATATGTGCGTTCGCTGTGCCGGGATATGGCGGAAAAAAGCGGGAATCTCGGCTGCATGGCCTCTCTGACGCGTACGAAGGTCGGACGTTTCACGCTGGATCAGTGCTATACGCTCGATCAGGTCGAGGCCGGCGCGTATCAGCTGCTGGAGGCAGATGCGCTGCTCACGCACATCCCGATCGTCGATTATGAGCCGATCAAAGACATTTACAACGGAAAGAGCGTTCACATGGCGCTGCCACAGCCGCAGCCGCTGGTCCGCATCCAGGACGATGGGCGGACGATCGCTCTGTATGCGCACAGTCATGGTGATGTCTATCGCTGTGCACGGGGAATATGGTAGGTGAAGGAAATGGAGATAAAAAGGGTCACACTGTCGGACATTCCGAAGTCTGCGCGTCCGCTGACCGCCTGCATCGGGTATTTTGACGGTCTTCACCTGGGCCATCAGCGACTGGTGGAAAGCGTGGTGAACGATGCGAAGAAGGATGGGACGATCCCTTCGCTCATCACCTTCGATCCTGATCCATGGGTCGTCTTGCGCGGCATGCATGACCCGGCGCATCTGACGACGATGGAAGATCGGGCGCGCATCGCACAACAAATGGGCATCGAATGCTTCCTCATCCTGGATTTTACCGAGGCGATGTCTGCGCTGGACACCGCACAGTTTCATGCGCTGCTGGCAGAGCTGGGGGTGACCCGGCTCGTCTGCGGACACGATTTCCATTATGGCCATTACGGCAGCGGCAGCGTGGAGACGCTGCGCGCACAGGATGCCTTCGCGCTCACGGTCATCGAACCGATCACCTATGATGGTGTCCGCATTTCCTCCAGTCGGATCGAACAG
>ERZ1643246.1439-NODE-1439-length-25928-cov-21.978047_pt1 | contig 25928 bp, 31 predicted proteins | sample MGYA00579265_ERZ1643246 | MGnify/ENA primary metagenome ERZ1643246 (study PRJEB29033, sample SAMEA4952261) | chicken gut metagenome | biome: Broiler Chicken; feature: Gastrointestinal Tract; material: Caecum | place: Ireland | collected 2018 | study: Broiler...
AATTATGTGTCTTTTTATTTATCTAAAAACGGTAATTTAATTTTACCATTTATACAGATAGCATATTATAAATTTCAATTCTAATATTTTTCTAAAAAATTCTCTATCCATATATTATTTCTTTCAATTGAAGCAATCTCTACACACTCTTTTGGTGTATGTGCACCTTGTATGTTTGGTGAAATAATTGCTATTTGTATATCTGGAATTTTTTCTTGAAAAAATCCTACTTCTACTGTAATATGCATAGATTTTACAGTTGGCTTTGCTCCAAATAATTCTTTAGGATGTGCTTCTATTAGTTTTCTTACTATTTCGGCATTTTCACTTGTCCTAAAGCTTGGTTGTGAGCCAATTATATTAAAAACAAAATTATTATCTTTGCAGTATTCTTTTAGCTTATTTAAACAGATTTTCTCTTCTTCTTTTCTAGAGCTTCTCATACCTACTTTTATTTCATTTTCTTTTAGATTAACTACTCCTAAATTTATAGAAGTTGTTACTTCTCCCCTCTCATTTTTATTTAATACTCCGTGAGGGAAACAGCAAATACTTTGCAAAAATCTTTTACTTTCGTTTATGTTTAATTTACTGTTTATAATATTATTTGAATTGATATTTTCTCTTATCTTGTCTAAGCCATTTTCTATATTGGCTGTGCTATAGCTATGTTTATATAAATCTTCAAATTCTAATCTCTGTATGTTAATACTTATATTGTTAAAGTTCTCCTTTAATATTTGCTCACTTTCTTTTACTAATTTTTTTAAATCTTCTATGCATAGGCTTGTACAAAATATTGCCTTAGCACTTGCTGGTATAACATTAAACTTAGTTCCTCCAATGAAATTTACAAGTTCTATATCTGTTATTTTATTTAGAATATTTGCAAGCAAAATACTTGCATTACCTCTGTTTTTGTCTATATCAAAACCAGAATGACCTCCTGCTAGCCCGGGTTAAATTTATTTCATACATATTAAAATTAGCTTTATCGTTATTTGTATTATTGTTTATATTGTTGATTCCTGAGCTTAAATTAGATGCTTTATTATTTATTTCTAAATTTGAATTATATTCTTTATTATTTGTTTCTATTAAGTCTTTCTCAAATTTATTATTCATTTTTAAAATAATGTCATAAAAGCCTGCACTTTCTATTAATATAGTATTTTCTTCAAACCCATCTAAATTAAGTAATATTTTTCCTTCCAATTTTGAGGCATCAAAATTAATAGAACCTATCATTGATGTTTCTTCTGATACTGTAAATATTGCCTCTATGTTTGCTTTTATATCACTATCCAATACTGTTAAAATTTGAGCTATGCCAATGCCATTATCTGCACCTAAAGTTGTTCCGTTTGCATGTAAATACCCATTTTCTTCTATTACTTTTATGCTATCTTTTGCAAAGTCAAAGTTTTTATTTTCTTCTTTTTCGCATACCATATCTGTATGTGCTTGTAGTATTATAGGCATTTTATTGCAATTTTTCTTTTTAATTAAAACGTTATTGTATTTGTCTTTTTCATATTCTAAATTTCTAGCCTTTGCAAATTCACACAAATATTCTGCTATTTTTCCTTCATTTCCGGACTCTCTTGGTATTTTTGCTATTTCTTTAAAAAAATTAATTGTTTTCTGTGTACTTAATTCCATTTTTTCCTCCAATTTATTAATTTAACTACATGGTGAACAAAATATTAAATTATATACTAACTTATATTATCTTTCTTCTTCCATATTATCTCTAAATGTTCTTCCGTTTAATATGTCAGGTCTTTGTATATGTACATTTGGCATAGGTCCAATAAAATCGTTGCTATCATTTCTAGGAACTCTTTTATCTCCTATCTTTTCTGCACCATTAGTTATAACTCTTAAATCTGTTAAGTCTATGTTTAAGTCACTTACAGGTATATATGTAACAGTCCCAGTGCCTTTATCTTCCATGTATAAGGGATTACATTTTCCATCGGCTTTTATTCTTTCTAAAATTTCATCTAATAATTGCTTATATTTTTCATGTTTTTCTTTTTTTAAGTCAACATTAAACGATATTGTTGTTCCTTCTCCACATTTATTTATATCGTTTTTGTCTTTGGCATGTAAATCTACTTTTAGTACATAAGTAGGTGCTTCAACCAAATGTCCATTTTCATCCTTTACTGTATAAATAGCTTCTAAATTGCTATTTAGCTTTTTTCCAGCTCCAACTAACTCTCTTGAGTTTATGTTACTAACAGCATTAGCTAAGGCATATAGGCTTGGTAAATTAGTACAATCTATGACAACATTTAACTCTAAATTATCTTCTGGATGTGCTTGTACATATTTTTGGATGCCTAATATTGCTGTTTCATACATTCCTGTTCCTAGTCCTTTATTTAGCATATTATCTCTTTGCCTTACTATAGCGCCAGTTATTGAATAGAACTTTACTCCATCTTTTTGATAATACGGATCCATTTCTTTACTATTGTCATTAAATTTTATTGTCATAGCTCCTTCTAACTCATTAATAGCTTCATTAACAACTCCAATAACAGGAAAGTTTTGAAAATTTGATGACATCTGTGGTACATCTGGTATATGTATATACTCTTCATTACCTTTATATTGGTCATATAATTCTGCCGTTTTTCTAACAATATCTGGCTTTCCATCATTTTCTGGCAATGATATATCTGAAAATTGTATAACTCCAAACTTACATTGCTCATTTCCAGTTTGTTTTCTATAACCTTCTGTTATCTCCTCTCCTGCTTGTTGTAAAGATTCTAATAGTTCAACATTTAAATTACTTTGCATAAAAATTCCTCCTTATTGTTTTTAACTTTTAGCTAATTTCTAACTTTCAGTTCTGTAAATAATTTCACATTAGTAGTAATTTAATTTTATAAGTTCTTATGTGCTCTTGAAAAAACAAAAAAAGAGTTTGCAGACTACTTCTACAAACTCATAAAAAATAAACTCTATATCAATACAAATATATTTCTTATTTGTTCGAAAGCACTCCACAGATTTTCTGTGACAGTCTAATACATATTTTGCATTAGCCCAACTAAAAAGATTCAGATACTCTTTTTAATTTCGGCAACTTTTCCTTTCGTATTTTGCAATAATCTGATAACAAAATATTACTATTAAAAGTTGCGACCTCTTTCTTTTATAAAATTGTATTATATTTTATCACATATAATTAATTATGTCAAATTACATTTCTAATTCGATAGTAACAGGTCCGTTGTTTAGCAGACTAACTTCCATATGAGCTCCAAATATGCCTGTTTGAACAACCGGAATAACTTCTTTACATTTTTCTACAAAATATTCGTATAACTCATTTGCTAAATCTGGTTTTGCAGCATTTATAAAGCTTGGCCTATTTCCGCCAGAGCAATCTGCATATAATGTAAATTGAGATACTACCAAAAGTTCTCCTTTTATATCTTGAATAGATAAATTCATCTTTTCATTTTCGTCTTCAAAAATTCTTAATTTAGTTATTTTCTTTACCATAGCATCTGCTTTTTCTTTAGTATCGTCTGGTGCTACTCCCAATAAAATCAAAAAACCTTCATTTATTTTTCCTACTATCTTTTTATCAACTTCAACTTGTGCATGTTTTACACGTTGTATTACAGCTTTCATAATTATATACATAATCCAATGATTTTTACGAATTATTCTTCTATCGGATTACTACTCCTTTCTAATTATATTTATTCAAAGGGCATGGTTTTTTAAACCACACCCTTCGCCAAAACAATCATAAAACTGCTGTTTTGGTAAAAGCTAGAAGTTCAAACTATTTAGTTCTTACGTTTTACGAAAATTAGATTCTTTATTATGCCGTATAGAAGTTATATGAATAGTCAATCCAACACGGCATAGTTGAAATATAATTACCATTTCTGTCAAAGACTTTGAAAAAAATCTGAATCTTTTGATGCCAATCTACATTAGCTTGAACAGTCAAATTTCCACTTTGCATAGCAGTACTGGTCATTTTATAACCAAGAACTCTTTGTGTAGCCCAATCACGAATTTCTACACGTAAATATACTGGTGTATTACTTCTCGTACTTCTAAAATTCGTGATAATTGCTAGAGGTCCAGAATATCCAGTAATCTTTACAGGTGTTAAATTGTTTCCTTCCATCGTAAAAGACCCTACATGAACAGTTCCTGAACCATTCCAAATTTCTTCACCACTATACGTAATAACTTCATTTGTAACGGATGTAGATTCCTCACTGTTTTCCAAACTTCCTTCTGTTGCAAATGCCGTTGTAACATTTACTAAGCACATGCATAATGTTAATATAACTGCAAATAACCGTTTTTTCATTTTTTTATCCTTTCTGTAAAAAGAACTTCTAGCTTTCTATGCAACAATATAATTATTGCACGAAGATATTATATCATATATTTTTTATTTTTACAGGTATTATTGAATATCACATCAGTTAATATTTCAAGACAAATAATCATTTTACAATTTATCTTGTAACCTTAATAAATAATATATGTGACTTCCACCTGTTATTTCTCCAGTCGTTGCGTCTACCTGATAAGTATAATATTTATCTATTGGCTCTCCATTTTTAGAAACTTCGTTGCATTCTATTGTTACCATCCATACTTTTCTAACTGGATTATCCGTACGATATCTTGTATATTCTTCATCTTTAAAGTCTTCTCTAATATTGCCATAATATTGTTTACTATATAAATTATAATCTTCCATCCTTAAATATGCATCACCGTTCATCTGGGCAATATCTAAATTAACATACATATTTTCTATTTCATAATCAGATTGTATTTTTTGTTCCGCTTCTAGCACAATCTTTTTTGCCTCTTCCTCTTCTATTACAATTGGATTATCATCAATATTAGCATTTTCATACATAAAATAATAAACTACTTCTACTCCTGCTATAAATGATATACGAATATTCTCAAATGAATTAATGCCATTTTCATAAGTTTTACTAAATATGACATTCCATTGATAAGCTTTTGTTTCTTTTTCATCAGTACCCCATTTAAAAGAATTATTATCTACATAAGGAATTGTGTAAACTTTATTATATTTGCTTAATTCATAACCATATTTTTCACAAATTCTCCTAGCTAAAGTTTCTGCTTCTTTTTTATCTATTTGTTTTTTTGGTATGTTTTCAGATAATATTTTGCGTTCATCATAGCTTATGGCAAGGTATTCGTTACCTTTAGCATCAAATTCAACAAAAATGTCGTTCTGTGTTTCACATTTCCATATAATATCATAATTTTGAGCATTAGTTTCAATATTTATAGATTTTATTATTTCATTTTCATAACCAAAATCTTTTAATATTTTTTTTGCTTTTTCTTTTCCTTCTTCTTCCGTCATGGTGTTTTTATTCATAATGTCTTCCTCATTTACATTATCTTCTGGTCCAACCACTTTTTCCGGCTCTTTCCATATTGCATCATAAACTTTAGTTCCTGCATATACAATTCCTACCGTTAAAATTAAACATGCACATGTCACTAATGCAACCTTTAAGAAAGGATATTTCTTTTTCTTTATATTTGTATCTTTTAGACTTTCTTCTATAATTGTTTTAATTTTGTCTGGCACATCTACGCCTGAACTTAAATCATGATATAATTTTTTTTCTAAATCATCCATTAATATCCCTCCTTTCTTCTATAATATCTTTAATTTTTTGCATAGCTCTTGTTCTTTTGGTTTTCACTGTATTTTCTTTTAAATTTAATATTTTTCCTATTTCTTTGTCCGTAAATCTATCCATATAATATAATATTATAATCGTTCTATCTTCTTTTTTTAATTGGTTACATATAAAATTAAAGTCTAAAATTATATCAACATTTTCCATGCCAGATGAGTTTATCTTTTTCATGTTTTCAATTTCTTCAAATGATATTATGTTAATTTTCTTATTTTTCTTATAAATTAAGTTAGATTCATTAATTAAAATTCTTATTATCCATGTTTTAAAATATCGACTATCTTTTAGCTCCTTTATATTCTTATATGCTGTTATAGTAGTTTCTTGTATTGCATCGCATACGTCTTCTTCATTGTTCAATCTTGCTTTTGCCACATGGTATAATTCATTTTTTACTAATAGTACAAGTCTTGTAAAAGACTCTTTATCTCCTTTTTTTGCTTTTTCTATTAGATCTTCCATTTTTCCTCCAATCTAGTTTGAAAACTTGATATTTTGGTATATTTATTAGATAACATTTTTATATGAAAAAGTTTCAATTTTTTATGATTTTTTGGAATTTTTTATTATCTTTTAATCTAATATATTGTTAACTGTTATGATATTAATAATTAGTATGGTAAATTTCTGTATTATTTTTATATTTGCTATATAAAAACCTCCTTATGATATTTTTATTTTATCACAAGAAGGTCTATTTTTTAATTTTCTACAAATTATTTTAATACTTTTATTCTACTATTTTGTCTATTTTATTCTGTAAACTACTTGGTAAATTATTTAAACTCACCATTTCTTCAAATTCTTTGATAGATTCTTTTTCGCTTTCATCTAATTCATTATTGTTGTAAATATCTATGAATAGTTCAGACATTGCTATACTATCTTCTGTAAATTCACTAGTATCTTCTCTTTCTTCTAATTTTTTCATTAGATTATTGAATTGCTCTGATTTGTTATATTTCTTAGCTATATTTTCTAAGTCCTTCTTCATCGTTTCCTGTTCTTCAATTATACTTTTTGGCATTTGAGGAATTCCATCTTCTATATTATTCGAATCTTGTTCTTCTACTTCTTTGCTTACTAATTGATGTATCGTTTCTAATTCTTCTACAGCTCTTTGGACAGATTCACTTTGGTTTGAATTTGCTAATGCAATTTCATTTTTATTGCCTTTTGCTCTTTCTTCCATTATCTGCTGTGCTATATCATAATCTTCTTCTGTTAATCCTTTTTCTACAGTAGTTGTTTGTCCATCCATTACTATCGTGTAAGTTTCACTATCCGGTTCCTTTTTAATCTTGATAATAAGAACACTTATTATCAAGATATTAATAAGTATCAAAATTATTAATATTATTATTTTAGATTTTTTAGACATTTTTCCTTCCCTCACTATATAAAGTAATATTTAGATAAAATAGAATATTTATATAGTATAACTCTATAATTGCATGTTAAAGTAGTAACTATTGAATTACTACTTTAACATTATTATATATAACTTACTTATTAATGATTTTATCCATTTCTGAATTCAATTCAGCATCTTTGCTATTATATCTCATAACCTCCATAAATTGCTGTACTGCTTCTTTCTCGTCAGACGAAAGTTCCTCTTCATTATATATTTCTATCATTATATTTACTATTGTTTTATAAGGTTCACTTAAATTTCTTTCTTTTTCTCCTATAAATGCAATTTCATTTAATTCTTCGTTTATTTTTTCTAAAGCTTTATTAAATTCTTCAAATCTGTCAAATTTTTTTGTTATGTTTATTATTTGTTTTTCTATCGAACTTAAATTTTGTTCCTCAAAATAATTATATTCTTGTACTTCATTTGATTTACTTTTAGAAGATACTTCTAGAACTTTATGTGCTTTTTCATATTTTTCTGCTAATAATTCTTCATCCGTTTTTATTTTTTTTGCCTCGACTACTAAATTTCCTGCAACAATAGTATCAATATTAGATTCAATTTCTTCTTCTGTCAATTGCTTTGATATCTCTTGTTCATTAATTATCACCCCAAAGATAATTATAGGAATACTTAAGGTTGCAATTACTATTAATATAATCATAATTAATAATTTCTTTTTCATATTTTTCCTCCTTTCTTTTTTACATATAATAAATTCTAAACATGTTTATTTTCTTCTCTGAAAAAACATCTGTTGCCTTTTTGTTTAATCTACATGTCGAATGATATGATAATAAGTATGTTCTATTGCTATAGTCATATCCAGTTACAACCATAGTGTGGTCCATATCTGTATCCTTACCAAATATGGCAAGCCCACCATATTGTATGATATCTCCTATTTTTATTCCTGCATTCCATAATTCTTCTTGATTTTCTAAGAAGAATCCTCCATTTCCATATGTATGGCATTTTGAATCCCAAAATCTTCCAAACTCTTCTGCACTAACCCAAGGGCTTGTGTCCGGTTGACATAATTCAAAGCTATTGTCTAATTGACTTATACTTGACACTCTAGTATAATTGCCATTTTTTCTATATACTTTCCAATTTCCATTATAATGTTGTCTACCATAAGCAAGTAAGCATTGAGAAGCAAAATTAGCACAATCGCCTCCCATATTAGTTGTGTCTGGGTATGCTCCTACCAAATTGTAAGCATCCTCATTAGGTTTATTCCAATTGGCAGTTACATATTTATATCCAATTTCTTCATCAAAAAACACTGGCTCGATAATCCATTCGTCATTCCTGCTTCCATTGTAGTCAAATTGAACTACATTTCCCTCATCTGAACAACTTGCATTCTGTACTGTAACAGCCTTTGAATAATTACTTGGTCCTGTTTTAATAGCAAATGTATAATTGTCTTTATCAGTAAGTTCAAATGCAAATTTTTGTGCAGCACTATCATTTACCCTCCATAACTGTATATTAACATTATTATCAGGGTTATTACCACCATTAACATCTAAGAAATAGTTTATATATCTAACGTTTCCCTCAACAGTTGAGCCAAGTACTGCACCAATTTTATATAGTCCATTTCCTTGATGCATTAATACCCATCTTTGATTAGCGTTACCATTAAATTGACATTGTTGCACATTTGCTCCGTTACCAGCAATTGCCATATAAACATCTAAGTATCTACCACTATATGCATTTTTTATATATACTTGTGCCCCATCTAGTTCTTGGTGATGAGTATATGCCTTTGTTGGTTCTGAAAATATAACTAAAAAACCTATTACTGCTATAAATATTATGCTAAAATATAAAATTTTTTTCTTCATAAAAATTTCTCCTTTCTTTAATAAAATTATCCTCCTTTCTATTTTTTTATATGCTATCATATTTTCATATAAATTGTTGAAAAGTAGAAAAAAGAGTATTTTTATGTTATATTTTATATTTTTTTATTCTTATTACTAATTTTATAGTTCTTTTATTTTATATCTACCATAATACCCATTCATACTATATTCTATTAACAAGTCTTTATCACCATTAGTATATATTACTTCACCAGGTTCTTCAGCTTCTTTTTGACTTTTCTCATATCCTTTTTCTTTCATATATTCGTCTATGTGAAAAGTTGGACCACTTAATATTACTTTATATGGAAAATTCTGAACTATAGTATATTTATTATCTCTTCCAATTACTTTTAGCATTCCGAAACAGGCAGAAAACGGATTCCAAACATCAAATTTTACTAAAGAAAAAATTGTAGCACATATAAATCCAATTATACATATACATATTACTATTTTAATTACTATTTTTTTCATTTTACACCTTCCTTTTTATTTCATATATTTTCAAAAATTCTTATTGCCCCTCCTTTCGTATTTATTTATAATCTTATTATAAATAGTATAAATTACATTTTTAGTTGTCGGCTTAGAATCATTAACAAATCCAAAATACTGTTTCAGTCTTTCATTTTCGCATTCTATATACATTTGTTCTGTAGCCTTAATAATATTACTTTTTATATTAAATACAGTTGTTTTATACTTATTAGCTATAATTGGGTACACATCTTTATTAAGGTTACTATAATCTTTATTTTTATTTAGCAGTAATAATTCTATTATGTTTATTAAATAGTTAGTACCTTTATAAGATAAATTATATCTTAAATATTTAATTTCTTTTATTATCTCATGTTTCAGCACTATTGCTATATTTTCTTTCATTTTTTTATGAAGTAATTTCTCTACTTTTACCTTTAGATTATATAAACTTTCTTTTCTATCAATAATATCAAACACAAATTGGTTGTGTTTTAACTTTTCAAGTAAATCTCTATTTTTTGATATTATAATAAGTGATTTACTATATTTTAACATATTATCTTTAATTAGTGTATTAATTATTTTAATTCCGTTATAGCTTGCTAATTCTAACTCTAAAATAACTATATCTATATTGTTTTTTGTTTTTATCAATCCTAAAGCCTCTATTCCATCAATTGCCATATTAGTCACTTTAATATTTTTATTATCTAATACATCCATTATCGCTTTTGAGTAATAAATATTATTGCTAGCTATTAATACATTTATCATAACATCACCTTTATAATATTAGAGTCAATTATTGCTATAAAAAGTTTCAAAAATTGATAAATATTATAAATTTTTTTAATGTAATATATTATTTAAAGCAATTTTGAGTTTTTATCATGTGTATACCAATTTCTTTCATTATTTTTTAAAAAATACTAGACTTTTTATTTTATTTTGTGTATTATAATATCAATAATTCTAATTTACGGAGGAAACAAATGTCAAAAGTTTTTAAGATTTTTTTAGTATTAACGTTGAGTTTTATTTTTTGTGTAAGTTTTGTGTATGCTAGTGACGTTACAATGGATTTACCTAGCAATGATACAGAAGCATCTGATGAAGAAGTTACAGATAGTGAAACAACTAATGGAGAAACAGCTAATACAACAGACAATTCTTTAGCAGATGAATATTTAAATGGTGCCCCAGAAGAAGATAACACTACACTTCCTGAAGACCCTTTAGCAGATGCATACTCACATGAACAAGCAGTTGGTATTTCTACTAATTCTTCTGGATTAAGTGTTAGCTCTATAATTAATATATTATTAATTGCTGTCGGAATTATAATTATCTTCTTAGCTATAGCTATAATTATTAGATTAAAATAAAATTAAATATTTTTTGAGCAATGTTTCATTTTATGTTTAAAAAGATTTAATTTTTAAATTTTAAATATAAAAAATTATAAAATAAATTTAAAAAAATATTTTAAAAATTTCCAAGTCTTTAATTTTAAATAATTAAAGACTTTTTTGTTGCCTTTATGTATAATTTATTTTTTTAAAATAATACTAATAATAAGTAATTTTTAAGGAGGTTATAACATGAAAACAAAAATTACTGTTATTGCTATTATTACGTTAATTCTTTCTTTAATTTTTAGCATCTCTGTTTTTGCAAACACAAACGACATAAAAAATGCAGCTGGAGATACTACTAACTTTGTTAGAAATGCAGTCGGCGGTGCTGAAAATGTATTAGAAGATGCAGCAAATGGTGCTGCTGGAGCAATAAAAAGCGGTACAAATGCTATAGAAAATGGTGGAGAAAGAATTGGAAATGATGTAAAAAATGGAATGACTGATATGAAAGACACTATGATGTCTAATAATACTAATAGTATGGCTGGAACTACTCGTATGGATGGAAATGGTGGTTCTAATAGTAGTTATTCAGCAACTAGAACATCTGCAACTAGTGATATTTCTTTTTTAGGAATATCTAATACAGTATGGACATGGCTTGTTATTGGAATAACAGCTATTGCTATTATTTCTTTAATTGTATTTTATATGAGACAAAACAAGTCTACTAATAATATTTATAACAGTCATAGAGATAACTAATAATAGCTACTATAATTTTATAAACCTCACTATTTACTAGAATATTAATAAATGTTATAATATTTTATGATTTTATGTATGAATTAGTAATTTATTAGTTATTTTATTTATATAAATTACTTTTATATTTAATTCATATATAGTAAAGTGAGGTTTTACATATGACTAAAAAAATAATAGCAACAAATCCAGTTGCTAAAAGAAATTATACAATAACAGATACTATTGAGGCAGGTATTGTTCTTACGGGAACAGAGATTAAATCTATTAGAAATGGTAAAGTTAATTTAAAAGATAGCTATGCCAACATAAAAAATGGTGAAGTTTTTATTTACAGCATGCATATTAGTCCATATGAACAAGGTAATATTTTTAACAAAGACCCTTTGCGTGATAGAAAACTTTTATTAAATAGGCGTGAAATAAATAAATTAGTCGGATTAATAAAACAAAAAGGTTATACTTTAGTTCCAATGAATTTATATTTTTCTGGAAATTTTATAAAACTTGAATTGGGTATTGGAAAAGGTAAAAAACTTTATGATAAGCGTGAAGATATTGCAAAAAAAGATGCCGAAATGCGTATGAAAAAGCAAAGTGCTAGATATTAGTTGTTTATTGATGATTTTGAATATTTATTTAAATATTCAAAATCATCAATAAATAGTGTTAAGCTTTATTACTTGAACCAAATACATCTTTTATTTTATGTTTTACTACTTCTTCTATTAAATTTCTAGCATTTCCTAGATATTTTCTTGGGTCAAATACAGAAGGGTCTTCTGCAAATGTTTTTCTTATTGCTGCTGTCATTGCTAGTCTTAAGTCTGTGTCTACATTTATTTTAGAAACTCCTGAAATACTTGCTTCATGTAGCATTTCATCAGGTACACCTTTTGCTCCTGGTATATTTCCACCATATTTATTACACATTTCTACTAATTCTGGAATAACTGTTGAAGCTCCGTGTAAAACTATTGGTGTATGAGGTAATTTTTCTTTTACCTTTGCTAAAATATCAAATCTTAGTTTAGCTTCTCCTTTAAATTTATATGCTCCATGGCTTGTTCCAATTGCTATAGCTAATGAATCACAACCTGTTCTTTCCACAAATTCTTTTGCTTGGTCTGGGTCTGTATACATAGCATCAGATGCTGCCACATTAACATCATCTTCTATTCCTGCTAATTTTCCAAGCTCTGCTTCTACTACCACTCCTTTAGAGTGAGCATATTCTACTACTTTTTTTGTTAGTTCTATATTTTCTTCAAAGTCATATTTTGAACCATCAATCATTACTGAAGAAAAACCGTTATCTACGCACATTTTACATGTCTCAAAATCTGGTCCATGGTCTAAATGTAATGCAAGTGGAATATCATACTCGTCTAATGCAGATTCTATCATCTTTTTTAAATATTCAATTCCTGCATATTTTATTGCACTAGAAGATGCTTGTAATATAACTGGTGAATTTTCGTCAGCAGCTGCTTTAACAATTGCTTGTACTATTTCCATATTATTTACATTAAAAGCTCCTATGGCAAAATGCTCCTTCATTGATTTTTCAAACATATCTTTAGTTGTTACTAATGGCATAATATTTCCTCCTTTTTTTACCTAGTATAACTATTTTATTTCTAAATTTTGTTAATGTCAATATATTATCTTGAAATAATAATTGACATAATTTTTAGTGAGTGATACAATTTGTTCAGGCACAATTTAAGTGTCATCATTCTAGTCGACTGCAAATGTGGTTGACGACGCAAAGATTGGAGGACAAGTTTATGGGATTACGGAAACGTTTTTACGTCGATATTCAGACGTTAAACAATGCCGTGACCGGCTCGCTACATTTATGTGTAGCAAAGTTTCCAGATGGTGAAACGGTTCGCTTTATTGTTGATTGCGGTCTTTTCCAAGAGCGCGTTGAGAAAGTCAACGATGAGGACGAATCTGCTAGAGAAAATATCAACGATCTCTATAATCGGTCTTTTCCTTTTACAGAAGATTCTTTGGATTTTTCTCTTATCACTCACAACCACGTGGATCATGTTGGTAGACTTCCTTTGCTGTACAAAAATGGATATGCAGGCAAAACCTATATGTCCATTCCTACTAAGGAATTAATCCGGCATGCATTAAATGACAGTTGCAAGGTCCTTCGGGAAACTGCTAAACGGCGTCATGTTTCTGCACTCTATACAGATACTGACGTTGGTCAAGCCCTTTCAAACTTTTACGGAATGCCTTATGATGAGCCTTTTTATCTGGTACCTAACAAGGTTAAGGTTACCTTTTTCAAAAACGGACATCTGGTAGGCGCAGCATTAATTTTGGTTCAGATTTACTCTAGTTCCTCGAAAGAAGTTATTAATCTTCTCTTTACAGGAGATTATAACAAGAAAAACATGTTCTTTAAAGTTCCTGATTTACCTAAGTGGCTCTATGAACTTCCTGTAACTATTATTCAGGAAAGCACTTATGGTAATATGGATACTACTGACATTGAAGAGTGTTTTGAAGAGAACATTCTTCGTGGAACCCGTGAGCAAAAGACCATTGTAGTTCCTGCATTTTCTCTTGGGCGTTACCAAGAAGTACTTTATTTTCTCAAGACATTGCAGAAAAGAGGTGCTTTAGACCCCAATATTCCAATTTACGGTGATGGAAAACTTGCGGCAACCTACACCAATATGTTTTTGAACAATCCCAATCTCGGAATTGATTCAGAAATGACTGATTTTCTCCCCGAAAATGTTGAGTTTATTTCTGGTAGCGAAGCTAGAAGTAACGTAATTGCTGATATTCACAGCAAGATTATTGTTACAACTAGTGGCATGGGTTCTTATGGACCTGCTCAGGAGTATATTTCCAAGCTTATTTCTAATCCTAATGCACTAATCCATTTTACTGGATATACTGCTGAGGGAACTCTTGGAAGACGTTTGAAGGACACCGAAATCGGTCAAGACGTAAAAGTTGGCTCCATTATGAAAATCAAACGTGCCGAAGTCATGTATACTACCGAGTTTTCGGCGCATGCCAAGGCAAACGAAATGATTGATTTTCTGAATAGCTTCAGTAAAATCAACTTCATTATCGTAAATCATGGTGAGCCAGAAGTGAAGGAAAAGTTTGCATCTCGCATTTTGCGTGAGGTAAACAATGTTAAGGAAGTCGGTATAGCAAGTAGAGATACTTTCTTCCGTATCGACCCATACAAATGTGTGAAATCTATGAGCACACACTTCCAATAACCTTAAAGTCTAGCATTTAGTCTTGTTTTAAAGGGAAGTACCTATATGGTGCTTCCCTACTTTTTTACATTTTGCATATCATATTATATTTTATATTTTGCATATATTTTATAGGTGTGTCCTCTATTTTCCATTTTCACATTTATAACTACTGCACATAGATTCATCTGCTTGTTTTGTGTCACAACCTACTACTGGTGTTACAATAATTTGCTCTAATTTGCATTCCTGTCTTCCCACATCATTGTATTTACAACTTCCTACTGTACAATTTATTTTTTGATTTTTTTCCATAAAAAATAGCCTCCTTAAATAATTTTTTCATTATTAGTATGGCTATTTTTTATAATTTTATTTGTTTTATATTTAATTTTTTATTAATATTCCGCTTCAATTAATATATAGAAAATATAGAAAATATAGAAAATACATAAAATATATAAAATAATATAATATATAAATTAAAATGCAAAATAGTATGTAAAGGCACAAAATTATTTAATTATTTTTATTTACTAATTGAATCGTCAAAATAAATTTTTATAAAATCCAAGTCCAGTTTTTCTTCATTTCTTTTTGCTATGTCAATTAATTCATCTACCATTTTCTTAGTTATTTTAGCATCTTTTCTTTCATAAAATCTTTTAATAGGTTTTTGAATTCTTTTAATAATTCTATAACCTTTATCTACATTTTGCTCTTCAAAATATTTGTTTGCTCTTTCTATTTCTTTCTCATAAATATACTTACCTATTTTAGTATTTCTTATTTGCTCTATTGAATTCGCATCTGAAATTTCTGCTATCTTTATAGTTTTAGCTGGTATTTTACTTCCTAATATCGCTTCAAAATCTTCATCATATACGTTTTCTATTTTTCCTGTTTTATAACATCCTGGAATATTCCTATCTAATATTACATCATCTGAAAAAATTTCAACATTTGCTTCTAAAACAATATCCCTGATAGATTTTCCAATAAGTATTTTATATGTGCCCGCTTCTACTACCCACTTTTTACTAATAGCATCATAATGCTCAAAGGAGCTTCTATCAATTTTTATGTTTATTTTCTTTTCTTCTCCCTTTTCAAGTTCTATTTTTGTGAATGCTTTTAACTCTTTTTTAGGTGCATATATCTTATTGCCACTATGTGAAATATAAATTTGTGCTATTTCCTTTCCTTTAACATTTCCTGTATTTTTTATTGTAAATTCTAAGTTTATATTAATATTATTTTGTTTTATCTTTAAATTTGAATACTCAAAATTTGTATAACTTAGTCCATATCCAAATGGAAACAAAACATCTTTATTTACAGTATCATAATATCTATATCCAACATAAACAGATTCTTTATATTCTACTAATACATCTGTACCAGGAAAGTTATTATAACATGGGGTGTCTTCAATTTTTAAAGGATATGTTTCTGCTAGCTTACCACTTGGGTTTACTTTACCTACTATACAGTTTACTATAGCTTTAGCTCCTGCTTCTCCTCCAAGATAACCTGTAATAATACCTTTTACACTGTCTTTCCATGGCATAAGAATTGGGGCTCCATTTGTTAGTACAACAATAACATTTCTATTTACTTTTGCTATTTCTGCTATTAGCTCATTTTGATTTTCTGGAATATCTAAAGAATTTCTATCTAATCCTTCTGCTTCTTCTAATTCTGTTAATCCTGCAAAAACTAATACAGTATCATTTCTTTTTGCAACCTTTATAGCTTCTTTTTGTAATTCGTATTTATTATTACTGTTTCCTAATTCATAACCTTTAGCATAATCTATGTCATAACCTAAAGAAATAAAACTATCATATGCATTTTCTACTTTATATGAATTAACTTTAGAACTTCCTGCACCTTGATATCTTGGATTCTTTGCAAAATTGCCTATTAAAGCTATTTTTTTGTTTTTAATAGGTAAGATGTCATCTTCGTTTTTTAAAAGCACTACAGACTCTTCTGCAGCTTTTAATGCTATATTATGTTCCATTTCTAACTCATCTGCTGCATTTTTATATTCTTCATCTACTATTGTATTAACTCCTATATTTCTGTCTTCAACATTATTTGTTCTATTAGCATCTTTTACAAGTTTATATATAGTAGTTAATGTTCTATCTACTACTTTGTCTAGTACGTCTTCATCTAATCTTCCGCTTTTAACTGCTTCTATAATTTGTTCTTTTATATTTGCCCTATCTGCTGGCATTTCTATTGCAGTTCCAGCTTTTATTCCCTCTACCCTATTATCTTCTGCACTCCAATCTGTAATAACAATTCCATCAAAGTTCCAATCATTATACAATATATTGTTTATTAGTTCTTTATTATCACAGCAGTATTTACCATTAATTTTGTTGTATGCTCCCATAATAGAATATGGTTTTGCTTCTTTTACAATCATTTCAAATGCTTTTAAATATATTTCTTTTAATGTTCTTTCATCTATTATTACATCTATTAGTCTTCTATTATATTCTTGGTTGTTTACTGCAAAATGTTTTACACAAACTCCGACGCCATTTTCTTGAACGCCTTTTACATAAGCTATTCCTAATTTTCCAGCTAAATATGGATCTTCTGAAAAATACTCAAAATTTCTACCGCACAAAGGACTTCTTTTTATATTTACTCCTGGCCCTAGCAATATATTTACTCCTGCACTTTTAGCAGCATTTCCTATAGCTTTTGCCACTTCATTTACTAAGCCTTCATCCCAGCTATTTGCAAGAGTAGATTCTGTTGGAAAACATACTGCTGTTTTACTTTGTGGTGTTTCTAAATCACCTATTCTATCATTTTTAGTCTCTATTCTTAAACCATTTGGTCCATCTGCCATCATTATACTAGGTATATTTAATCTTTCTATTTCATTAGTATGCCATGTGTCTTTTCCTACACATAAACTAGCCTTTTCCTCTAATGTCATGTTATCAATTAAATTTTTATATTTCATATATTTACCTCCATTTGAGACAAATATATCATAACAATTTTATTCTTTCAATTCATTTTTTGAATTTTCTATTTGCTTACAATTACTTGGTTGTTTAAAGCTTAAATACCAATTCATTCCGTTTTTTTCTTTTTCTATTTCTAGCATTCTTTTTTGTAATTCTTGAAACGTACGTGGAGGTGGTAATATTATAGGTTCACATGGTACCCAATTTGCAGGAGTCATTGCACTATTTTCGTCTGCAATTTGCAATGCTTGTAAAGTTCTTAGTATCTCTGGTATTGCTCTTCCAATTTGCATAGGATATACAAATATTGCTCTTATTATGCCTTTATCATCTATTATAAAAACATTTCTAACTGTTTCTGTTTTGCTTACATCATTTGATATCATACCATATTTTCTCGCAATTTCTCCATTTGCATCTGCTATTATTGGAAATGGAACTTTTATGCCAGTTTTACAGTAAATATCATATATCCAAGCTAAATGTGAAGCATTACTATCTACACTTAAACCAATTAGGCATGTATTTAATCTTTCAGAATAAGCATTTGCTCTAGAAAAAGCAATTATTTCTGTAGTACATACGGGGGTGAAATCACCGTGGGTGTGAAAATAAAACTATCCATTTTCCTTTATAATCGTTTAGCTTTATTTTTCCCATTGTCGTTATTGCTTCAAAATCTGGAGCATATGTACCAATCTTTACATTTCCATTCATTAAAATTTCATAATCCATAAAATAAAACTCCCTTCATAATTGAATTATTTATAAAAGTTCATTTTTGTTTGTATATTTTATGAATTAAAATTAAAGAATGTTACATGCGCTTGTATTCTCTTCTGAATAATCTACAATATATTTGTAGCTATATTGTTTTTCGCCAATCTTTTTTTAATTCTCCTTCTTCTCTTTCATCTACAAATTCTTGCTCAACATCTATTAAATATACTTTATTTTCAAATTTTCCTTTTTTATCATTTTTTATTCTTCTAGCTTTCTCAACATCTTCTAATGAAATATTTTTTAGTTTGATTATCGCATTAATAACTTCCATTAAATCTGCCAGTTCTTCTACAGAATGTTCTTCTATAAATTCATGAGCTTCTTCAAATAACTTTTTATCTAGTTCTTGCAAATATTCATCGTCATTTAAGATTTTGTAATTTGCTTTTCTATCTTTCATTTTATTAATGTTTTCTGGTATTTTATCTCTAACTAATTTATTATAAACATATTTCATATATTATCCCTCCAATTTTACTATATCTTCTGTTTGTAAAGTCCTCATAATAATTACCAGTATTCTTTGCTTTCTATAAATTATATACATATACATTCTCATATAGAGTTTGATTTGGTAATTTAAATTTTCTTTTTTTGACGAATTTACCTCCCATTTTTTTGTAAAAACCATTTGACTTATTTTCTTCTAGACAGCCTATAATCATTTTTTTATATCCTGCTTTTTTTGCTTCATTGAATGCTTTTTGTATTAATTCTTTTCCTATTCCATTTTTTTGATATTCTTTTAATACATAAAGTGACTGTAATTCTATATATTCTTTATATTCATCATCTTTGATTTTAGATAACTTTAAATATGCTATTATTTTGTTGTCTTTTTTTATTATGTATTGCATATTAAATTTTTCGTCAAAATTATTTATAGCATTAATATATCTTTTTTCTTCTGTATTTTTTAAATCATCAAGAAATGCATCATTTACAATCCCCCTATATGTTTCATTCCATGTTATTGTTATAAATTCTGCAATTGCCATGCAATCTTCTTTTTTACTTCTTTCAACGTTCCATCTCATCTTTTGCATCATTCCTCCCTTTTTTTATTTTTGCTGTTCTTATAATTTCCTCTGCATTTCTAAAGAACAAATTATCATATTCATCATCTTTCAAATTTGCTTTTATAGCGGGTTGAATATAATCTCTTTCTTTTATTCCCGGATTTTTTTCAAATGGAAAATCCGAACCATATAAAATTCTTGAACTTCCGAACTTTTTAAAAGCATATCTTATCAAATCTGGATTTTGAATTGTAGAAATATCTGTATAAATATTTTCATCAGAATATAATTTATCAATCATATCCGTTGTAAAGTCATAATCACATCTTCCATTTCTTCCTAAATGAGCTACAATAATTTTCATTTTTGGATATTCTTTTCGTAAATGCATTACATGTTGATATGTACTATCAGATAACGTATGTAATAATAAAAAACCTTCTTGATTATTTAAATAGTCATATGTTCCATTTCTATCAGAAATGTCTTTTGGATTGTGTAGCGTAAAATGTTCTTTCAAAATGTTATAATTTAATAAAAATATTAAATTATTTAAGTTCTGATTTTTGCACATCAATAAAATTGGTATTGCCCTGGGATCATTTTCCACTCGTTTAATTAAATCAGCATTTGCTTTTTCTACATTTGTTTCACAAAAGAACAATGGAATTGCAAAAAAATTATCTACATCTCGTAAAAAAATATCTGTATCTCTTATTGTCTTTGGATTAATACATGAATAAATTTTATAAATACTTCTATATTTTGAATCATTAATAGTTTCTTTACATTCTTGCTCCATGCCAATGTGAATATGTGAATCAATAAGCACCTTTTTCACTTCCTTTAAAATTTTTAATGTTAATTATACTTAATTCTTGATTTTATCATTGATAAAATCAATTTTATTATTTGCATATTCAATATAATTATATTCTCCTTTCAATCTTAACTTTTGCTTTCCGTTGATTGTAAATTTTTCTATATTGGTTCCTTTATATAATCTAAAATTTGTTTTTTCGTCGGAATTATTAATTATAATTGTATTACCATTTAAATTATAATATTTTAAATTTTCTACATAAAAATAATCATTATCCTTAGTTTCCGACTCTATAATATGTTCATTACATATCATATAAAACTTTACAATGTATTTTCCTGGTATAAATTTACTATTAACGTATAATGAGTAATATAATTGTTTTATAAACTCATCTTTTTCAACACCTAAAATTAAATCATCTTCTTTAAAAAAGACTTGTTTATCGTTGGGATTTGAAACAGATAATATATATCTCACTTTTTGTATTTTTTTACCTTTACTAGAAAATCTTAAATGAATTATTAAATTTTCTCCATTACTAATATTTTTTGGATAAATTGACATTTTCTATATCCTCCATAAATCAAAGTGGACAAAAATCATCTTGTTTATAAATCCCTGAAAAAGCTCGGCAGCCACCACAACTATATTTATATTTGCATTTTCCACATTTTTCTATCTTTCTTTCCCTTAATTTTTTTAAAGTAATACTATTATTCCAGATATCCACTAACCTATTAGTTTTTAAATTTCCTATTTTTTCTCTTAAGAAAATACATGGATAAACATTTCCTTCACTTGATATTCCTAAATTATTTATTCCTGCTCCGCATGCAATATATTCTGTACCTTGGATATTCTTTAAAACATTTAATATAGGATCGTCTATTGATACTTGCAAATCATTGCTATCCAATTTTGATAGTTTTCTTATTTGTTCATAATATAACCCTTTTTCGGGTAGAACATATTTATTGGTTTTTGCTTTACCATATGGTACGACCCTTCTGTAAAATATTTTATCGACAGGTATTTTTTTTGCTATATTATAATTCCATTCTAAATCATTTATATTACTTGATGTAATTGTAACATTCATTTGAGTTCTTAGTCCATCTTCCTTAGCTATCTTCAATGCTTCAACGGCTTTTTCATATGATCCATTTACGCCTCTAAATTTTTCATGTAATTCTTTTTTTCCATCTAATGATACTTGCACAAATTTTATTCCTGAATCAACAATATTTTTTCTATATTTTGAATAAAAATATCCATTTGTTGATAGTGCAAGATAGATATTTTCATTAGATAGTCTTTTAGCTATATCAAAAATTCTTGGATGTAATAATGGTTCTCCACCAGATATATTAACAAACATAACTTTTGAATCTATCAATTCTTTAATAACAATATCTTCTATAATTTCATCCTCTTCATGATACATTTGATATGCTCTACAATGAGGACATTTATAATTACAATTATTTGTAATTTCCCAAACCACCGAGATTGGTGCACTTAACTTTATCATATAAAACACTCCGAATCCTCTTCTAAAAAATCACCTGATATTTGATAAGCAACTGCTCTACAACCACCACAAATTAGTTTATATTGACATTCTCCACATTTTCCTTTTAATTCACGGTTCTTAATTTTTACCATATCAGCATTTTGTAATATTTCTGTTAAATTTTGTTTTAGTATATTTCCACATGATATGTATAAGAGTGTACATGGAGTTACAGTTCCATCATTTCTAATACTAATTCCATTTACACCAGCAGAACAACCCACACAACTCAAATTATATTTTTTCATAACTTCAATTGCTCGCTTTTCATTAAAAACATTTTTCATAGGCATATCTGAAGCAATTATCGTTTTTCCATTGTATTTTTTTTGCAATATTTCAAGGTTTTTATATAATTTTTTCAATCCTTCTTTTCCTAATGTTGCCGTATTTTTTAAGACATTATTAGGTATAAAACGTTTAAAACCTAAAATCTGTACATTAATCTTTTCCAGTTCAAGAATTTGTCTAGCAAATTTCTCCATATAGTCTATATTTTTTTGTGATACAACACTACTAATATGTAACTTTATTTTGTCAGAATATGTATTTATCATTTTCATTTTTTCTATAGTTTTTTTGTATGTACCCTTTCCTCTAATGTAGTCATGTTGTTCTTCTATTCCATCTACACTAACCTGAATATAGTTAAGACCAACATTAATTAATTCTTTAAGTTTATTCTCCGTCAATAATAATGAATTTGTGTTAAGAATTGTTACTGGTGCCAATTTTTTAGATTTTTTAACAATTTCAACTATGTCACCTCTAATTAGTGGCTCACCACCACTTATGAATACTCCTCTTGGTTTAAAATCTGTTAGCTTGTTAAAGACTTCTTCGATTTCATCTAATTTCATATCATATCCTATTTCATTAACCCTACAATGCTTACATCTTAGATTACATTTTGAAGTTACATCAATTGTAATATTCATATTTTTATAGTCCATCCTTAACCTCCTATAATTATTTTTTTATTTTTTAAAATTTCAATATTTTTATCATTAATTTTTCCATTGTATTTTTGATTATTCAGCAAAGCCATGATATAATCTTTACTATTACCTTTTAAGAAAAACATTTCTGATGTTATTACATTAAACGCTAGCAATATATTTTCTCCTTCTTTCCTAAATCTATAATCTATATTATTTATTTTTTCCAACACACATCATCTCCTTGCAAATAGTCTCCATATTTTATGTAAGCATTTGCTCTGCATCCGCCACAACTTTTAAGAAAATCACATTTTTCACATTTACCTTTTATTAAATTTCTATTTCTAAAATCTTTAAATACTTTACTATTATTCCAGATTTCTGAAATAGATTTATTTCTCCAATTTCCACCTATTATTGGAATTTCGCAACATGGTGAAATATCCCCATTAGCAAAAATTGCTAGTTCGGTTATGGACGCTGGACAAGAGGCCTTTATTTTATTATTTTTACATTTAAATAAGACAGCATACGGCAAATCTAAATTTATTGAAAATTCGACATTTTTAGTTATTTTTTCAAGTCTTATTAATAAATATTTAACTTCCTCTGGTGAAAGAATTTCTTTTTCAATACTATTTCCTCTTCCTGCGGCTGATAATATAGGAATAAACCATCTTTTGACTTTTAGTTTTTCTAATAAACTGACCATTTCATCTATGTAATTTAAATTCTTATGTGAAATGCATGTAACAACACCTACATTTATTCCTCTTTCTATCATTTTCTTTATATTGTTAACTGTTCTATCATATGAACCTTTTAAATTTCTAATAAATTCATGTGTTTCTGGTGTCGGTCCATCTAAGCTCACTCTTATAAGTTCGAATTTATATAATTCTTTTTCAATCATATTTTCATTTATTAGCAATCCATTTGTAGTAAAATTTACAAATATCCCCTTCTTTATAGCATAATTTGCTATTTCAAAGAAGTCATTCCTTACTAAAGGTTCCCCTCCAAAAAAGCAAATTTTTTGAACATTGTTAAAGCTTAACTCTTCAATTATTTTAAAACATTCTTCTTTTGTTAGCTCGTTATCTAATGCTTTTTCACTATCCATATTACAATGTATACAGTGTATATTACATTTATTGGTAATTGCCCATCCTATTGAAAATGGATAAGTTGAAGTATTTATAATTAAATCACTATTCATAACAAACAATACATCCTTTCAATATTAATGAATTGATATCTTTCAGTTTTTTATATTTATCAATATCTTCTATAAATTTATTATTGCAATATATTTTATCAACAATTTCCATTAATTTTCCCCTTAATATATATACATTATCATTAAAAAAAATTGTTTTACAATTTTCGTTTTCTTTTCTTACAATCGCTAATGGATTAATTTTAAAATTATAATTTCTATATGTTTTATAATTTAAGTCTGTGATTGGTTTTATATTATTCTTTGTAGTATTATCCATGATTTTGAAGTCAATTAGTCTATCTTTTGTTGAATACTCTATCTTTTTTTTATAAACAAAAGAATATTTTTCTTTATAAATTTGTTTTCCCAAAATAACAATACCAATAATCATATCATACTTTTCATTTTCAATAAAATCAATTCCTGTTTCTATTTTTATATTTGTGTCTTTAAAAAAACCTTTGCATTCTATTGATGTTTTATTTTGAACTATAATCATTTTTATTGAAATTAATTGATTTTTTTCATCATTATTTAGTATTTCTTTTATATCTAATACAATATTCATAATCTATTTCTCCTAAAAAAATTAGGTACCTATAATTTAAACAACAAAATTATAGGTACCTTTATGGTTAATTTGTATCACATGTTCCACAACTTACAGATGTAATTTCTTCAAGTTCTTCTTCATTCACATTATTGTTTTCTTTCATAATGAGTTTACCTCCTTATTGAAATTTTACATTTATACAATACCATATAATTAATAAAATGTCAACTCTTCTTATTTAATAACAATACCAATGGATGAAAAAATTTTCTTGTTATTTCTTGGTGTGTAATCCATATCCATTTACTATATTTTATCGAAATCCTCTGATTAACTCTGTTATTTTATTTGTTCTAAATTTACTAATTCATTTTTTCTGAAAGTCATTTTTAATAAACAAGGAGATGTTATATCTAAAACTGTATCCTTATATACTAACTTATCATCTTCATTTACTTCACACCAGTTTAATAAGAAGAATTTTATTGAACCACCGATGGCTTATAACAGCAATTTTCTTTCCTTCATACTCTTTTAATATTCTATCTAAAAAATCTGTCATTCGTTTTTTTGTTTCTTCTGCACTTTCTCCATCAGAAGTTTTAAAATTTCTATCTAATAATTGTTCTTGAGATGGATCCCTTGTACTTTTGTCTTTCATAAATTCTCCTAGTTCTTTTAAATTTCCTAGTTTTCTTTCGCTTAGATTATTATCTAAATTAATTGGCAAATTATTAGACTCAGCGATATATTTTGCAGTAGCTTTTGCTCTAGTATAGCTACTTGACCAAATAACATCAATATTAGTTAATTCTATATTTTCACTTAATCTTTTGGATTGTTTTTCTCCATGTACTGATAAAATTTCTTTTTCATTAATCATTTGTGAATCTTCATTTGTATTTCTAATTCCATTCTCATCAATAGTTTCAGCATGTCTAATTAGGTAGACTATGGTATCTAACATTAATTTACCTCCTTTGCCATTTTTGTAAATATTCTATCATAACCAGTAAAATTTTTACAATAGCCTTATATTATTTTTATTTATTAATAAATGGCAATAATAAATTTCCGGTTTATTATGCACACATTTCACTTAAGATTT
>ERZ1643246.1440-NODE-1440-length-25926-cov-11.524835_pt1 | contig 25926 bp, 20 predicted proteins | sample MGYA00579265_ERZ1643246 | MGnify/ENA primary metagenome ERZ1643246 (study PRJEB29033, sample SAMEA4952261) | chicken gut metagenome | biome: Broiler Chicken; feature: Gastrointestinal Tract; material: Caecum | place: Ireland | collected 2018 | study: Broiler...
AAAGAGTGCGGCGTAGCCGGCGAAGTCGTCAGCATCTGGGTGGGGCATTCTCTGACGGGTACGATCACATCCACCGTTTACACGCACTATTCCGAGGAGTTTCAACTAAGGGAAGCGGAAAAAGTAAATTACGCCTTGTAGCCTATGGCGGGCGTTTTTTGCTCCCCTTTTACTCCCCAATCTCTCCCCAATCGCCGGTTTTCAGCCAAAATCGGGCGATGGGACAATGTATAAAAATAAAAAATATGCACGATTTTGTGCTGTTTATTCACAAAATCGTGCATAAATTGGCTGGGGTAGCTGGATTCGAACCAACGAATGACGGAGTCAGAGGCAAATCAGAATTTTGAAAAACAGCCTCGAAAGCCCGTTTTTTGCCCAAAAACTGCCGTTTCAAGCACTTTTTCAGAAATCGTTTCCCCAATCTTCCCCAATTTTGCTTCCCCATATTACAACCTTATTGAAGCAAGCGTCGGGGCGGAAATTTCCGCCCCGACGCTATACTCTTTCATGTTTTATTCATTTACTTTCCAGCTTCCCGTCTTATCGGAACCGAGACGTTCGACCACTCCCGCCTCTTTGAGTTTCGCGATATTTTTTCGTATGCCGTACTCGCTCATGCCGAACTGCTTCGCCAACTTTGCCGCTGTGACTATGGGGTCTTCCTTCATGGCATTTACGATTTTCAACTGCGTTGCACTGAGTTCTCTCGCAAATTTACCCTCAACTTTACCCTCAACTTTACCCTCAACTTTACCCTCAACTTTCTGCTCCTCGGGATACGGGAACACCACCTTGATGCTGCGCGGGGAGATGTTGAAAATGCTTTTGTCGTATTCCTTCAAAATTCTGCTCATGCCGGAGCCGAGCTGCTCCACCAATCCCACGTCCTTGAACACGCGCATGAGTTCGCGGTTGCGCGGCATACTCGCAAAGCTGAAAAAGTCCTCCTCACTCTGCCCGTATACAAGACCGCCGTCCGACGTTACTTCGATCCTGTCCGAAAAGATCTCAAACACGGGCGGGATTTCGCGCGTATAGTCGTTATGCACGATGGCATTGATGATCGCCTCCCGCAGCGGCACGCGCCCGACCAACGTGCGGTCGATGCGCTCCTTGCCCGTGATCTTCGTGCGGGTGACATTCTCGATCTCAAACTTGTCCAGAACGCGGTGCGCCGCCTTGATGAGCGAACAATAACCGTACTCCTCGTTCTCGATGAGGTCAACTTTATCCTTCCCCGCATACTTTGCGACCTTGATGGACACACCGTTTTCGTCGGCCAAGAGGTACGCCACATAGTTGTACTTGCCGTCGGGCGTGAGCAATTCAAGCGTGCTTGCAAACTTATCGTTGAGGGCAAGTCCACGCTCCTCATAATAAATTTTCAGTTGCGAGAAGGTGAGGTCCTGCCTGGGAGAGGAAATGTTGCGCAGTGTCTGATTGCGCAGGCGCTTAGAGTAGAGGTCATCGATCATGGACGTGCTCATGGGCTGCACGGTCGTACCCACGCGGATGAAGCAGCCCGCCGAGGACATCCCTTTCTCTTTGATGTAGTAGGGCTTTTCCGTGCCGCTGGAGACGATGACCTTGATGACCGTCTTGCCGTCCATCTCTTCGGATGTGACGTCATACAGCCCGAGCGCGGAGGGCAGAATGTTGTCCCGGATGCGCTCCGCGACCTTTTTCTGCAGAGAATCTGCGTCCAAAACGCCGATAACGGTGCCGTCGTCCGCGATGCCGATATACAACACCCCGCCCTCACGGTTATTCAGAAAGGCGCAGATCTCTTTCTCTAGCTTTTCATTGAGCTTTTCTTTCAGCTCTACGCGATTGCTTTCTTGTAACATGATACACCCCTTAAAATCACTCCCCAAACTTTTCATCGACAAGCTGCTGCAGTTTGCCTTGTTTGGCGGCTTCGGCGGCGTCGGCTTGGACGAAGTTCTTCGTTTCTAACTTCAATTCGGGGTCAAAGCCCAAAATATAATTCGTCGCGATCAGATAAATGATCCTTGTAGGGGCCATCCCATAAACTTGCTTGCGCAAAATATGACGGATGCGCGCCTTATCGTCGGGGAAAACCGCTTTGATCGCTTCACTGCGATACAAACGCTTGACGATCTCCGTGATATACAATCCGGATTTCATATAAAGATCGGCGAACGACCTGTTCGGGTCGTCAAAGCAACCGGGGTTGTTCTCTTCCAACAAATCGACCATCTTTTTCACCACCCAACGCGGGGTAAAGATCTGATTGGTCTTTTGCGGCGGGATATAATCGAAGATGTCCTCATCATGCGATTCATCAAAATAATCGGCAAGCTCGTTTTTCTTTTTCAGGAATTCGGCAACGGAATCGTTAAATACGACCTCATCGAAGAGATGCCCCGCAAAATGCTCTTTTTTACCCGTTTCGGGATCGGTATAATCGCCACCGTCACGCAAGAAACGGAAATCATCCTCGGTGATGCCAGTCACTTCCAAGAACACATCGTCTTCCGTGTACTCATCGAAGTTAGAAAGTCTCAAATTTTCATCCCCGTAAGCCATGATAAAGCTGGGGATGGTACGCGCAAAGCCGCGCAGATGCGCGCGCACTTCATCTTCGACGGAATGCTTCTCCTGCTCCGCCTTCTTCTTTTCGAGCTGCCCCACAAGCTCCTGGGGCGTGTTCTCGATCGTCTGCTGAACGGCAGCGCGCACGGTATCGTTGAGCGCTTTCAGCGCGTCATCCATGGTAGAGCGATACTCTTTCTCTGCCTGCTGCAAAGCCTCTTCGCTCTCCGCTTCTCTTTGTTTCCGCGCCAATTCCGCTTTGGCGATGCGCGACTGCTGCTGAAAATCGCCCTGCAACTTATCGAACTTTGCCTTGACTTCCTGCTCCACCTGCCGTTCCATGCGCCCCTGCGCGCCCTTCGTCATATCATAAGAATCGGCAAGCGGCGCCACGATATCCCGCTTCAGCTTATCGGCAAAGGCGTTCGTCAATGTTTTGATCTGCGCGTCGACATCGGCAAAGTCACCGCTTGTCCCCACGGCGGCGACGCTCTCTTCCACGTCTTTTGCGATCACTTCATAGACCTTATCACCGAACAGATCCTGCGTTTTGCCGATGACGATCTCATTCGGCACTTCCGCTTCACCGTCCGCATCGACGTTGACCTTATCCATATTGTCGAGCGCCTGACGGTTGCTCTTGCCGCCCTCCTCTTGCGCGGGAACCAATTTTTCCATAATATCCCGCACGACGCTCGGTGCGCCGAAAATATTGCTGATATTCTGAAAGAGGAAATTGGACATAAAGCCGCGGCGCACGACTTCCTGGCTCTTGAGTTTGCGGGGGATGGAGAGCACCTGCGCTGCATCCAGCTCCACCATCTTGCCCTCGTCGTCCTCGCCGAGAACGGGGAAGAAGTTCAAAAGCCGCTTAATATTTTCTTTTCGGTCCTCCGTTGTACCGCGCCCGTCCACCGTACGTTTGGAGAGATTGTTTGCGAAATCATCGAAGACGATCAGCGTTCTTGCGGGATCGAAGTCGAACACATACGCCGTCTCTTTGCGGAAACGCCTGCCTTCACGCGTCAGAATGCAGGGATTTTGCGCGCGGAACGCCGCCTGCATATAAGAAGAAGGGCTCTTCAGGTTGCAGAGCATCAGCACGCCGCTCCATTCGGGAATGGTGATGCCGACAGTCAGCTGCCCGACGGTAAGCGTGATCGTCTTATCGTTTTCGGCAATGGCTTTCTTCACGCGGTCGAAGGCTTTGCCCGCCACCTCATCGTCATCCTTTTCCCGCCCGTCGCCCGCGGCGATAACGACCTCGTATTCTGAAAATACAGGATCTTCCCGAAGCAATTTCGCGAGCGCTTTGGCGCTTGCTACGCGATTCAGATACCACATGGTATGTTTGAGTTCGTCGCGAAGCTCCGGAGTCGAGAAGGGGTATTTTTCCTGCGTCGTCAGTGCGTGCAAGAAGTTTTTGATGTCCGCTTCATGCAAAAACCTTCCGCCCTCGTCCGTCGCAAAGAACTCGTTGAGGTCGAAGGCATAATCGACGCTCTCGTCCTCTTCGGGCAAAACAAGCCCCTTTTCGATCTTGCCGCGGATCATCGGGGAAAGCTGATAGGTGAACATGGCAAGACGGGGCAGCGGCTCATAGGGGTTATAATCATCGCTGTCCCAATTTTGTTTTGCTTCCTGTTCATCGGCATACGACCAGTTGAAGATCTGTTCTTCGGAAAACTGTGCGCTTGCCAGCTGTTTGAACGGCGTTCCCGAAAGGTAGAGCGTATGCTTGCGGGTGATGTTGTCGAACGCGCGGTCGGTACGGATGGTATCCACGCCCTCCTGCGACTCGTCCACAATGAGAAGGTCGAACTCGAAGTCCTTGATCCATCTCAGCTTATCGTGCGGTCCGCCAAAATAGACGGAGCCTTTCAGCCCCTGCAGCGACTCAAAGGCGACCATGCCACTCTCTTCGCCTTCTTCTTGTAACAGAACGCCGCTGACATACTCATCCCGCGAAAGGACGCCCGGCTTCCCCTGTAAGGCATCGTTTTCGGAGACAAACTTATAATTCGTCTGCCAGCCGATAAATTTGCGGAAATCATCCGCCCAGGAGTTGGAAATGCTGGGGCGGTTGGTGACGATGAGCACCTTCATGAGCCCCATCCGCCGCACCAGGTCGTAGGCAGTAAGCGTCTTGCCGAAGCGCGGTTTGGCATTCCACAAAAATTCCTTGCCGCCCTGTTCAAAATAGGCTTTGGTCATTTCGACCGCCTCTTCCTGTTCTCGGCGCAGTTCGTATGTTGCGTGTTCCTGTTTGGGATCGACCCCCATGCGCCACGCAAAATTGTTGAAATATTGTAAGGAAGTAGGCCCGTCCAGTTGGAACCATTCCGTACCGGGGCGGCGGGTGCTGTGCGCCTCCGTTTCGAGATAGGCATGGAAATCGTGATCGGTGAAATATTTCCCCGACCCGTCTTTATACATGGCGTTATCTTTCCACGCAAGTACGGCTTGAATGCCCGCCGTATGCGTCTGTTGGCGGATGCGCTCCTCCACCGTCTGCTTTTCGGTGTAGCCGATCTTCGTCCAGCCGTCGTTGTAAGAAACGCCGGGCGTATTGTAGGCATACACCATGGGGATGACGCGGCGGAACGATTGAATATTCGGTGCCATCACTTCATCTCCTTGACGTGCGTCTCGATAAATTCGATCTCCTGCTCATCCAACCCGTATTTGACGTATAACTGACGGTCAATTCCCGCCACTGACTGTGACCAGTCAATGTCGGAGTGATCTGTAAAGTCTTGTAAAGGGATGAGTTCCCATACTACAGGTGGACAGTGATGAGTTACTTTTTTAACGCCAAGTAAAGCTCTAAAGAATTTTGTTTTTATATAGATAGCAAGATTCTTCGCTTCAATTTCACTTTTAAAAGGGCCTGCGTTTAAGAAAGTGTCTGATGAACCGTCCAAGGGTAAACCAATCATTGGTTCTGTCAAGGTTTCGCCGTATGTTCCTTTATTGTTTGCCTCGGGAATAAACAATTTGTAGGAATCAATAAATGAATTTTCCGTTAAATACTTTCTTTTAATATATTTGTAGATACGTTGATTATTTATCCTACCTAAAAATCTAACGTATTCTTCTGTTTGAGTAGGAGTATCCAAAAAAACAGAAGGTAATTTTTCTAGAATACTAGATACAATTTTAGCTCCCGTGCCTTTTCCTATCAATGAGATTGCTTCAGAATTCTCTTTGAAAAATGCTTCGGAAAAACGAAATAATCCTTGTGACGCTATAATTGTTTTTAGTTGTTTCTCATTCTTTTTTCCTATTTTTCGAATAATACTATTCAATGTGTCAAAAGAAGTAAAAGTGCCAATTTCTCCATAAAATTCATGTGCATTCCTTATGGTTATTGCAACTCCTCCCTTAATATCGGTTTCAGGGAAGATTTTTTTGCCATCAGGTTCGTAATAAAGAACTTTAAAATGCTCATCATGTAGCATCTTCCTATTCCATTCTTTGGGAGTTTGTCCTGCTTCCGAAAGAAATCGTGCTGGATGAATAAGTTCAACAACATCACTAATCTTATATGATTCGTCCATGAATCTATTATAAATTGGGTTAGGGCGATCACCTTTTGTAACAATATCATCCTGATACGGCGGATTGCCGATGATATAATCGAACTTCATTTTCTCATTCCTCCCTTGCTGCAGTGATAAGTATTCCAACGGTTCCCGCGCCCGCCAGTTGTAAATTTGACAATGCGGCTGCGTATCGGCGGCTTCGCGGATACGCTCCTCCAATTCCAGCCATTCAAACATGGAAAGCTGCTTGCTCTCTTCCGCCTTGCAATAGGGAATGGTCCCCGCAAGCCCGTCCATCTGCCAGACATTCCAGGCAATGATATTCGCCGCCTGAAAATATTCCGACGCCGTCGGCTTTCTGTTCCATCGCGCACGAAGATGCTCTTCAAAGGTCATCAGAAGATTTACGCGCGCGATGAGCACATTGTCGCCCTGGAATTCATAGCCGTACGTCGCCTCCATCGCACGATATGCCCATTTCAGCCATTCGCTCTCCGAAAGCGCATTCTCCGTCACCACGCGCAGCTTCCTGTCTAAGATCCCCACGCGCTGTTTGATGGGGATGGCTTCGCCCGTCTCCACGTCGTACCGCGTCACAAGGTAGGGCGCCTCGCCGCAGGTGATCTCTAAACGTCGGGAATCGACGTAACTTTGCCATGTCTTTTCTTTGGGGAAGCCGACCCGTTCCGTCGGGATTCCGTCTTGGAAGAATACGTTTGGACAGCCGAACCAGACTTCATCGGCATGGTCGTTCATCTTTTGCACGATCCACAACGGCGTGAACACCTCGGCGTGCTGCTTGGTGCGTTCCGATTGCTGCTCCATCGCCTTGCGCGCCCGCGTCTTGATGACGTCGGCGTTGCGCCCCGTGATGAGCGCCTCGGTCATTTCCTTGTTGCGTTCATAATCGCCGCTCTTCCCTTTATAGGCGTCCGTCGCCCACATGATGTTCTTCTTCGTCGTTTTATCGACAAGCAATTTTTTAAGCAGTTTCAGGGACTGCAGCCGCAAAATATCATCCCCGATATTGATTATCATTCAGTCCCCTCCAGGTCGTGTTCGCTTACTTTATTATAGCATATAGAAGCAATGAAAGCAATGGCTCCAACGATATTTTCAGAGATAACATTACAAAACCGCCAGTGTTTCTTAGGCGATTGATTTTATCATTATTTTATGCTATAATGTGTGTCGAGAGGAATTAAGTTGATGAATAAACTAAAGTCGATTAGTATTAAAAACTATAAGTGCTTTAAGAATGTCTCGTTTCGCTTAAAGGATACTAATATTCTAATTGGGGAGAACAATGCGGGGAAATCCACTGCGGTAGAGGCACTCAAACTAATTGCATTTGCCATTGATAAACTTCATACAGGGAAATTATCAGAATGCCCCGACTTTGTATCTGAAAATTTGAGAGATCGATGTATATGCCTCAACATAGAAACCCTTCTCATAGATATATCACTATGCACCTATAAATATCAAGGTGGCCCTTCTATCATCACAGGATATTTCGAAAATAATATAAAAATCACCGTATATATCAAAAATAGCGAAGTTTATGCAATTGCTTACGGTAATGGAGCATGTTTAAATCGTAAAGCAGAAATTGAGAAGGCAGAATTTCCATCTATATATGTTATGCCACACTTCAACCTTTTACGGGATATGGAGTCGCTCATAAGTGAGAAGCGCACAGCAAGAGACCGGTTCAATTATAGAAGCTCTCTGCATTTTAGAAATGAACTTTACACATATAAAACAGAGATTCCGACTCTTAATTCTCTATTACATTCAACCTGGCCTCCTTTGTACTTATCCGTTGAATATACACCTGGTCTAAGCGAATATATAGATACATTGGTTCGAGACAACGACTTTAGCGCAGAAGTCAAAAGTTATGGTAGCGGACTTCAAATGTGGTTACAAATTCTTTGGTTTTTATGCAAGATTCCCAACAACAATTGCACGGTGATTTTTGATGAACCAGACGTTTATATTCACGCTGATTTACAAAGAAAGTTGTTTCATTTGGTGAAAGACAAGTTTAATCAAATCATTATTGCCACACATTCAATTGAAATCATAACAGAAGCTAACCTTGCAGACATACTAATTGTTGACAAATCACAAAGCAGCTTTAATTTCTGCAAAGAAAAGACTGCACTCAATAGTGCTCTAAAATCAATTGGGTCTACGCAGAATTTAATGCTTACTAAAATACACAAGCACAATAAGTGTCTATTCGTCGAAGGGGATGATGTATCTATTTTAGATTCTCTATTTAAGATAGCCATCAATGATAAATCAAAATCTCTTAAGGATTTTGCAAACTGCAAACTTGACGGAAAAGATAATTATAAGGAAGCTTTTGGTGCCGCCAATCTGTTTTACGAAGACAGCGATGGAACTTTTAAAACATTTTGTATTTTAGATCGCGATTATAATGAATCCTACAATCACGCCATCAAAAAAGGCGCCGAAGCTAATCATATTAAACTATATATTCTTGACGCGCTAGAAATTGAAAACTATATTATTATCCCGAGAATATATGCAAAACTTTTAAATATAGACGTGTCTATTATTAATAGCCATCTAGAACAATTCACAGAGGAACTGAAAGGTGAAACGTTTGATAGAGTCCTGCAAGAGAAAGTTCTAGAATATCGAAAATTAAAATCCGGCTCTAACTTGTCAGCAATTAGTAAAGAGACCCGTGAATATATAGCCGAACATTGGAATACACTTGAAGATAAAATCAAGTTAGTTCCCGGGAAAGAACTTAAAGCCAAAGTGTATGACTGGATGAAAACAGCATATGGCTTCTCATGTAATGATAAAAAAATTTTAGCTTTAATGGAATCATCAGATATTCCAGATGAACTGATTGCTTTTTTAAAAGAACTGAATACATAGGCGTTCGTATATACTCCCCCAAAAAACCGCGGGTTTCCCGCGTGTTGCAAGCGAGCGAGAGGCGGAAGACAGAACGCGGCGGGGCGGCAATTTGCCGCCCCGCCGCATCGTTTTCAAGTCCGCACGCGAGCGCCCTCGGCGGTGGATTTATCCCACCGCCCTTATCCTGCTTAGGCATCGGTTTTTGGTATATGTTTCGTCCCACCACCAAACGGTTGTTTTGGACGTAATGCCCATCCCCCTTCTCCACCAAAACCCGTCAGGAACCTCGCCCGTCCTCCGCACCGCTCCCCCAAAAAATTCTCCGAAAAATTTTTGGAAAGGTAACAATATCTGTCATGTATTCTGTGCTATAATAGAAACAAAGGAGAACACCCATGCCTGAAACCAGAGCTTATAAACTGAACGAACAGCGGCAGCCGGGGAGCCGCCCCGGCACGCTCATCTACTACTATTACGGCCCCGACGGCATCCTCACCTCGCAGGAAGTCACGGAAGAACTCTTTGACGCCCTTTCGGACATGGACGAGAAGTTCTATGCCTTAGAACGCCGCGAGGAATATCACAACGTCAGGCACCTCAAGCCTTCGCCGCACAACCACATCTTTCGCCCCCGCAAGGTCGAAGACCTCCCCGACAAGAAGATGGCGGACGTCTTGCAGCAGCAAGAGGACAGCGCCGACATGCTCGACGCCCGCGCCCTCTTCCGCAGCGAAGACAAGCGCATCTACCGTATGCACTTCCTCGAAAAGCTAACGCAGAAGGAGATCGCCGCAGCCATAAACAGATCGCAGAGCTATGTCTCCAAACGCCTTGCAAAGATCAAAGAGACGTTGGAGAGCAAAGCCTTGCAGCAGGACCGCAGCAAGAAAGAAGCCTATGCCGAGCAGCAATGGGAGCAGTTCCTCGAAAAGTTCCGCACAGAAAACGACGAGGACATCCTGTTCGACCTCTTCCGCTGCGTCTGCGGTCCCGATTTACAGGAAGCGTTCCTCGAATGGTTTTACAGCTACCGCGAGTACAGCAAATTCTGCCTGCAATATCTCACCCTGCGCCCCTTTGATAACGCTTCCGACGAGCAATTCAAGCAACGCCTAAATAGGCTTTCCGAATGGCAGCAGCTTACCTATCGGTTACAGTTTGCAGAACAACTCGACGAAGTGCGCTGGCTGTATATTGCCCTCTGCGAGAAGATGAACGAGCGGCAGGAAAAGCTCAGAACGCCTCCCTCTCACCCCGATGAAGAGAAGGTGCAAAAGGAAGCGGAACGCATTGCGCGACGGCTGGGGACGACGGTGGAGGAATACGTCAACGGGCGCTTTCTCCCCAAACTTTACGAACGGCTGGGAAAGCGGTATGAGGACTTTCGCCACAAGTATCAGAACGTCGCCGTCATCGAGGAAGACGACCCGCGCCCTGTCCGTGAACAGATCGTCTCTATCTTCGGCGAAGGTCCCGAGCCTCGCTTCCGCAATCCCGAATTTGAGGATAAAAACGGCAAGAAGGGCTCTTAAATGAAAAGTGTGTGAAATGATCTGTAAAATGGAATATTTGCCGCCTTTCATTTGCTTGATCAATAGAGGCAGCTGCACAAGCCGCTTATAACAGTATAAAAGTCGAAGGGCGCGCGGTCGGTTAGACCGCGCGCCCGGCATTTTGCCGAATATTGATAAGGAGGTAACATCAACGAAGTTTTACACGAGAAAGCCCACATGGTATGCTTATCCCGAAGACGACGAACAGAGAGCCCCGCGCGATCGGCACGCCACCATTTCGGTGCTCAAATTCAAAGCAAGCGATCTCCCCGCCGTGGATGCCAATTTAGGTGACTGCGAACAGCGGTTCCAAGTAGAGTATCTGAAAAGAAACGCTCTCCCCGCCGAACAGGCGTGGAAGGAGATCATGATAAGCACGAACTCTCGATATTTCCCACGCGGAAAGAACACGGTGTTGGAATGCCTGCAATTCGGCGGAAACAAAGAGTTTTGGAGCGGCTTTGCAGACAGCGAAGCTATCCGTCACTATTTTTCCGAATGCTATCGCTATGCCGTCGACAAGATCGGATTTCTGCACACGCATGAGAACATCCTCTGCGCGGCGATAATCAGCGAACGGGTGAGAAGAAATCTGTTCGTCTGGTATCTGCCCATCACAGAGACCTGGACGAGCAAAGTCATGAGCGAAAATAAGAGCGAACGCGGGCACCGATTGCAGCAGTATGACGAATACGGCGAGCCCGTCTATGCTCACCGCTGCGAGATCGACGAGCCGCGTTTGAGTTCGTCCTCGTTCTGGAAAGCGCGCGGCGGGTTGACATCCTATTCCGACTTGCAGGAAGATTTCTTCAACAAACTTTCCGGCAAGTATGGCGCGGAACGGGGCGAGAGCAAGTCGCTCCTTAAAAACACCAATGCCGAACAGGCACAGCGCTTTGCACGCGCGAACGGCGATCTCTACGACGAGCCCCCGCCGTTTGACGATATGCCTTATTAGGAAACTCGTCATCCCGCCAACTGACGGTAAAATAATCCGCCAACTGACGGTAAAATGCTGTGCACACAAAGCGCAGCACAATATTTTCGGCGAACAGCCGAAAATTTCCGTCCCGGGCCTTGACTTTTTGGAAAAGGTCCGCTATCATCGTATCAACTTCCCGAACAGGGAACATTTATCGCGGCAAAGGCCGAACGAACAGCGACGCCTTTGCCCGCAAAAATCTATATGAAAGGAGGATCTTTGTGTTACATGGTAAGAGAACATAGCAGCCATTGGGAGAGGGAACACGCTATCCCCACAAATCAAAAAATAAGGAGAATTGAACTATCGGAAAACACAAGGTAACACCGCACTTGCCGCAGCGGAAGACCCGCTCGCGGCGCTCTACGGGCAGATGCGCGCCATCCGTCAAGCGATGGACGCCATCGCCCTGAACAGGGAAAACGGGAAACTTTCTGAACAAGGCAAAAACGGTTTCAAACTCACCAAACAGGAGATCAAAACCATGCCCGAACATATCAGAAAGATTTTTATCGCAAACAACTACATCGTAAACTACCGCATCACTTCCAATGGCTATTTTGAGGCGCGCATCCGCCGCAAGGGGCTGTATGTGGAGGCCTCGGGGAGAGACTTCGAGACCATGCGCCGCCGCTTTATGGACAGGCTCTCCGCCTGCTATATGGCGATCGCCGCGCCCGAAGAGCCCGCCAAAGAGGAACGCACCGCCAAGACCGTCCTCTTTGCAGACTACGCCCGCGAATGGCTGAAGATCAAGGAGCAGACGACGAAGCCTTCTACCTTCAAGGAGTACGAACGCTCCTTCCGCGTGGACCTGGAGCCGACCTTCGGCAACAAGCCGCTCGCAGACATCACAAGGAACGATCTTCAAACCTATCTCTTCAGCATCGTAGGCGAAAACAAACACCGCAAGGCGGAAAAGCTGGCGCTCATGCTGAACTGCATCTTCGACATGGCGGCGGAGGACTTCAACCTCCCCTCCCCCATGAAGAAGGTCGTGCTCCCCGCTTATCAGACGCGACGCGGGCAGGCGCTCACCAAAGACGAAGAGGCGCGGCTCGTCAACTACTGCAAGTCGCATAAGAATGTGGAAGGCACGGACGCTCTGCTCGTTTTACTTTACTTTGGGCTGCGCAAGTCGGAGCTCAAAAGTATCGAGATCGTCGACGGCAAGTGGCTGCAATGCGAAACGAGCAAAGAACGACTCGGACAGAACGTGGTCCTTCGCAAGATCCCCTTCACGCCGATGGTGAAGAAAGTACTGCCCTATATCGACTTCGAGCGGGCAAAAAACACCAACCTCAACACCATCTCCACGCGCATGAAGCGGCTGCTGCCCGAACGCCACCCGCATGAGCTGCGGCATACCTTCATCAGCCGCTGCAAGGAGGCAGGCGTTTTGAGTGAGGTCGTCAGCATCTGGGCGGGGCACAGTTTGAGCGGCACGATCACTTCCACCGTTTACACGCACTACTCGGAGGAATTTCAGCTCAAAGAGGCGGAGAAGATCGTTTACTGACAAATCTTTCCCCAAACCACATTTTTGAAGAAGCGAAAACATAACAAAAAAGCCCGCTATTGCGGGCAAAACAGACAAAAAAACGGGGCGAAAAACAAAATTTAATCCGAAAAGTTTCCCCATTTCTTTCCCCAATTTGGGGAAGAGTGAAAATAGCCATATAAAACAAAAACCATATATTGTATTTGGAAACAAATTCCTTATACAATATATGGTATCTGTGGCTGGGGTAGCTGGATTCGAACCAACGAATGACGGAGTCAGAGTCCGTTGCCTTACCGCTTGGCGACACCCCAATATGAGACTTGCGTTGGAATGCTTCCAACGGATTTTTATTCTACCACTGTCATGCAAATTTATCAAGCGTTTTTCGGCATTTTTGACAAAAAAATTTCTTTTCGGGCAAAAAAAATTTTCCTCTGCCGCTTTGCCATCGAATATGATTATGGCAAGAGGTGAATTATGCTGATTTCTTCGTTGGTCGGAAAAACTGTTTTATCTCGTTCGGGGGAACGATTTGGTTATGTTTTGGCGCTCAGACCGACGCGCGATATGAAAAAGCTTTCCTGCCTTGTCTGCGCTGATGAAGACGAGGAGGAATTTTTCCTTCCTGCGCGCGCTGTTCTCAGCGTAGAAGATGCCGTCATCGCAGGGCGGCAGCGGACAAATGCGCCGACAGGGATCCCCTCTCCCATCGGAAGCCCTGTTTATACGCATACAGGAGAACAACTCGGGACGATCACCGACATCGATACAGGCGACTCCCCTGCTCTCATCCTGTTTTCAAACGGAGAAGAGCATCGCATCGACGTCTCTTGTGCAGCGATGGACGAAACGGTCATCGTCTACCCAACAGCAGAAGATCGGCGCAGTGCGGGATCAAGACGCACACGACTTGCAACTTCAGGTCGCACATCGGCAAAAAAAACATCGTCGGCGCCTGCAGAAAAATCTGCAAACATCAATAAAAACACACAGCAAAAAAATATTGCTCCTGCGCAGGAATTTCCAAAAATACAGCCAAGGCAGACAGAACCTTTAGCCACGTCTTCGAAGGTCAGTCAGCCAGCCGCTTCCGCGCAGACAAATTCTTATCAGCTCAACCGCACCAATCTGCTCGGAAAGCGTCTTAAAAAAAGCGTGTTTGACGATCAGGGCAAGCCCATCGCGCTTGCGGGAGAACGCATCACTCCCGAAATCCTGGCACGGGCAAGGCGCAGCAACCGACTGCTTGAACTCACAGTCAATACCCTGACCAATCTCTTTTGATCCTGCCCTTTCGCTTGCAATTTTACGGAAAATCGGATATAATCAGACTAACCTTTTTCCGATGAGTTGCAAGGAGAAATGCGAATGGATGTGACCTGTCGCCTCGCGGATCCTGAAGCCGAAGCGCAATTTAGATGCTCGTATGAACACTTGTATCACCGCATCTGTCGGCTTGCAGATAATGTGGCAGGTTTATTCCTGTGCGGCGACGCACATATTCTCATTGCACCCAATGCCCCGCGTGCGGGTGCTCCGCGATTTATTGCAGTGACTTTTGACGAAGACGCCGCCGCGAAATATGAGCTTGAGGTCAAAAAACTGATTGCGCGCAAGCGCTTTCCGAAGGAATTGCCCAAACCCGATTTTTGCGTGACGCTTTATGTACAGTTTTCCGATGGCGGTCAGGAACAATTCTCTTTCGATTTTGCAACATACTCGGAAGAAACATTGGAAGCATTCTGTCACGCGATCTGCGAAAGCGCAAAACGGCGTTATCGGCTTCGATTTTCTGCCACAAAAAGGCTTTTCTGAAATGATTTGAAAATAAACATATTCAAAACCCCCTCCGTGCTTTTTCACGGAGGGGGTTTTATCCTTTTTTTATTTGGTTCCGAACAATCTGTCACCCGCATCACCGAGACCGGGCAGAATGTAACCATTTTCGTTGAGTCCTCTGTCCAGCGTGGAAATATAGACGCGGACATCCGGATGTTCTCTGGCGATGCGTTCCACACCCTCAGGGGCTGCGATGATAGACATCATGCGGATATTCTTGCAGCCGCGCTTCTTGAGCGCCGCAAGTGCATCGCACGCTGAGCCACCCGTCGCGAGCATGGGATCTACCAAAATGACCGTCTTGTTTTCAATTCCTTCGGGCAGTTTGCAATAATACTCGCAGGGCTCGAGCGTCTCTTCATTGCGGTACATACCGATGTGTCCGACGCGCGCCGTGGGGAACACCTTATGCACGCCGTTCACCATACCGAGGCCTGCGCGCAGAATGGGAACAATTGCAACGCTCTCCTCGGGAATACGGTACTGTGTCGTCTTTTCAAGGGGAGTCTCCACTTCCACGGGAACAAGCTCTACGTCACCCATGCTGACATAGGTCATGATCTGCGTGATCTCCTCGACAAGCTCGCGGAATTCCTTCATGCCCGTGTGCTTATCGCGCAGAATGGAGATCTTGTGTTTAATGAGCGGATGATCGAAGATAAAGACGTTGGGATAGGTGGTCATTCCTTGTCCTCCCCTGCCGATTCTTTTTCCTCCGTCATGGGAGCCGCATCGGCTGCGGCAGCTTCTGCACTCTTTTCAAGAACTTCTTCGCTTGCTTCAGAAGTTGTATCGGCGCTGTCAGCCGCGGACATGGTCCCCTTCTTTTTGCTGCCGATATTGACAAGCAGGTTGACGAGGATTCCGAGAATGAGCGCCGTTGCGATCGCGGTGATGGTGATCTGACCGAAGGAAAGCGCCATGCCGCCCACACCCGTGACAAGGATGGTGGAGACAACAAACAGGTTGTTGTTCTCGTTGAGATCGACCTTCTGGATCATCTTAAGACCGCTGACGGCAATAAATCCATAAAGCGCGATGCACACGCCGCCCATGACGCAGCTGGGGATGGTAGACAGGAAGGTGACGAACGGAGCAATGAAGGAGAACACAATTGCCAGAATTGCCGCCACAAAGATGCTGATGATGGAAGCATTGCCCGAGATGGCGACGCAGCCGATCGATTCGCCATACGTCGTATTGGGACAGCCGCCGAAGACTGCACCCACAATGGAACCGACGCCGTCACCCAAAAGCGTTCTGGAAAGACCGGGATCGGTGAGAAGATCGTGCTCAATGATGGAGGAAATATTCTTGTGATCGGCGAGGTGTTCGGCGAACACAACAAACGCTACGGGGATATATGCAACAGCAATCGTCCCGATATAGCTTCCGATGCTTCCGCCTTCCACAGGAACGAGATCCTCACGGAAGATCTGAAGGAAAGAGAACTGAGGGACCCAATCCATAGAACTGAACACGGAGAAATCGATGATACGCATGCTCTCCGCACCGGGGATGTAGCTGAATCCCGTAAAGATGGCGGCAAGCACATATCCCGAGAGAATGCCCATAATGAAGGGAATCATCTTGAGCGTCTTTTTTCCGTAAACCGAACAGACAATGGTGACCCCCAGCGTAACGAGCGCGCACAGCAGGCAGAGGATAGCATGGACATCCATGATATAGTTGCCGCTTGCGTCCGTGGCAGTGCTCAGAGCACTGGAAACGGCGCTTCCGGAAAGAGAAAGTCCGATGAGTGCGACCGTCGGGCCGATAACTGCGGCAGGCATGATCTTATCGATCCATTTAACGCCCGCAAACTTCACAACGATCGCAATGATCACATAAACAAGTCCCGCAAACACGGCACCGATCAAAAGTCCCAGATACCCCAGCGACATGGATGCCGCACCCGCGAAAGCCGCTGCCATCGAGCCGATAAAGGCGAACGAACTGCCGAGGAATACAGGGCTCTTGAACTTGGTGAAGAGCTGATAAACGATTGTGCCCGCACCTGCGCCGAAGAGCGCCGCCGAGATGGACATATCGCTTCCCGTCATGCCGTTGACGGCGATGGGAACCGCGATGGTCGCCGCAAGAATGGCGAGCAGCTGCTGCAGCGCGAACAGGATAATCTGCCCGGGCTTTGGTCTGTCTTTGACACCGTAGATGAGCTTCATTGGTATGGACTCTCCCTTTTCAATGCATTTCAAGTATTATATCACGTGGCGCCGCCGATTGCAATACAATGTGAAAAAATTGTGTCGAAAATTTTATCTTTTTGCAGACAAAAACTTGAACGGCGGCACGGCGGCAAAACGCGTATTCGAACATACCACTTATTCAGACCTTGTCCAAGTAAAAGCAACTTAGCTTCTGACCGAAAAAGCTCAAACATTGTTTAAAAATATGCTCAATAAAAAATCCGCTCATCTCTTGACAGAAGATGAGCGGGAAATGATCAGTCTTTCTGGCGGTAAACGCGCTTTAACCGTACGATGGTAAGAAGCACAAATAAAACGGCAATCGCTGCAAGCACCCCAAGACCGACGAGCGGATGATATCCGAACATTTCCTTTTCGAAAATTTCGGGTGCCCAGTTGTTGATGCCGCAAGCGTTGCTGAATACGGCGATACCCCATGCGGCGGGCGTAAGATAGCGCACCCAGCTTGCCCCGTCTCCGAGCGCAAACAGGCTGTCGCAGAACACCACCTGCATGATGATGATAAACAGCACGGGCAGAATGGCACTCTCCGACTTTTTGAGAAGTGCGGAGATAAACAGCCCCACTGCCATGACGCTGATATTGGTCAGGAGCATGGCGGCGACGGAGCAAAGGTATCCTGTAGCCGGATCGGGATAGGCAAAGTCAACAAAAGTGAGCGTACCGCCATATAAAATGACGCACTGGACGATCCCGATGACGGAGAGCACGGTAAATTTGGAGAGCACATAGGCGGAGAGATCGAGTCCGCCGAATACTTCGCGGGAAAGAACGTCGCGTTCCTTGCAGATCTCGCGGTAGCTGTTGAGAATTCCCATCAGCGCGCTCATGACGATGAGCACAAACACGGTAACGTTGGCATTGGTGAGCGCCGCCGCGTTTTTCTGCGTGAAGGCGTCGTTGCTGCACACGAGATAGACGATGATCAGCATGACGGGCGCCTGCAGTATAAGCGGAAGAAGCGTTCCAAGCGTTGAAAAGATCTGACGGAAATAGCGCCTCACAAGCACGCGATAGTGCATGAGGTTCATCCGCGCGGAATGGCGTCTGAATTTTTTCATAATTCGTCATCCCCCTCCTCTTCCTGCTGTGCCGCATTCAGTTTGACCGTGCGCGGCTTCGGAAGATCGCGCGGCGGTTTTTCCCAAGGTGCGACCTCCTCTTCCTGCTCGGGCGCAAGACAGCAATCCTTGCCGTACTCCTCAACGAGCTGAGAATAGAGCTCCTTATAATAGGGACTGCGGCGGAATTTCGCGGCAAACGCTTCGCTCGTCGCGGGATCGGAGAGCGCGGCAAAGATCCGCGAATAACTGCGGCGGTTGAACCAACGGAACGCCTCTTTGACTTCTCCGTAAAAGCACAGTCTGCCGCCGTTGCCGAGGAACGCCACACGGTCACACTTGTCCAGATTCTCCATCGCATGCGTGATGACGACAATGGTGCGCCCCTTTTTCGCAAGCTCTTTCAAAAGCCCCATCATCTCCATATCCAGATCGGGCGAAAGTCCGCTCGTCGGCTCGTCAAGGAAGATGACCTTAGGATCGGACAACAGCTCCATGGCGATGGAAACACGCTTCTTCTGTCCGCCCGAGAGCGAGGAGATACGCAGTTTTTCCTTGCCCTGCAGCCGCACGTCGGCGATCGCTCCGTTTACGCGCTCGGCGAGTTCCTTTTCCGAGACATCCGCCCGCATGCGCAGCATTGCGGTATACCGCAGCCCCTGCGCCACCGTCAGGTCGTCATGCATGATGTCCCGCTGAGGAACATAGCCGATGACACCCTTGTAGGTGTTCATATTTTCATAGTAGTCGTTGGTGTCGTAATAGATCTTTCCGTCCGTGGCGGGACGCATGCCGTTGATACAGTCAAGGAGCGTGGACTTTCCCGCGCCGCTTCCTCCGACAATGGCGACAAACTCCCCCGCTTCGATGCGGAACGTCACGTTGGTGACAAGCGAGATCTTGCCGTGTGCGTTCTTGTCGGGAACGCGCTTGCTCACATTGACCGCGTCAATGCGGATGCCCTCTTTTGCCGTGGAAAAGAGCAGCGTATTCCGATAAAAGATATAAGCCGCAGACGGAATGGAGATACGGTCATAGTCGCCGAGTTTCTGCCGCTTGATCTTCTTGTTGTTGACGTACGTCCCGCCTACGCTGTGCGCGTCCTCAATAAAGCAGTTTTGCCCGTCAAAGACAATAAAAAAGTGCTTTTCCGAGACGAGCGGGCTCTCAACGCGAATGTCGCACTGTTCCCCGCTCCCGACGGTCGTGATCGTCTTGGCGGTCAGATCAAAGTGATTTTTCGCCTTCTTGCGGGTAAACTGCCGCACGGGCGAAATTTTGACAATGTCCTCTTTTTCCTTCTTGTCCTTGCCCGCACGACGGATACAGAGCGTACCGTCAAACTTCATCATGGGCCGACGGAACTTCTTTCCGTCCAGAAGCACCACACTGCGCGCGCTCTCCGTCGTCAGATCTTCCGCATACCAGACATTGTTGCGCAGCAACAGACGGATCTGAACGGGCTCCACATATTGCGAGCGGATCACAATGTCCGCCGTGCGCCTGGATCCGACAAGCAGCTCCGTGCGCTCTTCGCTGTCCACAAAGCGATACAGATCGCCTTCGCAGATTTTCAGAATGATGTTTTTCAAGAGCGTTCTCCTTTCCTGCCGCTTCGGCATGTCTATTATACCATACTCCCCGCCGCTCAGGCAACCGAACCGATCGGGTTTGTGAAAAATGTGTGCGCGATTCCCGCCCTGCCGCGGCAAATACTCAAAAATGCTCCGAAATCAATGCGGCGTAAGCCCCTCACCCCGGTCTTTGCCTTTGCGTCTTAAAAAAAGGAGCAGGGAGCGGCGGCGCCAAAAGCGCCGCCGCTCCCTGCCTTTTGCCGCAGCCGATCGTGAAAGCTCAGCTGCAGTTGAGTTTGTTTTTGAAATAGTAATACCCGAGCGTCGTGAAGAAGCGCTGCCAGGAATAGGGCATCCAATTGATGAGTGCGACATATGTGCGATACCGCAGAAAACGGTACATCGCCCTGTCTTCTTCTTTGATGGAACTCCACATGCGCTTGAGCGTTGCCTTGCGCTCCTTGACACTCTCGCCGCGCCCGCCCGTCGTGAACATCACGGAGAGCGTGATGAGCACGTTGAGATCGTGCTTCATGTACTTTTTGAGACGAGGCGTCAGTTTTTCGAGATCGGCATAGCGATGGCATCGGATCATGATGTCCGTGACGCCTACCTGCTGCTTGTAGCGGTCGATGATGTTTTTTCTGCTCACCGACTGGTCCACTCTGCCGATATAATAGCGGTACAGATCGGCATTGAGATAGAACAGCGTTTTGATATAGGGCAAGGGCTGATAGGCAAAGATGTTGTCCACATAGAAGGAATGCTCGGGAAGGCGAAGCCTGCAATTGCACAATACCTGTGTGCGGACGACCATCGAATGCATGAGGAGAACATTGGAAAAATAGAACGGTTTGGTCTCCTCCCAGCCGAAAATCTTATCCTTGGGGAAGTTCTTGGAATACCTGCGCGGATAACGCATCGAGGCGGACGGCTTTTCGTAGACGTAGTTGGTAAGATACATATCCGGAAGCGTTCCCTTGGCAATGTGTCCGCGAACGGTAGCAAGCAGTTTTGCAAGGCTTTCGGGATCGAGACGGTCGTCCGAGTCGACGACCTTGAAGTAAAGTCCCCGCGCGCGGTCAAGGCCCGCATTGACGCCCGAACCGTGCCCGCCGTTTTCCTTATGCACGACTTCGACAATCGAAGGATATTTTGCGGCGTACTCGTCGGCGATCGCGCCCGTATCATCGGAGGAGCCGTCATTGACAACAACGACCTGCGCCGCCTCTCCCGCCGTGATCAGTGTATCGATACAGTTGCGCATATACGCCGCCGAATTATAGCAAGGCACCGCAAAGGTGATCAGCTTTTCATCTTCCATGTAAACTCTCCACTTCGCTGTATGTGTCTATTATACCGACCAAAAGCACAAAGCGCAAGCCTTCGCACGTATTTTGTGTAAAAATTCACAAAACAATTCAGGCGCCGCGCCGTACAAGCGTGAGCGTCACCTTGTCGCCGTTGACGTCAAGCGACCGCGTAAACCCTTCCGCCGTGCCCTCTTGTACGCTTTCGGCGAGGACGTCTGCGGCAAAATCGCCCTTTTCGAGCATACGCTTTGCTCTGCCCTCCGCCGCATAGTAGACGCTGATGCGATCGGTGACTTCAAATCCTGCTTCCTTGCGCATCGTCTGCACTTTGGAGACGAGCTCACGCTCACAGCCTTCATCGAGCAGGTCCTCGGTAAGGCGCGTATCGAGCGCGACCGTGATGCCGCCGCCCGCCGCTGCGGAATATCCCTGCGCGGACTCGGTGAAGATCTGCAGGTCCTCTTCTGTAAGGACGACCGTCTCACCGTCCAGTTCCACCGCATACGAGCCGCCGCCGCGCACTGCAGAGACGACCTGCGCTCCGTCGCACGAGGAAAGGAAATTGGTGATCGCCTTGAGTTTCTTGCCGTACTTGGGTCCGAGCGTGCGGAGCTGAGGTTTCAACACGTACTTGACAAGCGATGCGCCGTCCTCCACAAAGGAGAGCTTTTTGACGTTGAGCTCGTCCAGCGTGACCGCCGCAAGCTCGCCCGCAAGATCGAGCGGACGGTTGCTCGCCACCAGCATTTCGGCAAGCGGCTGACGGTTCTTGAGGTTGCCCGCATTGCGCGCCGCTCTGCCCAGAGCGACGACGTCCAGAACGTCCCCCATGCCCTTTTCAAGCGCGGGATCGATATAGCTCTCATCCGCTTTCGGGAAGGCGCACAGATGCACCGATTCGGGCGCGTCGGGATAGAACTGCGGCACAAGGTTGCGATACATCATCTCCGCCATGAAGGGCGTATAGGGCGCGATCACCTTGGCAAGCGTCGTGAGCACAGTGTAGAGCGTCGTGTAAGCCGCCGCCTTGTCGGGCGTCATCTCGCTGCCCCAATAGCGCTCGCGGCCCCTTCTTACGTACCAGTTGGAGAGCACGTCGGAGAAGTCCTGAATTTCGCGCGCGCTGTCCGTGATGTTGTAAACGGCAAGTTTTGCGTCCACGTCCTTTACGAGGGTATTGAGCCGCGACAAGATCCACTTGTCCATGAGCGAGAGCTTGCAGGTCTTCAGGTCAAACTTGGAAGGATCGTACTTGTCGATCTCCGCGTAGAGTGTGAAGAACGCATAGGTGTTCCAGAGCGTACCCTGGAACTTTCTCTGCACTTCGCTGACCGCCTCGGCACCGAAGCGGGACGGGATCCACGGCGCGCTGTTCGTGTAGAAGTACCAGCGCACGGCGTCCGCGCCCTGTTTGTCGAGCACGCTCCAGGGATCGACGACGTTGCCCTTGTGCTTGCTCATCTTGATGCCGTCCTTGTCGTTGACGTGACCCAAGACAATGCAGTTTTTGAAGGGTGCGCGGTCAAAGAGAATGGTCGAGATGGCAAGCAGCGTATAGAACCAGCCGCGCGTCTGATCGACCGCCTCGGAAATGAAGTCCGCGGGGAAGGTCTCGTCGAACAGGTTCTTGTTCTCAAAGGGATAGTGATACTGTGCAAAAGGCATGGATCCCGAGTCAAACCAGCAGTCGATGACCTCGGGAGTGCGCTTCATCTTTCCGCCGCACTTAGGGCAGGTGCAGGTGAGATTGTCAAGATACGGTCTGTGCAGTTCGATGTCCCCTTCGATATGGCACTTTTCTTTGAGCTCCGCCTTGGAGCCGATGACTTCGATCTCGCCGCAGTCGGGACAGACCCAGACGGGGAGCGGCGTGCCCCAATAGCGGTCGCGCGACAGACCCCAGTCGATGACGTTTTCGAGGAAGTTCCCCATGCGCCCTTCCTTGATGGTCTCGGGCATCCAGTTGACCGAGCGGTTGGCGGCAATGAGGTGTTCCTTTACCTTGGTGACCTCGATGAACCACGAGGAACGCGCATAGTACAAAAGAGGCGTATCGCACCGCCAGCAGAAGGGATAGCTGTGCTCGAAGGGAAGTTTTTTGAAGAGCAGGCCCTTCTCTTCCAGCATGTCCATGACGAGTTTATCCGCCTTCTTGGCGAACAGACCGTTAAGCTCGGGGCAGCGTTCGTCAAAACAGCCGCGCTCGTTGACGAGCTGCACGACGGGCAGATTGTATCTTCTGCCCACCTTGTAGTCGTCCTCACCGAAGGCGGGCGCAATGTGCACGACGCCCGTGCCGTCCGTCAGCGTGACGTATCCGTCGCAGACGACATAATAAGCCTTCTCGCGGAAGGAGCCCTTCGCATAGTCGAAAAGCGGCTCGTACTCCGTCCCCTCGTACTCCTTGCCCGTGCGCCTGTCGACGACCGTGTACGTCTCGAAGAAGGAGGGAACAAGCGCCTCGGCAAGAATGTAGTGCGCGCCGTCGTCCGCCTCGATCTCGACGTAGCTCTCGTCGGGATTCATACACAGAGCGACGTTGGAAGGAAGCGTCCAGGGCGTCGTCGTCCATGCAAGGATATAGGTATTCTCGCGCCCCTTTACTTTGAAACGCGCGACAACGGACGTCTCCTTGACGTCCTTGTATCCCTGCGCGACCTCGTGCGAGGAGAGCGCCGTCCCGCAGCGCGGGCAATAGGGAACGATCTTGTGTCCCTTATATAAAAGTCCCTTTTTATGGATCTCTTTGAGCGCCCACCAGACCGACTCGATATAGTCGTCGTGATAGGTGACATAGGGATTGTCCATGTCCACCCAGTAGCCGACGCGGTCGGACATCTTGCGCCACTCGTCCGTATAGCGCCACACCGACTCCTTGCACTTCTTGATGAAGGGCTCGATGCCGTATTTTTCGATGTCCTGTTTGCCGTCCATGCCGAGGGACTTCTCCACTTCCAGCTCGACGGGCAGACCGTGCGTGTCCCAGCCCGCCTTGCGCAGAACGTGCTTGCCCTTCATGGTCTGATAGCGCGGGATGATGTCCTTCATGACGCGCGTTAAGATGTGCCCGATGTGCGGCTTTCCGTTCGCCGTGGGAGGACCGTCAAAGAAGGAAAACTCCTCCCCGCCCTCGTTCTTTTTTACGGACTTTTCAAAGATGTCGTTCTCCTTCCAGAACGCGATGACTTCCTTCTCGCGATCAACGAAATTGAGCGATGTGTCTACCTTCTTGTACATGGATGCCCTCCTTGTGCTGAAATCCTTGCGTTAAAAAATCGTGTTAAAAAAATAAATCACCGTATTTTGGATAAAATACGATGACTTTATAACCACCAAAACATACGATCATATGCCGCAGAGGATAACGGGCTGCGACCCCGTGCGAAGTTACTTTAGGTTCTCCCCGCAGGCTCGAGCGGTGATACCCGTATGCCCTCTCCGTCTCCCCTTTCAGCCTTTGGGAAGCTCTCTGTGCGGAAAGCCTGCATGCAGACGTGTCCTCTCTTGACGCCGTATTCTTTTTCTCTATTATATCCCTTCGCCGCGCGTTTGTAAAGCGATTTTCGGCAGAGATTTCTCGGCACGGACGGCACGGCGGCGGTCCCGAACGCGTCCTCGCCCCTCCGTTGAGCAAAATTAGCCGAACAGTCCGCGGCGATCGCGGATGAGCGTCGCCTGAAAGCCCGCATCCGCAATACATTCCGCAAGCGCGGAATCGGGAAGCGTCGTCTCCACGAAGATGAGCCCCTTTTTGAAGTTTGCCTTGGCGCCCGTGACGCCGTCCAAAAGAAGTAATTTTCTCTCGGCGCGCTCCGCACAGCGTTTACAGCACATGCCGTCCACTTCGATGACCCGTTTCATAGCGGTTTCATTATACCACGTCTGCAAAAAATTGCAAGACTTTTGGACATTTTTCCAAGCGCGGGCGTCAGCGCGGATGTCAGATGAAGAGAATAAGGACGCCAACGAGAAGTCCTATGAGCATGGCGAACGCAGGAGCTTTGGACCGCCACATGAGGATGGACTCGGGCAGAAGTTCGCCGGATACGACATACAGCATTGCGCCGCTCGCAAAGCTCAGCGAGACGGACAGCCATACGGGACTGAGCGTGCCCAGGAAAAAGCCCAGCATTGCGCCCAGAATGGTCGGCGCGCCCGTGACCGCCGTGATGAGCGTCGCGCTCCACTTTTTCATGCCGCCCGCAACAAGAGGCACGGCAACGGACATCCCCTCGGGAATATTATGAAGCCCGATTGGGATGCTGTTTATCGATATGCTTGACCTGTTTGTTCGTCCGTTTATCGATGATCGCGTTCAGACCGTAGATAACGCCGAATCCGACAAGCGTCATGCCGATGACGAGAAAGACGTTTCCGACCGAATCGGGCGCCTGTCCGAGCGCATCGGACAAAAGATCGAGACAGACGATGCACAGCATCACACCGCCCGCAAAGCTCAAAAGCAGACTGACGATCTTCTCGGAATTGCGCGTGAACAGCACGCCGAGCAATCCGCCCAGCCCCGTCCCCGCCACGCCTGCGACCGCAGTCATGACGATCACCAAAACAAAGGGATCCATATTTTCTCCTGTACCTTGGCGGCACGATCTTCGCCCGCCCTATCAATCTTCGTTAAATCTTCGCTGAAACCCCTTCCGATGGCAAAAAACTGCTTCGCCGTTCATCTTCCTCGGAACCGTTCAGGCAACCATTGCAATGTTAACATTATACCACGAATGCGCTGATTTGCAAGCGTTCTGCACGTTGATTTCGCGATTTCCGATCCCGCCCCGCCGTTTTGTTGACAATCACGTCCAAAAACGGTATAATTCGTGTCAAATTCCTGTAAGAGGTGCCATTTATG
>ERZ1643246.1441-NODE-1441-length-25901-cov-6.796100_pt1 | contig 25901 bp, 20 predicted proteins | sample MGYA00579265_ERZ1643246 | MGnify/ENA primary metagenome ERZ1643246 (study PRJEB29033, sample SAMEA4952261) | chicken gut metagenome | biome: Broiler Chicken; feature: Gastrointestinal Tract; material: Caecum | place: Ireland | collected 2018 | study: Broiler...
TCCAGATAAACAGTTTTATTATTTCAACTGTCTACCTAAAGGGGAGCATATCAATGAAAAGGCGGGCCCTTCTCCTTGATTTTTGTCAATGATCCAAAAGCAGTGTTTCCATTACCTGGCAGTAGACCGTATCACTTTTTTCAGACCATTTATCACAGATGGCGATGGCCTGTTCTTTGGATACCACGTTGATCTTCAGCTCCATGAGGATGGTGCCCCGTTCTTTGATCTGGGCATGCACCATGTATTCCCCTTTTTTCAGAGGGTAATAATCGGCGGTGATATTGACTTCCTTGCGGAGCTGATATTTGTGTTCTTTAAAATAGCCGAGAATGTCATTTTTAATGGCGTCGGATATCTTGGAATCAAACATCTGCAGAGCTTCCCGTCCGTTTTGCGTCAGATGGTAATGGGTGGTGTTGCGGATCAGTTCGCCCCGGATAAAAGAGGATTCTGCCAGCTCATTGACGGCTTGCTGCATGTGAAAATAGGAGGTATAGCCATGGGTGACAAAGAATTCGCTGAGCTGAGAAGTGGTCAGCGGAAAATCCAGATTGTCCAGCATGTACAGTACCATTAATTTATATAAAGTTAACGATTCTTCAGACATTGTTCTCTCCGTTTCGTGCATAAATGTACCGGCTTTCTGCCGGTCTCCTGTATCATGTATTCCTGTATCATTTCTCTGTGATCATAGAGCCTGCCGCAGGATGTACCTGCCATTGCTTTCCCTGAAAAGAATCCCGCCGTTTCATTTCCTGATGGATGGAATTCAATACGTGCCGTTTGTGGAGACTCCAGGTGGGAGCGATGAGCAGATCCCTCGGCCCGTCGCCGGTCATTCGCTCAATGACGATATCGGGGCGAAGCATCTCTATACAGGAAATCACACAAGAGATATAACTTTCCGGCGTAAACAGGGGAAAAGGCTCCTGTGCATAAATATCCGCCAGCCTGGTATTCTTTAAAATATGAAGCATGGACAGCTTGACTCCGCCGACGGGCAGCGCGTTTACATACCGGATGGTTTCCGCCAGCATCTCAGGAGATTCGCCGGGCAGACCGAGGATCAGATGAGCGGTGATCCGGATACCGCGGGCGGCACATGCTTCCGCGGCCTGAGTGAATACTTCTGTTCGGTATCCGCGGTTTAAAAAAGCGGCCGTGGAATCGTGGCAGGTCTGCAGGCCCATTTCCAGAAAGACTGGTTTGATCCGGTTGATTTCTTCCAGGAGATCAAGGACCGGTACAGGAAGACAGTCCGGCCGGGTTCCGATGGCGATGGCGGCAATCTCTTCCGGTGCGATGGCTTCCTCATAGAGAGCCCGGAGTCGTTCCACCGGTCCGTAAGTGTTGGTAAACGCCTGAAAATAGGCGATATATCTGCCGCCGGAATACTTTTTGCTGCTCTGGCCTTTTCCACGGGCAATCTGCCCGGAGACAGAAAGCCGGGAACTCTCTGCGTAGTCTCCGCTCCCGCCTTCACTGCAGAAAATGCAGCCGCCCTCAGATAGAGTGCCATCCCGGTTTGGACAGGTAAAACCGCCGTCGATGCTGATTTTATAAACTTTTTCTCCGAACGTTTCTTTTAAAAAACGGCTGTAGGAGTAGTAGCGTTCCATGTTTTTTCATCCTTCCAGAGCTTTATTTTATCATCAGGAATACGTTTATGCAAATAAAAACAGTTGTTTTCTCCGGAAAATGTGTTATCATAGTTGTATTATAAATAATTATGTGAAATATATAGAAGATTCTTTCTTATGCATATCAATAGTCTCATTATTCTGAGATATTATTTATACCCTGACTAAAATATGGACATGTCTGCACATTTGCTCTGCCGGACCGGCGGGCGCGGTATTATCGTTGCTTCCACGGTTTCAGATATTTTAAATTTCTGAGAAATCGCGGGCAGTGCAGACGGTGATTTTTTGATATACAATGGAGGTTTATATGAATTATAGAAATATGACATTGCTGCAGCTGCGTGCTGCGGCCAAAGAAAAAGGACTTCGGGGCATCAGCACACTGAAAAAGGAGCAGCTGATCGAGCGGCTGATGGAAACAGAGCATACATCCAACACAGAACGTCCGGAACGTCATCCGTCACATTTTGGTGAAAGAGGAAGAACGGAGCGTCAGAATCATGAGCATATGAACGGCGAGCGCGCGGATCATGGCAGAAGAAATTTTGAGCAGCCAAGAAACGGCGAGCATCAGGAATATGAGAGAAGGACAGAAGAACGGACAGAGTACGGCCGGTCTGAGAATGAGCGTCCGGAACACAGCCGGACAGAAAATGGCCGCACAGAAAATGGTATGAAAAGCGAGCTGGAGAGTCTGGACAGCGGCGAGAAAGCCAACGGTATTCTGGAAGTCATGCCTGACGGCTACGGATTTATCCGTTGCGAGAACTATCTGCCGGGGGAGAACGATGTGTATGTCTCCCCGTCTCAGATACGGAGATTTAATTTAAAAACCGGAGATATCCTGGTGGGAAATACCCGGGTAAAGACCCAGAATGAGAAATACAGCGCACTGCTTTATGTGGAGTCGGTCAACGGCTATAAACCTTATGAGGCCCAGAGAAGAAAAAGTTTTGAAGATCTGACTCCGATCTTCCCGAATGAGAGGATCCGTCTGGAGATTCCGGGAGCGCCGGTATCCATGCGGATGGTGGATCTGCTTTCTCCGATCGGAAAAGGCCAGAGGGGAATGATCGTATCCCAGCCGAAAACCGGAAAGACCACCCTTTTAAAACAGATCGCCAAGAGTATCACCACGGCCTACTCCGATATGAAGCTGATCGTTCTGCTCATCGATGAGCGTCCGGAGGAAGTGACCGATATCCGAGAGTACATTGAAGGACCGAACGCGGAAGTGATCTATTCCACCTTTGACGAGCTGCCGGAACATCACAAACGGGTGTCCGAGATGGTGCTGGAGCGGGCCAAACGTCTGGTGGAGCACGGAGAGGATGTGGTGATTCTTCTGGACAGTATCACCCGTCTGGCAAGGGCCTACAACCTGGTGGTGCCGCCAAGCGGACGGACCCTGTCCGGAGGTCTTGACCCGGCGGCATTACATATGCCGAAAAAGTTCTTCGGAGCAGCCAGAAACATGCGGGAGGGCGGCAGCCTGACCATTCTTGCCACCGCTCTGGTGGATACCGGAAGCAAGATGGACGATGTGGTCTTCGAGGAATTCAAGGGCACCGGTAATATGGAACTGGTTCTTGACAGGAAACTTTCCGAGAAGAGAATTTTCCCGGCCATCAATATCCAGAAATCCGGAACCCGGCGGGACGACCTGCTTCTCACCAAAGAAGAGCAGGAGATCGTATTTGCCCTGCACCGGGAAATGTCCGGAAACCGTGCCGAAGAAAATGTGGAGCAGATTCTTCAGTTCTTTAAGAGAACCAAAAATAACCAGGAATTTATACAGGTAATGCGCCAGTCCCTGTTGAAATAATTACAAAAATCCGTCGGTGTCAGTATGGGGAAACAGTAATTCTTGACGGAGTACGATTTCTGTGAAATAATGAAATGGACATATTTTGTTCCGATTTGAAAAGCGATTAACACGGTTAATATGCTGACCTTATACAAAATGTCGTTCATGTCAAATGGACGTGTCAGAACGGAAAGAAACAGGAGAAGAAAAATGAATCGTTTTAAGAACTTTTTTCATGGAATATACGGAATTGACGGATTGTCCTGCGGACTGCTGTTTTTAAGTATTCTGATCAACCTGCTGACCGCGGTGATCCCGGTGGAAGGGATCCGGAATCTGAATCCCATTGGGTTGATTCCTCTGCTGCTCTGTCTGCTGCGGTTCTTTTCCCATAATCACCAGACAAGAAGACGGGAGAACGAGCGTTTCTTAAAGATCATGCGGCCATTGTTCGAGTACTTTGACCGAAAGAGCGAGGAACGGGAACAGGCACAGATTTTCCGGTTTTTCAAATGCCCCGCATGCTCCCAGAAGATCCGGGTTCCCAGAGGAAAGGGCAAGATTGAGATTACCTGCCCCAAATGCGGAAATAAATTTATAAAGAAAACGTGACATATATTCAAGATTCGCCTGCGAGTCTTGGCGCAAGAGTTCTGCTTAGCAGAACTCTTTGTTTATGTCACGGAAAATTTTGTGAAAATAAATATCATAAGGACATTGTTGAAAACAGTGGCGCAGGACTAATGATCGCACTGCATTGCTTCCGCAGCTTTTTTGGAAAACACACATCCGCAGTAGTTCTGCCGGTAAAGATGATATTCTTCCGACAGTGCGATGGAACGGAGATACCCGCCCTTTTTCTTGAAATCAGAAGGCAGATGGCGTACGCCATATTCTTCGGCCAGACGCTCCCCGATTTCGTTGATCCACTGGGCGTTTTTATGGGGACTGATGGAGAGGGTGGTGGTGAAATAGTCGGCGTGAAGTTCGGCGGCTTTTTTGGCGGCCTCCCGCATCCGGAGTTCATAGCAGTGGTAGCAGCGTTCTCCCCGCTCCGGCAGGTCTTCCATACCCTTTGCCATTTCAAAAAAACATCCCGGATCATAGCTGCCTTCCATGAGAACAACTTGTCCGCGTTCTTCATAGCCGGCTTCCCGGATGAATCTTTGCAGTTCGTGCATCCGTTTTTGATATTCCGTTTCCGGCGTGATATTAGGATTATAGAAAAATAATGTAATATGACAATATCTGGTCAGGTATTCCAGCACGTAGCTGCTGCAGGGAGCGCAGCAGGCGTGAAGAAATAAATGAGGTTTCTGTTCTTCCGGCAGATTTTCGCCGATCTGCCCGGTGATTTTGTCCAGTTCTTTCTGATAATTTATTTTATTCATAGAAAAGTCCTTTCCGGTCGATTCGCCTGTCTCGTTGATACTTTTGAGTTATCAAATAATGATAATAACAGAAATGAGGCCGTTTTTCCAGCGGGAAAAGCGGACAAAAAAGTACTTTTGTACAGACAACGGAAGGCGTTCACTTTTTGCCGTCGGCTTCATATACTAATAAAAAAATGCAGGTGTATCTATGGCAGATTATGGACAATTGAAGATCAGTCTGGTGGAGTCCGGCAGTGAGCGGCCGGTGCCGGGGGCGTCGGTGGAGATTTCTTCCACGGGGGAGCCGGACCAGATCCTGGAGCGGCTCATGACGGATTCCTCCGGGCAGACGGAGACGGTGGAACTGGAGGCGCCGCCTGTGGAGTATTCCATGGAGCCGACAGATGAGCAGCCTTATTCCGAGTATAATCTGCGGATCAATGCGCCGGGGTATGAGCCGCTGACGGTTTCCGGCGCGCAGATTTTTTCCGGGCAGCTGGCCCTGCAGAATCAGGGAATGCTGCTTTCGGCGCAGGCTCAGGGAGATTACCGGATTCTGGCCATCGGGCCGCATACATTGTTTGGAGAGTATCCGCCGAAGATTGCGGAAAATGAGATCAAAGATATTCAGGCCACCGGAGAGGTGGTGCTGAGCCGGGTGGTCGTTCCGGAATTTATGGTGGTCCATGACGGAGCGCCTTCGGATGCCACGGCGCCGAATTACTATATTCAATATAGAGATTACATTAAAAATGTGGCTTCCTGCGAGATCTACTCCACATGGCCGGAGGCGACCCTGCGGGCCAATATTCTTGCCATCATGTCTTTCTCTCTGAACAGAGTGTACACGGAATGGTACCGGAACCGGGGATATGACTTTACCATCACTTCTTCCACGGCCTATGACCAGAAGTGGATCAACGGCAAGACCATCTATGAGAGTATCAATCTGGTGGTGGATGATATTTTTAACGCGTATCTGTCAAGACCCGATGTCAGTCAGCCGATTCTGGCTCAGTACTGTGACGGACGAAAGGTGACCTGTCCGAATCATCTCAGTCAGTGGGGATCCAAGAGTCTTGGTGACGAAGGATTGTCGGCGGAAGAGATTCTTCAATATTATTACGGAAGCGATATCTATATCAATACGGCGGATATGATATCCGGCGTTCCGGCGTCCTGGCCGGGATATACGCTGACCGTGGGCTCTTCCGGAGAAAAGGTCCGCCAGATGCAGGCGCAGTTAAACCGAATTGCGGAGGACTATCCGGCAATGCCGACTATCCGGGCCGACGGAATCTTTGGTTCCGCCACGAAGAATTCCGTGGAGACCTTCCAGCGGATCTTTAACCTGCCGGTGACCGGGCAGGTGGATTTTGCCACCTGGTATAAGATCAGTCAGATTTATGTGGGAGTGAGCCGGATTGCGGAACTGAACTGACAAATGCTTTATTGAAAAGCTTATCAGGCAATAAGATGAAAGAAAATACCGGTCCGTCGGGGGAAATCCTGTGACACAGCATTTTTGCAGGATTCGAAAAAATAATTGCAGAAAGTGGTGCGTTGATTTCAAAAAGAAAGAAAGCGCGCCACTATTTTTTTCACCATTTACCGGACTTGTCTCTTAATAAAATAAGGAAAACAGGGAATCTTCAGAGACAGCAGAGACAAACAGGCAGAGCCGGAAAGAGGAAACGCAGGAGATGCTCAGAATAAAAACGATAGTTAAAAATTTGAAAAATTCATATTTCCACTCTTGTATTTGAGGATGATATATGTTAGAATTTTAGCAATTTAAGCAATGATACGGTGGCGCAGTCTGAATTGACGCGGTGTGGCGGATCTGTGAATGTGATCTGCCGCCATACAGAGAAAAAGATACGCTCCCGGCGCGGATGGATCATATCTGTTCCGCTGTTTCTAAGCCGGGGGTTCCCGTCTTTTTTTTTGCGCGCACGCAAAAAGTCCTTTGACAGGGCGTAAGCCTGCGTGGGAAGAATGAGACGGCCGGGGAGGCGGAAAGCCGACCGGGAGGGAAACGATCGTTGCGAGAATTATCTATATTTTGTAAACCATAATCAATGTTCTATATAGAAAGGAACGAGACATCATGAAAGCATTTCTAATCTTAGAAGATGGAACGGTGTTAACGGGAGAAAGCTTTGGCGCCCAGAAGGAAGTCATCAGTGAAATCGTTTTTAACACATCCATGACAGGATATCTTGAGATACTCACAGACCCGTCTTATGCAGGGCAGTCTGTGGTGATGACCTATCCCCTGATCGGCAATTACGGTATCTGTACAGAGGATATGGAATCTGTGCATCCGTGGACCAGTGGCCTCATTGTGAGAGAATATTCCAAGCTGGCCAGCAATTTCCGTAATGAAATGACATTGGATACATTTTTAAAGAAATACGATATTCCCGGAATCGCCGGCGTGGACACCAGATATCTCACCAAAATTTCCAGAGAACACGGTGTCATGAATGGTCTGATTACCACCAGAGAAGATTTTGACCTTGAAAAAGAGCTGGAACGCATCAGAGCCTATAAAGTACAGGGCGTTGTCCGGGAAGTCTCATGTAAGGAGAAAAGAGTGCTGCCGGGAGACGGATTCAAGGTTGCGCTGATGGATTACGGCGCAAAATACAACATTGAGAAGTCTTTAAACCGGCTGGGATGTCAGGTTACCGTATATCCTGCCTACACGAAGGCGGAAGAAGTTCTTGCCGATGAGCCGGACGGCATCATGCTCTCCAACGGTCCGGGAGACCCGAAGGAATGCGTGGAGATCATTGAGGAGCTCAAGAAGCTGTTCGCCACGGATGTGCCGATTTTCGGTATCTGTCTCGGCCACCAGCTCATGGCTCTGGCCAACGGCGCGGACACGAAGAAAATGCGCTACGGCCACAGAGGGGCCAACCATCCGGTGAAAGATTTAAAGACCGGCAAGGTGTACATTTCCTCCCAGAATCACGGTTATGTGGTTATGGAAGATTCCCTGAACCGGGATGTGGCGGAGGTGAGCTTCGTCAACGTCAATGACGGAACCCTGGAAGGTGTCCACTATCTGGGCAAGAATGTCATGACGGTGCAGTTCCATCCGGAAGCCTGCCCGGGACCAAATGATTCCGAGTTTTTGTTTAAAGAGTTTATGAATATGATGGAGGTAGCGAAAGATGCCTAGAAATCCCAGTATAAAAAAAGTTCTTGTCATCGGTTCCGGTCCGATCGTTATCGGACAGGCCGCAGAGTTTGACTATGCAGGAACCCAGGCCTGCCGTTCCTTAAAAGAAGAAGGAATCCATGTGGTTCTGGTCAACTCCAATCCGGCGACGATCATGACAGACAAAGACATTGCCGATGAAGTATATATTGAGCCGCTGACACCGGAAGTGATCAAAAAGCTTATTTTAAAGGTGTCCCCGGACAGCCTTCTGCCTACTCTGGGTGGACAGGCGGCCCTGAACATTGCCATGGAGCTTGATGAATGCGGTTTCTTAAAAGAGCATAAAGTAAAGCTGATCGGAACCACCGGAAAGACCATCCGGAAGGCGGAAGACCGTGAGGCTTTCAAGGAGACCATGGAGAAGATTGGTGAGCCTATCGCGCCGAGCCAGATCGTCACCAATGTGGAAGACGGTCTTGCCTACGCGAAGGAGATTGGTTATCCGGTCGTGCTGCGTCCTGCCTACACACTGGGCGGCAGCGGCGGCGGTATCGCTGAGAATGAAGAAGAATTTGTGGAAATCATCCAGAACGGTCTTCGTTTGAGCCGTGTGGGCCAGGTTCTTGTGGAACGCTGCATCGCCGGCTGGAAAGAGATCGAGTACGAGGTAATGCGGGACGGAAACGGTACCTGTATCACCATCTGTAATATGGAAAACATTGACCCTGTGGGTGTGCATACCGGCGACAGTATCGTAGTCGCTCCTTCCCAGACTCTGGGAGATAAGGAGTATCAGATGCTCAGAAACTCAGCCCTGAATATCATTTCCGAGCTGGGAGTGGAAGGCGGATGTAACGTGCAGTTCGCTCTGCATCCGGACAGCTTTGAGTACTGCGTTATTGAGGTAAATCCTCGTGTCAGCCGTTCCTCTGCGCTGGCTTCCAAGGCCACCGGTTATCCGATCGCCAAGGTTACCGCAAAGATCGCTCTGGGCTATAATCTGGACGAGATCAAGAACGCGGTCACAGGAAAGACCTTTGCCAGCTTTGAGCCGGCGCTTGACTACTGCGTCGTAAAAGTGCCGCGTCTTCCGTTCGATAAATTTATTTCCGCGTCCCGTCATCTGACCACACAGATGAAGGCCACCGGAGAGGTTATGAGTATCTGCACGAACTTTGAAGGTGCGCTCATGAAAGCGCTTCGTTCCCTGGAACAGCATGTGGACAGCCTGATGCACGGAGACTTTGATAAATTAAGCGATAAAGAACTGGTGGAACATCTGCACATCGTGGATGACCTGCGCATTTACTGTATCGCGGAAGCATTAAGAAGAAAGATGGATCCGGCGATGATTCACGACATCACAAAGATTGACCGCTGGTTCATTGATAAATTCAACAACATTGTGGAGATGGAAGCAGCCCTCAGAAACTGCGGCGGCGAGCCGGATGAGGCGCTTCTGCGGGAAGCAAAACGGATGGAATTCCCGGATACGGTGATCGGTCAGCTGATCGGAAAAGATGAGGCTTGTGTGAAGAACCTTCGCCGTCAGATGGATATCCGTCCGGCTTATAAAGTGGTAGATACCTGTGCGGCAGAGTTTGACGCAGAGACACCATATTACTATTCCTGTTTCGGAAGCTTCAATGAAGTGGAAGAGACCAGCGATAAGAAAAAGATCATGGTCCTTGGCTCCGGCCCGATCCGGATCGGACAGGGTATCGAATTTGACTACTGTTCCGTTCACAGCGTGTGGGCGTTCAAGGAAATGGGTTATGAGACCATCATCGTCAACAACAACCCGGAGACTGTCAGCACCGACTTTGATATTGCGGACAAGCTGTATTTCGAGCCTCTGACGGAAGAGGATGTGGAACATATCGTGGAGCTTGAGAAACCGGATGGAGCTGTGGTACAGTTCGGCGGACAGACAGCCATCAAACTGACAGAGAAGTTAAATAAGATCGGCGTGCCGATCCTTGGAACCAGCGCGGAGAATGTAGATGCCGCCGAGGACAGAGAGCTGTTTGACCAGATCCTTGAAGAATGCTGCATCCCTAGACCAAAGGGAGATACTGTATTTACCAAGGAAGAGGCGCTGCGGGTAGCCAATGAACTGGGCTATCCGGTCCTGATCCGTCCATCCTACGTACTGGGCGGCCAGGGCATGCAGATTGCCGTTTCCGATGAGGACATCGTGGAATTCATGGATATCATTCAGCGGTATGCCCAGGAACACCCGATCCTCATTGATAAGTATCTCATGGGCAAGGAAGTGGAAGTCGACGCGGTCTGCGACGGCGAAGAGATCCTGATTCCGGGTATCATGCAGCACGTGGAGAGAGCCGGTATCCATTCCGGAGACAGTATCTCCGTCTATCCGGCCAGAGACCTTTCTCCGAAGATCAAGAAGGTCATTGCCCATTATACAAGACTGCTGGCAAGAGCTCTCCATGTGGTGGGCCTGATCAACATTCAGTTCATCGTATACCAGGATGAAGTGTATGTCATCGAGGTGAACCCTCGTTCTTCCAGAACGGTGCCGTATATCAGCAAAGTAACCGGTATCCCGATCGTGGATCTGGCCACAAAAGTGATGACCGGACAGAAGTTAAAAGACTTGGGTTACGAGCCGGGACTGGCCCCGGAATCTCCATACTGGGCCATCAAGATGCCGGTATTCTCCTTCGAGAAGATCCGTGGAGCGGATGTCAGTCTTGGACCGGAGATGAAGTCCACAGGAGAATGTCTGGGTATCTCCAAAAACTACGAGGAAGCGCTCTATAAAGCATTCCTTGGCGCGGGCATCAACCTGCCGAAACATAAAAAGATGATCATGACCGTAAAAGACGCTGACAAACTGGAAGCCGTGGAAGTGGGACGCCGGTTTGCGGCTCTGGGCTATGAGATTTACGCCACAAGAAGCACCTGCAAGTGCTTAAGAGACAACGGCGTACCGGCCAAGAGGGTCAATAAGATAGAAGAAAACCGGCCGAATCTGCTGGATCTCATTCTGGGCCATCAGATTGACCTGATCTTAGATACCCCGTCTCAGGGAATCGAGAGAAGCAAAGACGGATTCATCATCCGTCGTCACGCGGTGGAGACCGGTGTGACCTGCCTGACTTCCATCGATACAGCCAATGCGCTGCTGACCAGTCTGGAGTCCGACTGCCGGGATGATCTGTCTCTGGTGGATGTGGCACGTATTGATAAAGAGATTGAGGAAGAGCATAAAAAATAAAAGCGGGCGGCCGCAGGGGCGGAAAAGCGCAATGACAGCTTCCGCCCCGATCATGAGAACAAAACAGTAATCCGTAAATATATGGAGGATGGACATGAAAAAGTATACCAAACAGGATATTATACAGCTGGTGGAAGAAAATGACGTCCAGTTCATACGTCTGCAGTTTACCGATGTGTTTGGAGCCCTGAAGAACGTGGCGATTCCCACCAGTCAGCTGGAACGTGCTCTTGACAATAAATGTATGTTTGACGGCTCTTCCATTGAAGGGTTTGTGAGAATCGAAGAATCCGATATGTATCTGTATCCGGATCTGAACACCTTCGAGATTCTTCCGTGGAGACCGCAGCACGGCCGGGTGGCGAGATTCATGTGTGATGTATACCGCCCGGAAGGGATTCCCTTTGAGGGAGACAGCCGCTATGTGCTGAAAAAGGTGCTGGAAAAGGCATCGGAGATGGGATACACCTTTGATGTGGGCCCGGAATGCGAGTTTTTCCTTTTCCATACGGATGACAATGGACAGCCGACGGTGATCACCCACGAGAAAGCGGGATATTTCGATGTGACTCCGCTGGATCTGGGAGAAAATGCGAGAAGGGACATCATTCTCAATCTGGAGCAGATGGGCTTCGAGATCGAGGCGTCCCATCATGAGGTGGCTCCGGCTCAGCATGAGATCGACTTTAAGTATGACAATGCGCTGGCCACCGCCGATAAGATCATGACGTTTAAGATGACGGTGAAAACCATCGCAAAACGCCACGGCCTCCATGCCACCTTTATGCCGAAGCCGATCCAGAATGTGGATGGTTCCGGTATGCATATCAACATGTCTCTGGAAAAAGACGGAAAGAACATTTTCTTTGATAAAAACGATCCGGAGGGCTTAAGTGAAGACTGCTATCATTTTGTGGCAGGTCTCATGAAGCATGTGCGGGGCATGACCTGCATCTGTAATCCTCTGGTGAACTCTTATAAGCGTCTGGTGCCGGGATATGAAGCCCCGGTGAATATCGCCTGGTCTTCCATGAACCGCAGTCCGCTGATCCGGATTCCGGCCGCGAGAGGCGCGGGCACCCGGGTGGAATTTCGCAGCCCGGACGGCGCGTCCAATCCATATCTGGTCATGGCACTCTGCCTGGCAGCCGGTCTTGACGGTATTAAAAATAAGCTGATGCCGCCAAAACAGGTGGGAAGAAATATGTACATGCTGACAGATGAACAGCTTCGTAGTATGAAAATCGGAGAGCTTCCGAGAACCCTCGGAGAAGCATGCAGCGCTTTTGAGGAGGATTTGTTCCTGCAGAGCATTTTGGGACCGCATATTGCAGGAAAGTTCCTGGAGGCCAAAAAGAGAGAGTGGAATGAATACTGTGAATACGTTTCACAGTGGGAAATCGACGAGTATCTTTATAAATTTTAGAATTCACAGGAAACCACACAATTGAATGTCTGCAGGTGAAAGAATTGATCAATATAATTGTTGTTTTCCCAAAGAAGGAAGTTGCGTTAAAAATTAAAAACATTCTTGTGAAGAACGGATATGACGTGGCGGCCGTATGTCTGACCGGCGCCCGGGCCATGGAAGCCGTGGAGCGTCTGGAAGCGGGCGTGCTCATCTGCGGCATTCGATTTATCGATATGGTATATCACGAGCTCAAAGAATATCTGCCGGATTATTTTGAGATGATCGTGGTGGCCAGACGGGAGCAATGGCAGGAATACGGAGAAGATGATGTGGCCTGGCTTCCACTGCCGATGAGAGGCTTTGACCTGGTGGATCTGGTAGCAGAAATGCAGGGCGAGATCGCCCGGAAGCTGAAAAGAGACAGGAGCAGGCCGAAAGTCCGCACAGCGGAAGAACAAAATGTCATCAATCATGCCAAAGAGCTTCTGATGGAGAAAAACGGCTGTACAGAAGAGGAAGCACACCGTTATCTCCAGAAGCAGAGTATGGACAGCGGCACCAATCTGGTGGAGACCGCCTATATGGTTCTTGATATGTTTTAGGTGACGGAAGACAGGTGAGAAAGGAGAAGGCGATGAAGTTTACGAAGATGCATGGTATCGGAAACGATTATGTATATATCAACTGTTTTGAGGAAGAAGTAAAGAATCCGGAAGCTTTGGCAAAATTCGTCAGCAACCGTAATTTTGGAGTGGGTTCCGACGGACTGATCCTCATTCGTCCGTCCGATGTGGCGGATTTCCGGATGGAGATCTATAACTCCGATGGTTCCCAGGCGGAAATGTGCGGAAACGGCATCCGCTGTGTGGGAAAATATGTGTATGATAACGGTCTGACTGATAAGACCGATATCACGGTGGACACTCTGGGAGGTATCAAACACCTGAAACTGACTGTGGAAGACGGAAAAGTATCCCTTGTCCGCGTCAACATGGGCGAGCCGGTTCTGGATCCGGAGAAGATTCCGGTCAGATACAAAGAAAATCCGGTGGTCAATGTGCCTATCGAGGTCAACGGAAGAGAATATCACATATCCTGCGTATCCATGGGAAATCCTCATGCGGTGGTTTTCATGAACCATGTGAAAGATCTGGATATCCGGATGATCGGTCCGTGTTTTGAGAACCATACCCGTTTTCCAAAACGGATCAATACGGAATTTGTGGAAGTCACAGACCGGAAAAATGTCAACATGCGCGTGTGGGAGCGGGGCGCGGAGGAGACTTTGGCCTGCGGTACCGGTGCCTGCGCGGTGACGGTGGCCTGCGTGTTAAATGACAAGACGGATAATCAGATTACCGTTCATCTTCTGGGCGGAGATCTGCAGATCGAGTGGGACAGGGAGTCCAACCAGGTCTATATGACCGGACCGGCCACCACGGTATTTGACGGAGAACTTTACGAGTATCCGGAAGAATAGAAAGGTCCGGGAATCTGCCGCGCACGGCGGATATCCCGAAAAAATACAAACAGCATCAGGCGATCAGCCGGAGAGGAGACAAACATGTTTAAGATTAATGATAATTATTTAAAACTGCCGGGCAGTTATCTGTTCTCAAATATTGCAAAAAAAGTGGATGCTTACAGCAAGGCACATCCGGATAAAGAGATCATCCGTCTCGGTATCGGCGATGTGACCCAGCCTCTGGCGCCGAAGATCATCGAGACCCTTCATGAAGCGGTGGACGAGATGGCACACGCAGAGACATTCCACGGCTATGCTCCGGATCTGGGCTACGCATTTTTAAGAGATACCATCGCCAAAAATGATTATAAGGACAGAGGCTGCGATATCAGCGCCGATGAAATTTTCGTCAGCGACGGTGCAAAGTGCGACTCCGGAAATATTCAGGAGATTTTCAGTGTGGATAATAAGATCGCTGTCTGCGACCCTGTTTATCCTGTTTATGTGGATACCAATGTTATGGCGGGAAGAACCGGCACCTATGATCCGGCCACAGAGACCTGGAGTGACGTGATCTATATGCCGTGTACCGCAGAGAATAACTTTATTCCGGAATTTCCGAAAGAGAATCCGGATCTGATCTATCTCTGCATCCCGAACAATCCGACAGGAACCACCATCACAAAAGCACAGCTGCAGGAGTGGGTGGACTACGCCAACCGGATTGGCGCCGTTATCATTTACGATGCCGCCTATGAGGCATACATCAGCGAGGATGATGTTCCACACAGCATTTATGAGTGCGAAGGGGCAAGAACCTGCGCCATCGAGCTGCGGAGCTTTTCCAAGAATGCCGGCTTTACCGGAACCCGTCTGGGCTTCACGGTTGTACCAAAAGATCTGAAGGCAGGGGATGTATCTCTGCACGCACTCTGGGCAAGACGTCACGGAACCAAATACAACGGCGCACCGTACATCATTCAGAAGGCAGGCTGGGCATGCTATACAGAAGAAGGCAAGGCGCAGTTAAAAGAGCAGGTTGCTTACTATATGAACAACGCAAAAACGATCAAGGAAGGTCTGGCAGACGCAGGATTTACTGTGTTTGGCGGTATAAACGCACCATATATCTGGCTGAAGACACCGGATAAGATGACTTCCTGGGAGTTCTTTGATTACTTGCTTGATAAAGCAAATGTGGTGGGAACTCCTGGTTCAGGATTCGGACCGAGCGGAGAAGGATATTTCCGTCTCACCGCTTTCGGATCCCATGAGAACACCCTCCGTGCTATGGAGAGAATTAAAAATCTGTAAAGAGATATACCGTCGGAAATTGTTTCCGGCGGTATATTTTGTGTCTGTAAGAAAATCTTACAAAATGTGAAGATTCTTTTAATTCTTTTTCATAATAATGATTTTTTTATACAGATGTGCTATCATATCAAAAGGTTTGCATTTTCTCAATGTGCATGAAACAGACATTTTCAGATAGAAATCGGGCCATGGTATGCCCGGATCAGGATGAAAAGCAGGGAGGACAAGAATGTTTGGAAACAAAAAAAACGACAGTTTCTCCGGAAATGAGAAACAGAATGCTCCGGGAAGTGGAGACAAAGAGAAAAAGTTCACAGGTTCTCTGGAAAAAATAGAAGGAAAAAAAGAAAAGCTTTCAAAACTTTTGAAACGAAAAAAGAAAGACGAGGAACCAGTTTCCCTGTATGAGCCGGAGATGGAGTATGTCACCGCGGAAGAACTGCAAAAAGAAGAAAAAGAGCGCGTGAACGCGGCAGAGCAGAAAGAGGGCGGCGGCACGGACAGCGGCAGGCAGGACGGCGCGCAGACAACCGGAGGGAAAGAGCAAAAGATCGGGAAAGATTCCGGCGTCCGGACGAGGTTTAAGAATCTCTTTTCCAAAAAGGACGAAGCAGCGCAGAAGACCGGGACTGCCGGTCCGCAGAGCACTTTGTTTGACGATGAGCCGATCCTTTATGATATTGATGATGAAAAGGGACTGCGGAAGCTTTCAAAGAAGAAGCTGGCAGTGATCGCCGGGGCGGTGGTCATTGTCCTGGGAGCCGCTTCTTATTTTATTTTCACGAATCTTGGCGGTTCCGTGGACGGAACGGCCTACGTGGAGTCGGTGAAAGATATCATGAGTTACGGCAGCGGCAGCGGTATGAACAACCGCTACACCGGAGAGGTGGAACCGCAGGATTCCTGGGATATCACACTGCAGTCGGATCTTTCCGTGGATGAATGTTATGTGAAGGCCGGAGATCAGGTCAAAGAGGGAGATAAACTGTTTTCTTATAATACAGAGGAGATGACTCTGGCGAAAGAGCGAGCGCAGCTGGAAGTGGAGACTCTGAAGAATGAGAACTCAGAACTCCAGCAGAATATCAAGACATACCAGAACGATCTGAAAAGCGCCAGCACCAGGGAGCGGATCGAACTGCAGACCGAGATCCTGACTGCCCAGACAACCATTAAAAAGAATGAATACAGTATTGATTCCGCCAACGATGAGATCGATGATCTGAATAAAAATATCAAGGATGCCACTGTGACCAGCAAGATGGACGGTGTGGTACAGAGCATCAACGAGGAAGTGGGCATGGGCTCCGGTTCGGATGATTCCGACGATGAGGACTCTTACGATTATTCAGATACCGGAGATGACTCCACTTACATGACCATCGTGGCAGTGGGAGACTACCGTGTCAAGGGAAGTGTTTCCGAGACCAATGTATGGTCTTTGACGGAAGGAGATCCGGTGATCATCCGTTCCCGTGTGGATGACACGGCCAAATGGACCGGAGTGATCAGCTCCATCAATACCGATGAGACGGAAGATTCCGACGAGTCTTCGGATGATATGGATTACTATATGGATGATTCCTCTTCCGGAGAGTCCGCATCCACTTATAATTTTTATGTGGAGCTGGACAGCGATGACGGTCTGATGATGGGACAGCATGTCTTCATTGAACAGGATTTCGGACAGGATGAGGAACGGGAAGGCATCTGGCTGCCGTCCGCCTATATTTATATGGATGAGGATAAGTATTATGTGTGGCGGGCGAACCGTCGTGACCGGCTGGAGCTTCATGAAGTAACCGTCGGAGAGTATGACGAGGATCTGGATGAATATCAGATTCTGGACGGACTGGATGAAGATGATTATATCGCCAGCGATACCGGCAGTCTTCAGGAAAACATGAAAACGACCACCGATATTTCCGAAGCCGATACTACAGACGAATATTATGAGGAAGAAACCTCCGATGATGACTTGTACTATGACGAGGGAGACGGGGATGAATACTATGACGATGAATCCTCCGATGATGAAATGTATGAGGATTCCTATGAGGATGACGGTCTCGGAGATGATATCGATCTGATTGACGAGGGATTTGACCCGGCGGAATTTGAGTAGGATAACGACGGAATGTGAAGGACATATTCGTTCTGAAAGGAAGAATGGACATGCTTTTAGAGCTTAAGCATATTTATAAAAATTACAAGCAGGATAAAATCGTAGTACCTGTGTTAAAAGATATCAATATTTCCATTGATGAGGGAGAGTATGTGGCAATTATGGGGCCCTCCGGTTCAGGGAAGACGACATTGATGAATATCATCGGATGTCTGGATCGCCCCACAGAGGGAGAGTATTATCTGGAAGGTCAATCCATTGTCAACTATACCGAAAACCAGCTTTCAGACCTTCGGCTGAAAACCCTGGGTTTTGTGTTTCAGAGTTTTAATCTTCTGCCAAAACAGACGGCCCTCGACAATGTGGCGCTGCCTTTAAGCTATGCGGGAATCCCGGTAAAAAAGAGGCGTCAGATCGCATTTCAGACCCTGCAGCGTGTGGGACTGGCGGACCGTGTGAATTTTAAGCCGTCCCAGCTGTCCGGCGGACAGCAGCAGAGGGTGGCTATCGCCCGGGCCCTGGTCAATAATCCGAAGATTATTCTGGCCGACGAACCTACAGGAGCTCTGGACAGCCGTTCCGGCACCCAGGTCATGAAGCTTTTTCAGAAGCTCAATGACGAAGGAGTAACGGTCATCATGATCACCCATGATGCCAATATTGCCGGCCATGCCAAAAAGGTTCTTCGAATTCTGGATGGAGAGATAGCGGATGATTCACAGGAAGGAGGCCAGAAGCTTTGAAGAACAAAAAGAAGATAATTATTATTTGTATTGTTGTCATTTTGGTTCTTGCGGCTATTGTCGCCGGCGTCGTCTATTTTGTGCGGAGCCGGGGCGGTTCCGTGGTGGACGTCTATTCCATGGAATTGCTGAACAGTTCCGGATTTGCCGGCGGTGAGTCCTCGCTGAGCGGAACGATCAATTCTGATTATGTACAGGAAGTGTACGCCGATGAGGATCAGGATGTGGCCGATGTTTATGTACAGCAGGGAGATTATGTGAAAAAGGGAGATAAGCTTCTGAAGTACGATGTGGAGGAGCAGGAACTTGATCTAAAGCTGCAGGAGCTGGAGATCCAGTCGTCCACCATGGAACTGGAAGATCTGGAGGATGAGCTGAACGAGATGAAGAAGGCCCGCGCGTCGGGCACTATTGACGGCAGCGGCAGTGATGTGATGAACGCTTCCCTGAATCTTTCCTCTCTGCGAGGAGATATCCTGGCACGGCTGATGAGTAACAGCGACCAGGAGGACAAGACCACAGAAGAATCCGCTTCCGACACCTCAGGAGCAGAAGAATCCGGTGCCGGAACCACGGCATCCGGCGATACGGAGCAGACTTCCGGCACCGATACCTCCGGAGAGACCACGGAAAGCAGCGGCACCACGGCCGGCTCTTCCACAGAAACCGGCACGGCGGGGAGCACCACAGAAACCGGCGCTTCCAGCGAGACGGAAAGTTCTTCTGCAGATACGCAGAAGGAGACCACCGGTTCCTCAGCGGTAAAGAAGCAGACCCGCTCCACAGCCCCGGAAGCAAAGACCAGTTCCGAGGAAGAAGAGGAGACAGGGAAAAGCGAGCTGCTGGATTTGGTGGATAATCTGGAAGAAGATAAGGCTTCCGGAGATGGTTCGGAGGAGAATCCGTATATTTTCAATCTGAATTCGTCAGCAGAAATAAAAGGTTCTGTTCTCAGCCAGCTGGTGGGAGAAGAGAAGAAAAATATTTATGCCTATTTCTTCCAGTATGCTTCTGATGAAGCGTATGAGAATGACGCTGATAAGAGCCCAGCTGAAAGAGAAAACTATACGGGTAAAATTGAAATCAATCCGAACAAATTTGCATCTGAGTGGAGCGAAGACAGTTATTCATTTTCTTCCGCCCAGGCATTGGTAAAAGACCGCAAATTAAAAGAAAGTATCACAGCGATCAGTGACAGAGAGACTGGAGAGGGTACCGATGGTGCTCCGTATGTGTTCTTATTAAAAGGAAATGGAACAGATAAGATGATATCCGGTTCTGTTATCTATAGTTTGCTCAGAGGAAATTATACAGCAGTATTTAAAGTATATGATTCAGAAACAGCATATGCCAATAGTAGTGATAACCCAAGAGCAAGTTTTGTATTAAATCCTGTATATGACACAGACGGAATAGATCAGAATGCGCTGTATTCGATAGAGAATTTAAAGGAATTAATCAGTGATAAAAAGCTAAAGAGCAAGATTGAGCTGATCAATGATAATAGTTTCGGAGACGGCAGTGCCAATGATTCTTATATCTACCTGCTCAGTTCAGGAGGCACTGTACGTGGTTCTGTGGTTCTTGCACTGGTGGGCGGTGATTATTATGCGGAATTTCAGGAGTATGCGAGCGAGGATGCCTATAAGAATAACCCATACTCTCCGGCCCATAGTGTAAGTATTACTCCTGGTATGCCGGTCGCAGGTATTGAAGCTGCACGGGAGTATACGTTGGATGACTTACAAAAGGCCCTTGACGCTGCTGAAGCGGCTTCCAGAATCCCAAATGTCTTAAAGACAGAAATCACCGACAAGAAGAATGATGCTTACAGCGGTTCAGGTACCATGAATGATCCGTATGTATACCGGATGATCAGTGATGGAAGAATCCGCGGATCGGTGATCAATGATCTGATGAAAAATAATGAATTTGCCGTATTTTATGAATATGATTCTGAGGAGGACGGCAGGAGAGAGAACGTGGCCAATTCCATTGAGATCCGGCCGAATACCATTTTCAAGGAGAGCATCGCTTCCTTTGGATGGTATACGCTGGCGGATTTAAATGACGCCATGGTGACGGCAGATCATATCCAGATCCGTCCTAACAGAACATCGGTGACAGCAGGCAAGTCCTATAATTTCACCGCAAAGCTCAGTGGTAAGAACAGTGATGTGCTGAAAGTGACCTGGGAACTGAAACGAAATAAATCCGATGCCACCACGTTGATCAACGGTACGCTGACGGTGGGAGAAGATGAGACAGCCAGCACGCTGCGGATCATCGCCTCAGCGGGAGGCAAGAGAGCAGTGCTTACCGTGAAGGTGAAGAAGAGCAGCAGTTCTTCTTCGGGAAGCGGCAGCAGCGGATCCGGTGGCAGTTCAGGAAGCGGCAGCGGCGGTTACGACAGCGGTTCTTCTTCAGGAAGTGGAAGCAGCGGTGGAAGCGATACCGATTACAGCAGCTACACAGCGGATGAGCTGGCGGAAGCTATTTCTGATAAAGAGTCGGAGATTGCGGAGGCAAGACAGAACCTCAGTGAGGCGAAGATTGATTATGAGGAAGCCAAAAAGGAAGTGGACGCGGCCACAGTGAAAGCGACGGTAGACGGTGAAGTAACGCTGGCTTACACCAAGGAAGCCATGCCGGACGACGGTTCACCGGCCATCATTGTAAGAGGCGAGGACGGCATGTACGTGGATGTGGATGTCAGCGAGATGTCACTGGATACGGTGAAGGTTGGCGGAACCATTTACTGCACCTCCATGGAGACCTATGAACAGTACGAGGCGGAAATCATTGATATTTCCCCTTATCCGGCATCCGGCAATAGTTCTGATTCCAGTTATGACGGAACGTCCAATCCGAACAGTTCCTATTATCCGGTGGTGGCCTATATTGCCAATGCGGACGGTCTGGCGACCGGTGAGACGGTGGAAGTCTCCTACAGTTCTCAGTCCATGGGAACGATGTCGGATGAAGCCATTTATCTGCAGAAGGCTTATGTCCGCACCGATGATGATGACAGAAGCTACGTTTACAAAGAAGGAAAGAACGGCCGCCTGGAGAAGCAGTATGTGAAGACCGGAGAGACCCTTTACGGACAGTATGTGGAGATCCTTTCCGGGCTGACCATGGATGACAATATTGCGTTCCCTTATGGAAAAGATGTGAAAGAGGGAGCCAAGGTGGAACTTTCTGAAAATACAGATAATATTATATATTAGGGATTTCTTGAAAGGACGGGTGTGAAATTATGCTGGAAAATATACGATTATCTTTTCAGGGAATCTGGGGACACAAGCTGCGTTCCCTGCTGACGATGCTGGGCATTATCATTGGTATCGCCGCTATCATTGCCATTGTCTCCACAATCCGTGGAACCAATGAGCAGATCCGGAAAAACCTCATCGGTTCCGGAACCAATACCGTAAATGTACGTCTGGTGGAAAGCGGAGACTGGGACTATGATATGGCTTACAGCAGCATCCCCAACGGAATTCCGGTGCTGGATTCCGACAGCCGGGATGAGCTCAATGATATTGACCACGTGGAGGATGCTTCCCTGTATACAATCCGGACGGCGGTGGATTACATTTACTATAATGCCACCGCGCTGCAGGGCGGAGAGCTGATCGGGGCGGATTCCCATTATCTGCATACCTGCGGGTATGTCATGACAAAGGGAAGAGCCTTTACAGAAAGTGATTATACCAATTACCGGAAGGTGGCTGTCATCGATACGACGGCGGCCGACAGCCTTTTTGAAGATGAGGACCCTGTGGGTAAAACTCTTGATATCCAGGGAGAACCTTTTATTGTCATTGGCGTGATCGAGGAGTCCTCAGAGTTTGAACCGGTCATTGAATCGGTGGAAGACTATTACCAGTATGTCTACAATGATGCCAGCAGCAGCGGCAGCGTCATTGTGCCGGATACGGTTTGGAATATTGTGGGACAGTACGATGAGCCGCAGAATGTGCGCCTTCTGGCGGATTCCACGGATGCCATGAGCAATGTGGGACGGCAGGCAGCCAATCTTCTGAACCAGTCCGTGGATAATGAAGATGTTAAGTACAGCGCAGAAGATATCATGGAGCAGGCACAGCAGAATGAACAGCTCAGCGAGTCTACCAATCAGCAGCTGATCTGGATTGCCAGCATTTCTCTGCTGGTGGGCGGTATTGGCGTTATGAATATCATGCTGGTGTCCGTGACTGAGCGTACCAGAGAGATTGGTCTGAAAAAGGCCATTGGAGCAAGGAAAAACAAGATACTGGCACAGTTTCTGACGGAGGCGGCGGTGTTGACCAGCCTCGGCGGTATTATCGGAACGATCACCGGTATTATCTTTGCGGAGGCGATCAACCGGATATCCGGCGTGCCGGTGGCTATCAGCGTGCCGGCGGCAATCATTGCCATTGTCTTTTCCATGCTGATCGGTATTGTGTTCGGATTTGTTCCTGCGGTCAAAGCGGCCAACATGGATCCAATCGTGGCACTGAGGCACGAATAGAGAATTATTTCTTAAAAAAACTAAAATGGGGGTTGAAAAAAACCTCATTTTGTTGATAATTACAAATGACAGAGTAACTGAAAATATGCTAACAAATGTAATGATAGGAGAGAATTATGGGAAAATATTTTGGAACCGACGGTTTTCGCGGTGAAGCAAATGTAACACTGACAGTGGAGCATGCCTATAAAGTGGGACGTTTCCTCGGATGGTATTTTGGAAAAGACAAAGAGGATAAATGCCGGGTGGTTATCGGAAAGGACACAAGAAGATCCAGCTATATGTTTGAGTATTCTCTGGTGGCCGGTCTGACTGCATCAGGCGCGGACGCATACCTTCTTCACGTGACGACCACACCGAGCGTTTCCTATGTGGCGAGAACAGAAGACTTTGACTGCGGTATCATGATTTCCGCCAGCCATAATCCGTATTATGACAATGGAATCAAGCTGATCAACTCCAAAGGGGAGAAGATGGATGAGGAAACCATTCTCAAGGTGGAAGATTATATCGACGGAAAAGTAGAGGTTCCATTTGCCGTGAAGGATGAGATCGGATGCACGGTGGATTATGCAGCGGGCAGAAACCGTTATATCGGTTACCTGATTTCCCTGGCGACCCGTTCCTATAAGAACATGAAAGTGGGTCTGGACTGCGCCAACGGCAGCGCCTGGATGATCGCCAAGAGTGTGTTTGACGCACTGGGCGCCAAGACCTATGTGATCAATGCGGAGCCAAATGGCCTGAATATCAACACCAACGCAGGCTCCACCCATATTGAAGTGCTGCAGTCCTTTGTGAAAGAGAATCAGCTGGATGTGGGATTTGCCTTTGACGGAGATGCGGACCGTTGTATCGCCGTAGATGAAAATGGAAAGGTGATTGACGGAGACCTGATCCTGTATGTATGCGGAACTTACATGAAAGAGCGGGGAACGTTACATAATAACACCATTGTAACGACTGTCATGTCCAACTTCGGTCTGTACAAAGCGCTGGACAGAGAGGGCATTTCCTATGAAAAGACCGCTGTGGGCGATAAGTACGTATATGAGAATATGGTGAAAAACGGACACCGCATCGGCGGCGAGCAGTCCGGCCACATTATTTTCAGCAAATACGCCAACACCGGCGACGGTATTCTCACAGCCATCAAGATCATGGAAGTGATCCTTGAAAAGAAAATGCCTCTGTCCAAACTGGCCAGCCCGGTGAAGATTTATCCACAGGTATTAAAGAACGTGAGAGTCAAGAGCAAACCGGAGGCTCAGAACGATGCCGATGTGCAGGCTGCCGTGCAGAGCGTGGCTGACAGTCTTGGTGATACCGGACGTATTCTTGTCCGGGAGAGCGGCACAGAGCCGGTGATCCGTGTCATGGTGGAAGCGGAAACCATGGAGGAATGTGAGAAGTATGTGGATTCCGTCATCGCGGTGATCAAAGAAAAAGGTCACTGCGTGGAGTAAAGGCAGGATTTTCTCAGAAATAAAAAAGGCCGTTGCCAGAATATGCACTGTGCAAGTGCGCGTCTGGCAGCGGCCGCTGCTTATTATGGATTATGTCAGGACAGACAATTATTTCCGGTACTCTTCCGGAATATCTTCCTCATCCCAGAAACTTACGCCGAACTTTTTCTGGCTGCCCATCTTGATGCCGTAACCGAGAACGTTATCAGTGGAGCGGTCCAGAAGCATGTTGATGTAATCCATGGCTTCTTTATGTTTTTCTCCTACCACGTAAACATTAAAGTTCTTGGTGGCTTCGCTGTTGATCACGGTGTAATTGCCGGCTTTTAAATCTTCGTCTCTCTGTGGAACTAATTTCTGCTGTTCTGCTGTCATTGTGTCTTTCCTCCTTATAAATGTATTCCGTATATGCTGTCTCCGCCGGTTCAGCCTGCCGGAAAGAGACATCTGAATGACAGGATCCTCTGTCAATAATGGCATAAAGCCCTGTCTGTCATTATAACACAAAAGGCAGTGAAAGCAACTTTTTTCTGAAAAAAGAGACCCGTGGAAGAAATTCACAGAAGCGAAGAAGGAAGGTGGCTGCCCTCCGGCGGGGATTGATTTTCTTAAGTCGAATCGGTATAATAGTCCGGAAAGTATAAAGACATGAAGAAGAACAGGAGAGAACCGGGAGGTGAGCATATGCAGTGTGATTACTGTGCTTTTTACTGGATTGACGAGGAAGACGGTCAGGGAGAATGTACGGTAAATCTGGATGAGGATGACCTGGCGAGACTGCTGGGAAGTCCCCGGGACGGATGTCCGTATTTCCAGATGGACGATGAATATAAGATTGTGCGCAAACAGATGTAAGAAATGCTCCGGCCACGTTTGAGCGGCCGGAGTAATATATCCCCCTTACTTACGTAGTTTGAATCATAATGTTTTAGAATTCCTTTTTCTGCACAATACCGATGCTGATCAGGCAGGAAATGCCAAAGAGCAGCAGAGCGATGAGCAGTACGATGACTGACAGGATGCCTGCATTGACGGTTGGCATGGCGTCAAGGATAGCCAGAAGATCTATTCCCATGAGTTCTAGTCCCTTGATGATCAGCGTTCCAGCCGCTGCCAGAAAAGCAATGCAGCCGATGAGAACGATTCTGCCCCTTTCTCCGCCGAATTTAAGCTGGAACGGAAGCATCAGAGCGAGAATCAAAAACATCATGGCGAGAATGAAACATGCGCTTAACGCTGTTTCTGCGTCAGGATATACTCCTTTGAAAACGCCGATCACTGTGGTGATGAGGAGTGCCAGAATCCAGGCGCAGCACCCGAGAATCGCGCCGAAGATGTATTTCTCCACGGCGTAGGTGCGGCGGGAAAACGGCAGGGAGAACAGGAAGGCGTTTCCGTTGTCAAATTCATCGTAGCTGATGGAGCTTATGGCAAACAGGGAAGACACGAAGGCCATAAAACCTGTGGTGAAGACCACATCAAAGGAAGATATGGTGATGATAAGGCCCACCAGCAATATAAGAAGAAAGAATCGTTTCTGCATTTTCATTAATTTAAAATCTTTGATCAATAAACCTTTCATAATTTTCCACCTCTCTGGTCTGAATGAGAATATG
>ERZ1643246.1442-NODE-1442-length-25897-cov-9.337745_pt1 | contig 25897 bp, 20 predicted proteins | sample MGYA00579265_ERZ1643246 | MGnify/ENA primary metagenome ERZ1643246 (study PRJEB29033, sample SAMEA4952261) | chicken gut metagenome | biome: Broiler Chicken; feature: Gastrointestinal Tract; material: Caecum | place: Ireland | collected 2018 | study: Broiler...
CTTGCCGAGGCAACAGCGATCTACGGTTTCGTAATCGGTCTGTTAATCATCATCTTATTAGGATAACAGAAAGGCAGGTAGAGGCAGATGCTGACATTAAGTCCGGTTACAATCATCGGTACAATCATAAATCTGCTTGTTCTGTATTTCCTGCTGCAGCATTTCTTATTTAAGCCGATCCAGAAGATCATGGATCAGAGAGAGGAACTGATCCGCGGACAGTTAAAAGACGCGCAGGATCAGAAAGAATCTGCCGGAAAGCTGAAAGATCAGTACGAAGAGGCACTGGCTTCGGCAAAAGAGGAGTCCGGTCAGATTGTAGAAAAGGCCAAGGCAGAGGCTGCCCTTCAGGCAGATGCGATCGTGAAGAACGCAAATGAAGAGGCGGGTCAGATCATGGATAAGGCCAGAAAGACCATGGAAGTGGAAAGAGAGCAGGCTATGCGTGAGATGAAATCGCAGATCGCCGACATTGCTTTGACAGCCGCTTCTAAAATTATGGGCGAGAAAAACAGCAGTGAAAAAGATTTGGCGCTTTATGACCAGTTTTTAGAAGAAGCAGGTGATTCTGATGACACAGACAGCTAGGAATTATGCGCAGGCATTATATGAACTGCAGGTGGATGCAGAATCCGTAATTAAGGCAGAGACGATTTTGAAGGATGTCCCGGAAGTCGGGGAATGCCTTGGAAATCCTACGATTGCCTTTCCGGTAAAGGAACAGATCGCCGGCCGGATCTTTCCGGAGGATATCAGGAACTTCATTAAGGTCGTATGCAGGAACCAGAAATCAGATATGCTTCTGGAAATGTTCGAAGCATATCATGAAATTGAGAGAAAGGCAAAACAAAGCCTTCCGGCGGTTCTGCTGTATGTGACAGCTCCGACGAAGGAGCAGCAGGAAAAGATGAAATCCTTCCTGTGCCGGAAATTTCATGTAAAGGAAGTAACACTTTCCTTAAAAGAAGATCCAAGCCTGGTAGGAGGATTTATCCTTCGGGCAGGCGGACGGGAATTTGACTGGAGCTTCCGGGGAAGATTCCAGGCGCTCTCCCGTGCTTTACAACATTAACAACGGAGGTGAAGTAATTGAGTACAATCAATTCAGACGAAATAATCTCCATATTAAAAGAAGAAATCCAGAACTATGATGAAATCAGCAAAGATAAAGAGGTCGGAACCGTAGTCAGCGTCGGAGACGGAATCGCAACGATCTATGGCATTGACCATGCGGCTTACGGAGAGATCGTGACCTTTGAGAACGGCCTGAAGGGAATGGTACAGGATATCCGTCAGAACAGTATCGGATGTATCCTGTTTGGGGATGACCGTGGAATCGGAGAAGGCACCAGAGTCTTCCGTACCGGAAAAAGCGCAGGCGTTCCGGCAGGAGAAGGCTATATCGGACGTGTTGTCAACGCCCTGGGCGCTCCGATTGATGGAAAAGGCGAGATCAAATCCGAGGAATACCGTCCGGTCGAATATCCGGCTCCGTCCATCGTTGACAGAAAATCCGTTACGGTTCCGCTGGAGACAGGAATCCTTTCGATCGACTCCATGTTCCCGATCGGACGCGGACAGCGAGAGCTGATCATCGGAGACCGTCAGACAGGAAAGACGTCCATTGCGACTGATACGATCCTGAACCAGAAGGGTAAGGATGTGATCTGTATCTATGTTGCCATCGGACAGAAGGCTTCCACGATCGCCAAGCTGGTATCTACTTTTGAAAAATATGGAGCAATGGATTACACGACAGTGTTTGCGGCAACAGCCAGCGACTGCGCGCCGCTTCAGTATATTGCACCGTACGCAGGTACAGCGCTTGCGGAATATTTTATGTATAAAGGGAAGGACGTTCTGATCGTATATGACGATCTGTCCAAGCATGCGGTAGCTTACCGTGCACTTTCTCTTCTGCTGGAGAGACCGCCTGGACGAGAAGCATATCCGGGAGATGTCTTCTATCTTCATTCCAGACTTCTGGAGCGTTCCAGCCGTCTGAGTGATGAGGCGGGCGGCGGATCCATTACGGCGCTGCCGATTATCGAAACACAGGCAGGAGATGTTTCCGCTTATATCCCGACCAACGTCATTTCCATTACCGATGGACAGATTTTCCTGGAAAGTGATCTGTTCTTCTCCGGTATGAGACCGGCGGTCAATGTCGGACTTTCCGTATCCCGTGTAGGTGGGGCGGCGCAGACCAAAGCCATGAAGAAGGCTGCGGGAAGTGTCCGTATCGATCTTGCACAGTACAGGGAAATGCAGGTATTCACCCAGTTCTCTTCGGATCTGGATGATGCTACAAAGGCACAGCTGGAATACGGCGCATGCCTGATGGAACTTTTGAAACAGCCGCTTTGCAGCCCGTTATCCATGCCGGAGCAGGTTATCACACTCTGTGCGGCAACCCATAAGAAGATGATCGGAATTCCGTTAAAGGAGCTGAAGTCTTACCAGAAAGAGCTTCTGGAATATGTTGGAAATACATATCCGGAGATCATCCGGGAACTGGATGAAAAGAAAGTGCTGACAGAGGAGCTGGAGACAAAGATTGTAAAAGCAGCAGACGAATTCAGAGACAAGAGCAGGTGTTAGTATGGCTAATGCAAAAGAAATACAGGCACGGATGAAAAGTATCCAGGATACGATGAAGATTACCAACGCAATGTATATGATTTCCTCTTCCAAGATGAAGAAGGCAAAACAGGTGCTTGCGGATACAGAGCCGTATTTTTATAATCTGCAGAGTGCGATTTCCCGAATTCTCCGTCATATGCCGGATGTGGAGCATCCTTTCTTTGATGAAAGGATTCAGATCCCGCGTCAGGAGAGAAAAATCGGGTGTATCATCGTGACAGCCGATAAAGGACTTGCGGGTGCGTACAACCATAATGTCATTAAGATGACAGAGAAAATGGTGGAAGAAGAGGGACACCACAAGCTGTATGTGCTTGGTATCGTGGGACAGCAGTATTTCAGGAAGAAAGATGTGGACATGGATGAACAGTTCCATTACACCGTTCAGAAGCCGACGATGCACAGAGCCAGAGTGATTGCCAGGGAAGTCGTAGAGAAGTTCCTTGACGGGGAACTTGACGAGGTGGATATCATCTACACAGAGATGGAAAATGCAGTCAGCATGGAGACGAAGAGAGTTCAGCTGCTGCCTCTGAAGAAGGCGGCTTTCATGCCGAAGCTTCCGGCTGACGTGCAGCAGGAGATTATCCATATGGTACCGTCCACCAAAGACGTCCTGGATCAGGTCATCCCGAACTATATCACAGGTAATATATACGGATGTCTGGTAGAATCCTATGCCAGCGAGCATAATGCCAGAATGACTGCGATGCAGTCCTCGACGGACAATGCAAAGGAGATGCTCCATGATTTGTCCATACAGTATAACCGTGCGAGACAGGCCGCGATTACACAGGAGATCACAGAGGTAATTGCCGGCGCGAAGGCACAAAAAAGGAAGTGATAACGATGAATAAAGGAAAGATTGTACAGGTCATGGGACCTGTTGTAGATGTTGTTTTTGAAAACGGTGAGCTTCCAAGTATCAAAGATGCGCTGGTCGTGGAGAATGGCGGAAAAAAGTGCGTGATGGAGGTATCACAGCACGTTGGAAATGATACAGTGCGCTGTATCATGCTTTCCGCAAGTGAAGGCCTCTGCCGTGACATGGAAGTAACCGCAACCGGAGCAGGGATCAAGGTTCCGGTAGGAGACAAGACGCTGGGACGGCTTTTCAACGTTCTTGGTGAGACGATTGACAACGGAGAATCCCTGGAAGGGGAAGAACACTGGGAGATCCACAGAGATCCGCCGTCTTTCGAAGAGCAGAGCCCGGTCGTAGAAATCCTGGAGACAGGAATCAAGGTTATTGACCTGCTGGCCCCTTATGCTAAGGGCGGTAAGATCGGTCTGTTCGGAGGAGCGGGTGTCGGAAAAACCGTTCTGATTCAGGAGCTGATCCAGAATATTGCCACAGAGCACGGCGGATATTCGATTTTCACCGGAGTCGGTGAGCGTTCCAGGGAAGGAAACGACCTGTGGACAGAGATGAGAGAGTCCGGCGTTTTAAATAAAACAGCCCTTGTGTTCGGGCAGATGAATGAACCACCTGGATCCCGTATGCGTGTGGCGGAGACAGGACTGACCATGGCGGAATATTTCCGTGACAAAGAGCACCAGAACGTGCTTCTGTTTATCGATAATATTTTCCGCTTCGTACAGGCTGGTTCCGAGGTATCCGCGCTGCTTGGCCGTATGCCTTCAGCCGTAGGATATCAGCCGACCCTTGCAAATGAGATGGGAGCGCTTCAGGAGCGTATCGCATCTACGAAAAACGGTTCTGTCACGTCCGTGCAGGCAGTCTATGTGCCGGCGGACGACCTGACCGACCCGGCTCCGGCGACAACATTCGCCCATCTGGACGCGCAGACCGTTCTGTCCAGAAAGATTGTAGAGCAGGGAATCTATCCGGCGGTGGACCCGCTGGAATCCAGCTCCCGTATTCTGGAAGCCGATGTGGTCGGAGAAGAGCATTACGAAGTGGCAAGAAAGGTCCAGGAAATTTTGCAGAAGTACAAGGAACTGCAGGATATCATTGCCATCCTTGGTATGGAAGAGCTGTCTGAGGAGGATAAAAAGACCGTTTACCGGGCAAGAAAAATCCAGAAATTCCTTTCCCAGCCGTTCCATGTCGCAGAAAACTTCACCGGTATTCCGGGAAAATATGTTCCGCTCAAGGAGACGATCCGGGGCTTCAAGATGATCGTGGAAGGCGAGATGGACGAGTATCCGGAAAACGCATTTTTCAATGTGGGAACGATCGACGATGTGATCGAGAAGGCGAAAGAAGAGGCCGTCTCAGAAGAGTAAAGGAGTGTGCATATGAGCCTTCAGAATACATTTGGACTAGAAATCTATGCAAGCAACCGCCAGTTCTATACCGGAAGAGGCCAGAGCATTACCTTTCCGGTGGAAGATGGTGAGATTCAGGTACTGCCGCACCACGAAAATATGATTGCGGCGATTGTACCAGGTGAGATGGATTTTGTGGATGCCGAGGGCAGCCAGACAACGGTTGCGGTGAGCGCAGGATTTATCGAAGTCCTCAACAACCGTGTCAAGGTCTTCGCTCTGACGGTAGAGCGTCCGGAGGAGATTGACATCCGGCGCGCCGAGGAGGCGAAGGAGAGGGCTGAGGAACAGCTCCGCCAGAAGAAAAGTATGGAAGAGTACAATGCCAATCAGATGGCGCTGGCGCGGGCCATGTCAAGACTCCGGGTCACATCCAGAAAAAAGATATAGAAGAAGCAGAGCATACCGGAAAGAGAGGTTTTCCGGTATGCTTTTTTATGGTAAACTGGTAGAAGAAATGACGGGGGACTACTTTAAATATGAAGAAACAGAAGAAGAAACACTTATTTACAAACCGGCAGCTGGCCGTACTGCTGATTCCGCTTGCCTTTGACCAGCTTTTGAATTCCTTCATGGGGACAGTAGACACGCTGATTGTCAGTAACATCGGGTCCGCGGCGATTTCCGCGGTTTCTCTGGTGGATGCGATTAATATTCTAATCGTGGAGGCGTTTTTTGCCCTGGCGGCCGGAGGCACGGTGATCTGTTCCCAGTATCTGGGAAGCAAAGATGTAGAGAAGGCCAATGAAGCGGCCGGACAGTTGGTGTTCGTCACCTTTTTCCTGTCTCTTATGATGGCGGTTCTCTGTATCGTTTTCCACGAACCGCTTTTGCAGCTGATCTTCGGAAAAGTGGAAAAGGCGGTTATGGACAATGCCAAGATCTATTTTCTGTTTTCCGCGGTGGCATTTCCGTTTATCGCCCTATATGATGACGGGGCCTCCATTCTGAGAGCGCAGGAAAACAGCAGGCTTCCAATGCAGATCTCGGTCATTGCCAACGTGCTGAATGTGGTTTTGAATCTTCTGTTTGTGTGGGGCTTCCATCTGGGGGTAGGAGGATCCGCCTGTGCGACTATGCTGGCGCGGGCATTTGCCATGATTGCGGTCCTTTATGAGCTGAGAAAGCCGGTCTGGGCGATTCACCTAAAGAACTATTTCTCTATCCGGCCTGACTGGGAGCAGATCCGGAGAATACTGAAGATCGGGATCCCTTCGGGAATTGAAAACAGTATGTTCCAGTTCGGAAAGCTGGCGATCCAGTCGACGGTTTCCATGATGGGAACGGCGGCTATCGCGGCCCAGGGGATGACCAATACCATTGAAAATCTGAATGGAATCATGGCGATCGGCGTGGGAATCGGACTGATGACGGTAGTCGGAGAATGTATGGGAGCCGGAAGAAAGGATGAGGCTGTTTATTATGTGAAGAAACTTTCCGTGATTGCGGAAGTGGTCGTGGTGGCGTCCTGCCTGCTTTTGTTTGTTCTGGTTCGGCCGATCACTTATTTTGGAGGCATGGAGCCGGCGAGTGCGTCCATGTGCATCTTCATGGTGACCTGTATTACGATTGTAAAACCGATTGTATGGACGCTGGCATTTATACCGGCTTACGGATTCCGGGCGGCAGGAGATGTTCGGTTTTCCATGGTGGTATCGATTCTTTCCATGTGGATTTTCCGGGTATCCCTTGTCATGATCCTGGCAAGAGTATTTGGAATGGGCCCGATTGCGGTCTGGATCGGCATGTTTACAGACTGGACCGTCAGGGCTGTTGTCTTTTCGATACGGCTGAAAAACAGGAAATGGCTGGAGCACAGGGTGATTTGATATCCGGGAAAACCGGCCTTTGCAGGTAGAAAAAAGTGGACTTTGGAGGAAAGTTCACTTTTTTTGTAGAAATTTTCTGGCGTTTTGTGGAAAATTACATAGAAACTGCCGAAAAGGATGTAATTATTAGTGAGAATGTTGACTTTCACATTTTACTGTGTTAAATTCTTAGTAAAGTTTTTGCAAAAAATGAATGGGAGGTGAAGTCCGTGGAACGATTAAAACTGCGGAAGGATATGACAACGGAAGAGAAAAAGCTTGCCTTGGAAGCGGCCCTTCTGCTGGGGTTTCAGACAGAAGTGGCAGTTTTTCCGGTTGCAGGGATCAAGGACGGGATTCCGTCGCCTGCGAACGAGGAAGAGTTAAAAGCGCTGTTCCAGTTGCAGGACTCGGAGATTCCGGAAGGATATGAAACGGCAAAAGGACATCCGGAGCCGATGTTTGATCTGGATTTCCGTACAGAGAAAGGGTTGGAAAGCATGTTTGAGGCCGGCCCGTTTCTGAAAGATGAAGATTATGACTTCCTGCCGGACAAACTGGATGTAAAGATCGTACTTCCGGAGGACGCGGATCTGTCCATGCTGATAGCAGCATGCAATGTTGCATTCCGGTTTGGAATGGAAACAACAGGATATGAAGGTGGTATTACTGCAGAGAAAGATTATGCCGGAAATGCAGTGATTCTGGAAGATGCGGATCATGCGGAAATGGCTATGGAAGAATCAGATGGAGCGGTAAAGGTTTACCTCAGGGGAAGAGGAAAGGAGCTGGAAGAGCTCTCCGCACTGATCTGTGAGAAGTTTCCTGGGACAGGCGGATGGAAGCGGTTCCGGGAAGTGATGATGGATATGTGTGACGATGCGGTGCTCCGCACTGCGGACGGACAGATTGCCACACTTCAGATGCTGAAAGAGAAAGAGGACGGAGCATTTACCGTCTATGGCTCACCGGAAATTTCCGATCAGCAGAAGGCGTTGTTCGAGGGCGTCACATTTGAAAACTATAAAGCAGGAAAGAAAGCGTACGAGAAGGTGTATGAACTTCCGTGGGAAGTAGAAGTCTTTGAGGAAGTCCTGGAGAAGAAGGTTTATCCGATTCTGAAAGAAGGGGACAGGCTCTGTGTGGAAGGAGCCCTCAGTGAAGACCAGGCCGTACGCGCAAAGATAAAAGAAAAGATTGAAGAGAAGGCAAAGAGCCTTGGCGCAGAAAGTACAGAAACGACTCTGATCTGTGCGTATAAGCAGGGATTTTCCTGGATCGATGAGGTTGTGATTCCGAAGGTCCGGGAGGAGAAGCCGGATAAGATCGAAATCTATTTCAAGCCGTTCCTGCCGGAAGGGCAGACGGAATGGCTGGATGAAAATGGAGCAACCCCGTCCTATCATAACCTTCAGGCGGACAATCCGGATAAGTGGTACGATCTTCCGATCCGGTATTTGCAGGAGCTCTATCCGATCGAAGATGTGTTGGTGAGAGAACTCGGTGTCGACAGGGACGCAGTTGTATTTCTTCCTTATGAAGGGGACGCGGATCTGACCTATCTGTGCAAGGGATACCGGAATGATACCGTCTGCTATGAAAATACATATAAGGCTCAGTGCTCAGAACGCCCATATCTGGACGAATATCCAAAGATGGGAAAGGTACACCCGGCGACAGGATATATCCGTGTATGGATCAATGGTGAAGAAACGGTTTACCAGAAGATCCGCACTGACCTGGAGGAAATATGGGATGTCTATCAGGCGGAAGTGCTTCCGGACTGCAGGCGGTACATTGAGGAAAAGACGGGAGGAACCGTCACAGCCGAGCAGCAGCCGTTTTTCCAGGAGCTTCTTCTGGATGTCACAGTCAGCGAACCGGATTATCGTGTGGGCTGCAGAGAGGATTTGATTTCTTCACTGGATGCCCTGCATGAAGACATGTATTTTACAGGAAGCGATTATTTTAAAAACTACGGTGTTCAAAAAGTGGGCGTCATGCTGGACGCACCGGGACTGATTCTTCCGGCAATTCACCAGAAGGAAGGACGTCCGGTACTGAGGGTGACTGTCTTTGAAAAATTAAAGGAAAAACCATGTATTGAAAAGGATGGAATGGTACTTGCCAGTCAGAGAAAGCGGGAGGAAGTGTCCTTTAAGGTGGCAGGACTCTCAGCCAAAGATGGAAAGCTTGATGTGAAGATTGTGACAAAAGGCGTTTCAGAAGAGTATCTGAAGGCATATGCAGATTTAATAGAAAGAGGAGTGCTGGAAATTACAGAGGGCTGGCAGCACATCGCATCACTTTGTTTGATCGGTGAAGACGGAAGTGTGACTGAGGCGGCAGTTCCGGAGCAGCCGGCACCGGTCAAAGACAAATCCATTACGGAGATTGATCTTCATGAGAAGGAACTCATCGGCTATGATCAGTGCAGGGAGATCCTGGAGGAACTGAAAAGCGTACCGGGAATCGAGGTATTCAGGACTGCACGTTCCTACACGGGAAGAGAGCTCTATGCTATCTGGCTGAAGCCACAGAGGGAAGGTTATCTGTCCATGACAAAGCGGCTGACCAGATGTCCGTCCGAGATCATAAACGCAAGACATCACGCCAACGAAGTATCGAGCACGAATGCATCGTTTATTCTTTTAAAGAAACTTCTGACGGATGAGACTTACAAAGAGCTTCCGGAAAAGCTCAACCTGATTCTTGTGCCGATGGAAAATGTAGACGGAGCAGCCATTCATTATGAGCTTCAGAAAGAACATCCGTACTGGAAATTCCATGTGGCAAGATTCAATGCCCTGGGCAAGGAATTCTTCCATGAGCATTTCCATCAGGATACCATCCATGGAGAGGCCATGGGACTGAGCAGGCTGTATGAACGGTACGCACCGGATATGATCGTAGACAATCATGGGGTGCCAAGCCATGAATGGGAGCAGCAGTTCTCAGGATATACATCCCCGTCCTACAAGGGATTCTGGCTTCCTAGATCTCTTCTTTACGGATATTTCTGGTACGTGACCAACAAAGAGTACAAGGATAACTATCCGGTAAACAAGAAGATGGAAGATGTCATCGCGGACAAGATTGCAGAGGATGAGGAGATGACGGCACTCAACAAAGAGTGGAGCGCACAGTTTGAAAAGTATGCTCACGCGTGGATGCCGAAGCTTTTCCCGGCAAACTATTATAAAAATATGATTAATTACTGGATTCCATACGAAGCTGATCCGGCTCACAAGTATCCGTCGATCCGCTTCCCGTGGATTACAACCGTATCGTATACAAGCGAAGTGGCGGATGAGACCGCACAGGGGGAATACCTGAATCTTTGTGCGAGAGCTCACGTTGCTCATGATGAGGCAACGCTTCAGATGCTGATGAACGCAACCATTCTCCGGGAATGCAGCATGAGCTGTGAGGGAGGCAGCGTATCAGCAGTGTACAGAAGAAGACGCCCGATGATTGTATAAAGGCTGCAGATCTGTGAAACAAAGGAAAAGGAGGAGAAACAGAGCCGGATCCTTTTGAGTTCGGCAGAAAAGCAGACAGATCCCAGGCAGTATCGAGGGAAAAAACGACTCAAGAAAGAGAAGGAGGAAAATCTATGGAACTTATTAAACTGATCGGTGTCCTGATCGTGGTGTTTGGATTTGCACTGAAACTGGACTCCATTCTGATTATCTTTTTAGCGGCAGTTGCGACTGCTCTTGCGGGAGGACTTGGCATTGACGGTCTTCTCGAAACACTTGGAACCAACTTTGTTGCAAACCGAAGCATGGCGATCTTTATTATGATCCTGCTTGTTACCGGCGTTCTGGAAGCCAACGGTCTTCGTGAAGCGGCAGCGGATCTGATGAGGAAGGTCAAAAGTGCAACGGCCGGAAGGCTTGTATGTGCATATGGTATCCTGAGAGGATTCTTTGGAGCATTCAACGTAGGATTCGGCGGTGTAGCAGGATTTGTACGTCCGGTACTGCTCCCGATGACAGAGGGTGCTATTGAAAGTCACGGATATGAGCCGAATGAAGAACATATGGAAGACATCAAGGGTATGGCATCCGGTATGGAAAATATCACCTGGTTCTTCTTCCAGGTACTCTTCGTAGGTGGAGCCGGCGGTATCCTTGTACAGACGACACTTGCGTCTCTTGGATACGATGTAGAGCTTGTGGATCTGGCAATTACAGAACTCCCGATTGCGATTATCGCTTTGGTTGTTGCAAGTATCTACTATATTACAAAGGATAAGAAACTGATGAAGAAATACTACGGTTCCAGCGCTGCGAAACCGGAGAAGAAATAAGGGGGGACAGATATATGGATCTTAAGTTTATACAGATAGGTGCCGGCCCTGCCAATGTTCTTGGCGAAGCGGTATGGATCATCATTGGTCTGATTACAATTTTTGCAGGTATCAAAAATCTTCTTGATAAAGAAAACCCATCCAGAATTGGTACAGCAGTATTCTGGTGTTCCTTCGGTGTTGTATGTGCATTCGGAACATGGCTCCCGACGAAGGTGTCCGGCGCCCTTGTTATCGTGATGTGTATCCCGCCGATTTTCAAACGTGTAAAAGTCGGAAAAACAAACGCTCCGACAAAAGAGTACACAAAAGCACAGTATTCCAAGATCGGTATGAAGATCTTTATTCCGGCCCTGACAGTAGCGGTATGCTCCCTGTTGTTTGCGCTGTTTACAAACATCAGCTCCATGGTCGGTGTTACAGTCGGTGTAATCATCTCCATGATCATCCTGAGAGTATATTCTCCGGACAACAAGCCGAAAGTTTTCCTGGAAGGATCCGAACGGTTCCTGTCCATGATGGGACCTCTGTGTATGCTTCCTCAGCTCCTTGGAGCACTGGGCGGAATCTTTACAGCTGCAGGTGTCGGTGATGTCATCGCACAGCTGGTAGGAAATGTCGTACCAAAGGGAAATGTGAATCTTGGTATCATCGTATACGCAATCGGAATGGTGCTCTTCACCATGATCATGGGAAATGCATTTGCGGCGATCACGGTTATGACAGTTGGAATCGGCGGACCATTCGTACTTGCATATGGAGCAAACCCGATCGTAATCGGAATGCTTGCTCTGACATGCGGATACTGTGGTACACTGTGCACACCGATGGCAGCAAACTTCAATATCGTTCCGGTAGCGATTCTGAATATGAAAGACCGCTGGGGCGTAATCAAGAATCAGGTTATCGTAGCAGCTATTATGCTTGTCGTACAGATCTGCTACATGATTATCTTTAAATAGGTGAAATAAGGACGGCACAGTCGAATGCGTGAAATAGAGCGGGGAGCCCGTATTGTTATTGAAGACTGGGTAAGAATAAAACCATGGGACAGGCTTTTGATCGTGACGAGCAAAGAGTACCGTGCGGAAGCGGCAGAGCTCAAAAAATGGGCGGTCAAAAGAGCCAGGTCCGTAAATACACTTTTTGTAGAGAATAAAGGACGGTATGTTGGGGTATTCTTCGATGAGAATGAAGAAGTATTTGATCCCTACACAGCAGTGATTGCGGCGACAGAATATTCCCTTGTGACAACAAAGGCAGCAAAACGTGCGATCAGCCGTCATAAGAAATTTTTATCCCTGCCCCTTTCTACGAACAACGGAAAATCCATGCTGGAATTTGAATTCCTGAGGATGGATACAAAGAAAAGCCGGCTGATGGCGGAGGTTATTATGAAATACCTCCGTCATTCGTCACGCATACACGTGACCACCCCGGCAGGCACCGATCTGCAGATGGGGAAAAAAGGCAGGAATCCAGGATTTTTCAACGGTGTAGTCAAAGACGGCAAGGGATATTCCTCAGCCAGCATCGAGGTTTACGTGCCCATCGAGGAGACACGGACGGATGGCATTATGATGCTGGACGGCTCCCTTGGATATATTGGAAAGGCAGAGGAAATCACCAGGATAGAATTCAGGCAGGGGCGCATTGTAAAGATTGAGGAAACACCAACCGGAATCCGGCTGAAAAACTACATGGAGGCTTACAGGGACAGCAGAATTTACATCGGAGGAGAGTTCGGCATCGGGCTGAATTCCTACTCACGGTGTGCAGGGAACTGTTATATTGAGGATGAGTCCGCCTACGGGACTTTCCACATAGGCCTTGGCCGGAATCTTGCACTTGGAGGCATGCAGAATGCCAAAGGGCATTTTGATCTTGTCTGTCTGGAACCGGATATCTACGCGGACAACAGACAGCTGATGCAGGAAGGCAAGATTATTCTGCCGGAGCCAAATGTATATTAAAGCAATGTATAAGAGGTATAAGGAGGTCAGTACAATGAAAGTATTGGTTACAGGATTTGATCCATTTGGGGGAGAAAAAGTCAACCCGGCATATGAGGCAGTCAAACTGCTTCCGGACACGATTGCAGGGGCAGAAATTATCAAAATCGAAATTCCGACCGTATTCACAAGAAGCGCGGAAGTCGTAGAAGAAGCAATCAAAAAATACCAGCCGGATATGGTACTGGACGTAGGACAGGCTGGCGGACGTTCCTGCATGACAGTAGAACGTGTTGCCATCAACCTGAAAGAAGCAAGAATTCCGGACAATGACGGAGAACAGCCATTTGACGAACCAATCCGCGAGGACGGCGAGACAGCATACTTCTCCACACTTCCGGTAAAAGCAATGGTAGAAAACATGAGAGTACACGGAATTCCGGCACACATTTCCTATACCGCAGGAACCTATGTATGCAACTGCATCATGTACAACGTACTCTATCTTGCAGCAAAAAAATCTCCGGGCATCCGGGCAGGATTTGTACATGTACCATATGAAAGCGGACAGGTGGTCGACAAACCAAACGGCACACCGTTCATGTCACTGGAAATGATCGCAAAAGCATTGGAATACGGCATCGAAGCCGCAGTGACAAACACAGAAGACGTACAAAAAGCAATGGGCGAAACCCACTAAAAGATTTTCACGTTATTGGGGACGTGTACCGATGCATCGGTACACGTCCCTTATAAATTGCAAAAAAATTAATGTTAAAACATGTTATAGACAAATTTTGGTGCTGACGATAAGTTTGCGTACATTAGATACAGATATATTGTCATAAGCATCAAGTAAAATATGATTGTCCAGCCTGCGAAGGATATGAATTTATGTTTCTTTATTTTCCTGATAAAACTGGTAAATGCTTTCATTGATCAAAACCCATCCTTTCTTGCCGATATGAACGCCGTCTTCGAAGAAGTATTTTGTGTATTCCTGGTCGGAAAAGTCTGCTAAAGAAGCGTTGTATTCGGATACTGTGGAGCGTATTTTCTGGTAGTAGTCAGCCCGTGCTTCTTTTGGGAAGCCGGTATAGTCGTACCAGTATCCGTTGACCGGGAGCATAACAATCAGAGGCCGGATTCCCAGATCCTGGCAGACATCGAGGAAGCATCTGAGGTCATCGTATTCCGGAGAACTGCTGTAACTTCCTTTCAGACTTTGATTTTTCTTCTTTTTCATAAAGGGGCGGACTTTCCATTTGTAGATGTTATCATCCATATAAAATGGATTGTCCTGATTTTCTGCCTCCCCGTCCTTGACGGACTGTTGGAGCAGAGCTGCGAAATCCGGAGACTGATCCGGTTTGCTGCTGTCGGACGTTGCCGGGATACGATCTTTTGTCATCTGCATGACGGCAGTCTGAAGTTCCTTTTCTTTCAGAAATCGTGTATAGATTCTGTAATTCAGACGGTCTGTCATGGAGGCGCCGCCGGTGTACAGTACGCGGTTGTACAGACGGGTGCGCTTTTGGAGAGAAGGATCCGGTTTCAGCAGTTCCTGAGAGCGCTGGATCATGTAGTCCTTGACCTTTTTTCGCAGATGTGTATTCTCCAGCATGGCAATATAATGGGATTCGGAGAAGCGGGAGGTGAAAGCCTCCGGCTGTACGCCCGCCTTGCGGAACCACTGAGGTGAAAGAAAGAGGACGGCCTCTTTTGTCTTTACCTGGTCCCCCAGGGATGCAAGGGTAATTGCATGACTGAGAGACTGATAATATCCTGCTCCGATCAGCATCATCTGAAAATCGGTATTCTGAAACACATTTCCTGGATGATATGGAGTTTTGACGCCGTGCTGAAATTCGGACGAGCCGAAGGTCAGGATGGTATGGTCATCAAGATTTTTTAAAATAGCCTCGCGCGCGGGAAATTTTCCGTCTCCGGACCAGGATGCAAATGCGTTTCCGTCTGCGTGAACTCTTTGCTCCGCCAGGAAATGAAGTCCGGCTGCCGAGGTCAGTGCCAGGATGACGGCCAGGAAAAATGCAGCGATTCGTTTCATGATGCACTCCTTGTTTTCAGGTAAGCCAGAATCCGGTTCGGTGTGTTAAAGGTGCTCCGATCTACTTCGGACGGTGCGATCAGGATGCCCAGCTCATCTTCAATATCGGCAAGCAGTTCCGCAAATCCAAGGGAGTCCAGCAGCCCCGTTTCAAACAGATCAATGTCCGGATTGCTTTTTACAATATCATCTTCACAGATTCTTTCCAACATTTCAAAAATTGTTTCTCTCATAGTCATTTTCCTCCAAACTTATTGAATATTATGATAGTCCGAGCAGCCATACGAACTTACCCGAAAAGATGTAAAATCCAAAGATTACAAGCTGTAGTGTAATCAGCCAGGAAAGAAAGCGGTACCACCGTTTCTCCCGGTACTTTTTATAAAAAGATGATTTCTTTTTGTACCATTCTGTGGCCGCCAGCAGGATGCCGTGATACAGGCCGTACAGAATGTAAGACAGTGTCACTCCGTGCCACAGTCCCATGATAAGCATATTCACAAGAAATCCTGCACAGGCCGCGTTCAGCCTGTTTTTAAACCGTTTTTTCCGGATGGACTGAATCATGAACCGGGAAAAGAGAAAATCCCGGAACCAGTGGGACAGCGTGATGTGCCAGCGATCCCAGAATTCCTGAATATCAATGCTCTGAAACGGACGGCGGAAGTTGTCCGGAGTACGGATGCCAAGCAGATAACTGGTGCCGATTGCCATCAGACTGTATCCGGCAAAATCAAAAAACAGATAAAATCCGTAACAGTATGCATAAATTACGACATAGTACCATGTGCGGGCTCCTTCCACCATTCCCATTCCCTTAAAAAACGCGGAAGCCAGAATCAACTTGTAAATCAGCCCCAGCAAAATTTTAAATATGCCGTCTCCGGCAAGATTCAGATAGTCTCTGCGCGGAAGGACCGTATTAAGATCCTGCAAAAACCGTCTGCTCCGGTCGATCGGCCCGGAGCTAAGAGACGGGAAGAAGAGTACAAAGGCTGTAAAATCAAAAACCGGGAGCTCCTGAATCAGACCGTCGTATGTTTCAATGATGATCTGAGCGCATCGAAATGTCAGGTAGGAGATCCCCAGGAATGCGAACAGGGATCCTCCCCAGAGCCCGGACAGTTTACTGAGAATCAAAGGCAGGATACTGATCAGGAGAGCGATCCGGTACGTCCAGACCTCCCGGCCTCTGGAAAGCCGGATAGACAGGTATCCTTTTACTGTTACCAGCTCGATGATGAAGTACAGGGCCAGATACGCTGCCTGTTCCGGCTTGGGGAAAAATGCCAGAGCGATAAACAGAAAAGTGGCAGCGGTAGAGTACCACTTCAGCGGCTGCTCCAGAATGCCAAGGAGCAGTGCCGGCAGAAGGATCAGAATCAGGACACAGAAAAACTGATAGTTATCGAAGAAACTCATGAGAGCATCCCTCCCAGAGCTTTTCGGTCCGCTTTTCCGTTGGCGGTCATCGGAAGCTGATCCAGGAACACCAGTTTTTTAGGAATCATATAATCCGGCAGATATTCTTTTAACTGCTGCTTGATTTTCAATGCTTTTCCAAACTCGTCTTCCGGTCGGTGCTCACTGACGAGGAAAGCGGTGATGCTTTTGGCTTTCCCGTCCCGCATATTGGCTACCGCGGCAGCACTTTTGATGCCCGGAAGCTTCAAAAGATTGTTCTCAATATCCCCAAGTTCTATCCGGTAGCCGTGCAGCTTGATCTGTAAATCGATTCTTCCGCAGTAATAAAGCTGGCCGTTTTGAAGGAAACCTTCATCCCCGGTTCGGTATCCGCGGACGGTCTGTCCTTCTTTTTTCGCAGTGAAAAAGACAGGTTCTGTAAGATCCGGGCGCCTGTAATATCCGGGACTCACTGTATTTCCAAGAATGATGATTTCTCCCTTTTCTCCATCTGCAAGCCGGATGCCCTCCGGCGAGTGGATCTCAATCCAGGTTCCGGGTTTGGAACGGCCCACCGGAAGCGGATGCTCTGCGGCAATAAGCTCCGGAGTAATCCGGACTTCTGTTACCGCGACCGTAGATTCGGTCGGCCCGTAGGTGTTCATGATGACCGCGTCCGGGAACCTGCCGGCAAGCTTCTGGGCAGTCCGGTTGGTCAGCGTCTCCCCGCAGAACAGAAACAGACGGATTTGAGGCAGCAGGGAACTGTCAAAATTCGGATCCCTCAGGCACATATCGGCAAAAGACGGCGTAGATACCCAGACAGAAGCGCCGGATGCGGCCAGTGCCGGAAGCAGCAGCCGGAAATCGGACTGTTGTGTTTTGGTAAGGGGATACAGAGTTCCGCCGCATGCCAGACAGGTGTACAGATCCATGACAGATAAGTCAAAGGAAAACGGTGCCTGATTCAAAAAGACACGTCCTTCTTTTTCTTCTTTTGTGGTGCCAAGAACAACAGACCAGTCCAGATAATGATTCAGACAGTCTGAGGTAATCTGCACTCCTTTTGGGCTTCCTGTGCTTCCGGAGGTGAAGATCATGTAAAAAAGATCTTCTCCGGAAACCGGAGTCAGAGTAATCGGCTCTTTGCCGGCTTCCTCCTGAATCAGGTTTCGGATAGCGTCTTCCTCCAGAAAGGATACACTGCCGCCGGCAGCACGCTGCGGTGGCTCGCAGGCCAGTACGAAAGGCGGCTGAATACTTTCGATAATCTGCATGGTACGCGACCACGGAACAGATATATCGATGGGACAGTAGCCTCTTCCTGATTTCACACATGCAAGAAAGCAGATGAGCATCAGAGGGCTCTTGTGCCCATAGACAGGAACAGGTGTCCGGTCATCTTTGCAGAGCCTTTGAAGCGCCCTTGCCAGCAGATCCGAGCAGGTCCAGAGATCTTTGTAGGTCAGACGTTCTTCGCCGGATATCATTACAGTGCGGTCCGGATACCGGACTGCTGTCTGATTGATTTCACGTAAAATGTTCATAACTATTTCCTCCTGTAGTGCTTTACCAGTATCATAAAGAACGAAACTGAAAAGTCAATATGATTTCGCGAACAGTAAGAAAACATTCAAGAAATCTTAATAATCCGGATTTACTTTTTCACTTTTTTTGTTATAATTATTCCAATGAATGGAGGAAAACATCATGCTGTCAAATCAGGTACTGCAAAGAACAATATCAGAAATAGAGAATATAGCCGGAGGTTCCTGTTCGGTATGGGCAATGGACGGTCATCGGATCGTACAGGCCGGAACAGAGAGCCCGAATGCAGGTGAAAGGATCCAGGCATTTCTGGAAGAGATCAAAAAAGAGGAATTCCTTCAGGGATTCGAGGAGATCCGGACAGGATATGCGCTGTTTCTTGTATGCGATGAAGAAAAACCGGTCTATATATTAAATATAGAAAATATGAGCGGGGAGAAAGCGGAACTTGTAGGCCGCCTTGGGGTAAAACAGATGGAGGGTCTGATCCGGGCATATAAGGAAAAGATCGATAAAAACCGGTTCCTTCAGAATCTTCTTCTGGACAATATGCTTCTTGTAGATGTCTATAATCAGGCGAAGAAGCTTCATATCGAAAACGATCAGAAGCGGATTGTATTTCTGGTGGAGGCAAAGTCAAAGGACAATCAGATGCTTCTGGAAATGATGAAAGGAATGTACGCATCCGGCATGAAGGATTTTGTGACTGCCGTAGATGAGGGCAGCGTCATTCTGGTCAAGGCGCTGGATGAAACGGACGGATACAAGGAAGTCTATGAAAGCGCAAAGGGGATTGCGGATACAGTTTCGGCAGAAGCGATGGTCAGTATCCGTGTTGCTTACGGTACGATGATTCATGAACTGAAGGATGTATCCAAATCATACAAAGAAGCGGGGATGGCCCTGGATGTAGGACGGATTTTTTATCCGGGAAGAAATATTCTTGCCTACAACGAACTGGGGATCGGCCGGCTGATTCACCAGCTTCCGCTTTCTCTGTGTGAAATGTTCTTGAAAGAGGTGTTTGGGGATCGGGATGTGTCCGAGTTTGAGGAGGAGACACTCTCCACAGTTTACAAGTTTTTTGAGAACAATCTGAATATCTCAGAGACGGCAAGGCAGCTCTATATTCACAGAAATACGCTGGTATACCGTCTGGAAAAAATTCAGAAGCTCACAGGTCTGGATGTCCGGGTGTTTGAAGACGCTCTCACATTTAAAATAGCGATGATGGTGTCTGAACATATGAAATTTATGAAGCAATAAGAAAGGAACACAACAGAGACAGGCTTTACCGCTTGTCTCTGTCATTTTAATGTGCTAAAATGAGGAAAGTAAAAAACTAAGGAGGCATTTGTCCGCATGATAAAGTTATATGAAAATGGAGTTTATTTACTAAATGGTAAAGATATGATAGAAGACGGACCGGATGCATTGCAGGCAGTGGCGGCAAAGACCGGCCGTGAGATCACAAAGGAGGAAGCGGCATCCCAGACGATTGCCTACGGAATTCTGAAAAGCCATAATACATCCGGAAACATGAGGGATCTGAATATCCGGTTTGATAAGCTGACATCCCATGATATTACGTTTGTCGGCATTATCCAGACAGCAAGGGCGTCCGGCCTGGAGCGTTTCCCGATCCCGTACGTGCTCACCAACTGCCATAACAGTCTCTGTGCGGTAGGCGGTACGATCAATGAGGATGACCACATGTTCGGACTGACCTGCGCGAAAAAGTACGGTGGCGTGTATGTACCGCCTCATCAGGCTGTCATCCATCAGTATGCAAGAGAAATGCTTGCGGCGGGAGGACAGATGATCCTCGGCTCAGACAGCCATACCCGATACGGTGCCCTTGGTACGATGGCAGTAGGAGAAGGAGGACCGGAGCTGGTAAAACAGCTTCTCAGCAAGACATATGATATCCGTATGCCGGAAGTCATCGCCATTTATCTGGAAGGAGAGCCAGTCAAGGGAGTGGGTCCTCAGGATGTGGCGCTGGCGATCATTCAGGCGGTATTCCAGAATGGTTATGTCAACAATAAGATTATGGAGTTTGTAGGACCGGGCGTAGAAAAGCTGAGCGCGGATTTCCGTATCGGCATTGATGTTATGACAACAGAGACGACCTGCCTGTCCTCAATCTGGAAGACAGACGATACCATCCGGGAGTTCTATGAAATTCACGGAAGAAGCGAAGACTACAAAGAGCTGAATCCAGGAGAGACGGCCTACTATGACGGTATGGTACGGGTGGATCTTGGAAGTATTCGGCCAATGATTGCAATGCCGTTCCATCCAAGTAATGCGTACACCATTGAAGAGGTGAATGCAAACTTGAAAGATATTCTTCACGATGTGGAGGAAAAGGCAAAAGTCAGTCTTGATAATGCGGTGGAATACTCCCTGCAGGATAAAATACGAAACGGCAGACTTTATGTGGAACAGGGAATCATTGCCGGGTGTGCAGGAGGCGGATTTGAGAATATCTGCGCGGCAGCGGACATTATCCGGGGAAAAAATATCGGATCCGATGCCTTTACGTTCAGTGTCTATCCGGCAAGCACCCCGATTTATATGGAGCTTGTAAAAAATGGTGCTGTTGCGGATCTGCTTGAGGCGGGAACAGTTGTCAAAACCGCATTCTGCGGACCATGCTTTGGCGCAGGCGATACACCGGCCAACAATGCGTTCAGTATCCGGCACACAACGAGAAACTTCCCGAACCGGGAGGGATCCAAGCTGCAAAACGGCCAGATCTCCTCTGTTGCATTGATGGACGCCAGATCCATTGCGGCGACAGCGGCAAACAAAGGTTATCTGACACCGGCAACGGATCTGGATGTGGAATACACAAACCCGACATACCACTTTGATGCATCTATCTACAAAAACCGTGTGTTTGACAGTCATGGCAAGGCCGATCCGGATACAAAGATCCAGTTTGGTCCAAATATCAAAGACTGGCCGCAGATGCCGGCACTTCCGGAAAATCTGCTGTTAAAGGTCGTATCGGAGATCCATGATCCGGTGACGACAACGGATGAACTGATTCCGTCCGGGGAGACATCTTCCTACCGATCCAATCCTCTGGGACTTGCAGAGTTTGCACTCTCCAGAAAAGATCCTGCCTATGTGGGACGTGCCAAAGAAGTACAGAAGGCACAGAAAGCCATCGAGGCTCATACCTGTCCGTTGGAAGTGCTAGAAGAGCTCAGACCTGTCATGGCAGAGGTGAAGAAAAAGTTCGCCGATGCGGGAGAGGGAAATCTTGGAATCGGAAGTACGATCTTTGCGGTGAAGCCGGGAGACGGTTCCGCAAGGGAGCAGGCGGCTTCCTGCCAGAAAGTGCTGGGAGGATGGGCCAATATCGCAAGCGAATACGCGACAAAACGGTATCGTTCCAATCTGATCAACTGGGGTATGCTTCCGTTTATCACAAAGGAAGAACATACGGCCCTTCCGTTTAAAAACGGAGATTATATCTTCATTCCGGATATCCGGAAGGCTGTTCAGGACAAGTGTGAGGAAGTGACGGCATACGTTGTAGATCAGGGACTCAAAGAGATCCAGCTTTATCTTGGAACATTGACAGATACGGAAAGAGAAATCATTCTGAAAGGATGTCTGATCAATTACTATAGAGGATAGGAAAGAGGAAAAAGAAAAGCCCCGGCCGGGGCTTTTTTTTATTCTTCTCCGTTAAAGCAGTACGTACACAGCTTGCAGGAGTCAATTCCAATGGACTCAATCAGGTCGTCCAGGCGATGGTAACGAAGAGAGGTGAAATTCTGCTGACGGCAGATTTCATCCAGCATCTTCTGGTACCGGTCACTGTTTGGATCAGCATATTCCGCAAGGATTTCCGGTGAAGCCTCTCCTTCCCAGTCGCGGATGATCCGGCGGGTAATCAGATCCAGCTCGGATTTGGATCGTGAGAAATTCAGATACTTACATCCGTATAAAAGCGGAGGACATGCAGGGCGCACATGTACTTCTTTCGCGCCGCTCTGATAAAGGAACTCTGTCGTCTCGCGAAGCTGCGTTCCGCGGACGATAGAATCATCGATCAGGAGCAGCTTCCGGTCTTCGATTAATGCCTGTACCGGGATCAGCTTCATGCGGGCGATCAGATTTCTCTGACTCTGGGTCGTCGGCATAAAGGAACGAGGCCAGGTTGGAGTATATTTGATGAATGGGCGTGCGTACGGAATGCCGGATTCATTTGCATAGCCGATTGCATGCGCCACGCCGGAATCCGGAACACCTGCGACAATATCAGGAGAAACCGTGCCGGCATCCCGTTTTGCAAGGAGGCTTCCGCATTTATAGCGCATCTCTTCTACATTGACACCTTCGTAAGAGGAAGTAGGATATCCATAGTAAACCCACAGGAAGGAACAGATCTTCATTTTTTCAAAAGGTTTGCCGACCGTCTCCACACTTTCCGGTGTTGCATAGACGATCTCTCCAGGTCCCAGTTCTTTATAGTCTGTGTATCCAAGATTAATATATGCAAAACTTTCAAAGGAAACACAGTACGCATCCTCTTTCTTTCCAACCACAACCGGAGTACGTCCGTAACGGTCGCGGGCTGCATAGATACCTTCCGGCGTCATGACAAGCAGAGTCATGGACCCATCTATAATGGACTGCACGTACCGGATTCCCTCTACAATGGAATCTTTTTTACAGATCAGGGATGCAACCAGCTCGGTAGCATTAATCTGTCCGGTACTCATTTCCTGGAAATGAGAGTGCCCGTCGTTAAAGATCATATTTAAAAGAGAGTCCAGGTTGTTGATTTTTCCGACTGTTGTGATGGCAAAGCTGCCAAGATGAGACTGAATCAGAAGAGGCTGTGGTTCAAAGTCAGAAATGCAGCCAATGCCGAGATTTCCTTTCAGTTCTCCCAGATCCTTGTCAAATTTCGTACGAAACGGGGAATTTTCAATATTATGGATAGAACGGCTGAAACCGTTTTCTCCGTGAGTTGCCATACCCCCTCTGCGTGTTCCGAGGTGCGAGTGGTAGTCTACCCCGTAAAATAAATCAAGTACACATTCATTTTTTGAAGCTACGCCAAAAAATCCGCCCATAGTGTGTATTTCTCCTTTCCCATTCTAAACACTTACGTTGCTCATACGAATTTAGTTTATCACGTATGGTCCTGTAAATGAAGAGAAAAATAAAAATAGATAAAAGAACAAAAAATATAAATAAATCAGACAATAAATACAATTAAAAATAAAGAATGAAATAAAAAGAAAAAATCAAAGAAAAAGTATTGACAAAATCGAGGCGGGATGCTATAGTTTAATCAATCCAAAAGAAAAGAAACCTGACGAGAAAGGGATTCTTGAAAATCCGGAAGTTGTTTCATTTCCGGTATTGGAAATTTAGAAAAAGGAGGGCTTTTACCATTGGACAGCACGGAATTCAAAACTCAATATGTTAGTGGTATTACAGATGAAGGTTCCCATGATGAAAGCCTTTATCAATAAAGAAATCCAGTAAATAGTTGAGTATACAAAGTATATCGGAGATGTATAGAAACTGGAATTTGAGGTTGAAAGATCTGTAAGACATATTGAGGATGATACCACATCAGTCAATAGTTCAAAGAGTTAGAAGATGTGTAAAGAAACATCGCCTAAAGATCAGAAATTTTATTAACGTTTATATTTTATTTAATATGAGCTGATGAGTGAAGATATAGTATGCGGATAGTGATAGGGGAGGAAGCTTGGGAGCAGAACCCATAAGTAGATGAAAATAAGAAAGAGAGGAGTTCTCTAAGTTATAGAAATCGAAGATATCGGCAGAAGATCTGAAAAGTCGGTGACATTAAATACATTATAGAGGGAAGTAAAAGATCTGGTATCAAAGATTACATTAGCGGAAAATTAATCAGAGACTTTGAGTTATATATCGAATATAAAATTAAGAAAAGGCTTTTGGGAACCGGTAGATCGAAAAGAAAGATTCCTCCGGTAAGAGAATATAGAATATGAAAAAACTGAATAAGTAGAGCGGTCATTATAAGAAAAAACTTATAATGACCGCTTTTTTCTGTAAAAATACGAAAAAAGGCTGTAATAGTTTTGTAATAATTAAGAAAAAAACATCCCCATTTTTTTGACATCGACAGGTTGGTATGATACACTAAGAAAATGAAAAGATATATCATTCTTGCGCATAGACAGCTGACAGAGAATCGTTGCAGAAAGCAAGTAATTAATGAGGTGAGTGACATTGGATAAATACGAGTATCGTGAAAAGACGGAACAAATGATGAAGTATGTCCAGACAAAAGCGTATGACAAAGCAAAGGAGATTGCGGATACGATTGACTGGAAGCGTGTAAAAAATGCATCTATGCTCTGTACAGTGAGTGAGATTTATGAGTATACGGGGGAGTATCAGAAGAGCAGAGAGATTCTTTTTATTGCATATGACAGAAGTCCGGGAAGCCGGAAGATCGTATACCGGCTGGGCACACTGGCGCTTCGTCTGGGGGAGACAGAAGAAGCGATGGACTGTTATGATGAATTTGTGAGCATGGCACCGAAAGATCCGAATCAGTACATATTAAAGTACAAAATTCTGAAGGCACAAAATGCGCCGATAAAAGAGCAGATTCATGTACTGGAGGAATTTAAAAAAGCGGAATATATCGAAAAGTGGGCATTCGAACTTGCAGAGCTCTATGACAAGGCGGGAATGACAACAGAATGTCTCGAAGAGTGTGATGATCTGATTCTGTGGTTCAGTGATGGGGCTTATGTACAGAAAGCCATGGAGCTGAAAATGAAATACAAACCGCTCACTCCACAACAGCAACAGAAGTACAGGAAGCCTGAAAGAGAAGACGGATCCTCCGGGGCAGCGCCGGCGGAAAATGTAGAGGAGCAGCCAAAACCGGAGAAAAAAGAAACGGAACAGTCGGTGCAGATTCCGGAGAGCGGCGAGGCGGACGTTCAAAGTGGACAGAATCAGGCGGTTGATATAGAGCAGATCTTTGATCTGTTACAGGATCGTGAAAAGAGAGATACACTGATTCAAAAGACAGCTTCTTCGAAAGCTCTGACAGGAGCGTTTTTACTGGGAATGGCTGTCGGAGGCAATCATGCAGTAACGGAAGTAAAGCAGATGTTAGAAAAAGGAGAGGGAGACGTGTACGAAACAGGGCAGATGAAAATAGAAGAAATCCTTCGTCAATGGGAAGAAAGACAGAGGAAAAATGCGGCTGTAATTGAAGAAAAGCGGCGGCAGGCAGAAGAAAAAGCGAAGGAAGAAAAGGCAAAACAGGAAACCGTTTCCAAGGATACGGCTACCATACTTTCAGAGGATATTCAGAAGCTTCTTAGTGAGATGGAGGCAGAAGAGAAAGAACGGGAAGATCGTGTCGGCGGTACTACAGAGTCAATCGCCCAGTTATCAGAATCCATGAAAGAACAGCCGACAGAAGAGGAAGAACATGAAGAAGCTGTAATGGAAGAAGGGCTGGAGGAAGAAGCAGGCGAAGCGCAGCCGGAAGAAGAACAGGACGAAGAGGCGTACGATGAAGACGAGTACGCGGAAGAAGAGTACGCGGAAGAAGAGTACGACGAGGACGAGTACGCGGAAGAAGAGTACGATGAGGATGAGTACGACGAAGAAGAGTATGACGAGGACGAGTACGACGAAGAAGAGTATGACGAGGACGAGTACGATGAAGACGAGTACGCGGAAGAGGAGTACGATGAAGAAGACTACGTAGAAGAGGACTACGACGAAGAAGAGTACGACGACGAAGAGGACTACGAAGAGGATGAAGAAGATGCATATGAGGACGAGGAATCTGATTTTGAAGAAGATGATT
>ERZ1643246.1443-NODE-1443-length-25892-cov-28.177652_pt1 | contig 25892 bp, 35 predicted proteins | sample MGYA00579265_ERZ1643246 | MGnify/ENA primary metagenome ERZ1643246 (study PRJEB29033, sample SAMEA4952261) | chicken gut metagenome | biome: Broiler Chicken; feature: Gastrointestinal Tract; material: Caecum | place: Ireland | collected 2018 | study: Broiler...
CCTTTGTAGCGTGGGTGGTACGCAAATTTTCAAAGTAGTTCCGGTTCGCCTGGGCGCTGGTGCCTGGATTGCCAATATAATGGCAAGCCACCGCGGTGGTACGGTCCCGGCGGGTGCCTGGACGATTATAATTGCTGATTGTCAAATACTGCTTGTCAATATTCATGACATTACCTCCAAATTATGGAACAAATAATTTATGGTATCTTGAAAAGAAATTCTGCATATGCTATAATGCCAGTAGGCAAAGAAAGATGACAGTATCCATGTGATACGCACAAAAGCCCAGGAGTTTGCGCCTCCTGGGCTTTCTTCCTGTTTTGAGTAGCCAGGCATCTACAGGCTGGTTACCGACTATTTATCGCCGTCCAGCCATTTGCAGATGAGGTGGCAAACCACACCTGCCACAACGGCGATTAAGAAAGATGACAATATGTCCATGTGTACACCCCCTTCCTGTTGCCAGTATAGGGGCGGTAACATTGGCATTATAGCATAGCTGCAGTTATCCCGCAATTAGAAACGGCCCCAGGATTTCTCCCCCCAGGTACCTATTCTCAGTCCTTTACTACATCACCATTCCCGTCTGCGTGCCATCCATTGACGATCCGCAGCTTCCCTGTTTTCTCATCGTAGTCCACGCCGTGCGCCGGTCCTTCAAACTGATCCAACGCTGCCTGATAACCGGGCGTGCCCTTCAGACGCTGAAACTCTGCCTCCATTTTCTCAAAATCATTGATGTTTACCGGAGCCCACGGCCCCTGAGAGATAAAATTCTTCATAAGTTCTGCTCCTTTCTCGATTCTCTTTCTGCTGACCTTCTTGACCTTTTGGCCGCCGGGATACCGCCCGGCCCGGAGATGTAGGATCACCTCCTCACTTACTCTCTTCGCCCTCAACGTCCACTCCAGCCTGGATCAGCTTTTCAGTGACCGCCAGACCTTTAATTAAAAATTCCGGTACATTGTAGCCGCACTCTACCAGATTTTCCAATATGCTCCGAATCTCATTAACTAATAAAGATGCCAGGGTAAACCATCCAAAAAGCATCAAAAAGTCCAGGTTGATTCCTAAAACATCCTGGCCCAGATGGATAAAGAGCGTTGGCATCAAAAAAGCTACCAGGATAATCACCCAGTAGCCCACTTTTTTTGCCGCTCCACGCCATCCTACTGCACTGGATTCCTTGCCCAGCTTGCGGGATTTATACCAACCGGTCAGCCAGTCCAGCACATTTAAAACCAGGTATCCAGCAAACAGATACCAGTAAACCCCAAACAGAGCCGTAAGCACAGCCACAGCTGCTCCTACAGCTGCATTATAGCGATCCACAAAATTCATATTACTTTTCCTCCTCATTCTCCTTCAGCCACGTCTCCGTAGCATTCCGCCAAAGTTTCGGCACGTCCTCAAGTGTCATCTCTCCGGCCTGGATTTTTAACCCGTAAAATCTACCCATTACTGCTCACCCCCAATCTGATCCGCCAGGGCGCTGGTAGCACTCCCCAAATCGCTGATGGCTCCATCCAACACCGCCTGTCCTTCCTCCAGGGCGTCCAGACGCTTTTCCTCGTCCGTTTTTTCCCGGAGGCGATAGCTGGTCAGCACAGATCCGTCAGGAGATACGGTGGATGTCTCTGACACCAGCACCAGGTCTGTATATGTACCAACCGTCAGGCCGTCACCCGTCTGAATCTGGACACTGGACAGGTTGTCCGCCGTCATCTTTTCCCAGATTGCCACCATGCCGGCCCGATCGGCCGCTACCACCTGGATATTCGACAGGTATGCTCCTGCCTCAAGTTCGATTGTTGTGTTGTCCTTTAAAATCATTTTGTCTTTGTTCATGATAATTCTCCTTTTCTTTTTTTTCTTTGTTTTATAGTAATTTGGCAACTGCTATTTACTCAACAGATTTAATGGCAGCTTATGATCATCCCACATTTGTCAGGTGGGATGAAAATACTGCAAACACCCCCTATAAAGCAGGGCTTACCATGAATCAGGTTGGATTTGCGTTTTGCCATGGTAGCTACTCTGGCTGGCAAACCATCATAGCATTTTCTGAAGGCTCCAAAGAAACATTTTTTCATTATTGTATTTCAGGCGTCCCCAGCAATTGGCTTACCATTTTTTCAATTGGCGAAAATACTTTAGCTGATGCTTTGCATATTGGAAACAATGCCGGAATCTATAAAGTGAATTCCAGCACATTAAACAATCCATCTATCACATATGGAACTGAAATAATCCTGAAAGACGCAAGCAGTCACTGGATTTTTGCTATTATTATCCCTACAAATTTATCAGCTGTATATTTTGATTTTTATAACGGTTATGGAGATAGTGCTGGATGGGCCGGATGGAGAAAAGTGGATCTTATAAGAGTATCCTAAATCCCAATATAGCCATGAAAATCTTACGATTTTAGACTACTCGGCCGTCCTCTCTGTCCCCACCTCGTCTCTCTGCTCATCTCCTCCACGCAAAAAAGACCGCCCCGCCAGCCGGTCCAAAAAATCGTATGGACTACCTATTTTTTATCCTGCCCTCAGCCTCCTGTACGCCTCCCGGACACTGCTAGTCTTGACCGTGACATAGATCATGGTCGTCTCGATCTTTGAGTGACCCATGAGGACCATCAGCTGCTCCACCGGCATCCCGCGCCCGATCATATCGCACGCAAACGTCCGACGGAACCGGTGCGGATGTACATTTGCCACTGCGGCCTTTCGGCCCAGCTCTTTTAACAGGTATTGCACTCCTGCAATGGTCATGCGCTTAAACGGTGCTTTTGCTGCCACAAACAGCGGCCGCTGGCGGAGATCATCCTCTCCTATCCTTTCTCGCCGCTGGCGCTCTCTCAAGTAACGCTTGAGGTGGAATTTTGCCACATCATCCAATAAACATAGTCTCTCCTTGCCTCCTTTTCCACGGACGTAAAACTCCATCCGATAAAAGTCAATGTCTCCGACATCCAGCTTGCACACCTCCGATACCCGGAGACCTGTGGCCAATAAAAACTCCACCAGTGCCCGATCTCTGGACCGGTCACAATGCAGTCTCAGTGCCTCCAGCTCCTCCTGGGCAAACGGCTTTTTGACTACGCTCTCCACTTTCAGGCCGCCGATCCGTCGCACCGGATTGTCCGGCACCAATTTCTCAAGCGTCAAAAAATCCCAAAACGATGACAGATAGTGGATCCGCGTCTGCATAGTGCTCATCTGGATCCCGCGGCGCTCCCGCATCACAGCATAATAGTACCGCAGATCCATCGCTGTGATGTCTTCCAGGCGTTTGCCTAAAAAATCCAGCATGTTGTAGATCTCCCTACTGTACTGTTGCAACGTGCCATCTGCCCGGCCGGTGGTCTTCTTACTGCCTAAAAACATATTGATTTTGGCCACATCTCCATCCTCCCCAGTCGGCGCCAGTTCGCGGCACTCCTCGGTTATCTGCTTCCCATGCAAGGTGATATACAGCACATTTTCCAGCTTTTCCATTTGCGCCGGCGCAAGATCCGGCATCATAGCGCGCTTGATCGTTTGTATAATCTCTTCGACCATTCTCTCCCTCCTCTCTACCTTTTAAGAGTACAAGAGGCGGAAAAATATGGCAATTATCCACCAAAAATCTCAGTTATATAGTTATATATACTCCATATTATTTTTTATATGGTCTAATATTTATCTTTATATTATGCTTTTGAAGTATCTTGTTATCAGGAATAGGAATTCCTTTTTTAAATATTATAAGCTCACTTGCCTTGCACTTTGAAGAAACACTATAATTTAAATCATATAGACTTATAAAATAATCCTTGTATATATCTCTAATCTCTGGTGCATCATCATAAGTGATAATCCAGTCACAGTTTATATATTCTTTTATTGCTGTTTCTATACGAACGTGATCCTCAAGCCGAAGAAAATTCATATAAAGCTGGCTGCCTTTTTTGAAATAAGGTGGATCAAGATAAACGAGTGCATTCTCATCATAAAGTGGAACATATCGGGTAATAAAACTATTGATATCTTTGTTATACAATTTTATATCCTTTTTCCTCTTAGCGATACTTTCTATCCTGTCAATCAACTCTTCTCTATTAAATCGAGCATCCATTTTCCATGTACCTAATTGCGCGCCTCCTCCAATCACACCACCTTTAATTATTCCTGATCGATTTGTTCGATTCATATAAAAAGTTGCAAAGCCAAGCTCAAAACTATATTTATAATTCTGAGTAAGACAAATATCATGCTGACGATCCCATTCTTCCATTGTCAACGGGATATTCCTTAGTTCTTCAATAAATCTATTAGTTTCTGTAAGAATAGCTTTCCAGAATGACCAAATACCTTTATCGTAATCATTAATGACAATCTTGCTTACAACATTTCGCAAAAGGAGTTCTATTGCAATTCCTGCCCCACCGGCAAAAGGTTCGATATATGTACCACCCTGATGTCCAAGCTGACCAATCATATATTCCATAAATGTTGCTAATTTCCCTTTCCCGCCAGGATATCTTAACGGGGAATAAAACATATTTTCACCTCCCTCGTATAATCATGTGCTTCATGTTGATAATTCAAAGTTTTTAATTCTGTTATACCTAAAAGAATACGCTAAATTGGGATTTTTGCAAGCTGTTCCCACCCTGAGTCGCTACTGGGCAATACGGCTCTGATCCACAAGACTGAGGCCCCCATCGCGCCTGCCAAGATAGTAGTCATATCTGTGCCATACACAATAGCCCAACCTAATGTGGCGGTTGTCTTACCATCTTTATACGGGGTGTTAAGTGTATCACCATTCCATTTTACAAAAGTAGGTTCTCCGAAATTGCCTTTTAGGTCGGCTGCATAGGTAGCTTTTGCGATATTACTATTAGTCGAAGGTAGCAAAGGACTTAACCTGCGGCGATCCATTTACCACTTTATTCGCGCTTGCCCCATTTTCGTCCACCCTGAGTTCAAGATACGAATTTGTCCCGGTACTTAAGCGCAGGTAAAGGGCACCAGAATTCTCAAACGCCGATACTCTCGGATAGGTTCCCAAAGCACTGGATTGTATTTGAGCTATTCCAGAAGGGAAATGGGTATCTAACTTACTATTTAACTCAGTAATGTCATTTTTATTGTTTGTGACTTGCTCCTGCAGCGTTTTTCCCATCACCGCATCCAGGGCAGCTACTCCTGCCTCCGTCGCCAGCGCATTATTGACCAGCGGCGGCAATGGCCCCTGTGGTCCCTGGGGGCCTACAGGTCCCTGTTCCCCCTGCGGGCCCTGAGGTCCCTGGGGACCTTTGATGTTACCTATTAAAATTTTTGCCATGTTTACCTCCTAATCATCCACAATCAGATACAGGTTTCCGGTTTCCTTATCATAGTCAAACTGTGGTATCGTACTTCCGTCCGCATAAATCGCCCACAAATTGCCGTCCTCGTCAACCTGAAGCTCAAATAGCGTGTCTCCTTTATCTCCGGGGTCTCCCTTTGCTCCTTTAATGTTTACCTGCCGTCCCCAGGACCCCGCCGCCTTTTCGTAGACATCGCAGGTCGCCACATTAATGTACCAATCTCCATCTTTTCCGACGGAAGATGACGGGGCTGTGGTACCGTGGTACCACGCAGATCCATCAGTACCATTTATAAACCCCAGATCTACTTCTCTTGCCACCTACCTCACCCCCTTAGTCGGGATAAATGGCATACAGGTGGCCGCTCCTGATTTCAAACTCCGGCGTTACCCCGTCTTTTCCGTCCGCCCCATCAGCGCCGGCAGGTCCCTGGGGACCACGCGCGCCAGTCTCCCCTTTGGCGCCGGCCGGACCCTGTGGACCTTTCGGGCCCTGGGGACCGGTCATACCGGCAGCACCGGACAGATCTGTGATATACTCATACGCTGTGCTGCCCTTTAAATACAGTTTTGCATTGTCCTCATCCTCTACGTTGCCTGTGTCGATCACCACAAACTGTCCCACAGCCACTCCGTCCGTCGCATACCCGGCATTCATTGCCGAAATGGACTTATAGGTTTTGGCAATCGCAAACGGCTCCCCGGGGTCACCCTTCGGCCCCTGAATCCCCTGCGGTCCACGTTCTCCTTGTTCTCCCTGTGGGCCGGTCGGTCCAGTCGGTCCGGTTTCTCCCTGGTCGCCTTTGGGACCCTGTTCTCCCTGGATTCCCTGTAAACCACGTTCTCCTTGTTCTCCCTGTGGGCCCTGCGGGCCAGTTGCTCCCTTTGGACCCTGCGGACCCTCAGGTCCCTGCGGTCCGATAATGCTCCCTAAATCCACTTCTCTTGCCATGATAAGCTCCTTTCTTACTCTTGATATATTGCAAATAAGTGGCCTTCCCGGATTTCAAATTCCGGCGTCTGGCCGTCCTCTCCCCGTAAATCCGCAAGGAGTACCAGGTCATGCCACTCATTCTCGTTCGTGTAGCGCCACTGTATCGCCGTCCCATTATTTTTCAGTTCCACTTCCCGGCCAGATCCTCCTCCGGAAGGGAGGCGGATTCTCTGCCCAATCGGACTGCCGGCAGACAAGAGCTGCAGCACCCCATCTGTCAGCTGCATATCGTCAGCGGCATTTCCCCACTCAATCCCGTTTTCCGTCCTTACCGGCATCTGTCCCGGGCTGCCGCCCACCGGAAGGAGCCGCGCATACTCCTCGTAGGCCGGCAGTACATAATTACTCGGCCTGGGTCTCGGCTGTATGGGGAGTGTGACCGTCAGGATGGTTTCTCCTTCATCCTCGGACCGGACATACACATACGCTGTAATAGCCTTCGCGTTTTGCAGCATAACATCCGGTATCCTGATGATTCCGCCTACCGTGTAGGCCACACTGGTCAAGAGGTCCTGGTAGAACTGCACTTCCGTCCCGTCCGGAATCTCCCCGTCCGTTGCCAACTGCAGGTCCTGTCCATAGTCCCACTGCGTCAGGCCATATACTTTGACACGGGTCCAACCATTAAAATATGCCGTTACCATAATCAATCCCCCGAATCATCCGTGATAAAATACAGGTTGCCGCTTTCGGAATCATACTCAAACTGCGGCGGCGTGCTGCCGTCCGGGTACTCCGCATAGAGATCCCCGGTCGCAGAATCCAGGTAAAGCGAAAACATCCCAGAGGTCGGCACCATGAGTCCGCTCTCTCCCTGCGGGCCCGGAGGCCCCTGCTCTCCAGGAGCCCCGTCAAACTCACCGGACGCCACCCGGTCAGCCAAATCCTGGCGTACTTCCTCCACATTCTCCAGCGCCTGATTGGCGTTCTCGGCTGCCGCTGCCGCCTGCGCTGCGGCCTGGATTGCGGACTGCTGTATAGTTTCCGTGTCCGTACCCAAATTGGTAATGTACTCAATCGCCGTATTCATTTGGTCCTGCACTTTCGTCAGTGCGCTGATCGTCGCAGACCGGACTTGACGGCCATACTTTGCCGCCGCCCACTGTGCGATCTCCGTTGCCAGATCAATCAACGGTAAACTCATCTTATTCACCACCTCCACTCTCTAAATCATCTAACCGGCTCTCAATACTCCTGATTTTTTGAGACAGTTCATAAGATCCGTCAATCACAAAGTCCTGGGCGACCACCTGGCCGGAATTATTGATCGCCACATCAAAATTCCCGGAGCTTCTCCAGCCAAACCACGCCCACAGACCGCCTTTTTTGCTGGGATCGGCGGATAGCCCGCACATTCCGTCATACGATTGAAAAATATCCCGTCCCCAGTCATACCGGGCCTCAAATCCCCCAACCGTCACCGTATCATCGTCAGCCGTAAACAATCCGCTGCCAAAATCAGCGGAGCCCCCGGTGATTTTAGGGGCATTCAGCTTTCCCTGGCTGATCGTCACACCGTTGATGTCCATCCGGACAATTTCCGTTCCGGACGCATTCAGTACCCGGATCACGCCATTTTTCCCCAGGCCGGTGCCACCGACTTCCAGCGTACCTCCGCGGATCCGGTCTGCCAGCATGGTGCCGGCGGTGATAAAGTCGGCCACCAGATTGCCGTCAATGGTCCAGGCATTCCGGTATGGGCCATTAATCCCAGTCGTCGAAAATCCGATCCCATTCTGGTTGATCTGGATGATATTCTGGGCGGTATTCTTATCCGGTGTATTCATCACCAGGATGCGCCAGGGGTGCATCTTCTCTCCCGTTTCCGGGTTGATATTGTCCAGCACCACATAGCCCCCAAATCCGCCGGTAATCAGCGTGGTGGCGTTAGCAATTTTCTGCACCATTTCCGCATAGATCTGATCGGATGCCTGCTGCAGGGCCTTTGAGATTGTCACTTGTTTGTTCGTCGTTTGCCCCGTAAAGGACTCCACTGTACCACCCAGGCTGATGCTGCCTTTCTGTGGATCATCCAGATAAAGATCCAGCTGAGTCAGCAATAAATCCTTTCGTAGGCCGTGTGGCTTGCTGATACAGGTTGTATACTTTCCCAGCTGGAAACGTCGGATGTCCGCACCGGTATAAGCCAGATCCACAGCAGATACTTTCAGGGTATCTGGAATACCGGAGTTTTCCGCCAGAAACTGTTCCGCCACCGTTTTCAGCCGGGCCGGATCCGTAATATCCGGCCACTGGTAGGTCGCCCAGATCTTACCCTGTTCGGCAATCACCGAATCCGCAGCTATAATATAGTCCTGTCCGTCATTTACTGACGTAATGTCCACTGTGCGAGTCTGGGTTTCTCCCAATTCGTCCTGATATTCTACGTCGGCCCCATACGGGATCAGACAGGTCACCACGTTGGTCGCGTCCTGGTATTTTGTCAGATCCAGAAGATTTACTCCAAACCGGATCTGCTGATCATTGTACCCGCCTATATCATAGGTATAGTTCAGATATTTTTTTCCATCTTGGTATGACACCCACAGGATTCCTCCATGAACGTCCACCAGATAAGTTTTCAGTATATTCCAGGTATTATCCAGAGTTGTGTTTTCTCGTTTCAGCTCATTATTCTCATCCGCCACATTTACGGATCCCAAAATAAACTGCTTGCGTTCCTCTACTTGAGAGTTATGAATTTCAATCATATCCGAAAGAAAATCATGGATCGTCCCGGTCTTTGAAAATGGCCGCTGGATGCTGTCAATCAGATAGGCAAGGCTTCCTTCGCACGTAACCGATTTTGTGTTGTACATATCAGCCTCATCTGATAAGATCCGACCTTCATAGATCAGCGCGCCATCTTCCCACACTTCTATGACGGATCTCAACTTCTTGAGTGTCTGATAACACAAGTGCTTTTCCGGGATCCGAAATGTCAGTCCGCCGGATTTATTGATAGTCAGAGATAATCTCGGTTCAAGTACCCGGAGCTTCCGATCCCTCTGATCATGCAGGATATAAGTGGCTCCATCCACTGTGTTTGTGATCCGATACATCTACAAGCTCCCTCCCCGGTACAAAACCGATACCGTCCCGTTTCCAGTAAATATCATGGTATGCTCTCCTTCTGTGATCTCCAAATCCGGAAGATAATTAAGACCGGGAAGCAAATCATAAGTCTCGCCCTCATACTCCACTGTCATTGCCGTACTCACAGTGATCTCCGGAACCGTTGACATCGGGGATCCAATCACTGTCAAGTCAAGTGTGCCATTTACCGTCAGATTTCCGTATTCGCGGATGATCCCATCGTCCAAATCGAACGGATCCCACAGCCAATCACCACTGGAATCATACAGCTCATACTTATAGGGATCGCAATCAAACTCCAGTGTGACTGTGCTGTAGGGACGATTTTCTTTGCTGACTTTTACCGTTCCACGCCCCTCATAGTAGTACCCGCTGTCCCAGTCCAAAACCAGCTTTCGCTTCTTGCCGTGCAGATAATTGCTGATCTGACTGACCTTTCCGGCCCAGTTCTCATAACTTTTGTCCTCTACATCGCATTCGGCCTTAATGGTCCGATTCTCATACCGGGTACCAAAATAGTCCGTCATATCGAGGTACCCGTCGGCTCCAGGTACCTCGATCAGGTTTTCCTTTGTCGCCGGCAAGCCAATATTTACCGACTTTATCCGCAGGCCAAAATCATCGTAGGTGTGTTTCTCCTCATCAAAGGTGATGCCTAAGTAAGTTTTCATACAATATCCCTTTCTTCCATTCGTCCTTGGTTCCCCAGATTATCGTTTACGGGCTCAGACACAATGTTTCCAACTTTCTGGCCATCCATTGACACATCCACACCGTCTAAGGCAGCAGCCATCTGCTGGCCCATACGGGCATAATCCAACTGGTAGCCGGGGCCGTATCCGTCGTTTCCATAAGTTCTTGCAGGGATCGGTGTTTCCCCCGACGCCGCCGTGGTTTCGGAAATCGCTTCTCTTATCGCGTTCGCAGAGAAATCACTACCCACAGCCTGATCAATGGCGCTAGATACTACCGCGGAAACCGCCTGCGCCAAAGTACCCGTTCCGGACAGGATGCTCTGTGCCATGCTGTCAATCGCCTGGAGTCCTACAGCAGCAAGGTCGGCCGGAAGATTGCTGGCGGCGTTCAGGACATTCTCCGCAATGGCCTGGAACCGCTCCTGATTCTCCGTACTTCCTGCTTCGTCTTTAATAGATTGAGCCAATGCAGCTACCATTTCCACCGCATTCTGGGACATTTTCAGCTTTAACTCTTCCGCAGGCATATCAAGAGCTACACCTAGCTGCTCCATAGCGGATATGTATTCCGCTTGGTACTGCTCCAGTTCCTTTGACGTCTCGGCCTTCAGCTCCGCGATCTGCTGAGCAATGTCATCCTGCATGGGACGCAGCTCATCCAGCGCCTGGGACCTGGCCAGACGATTCTTGCGGCGGAACAGATTGACATACTCATCCAGTTCGTCGTCCGTCATTTCTGTCAGCAGCCGTACCTGCGCCGCTGACTGCGGACCAAGCTCCTGAAGTTCCGCGATAAGGTCATCGCCTACGCCGCGGTCAGACAACTCATCCAAGTTATCCATCCACTGTTCCAGACCGTCCACCTGTCCCTGAAGATTATTTAACAGGTCGTCACTGGTCAGATCGGTATCCATGTTAAACTCATCAAACAGGCCATAGGCCCCCGCAATGGCTTCCGTCCGGCTCTCCACCGCATCGGAGTATTCCTTGTTCAGATCCTGGATCTTATCATTCAGATTTTCATAGGCTTCTGCGACTTTATCGGTATAATCTTCTTCCGCATCCGCCATTTTCTCGTTCAGGTCTTTTTTGGCGTCAAAATACTTCTCATCCGCATCAATCCGGGCTTGTGTGCCCTCATCCGTCTGCTGACGCACCGAATCCCAGTAGGCCGCTTCTTCGGCAAGATTCAGGTTATTGTAAACCTTATAGTTGTCCAGACGCTTTTGCGCCGCATCCAAAACAGCCTGCGAAATTTCTTCTGCACTCTTTTTTGCATAGTCCTTATTCTGGCGGATTCCTTCTGCCAGACCCAGAGCAATATTCCGTCCGATCTCATCCCGGAACACCCGCGATGGGGAATGAATTCCCAGGAAATCAGCTGCTGCATCCAGAGCGCCTCCCGCGACCTCTTTCGCCGCCTCAGCGATCCGACTAATGCCATTCTTTAATCCATTCACCAGACCGGAAATAATATCCGCCCCCAGCTGCAGCCAGTCGGTCTCTTTAATCGTATCCCAGATCTCTGACACAATCTGACCGGCGCCTTCCACCACATCCGGGATTGCCTCGATGATGCCGGCCACAAGGCTGCCGATCAGCTCCAACCCTGTCTGAAGGATTTCCGGCAGGTGAGACAGGATCGTGGCAATCAGCTGCACCAATACAGAGGCGATAGCCCCCAAAACTTCCGGCAGATTATTTAAAATCCCGGTTGCGACGCTGCCGGCGATCTCTACACCGGATTCCAACGCATCCGGAAGACCGGACAGCACTCCGCTTACCGCGCTGTTTAACAATTCGCCGCCAGCAGAGATCAGATCAGGCAGCTGGGACAATGCCCCGTCCACCATTTCTCCTACTGCGCTGCCGCCGGAATCCGTCATACCAGACAAACTGGTTCCAATCCCCTGCACAATGGTAGAGATAATGGATATTCCCAGCTCAGCCAGAGATGGAATCAGCGTCAGTGCACCGTTGACCAGCGCGACGATCAGCCGACCACCCGCAGCTAAGAGCTGTGGAAGATTCGCGTCCACCTGCTGGATCATAAAATTGATGGCGCCGATCGCGGCATCCACCATCCCCGGAAGCGCATTCATGGCTCCGGTTAAAATGGAGGAAATTACATTAGATCCGAATTGGGTAAGCTGGTCAGAGTTTTCCTCCATGGCCTCACTGATTCCATCCATTACGGCCGGTATCGTCTCGATCAGCCGCGGTACGATCTCAGCCAGATTCGATCCAATGTTCTCGGCAGCGATGGTAATAGTATCTGCCAGCTCCTCTGCGCTGCCGGATCCATTCAGGAAGTTGTCAAAGGCAGCTTTCGCCGAATTCATGGAACCTTCAATCGTGGTGGCAGCTTCCTTCGCTGTGGTGCCGGTGATATCTAAATCTTCCTGAATCACATGGATTGCCGAATAGACGTCACTCAAATTGTTAATATCATACTCTACACCAGACAGCTTCGTTGCATCTGCCAGCAGACGCTGCATCTCTGTTTTAGTACCGCCATACCCCAGTTTCAGGTTATCCAGCATGGTATAATTCTGTTTCGCGAATCCCTGATAAGCGTCAGTAATGCGTTCCATGTCGGTGCCCATCTTGTTGGCATTGTCCGACATATCTACCATGGCCATATCCGCGATCTTAGCCGCTTCCGCCGTGTCACCGGAGACGCTCTGCAGAAGGGATGCAGAAAAGCTGGTCACGTTCTGCATGTACTCATTGGCGGACATGCCGGCGGTCTTATAGGCATTATTGGCGTTATCAATGACTGTCTGGGCGTTGTCCTTGAACAGGGTCTCCACTCCACCTATGTTCTGCTCCAGACTGGCCACAGAATCCAATGCTGCTTTGGACAGACCTCCAAAAGCCGTTGCGACTCCAGCAACTGCCGTTCCCAAGACCGCCAATCCGCCCTTTGCCAGGCTTCCAACCTTTTTGATCCCGGCTGAAAATCCGCTGGAATCCAGTTTTGTGTCAAAATTCAAATGGCCGTCTGCAGCCATACCAATCACCTCTTTCTCGGTGGCGGCACGGCTCAACGGCTCACAAATGCTCTAAATCTTCACCTCAAATTCTCTTCCACAATTCTTACACTTCAGGTACACCCCGCTGCAGTGAGCGGTATTATCATAGATCAGTGCCTTTTTCCCGCAGCCAGGGCAACGATACCACTCCCGCTTCACGGGTGGTTTTTTTATCACCAGAACATCGCCCCCATTTCCTCATCTGTAGGAGCTGGCATGGGTATCGCAATGGCGCGTTGGATCCGCTCGATCCTCTGACGCTCTTTGACATCTTTAATGCCCGCGGTATTCGTATTCCGATACATTACCCGCTGCTTAAACTCCGTTTTTTCAGACAGCCCGTCCAGCAAAATTCCGAACTGCCACCAGTGCATCTGCAAACGCAGATCCATCAGATTCAGCCCGTAATCCTGCCAGAATCCGGATATGATATACGGAGCATCAAACATATAATCAAATAACGGCTTTTGGGATGTTGTCTCCCCATCGTCTTCTTCCGGATTTGTCTCGCATTCAGACACAAACGGAGAAAATATCATGTCTTTCCTACGGAAAAAACTCAAAAGAGGCTTATGGGCCCTTGCGTATGCGGACACCGGGAGAGGATCCAGATAAAAAGACAGCATTACCTGAACTTTTTCTGCGTTCGTCCCCTCCGGATCCCGCAGCATGTCATAAAACCGCAGCCAATCCCGAAAATCCGTTACAATCTCCCGCTCTACTCCATCCAAAACGACGGTGGATGGGAAATCATCATACAGCGGGTTCATAACATCCCATTCCTACGGGTCTGTTTTCCTTTGCCCTGCCCCTGATGGCGGCGCTGCTGCCGGTTCTGATGGGGTGTAAAACGGGACATAAAGGACATCCGCTGATTACGGGCATCGTCTGCATCTTTTTTGGCAGCGGTGAGAAAATTTCTGTATGCTTCGTCGCACATTCTCGCATTTTTCTTCCCGGAAAACAGCCTTTCCCCTGTTCCGTCCCCATAAATATCATCAAACAGCTGGTAGAACAAATTGCAGTATCCCCGGATCATTTCGCTGTTCATGCCAACCTTCTGCATCTCCTTTTCGCTTTCCTCCAGACGGGCAAATGCTTTTTCATAGCTTGCCGCAAAATCGGCGTCCTGAAGATCCACTTCCAGGGTCACGCCATTGTATTCCCATTTCTGGCTCATAGGCTCCTCTTCCTTTCTTTAAAATCAAACTGCCGCTGTTACCTCGCCGGTTCCAGCTTTCCTTGCTTTGTTGTCCTGGGTACACTCCACAATCATGATGGTCTCCCCAGTCGCCATCTTAATGTCTGCCTCCCCGTCCCAGTCTGTCAGGACAGACACATCCTCGTCATAAGCCGGCTGTTCCAGGCCATCTGCATTGGCATATTTATATTTGTTTCCTTCGGTCAGTTCCGGAGAGACCGTCACCTTTGTGTTTCCGCTTCCTGTCCCTGCCGCCGTACTTACTGTCAGCGTGCCGATCTCCTGGGTGCTGTCCGCAAAGGTGACTGTTTGCCATTTGTCAGACGAACTGGCCACACCTTTTACCGCTTCCCCCACAGCCCGGAAATTTCCGGAATAAATAAGGGCATCTGTACCGTCTCCTGTTGTATCCGGGATGACTGCATAGGTGCGTTTTCTGGCTTCTTTCTGGGAGCCATCAGAAAACAGATCCACCGTTACAATGTCCACATGGGCATCTGATCCCGTCAGCTCGTCGTCCGAAATCTGCGCCAGCTTTTCGTGTACGGAAAACGGGGAGTGACGGTCAAAAGAATATGCGATCTGGGTCGCATACCCCACAACATCCGTCCGCTCTGTGTCCTCGTCCATATACTGCCTGGAGTACTCCGTGGGAGATTTGGATTCGCTCATGGACGTAAATCCCTGCATTCTCACGTAAGACGGTTCCTCCGACGTTCCCACATTCATAAATGCCACTCTCTTTGACCGTTTGATTAACGTAGCCTTCTGCATTTCATCTACATTTGATCCTGTCATTTCTGCCTCCTATTCATATAAAAGCCGCAGCTGCACCTGATATTTGGCCAGATCGGAATCCGCGTCGAACAGGTACCCACTGCTGATTACTGTATTGCTAATTGCCGTATATCCTTCCAGTCCGGGAAGATTATCCATCTCCTCCTGCTGCTCCACCCACTCTGAAAGCTGCTGATAAAAGAAGGAGTTATCAATCATCGTTCTGGCGTCTCCGTCATAAGCCGCCTTTGACGTAAACGTGTATTCCAGCTGGTAGATTTTTCCGCCATCCACATACTGCCGGTAAACCGGATCGGATGGCAGCGGATCCAGGCTGTAGGAAGGATCATCGGGAAGAAAGTCCACGCTGAACTTCCCGTCTTTTAAATAAGGGCACTCCAGAAAATATGTCCGGAGTGCCCCTATAATGGAATCACTTAGAGCTGACAAAATTCGCTGCCCCCTTTCGGATGGTTTCTTTCTTAGACGCCTTCATCCGCTCAAACCAGAGCTTTCCTCGGTTCCCGCCGCTCTGCCCGGCATTTTCGTGATACTGCCGGCGGGCATAAGGCGCCAAATACTCCATGCTGCCACTTCCGATCACTGTCCCCAGCTGCCCCGACTTAATCATGTAGCCAGTACGGCGCGGGGTGAGCGGGTCACAGTATCTTAAGCACTCAGAATCAATAAACTCCTGAGCTTTGGAAAATCCGTTGGAATACTTCGGCCCAAATCCCTGTTCCCAGCTTAATCTTACGGTTGTCTTCCCGTTTTTGTTTCTGGTCTGGTACAGCGTTCCCCGTGGGGTGCTGATCTGAAATCTCCGTTTCTGTGCCATTACGCTCCTCCAATCCGCCAGTGCGGCAGTCCTCCGAAGCGGTTATCACTCCACGAATTGATCCGGAACGCCGGCTCCTTCCATTTCTTCAGGTCGGCCGGACGCTCAATCTCTTCCTCATGGATTCCACGCACCACATAATCATCCGCCTGCAGCGTCCAGGTCCCTTCCGCACCGGTATACTCCCAAGGCGGGACAAACTCTGCCCCACCGGTATCCGCACTGGCGGGAATCCGAACCTTAAACACATCGGCAGCATTCAGTCCGTCTGAATCTACGGTGACCTTGTGATCCACATAAAACCACACGCCGCGGATCACCGTCCTGCGGTAGGTGTCCAATCGTGTCTCCGGATCCAGATACGCATTATAAATGGTCACGTCCGCATTTGTGGTCATGACAGCACCCCACTTTCCGGTTTAAGAGCCCTGTGGACAGAAGATAGAGATAAGCCGCGTCGTATGCTTTCTTCCTCAAATAGGTTTCCTCTGTCTCTCCATCTGCCTGTTCTACCGCATAGGACACGGAATATCCGTCATTATTCTCGCTCTTGACGGCTGCACCAGAACCGCCCTGTGCGGCTCTGGCTGCCTTAGCGGAATAATGTTCATCCAATACGTCCGAAACAGCGCAAACAGCCATCTGGACGGCCCGGATCGGATCCTGATCCATTTTTCCGGCATTGGAAAACAGGAAATACCGGACATATGCCTCGGCGGTGCGTTCCTGCCTTCCAAAACTGTCCGGATCCATCATCCCACCGTACTCTCCGGCATAGAAATCATAGTCTACATACATGGCCTATCCCTCCCCTGTCAATCAGACAACGCTCCAGATGCCCGTAAGGCGGCAAGCAACCCATTAATGGCTGCTTTGTTTGCGTTTGCCAGCGTTACCGCCGTCTGGGCGGTGGCCTGATCATAGGTCTCCCCCGCTGTCGTCGCATCCGAAGCGGATACGTCCGCTACGGCGCTGGCAAGCTTTACACCTCCCAGCGCGCCGGATGAGGCTGCCGGCAGCACATAGGCACTCCCGCCGCCTCCGCCGTTTTCCGGCCAGTTATCCGCGATATATTGGATAATATCCGCGATCTTCTCCTCTGTAATATCCTCCGCCTCGCCGCTGCCGGCTACAGCAACAGCAAGGTTCTTAAGCGCTTCCGAAATCTTCATAGGCCCTCCTTAAGCTCCTGCTTTTAAAATTGCGAACGGGCAGCGTTTTGTCTTATCGGACTGTACGCTGTTAATGGGGTTCGGGATCTCCCAGCCCAGTCTCATAACCGCGCGCAGAGCCACCATATCATTCTGCATCAGGTTGTAGGCGATAGATCCGTCCGTGTTCTGGACTACGCCCTCGGTGAAGAGCTTAAAGGTAATATCCTGACGGATGGAGTACACCAGCTGGCTGAAGTCTCCGGAGATCATAAGCGCCTTAGACTTATCCCAGGCCCCGTTGTTGGGGAAGTTCATCGGAGATCCATCCAGTGAATAGTTGGTGCCATTCTGCATATCGCTTTTGAAAATCGGCTGTCCCACATCATCTCTAAGACCTCTGAGCTTTGCTCTCATGGAGATGTCCGCCATATGGCCACTTACAAAGAAACCGCTGTCCTCAACCTTGGCAATCACTCCGCCTTCTCCCAGGATGTCCTGGTACAGGTCGGTAGTAGCCGTCACTACGGCAGTGGCCTTAGTCGCCGTAGTCACTACGCCGTCTCTCCAGCTGGTAGGCTTATTGACGTCAAACAGGATTGCACCATCAATCACCTTGCCGAACGCCTCGGTCACTCTGGGACGGACCTCCGCCCAGATGTCATAATCCGAATCATCCAGGACGGATTCCGGAATAGGCACGATTACAGCGATCTCTTCCGCGGTAATAATCTTCTTATCCCATGCCTGTTTCGTGGTCTTCTTAGCCCCGTTGTCGCCGTCCACAAAGTAGGCGATGGGCAGCATGTCCAGGACAGGCATCTTATAGGTCTTGCTGGACATATTGGCCAGCTTCCTGCCTCTGGAAAGTACTGCCGAAGAGGTTACCACCCCCTGGATAATCTCCTTGGATTCCTCGACGGGAATCAGGGATTCCGCACCGGTGCGGTCAATAATCTGCGCGTCATCCGTAAAATGCTGTAAATCAATATATTTCTTTCTCATCATTTCCTCCTATCTTCTGGCCGCCGCCCGGATTCGGTCGTTGATGCTTGCATTATTACCACCGGCACTCCCCTGGGTGTTTCCGGCGGCGGAAGAGCTGGCCACATGGTAGCTGCTCCCGGTATATCTCGGATTTTCCTTCAGCCACTTTTCTGCTGCCTTCTCGAAGGTAGTCTTATCGTCTACCAGGGCATTGATCTTAAAGGCTGCAAACTCCAGATAGTCCTGAGACACTCCCTTACTCCGCAGCAGTTCCATATTGTCACGCTCTTCCAGTTTCTTCAGGGCCTCGTCTCTCTCCCTGGTCAACTTCGCTACATCCGGCTGACTGGCCTGCTTTTTTGTCCTGTAATCATTGATTGCTGTGGTGATTTCTTCCTCGCTCATGCCCTGTTTCCGGAAAAAATCCGCAAGTGCCGCACGGCTGGCACGCTCTGCCCGCGAGGTTGCCACCTCCTCCAGCTGTTCATAGGTGTACCCGGCGCTTCCGTGGCCGCCGTTCGCCGCCCCCACATTTCCTCCGGATCCGGAACCACTTCCCGCAGCTCCTCCCTGGCCGCCGGATCCTCCGGCTCCATCCGTAAAATGCTGTAAAAATCTTTTTTTCATAGCGATCTCCTTTCCCCAGAGCTTTTTACGCCATCATGTTTTGGGCACAAAAAAGACACCCTGCCCGGGTGTCCGTTAAACAAAAGTTATGCAGTTATAAGAATTTGCCACCATGCAGATACCTAAAAACCAGGCATCCACATAGGCTCTGCCGGTATCACTCAGTTTCTGCCACTTGACACTCACATGACCGGCCGGCTCTGTGCAGCTTTCAATTTCATCCCCGGACAGTTCACGAAGAGCCGCCTCCAGGGTAAACGTAAGAGCCGATACGGCCGCACACACGATGTCATGGCCGTATGGTCCGGCGCCGGCGTGTCCATCTACTGACAGCCCGTCAGGACGTATCTTGACATGGATCATTTTTGCTTCACCCCTTTCTGGGTATAAAAATACCACCGATGACATTCATCGATGGTATCAGTAGTTGTGCCATTGGCACTCCCTACATATGTTCTCCCACTCCGGCTTTCTCTTAAACCGGTCTGGGACACTGCTCTTCTTGATGAGCCCGTCGACCGCATCGGAATTTTCTATGCAGTCGATATTCTCGATCATCTCTTCCACCAGTGGGCACATTACCCTATCATGCTCTCCCACGATTTACCGCCTCCAATGCCTTTCTTGTGACAGGATCAAACTGATCTTTTTTGAATGCAGTCCTAATCCGACCAGTCTCACTGTCCACGTAAGCAGCGCCTGCGTCACTAAAATAATTGATGTATTTTCCGTTCCATTTTGTCAGGGAAAATTTTGCTTGCCTGATAAACGCCTTCGCCTCTTCTTCTGAAACATCATGATGGCGTTCCTTGTTGATATGCTCTTCGTCAAACGAAAGCTTCGTAACATCCGGAATCTCTGGGTACAAATTAATCTGGCCACGCAAGCCTACTTTTTTGATCTCTGATTTGATTATATCATCTTTCTTTTTTCTTTCAATATCTGCCAGCCACTTTTGGTATGTATCCTTACTCGGGGCCACGCGGCCTTCCAGATCATAATAGACCCGCTCCATCTGGGTCTGAAGTCCCATCTTTTTTGAGAACGCCTTATACTCATCCAGCTTATACTGGTATTTGCACCGCTCAATGGTGACATCATCCTTGTCTGCCCCGCCTTGCTGCAGCAGCCGCACTTTCTGACGCTGAGCCCTCATGGCCGTTTCCATCTGCCTCTGCTTTTGGGTGGCCTCATACGCCGTATACTGTTTTCCCTGCCAGGCCTTTGGAGTATTCTCTTTGCGGTTCTGCTCTGCAATCCAGGCATCCGTGTAATTGCGCTCCGATATGCCCGGAATAAAGGGGTAGTATGTGTGGTAGCAATTCCAGCCCAGGATGCCGTCCCCGGTTCCCAAACCGCACTTGGTAACCAGTTCGGCTTTACTGTATACTTTGCCCTGCCATACCTGATGCGACGGCCGCGCCCCGGAATGCCAGTCCACCTCAAAATAATCCGTTCCCAGCCTCTGAGCATTCATCTCTGACACCTGCCTGGTCAGCTGAGATAACCCGGTCATAATCGCCCGTCTGGCTGCCACATCGCAGCGGCTTGTATGGCCGGACGCATAATCCACGGTTCGCAGCCCACTGTTTGTCATTTGGCTCACTACCCGGCGGATCACCGTATTATAATCAAAAGCCCCGGAAGCGATCTCAACGATTGCATTATCGAGATACTGGTTGTAATACTCTGACAGCGGAGCAAATTCCAGACGGCCTCCGCCCATATCCACCTTAAAGCCCAATGACTTAGTGATATTAAACAGTTCTTCATTGGACTGGCTTATGAGTGCCTGGGTGAGTTGCTGCAGCTCGCGGTTCTCCTCGTAGGGAGTGAATACCTGGTTGACCTGCTCATACAGGTCTCTGGCTCTGGTATATTCTTTTTCGATCACCTCATCATACAACTCAAAGGTGTCCGGGTAATCTCCGCCGACCGCCTCCCGGATGATCTTCTCAATGTCAGCCGTGCTGTTTCCAAGGATTCGGTATCTGTTCAACTGCCAATCCGCCGTAGAGGTAATCGTTCCGGTCTTCTTGATTCGCCGGATCACGTCCTCCATGATCCGGTTCTCCAGTTCACGGTATTTTTTCTCCACACCAACAGAAAGTTGACTGGTGTAAGATCTGTCCACTACTCAAGTACCCCGCTTTCCTGTTCCGGCAAGCTCCGTTGCGCCTGCTCCAGCGTCTCCCCATACCATTTCGCGCGATATTCTGCCCGGCTCATAACCCCCATGGAAACCTCCTGGCGGTCACTCTGGCGCTCCGCTGTTTTGTCCTCGATGATAGAATCGTCAAAATCAATGGTGATTTCCGTATCCTCCGGAAGTCCGGCTCCCAGCACGTTTCCCAGACGGATGATAATGCGCACCAGCTGCTTAAGGGCAGCGTCCAAAATCAGTTCATGCTTCTTGATGGTCCGAAACATGTCAGAGTTTTCAGAAATCACCTGGGTGGCGGTTGTAATGTTTCCGTTGTCAAATTTGTACCTTTCGGTACCGAAACCGCAGCGCATAGACAGATAATTCAGGTCATCGTTGATTGCCTTGCTGTGTTCCTCTACACGGAGCTGCATGTTGCTCTCTTTGATCGGGTCCTTCTGAAGCTGCTGGCTGTAATCCTCCGACAGCTGGTAAAAGACAGTATCATCCGGATCGAACACCATACTGCCGTTTTTGTCCGTCAGCATTTCCGGAGCCACGTAGATTCGCTTTCTGCCCAAGCTAAACTCATTGGAGTAGGAGTCAAACTCCAGATCCAGCTTCTGCAGATAGTCAATGGCGTTCGCGAAGATCGCAACACCCATGGGATTGCTTACATCATCATCCGCATTGTTGACGATATTGAGTTTATCAATCACAAATTGTGGCTCCGTTGAACCGGTCTCTACTCTGGCCGCAAGGCCGACATATGGCCCGATTTCCCGCCATTCCGATTCTGTCAATTCCTGCCCATCATCGGACTTCCCCAGCCGGAATACCCGATTCTCGATGTAGTAAGTCTTATCTTCATTCTGCCGGTGAAACTCCAGGCGGCCATATTTTTTGTTCCGAAATGTAGAGGTAAAGAGAAAAGCTGCTTCTGTGATTACGCCATTCTCCCAGCTTAATGGGTAAATATCCTTAGCCGTCACATAGTTGATGGCGATTCCAGCGCCATCCACTACATTGCCCTCTCCATCGACCACCATATCCCGGATGTACGGCACGTAGGCGACTGTACCACAGTAAGCCTTGCGCTCCTGGTATTCGTTTCCCAACACGCCGAAGTTGTTTTTCTGGAGTACATCTTCCACATAGGCATTAGCTCTCTCATCCGTCAGAGTAATCTGCACGCGTTCATTGAGCAGCAGATCCGCAATGTCCTCACACAGCTTTTTAGCCATACCCATGCTTTTACGGCGGCAGTTGACATAGCTTCCGGCGCCCCGATATACACGGTAGCGGTGGAACCTCCTCACATTCGCCCGGTACCAGCTGTACCAGACGGCAATCTGGGCGCGGAACGTCCGGTCCACCGTATCAAATTCGTTGTTATTCAAATATTTAATAATATCCATCGTCCGGATCATCCTCCTCGTACATTTTTCCGCGATAAGGCGGATCCTCCCGCTCTGCCGCCGGCAGAAAGCGCTTGAGCCTGATCCACATCCCCATCACCGCGTAGCGAATCGCGTCCATACAGTGATCATCTATCTTCACAGGCTCCTCTTTTCCCCGTTCAATGCTTTTCTTGTCATACTCGTAAGTCCGAAACTCTCCTATGGCTTCCGGCTGATCCGGGCTTACTTGCAGAATCCCGAATGTCAGCAGGCGCTGCACCCGATTGATTCCCAGCGCAACATCATTTTCTGCCTGTTTCAGCACTACCTGATATGGGCAGCTCCGGATCTGCCTGCGGATCTCTTCTGCCAGACCGGCAGCAGACGGATCTAGGTACACATAAAAGCGCCCACATCCATAGCGCTCTGCCAGGACGCCAATAAAATCTATCAAATCCTGAGCGTATTCCGATGGGCTTTTCTGGGTTCCAGATTCCCTGCCGCTGTGGTAATACTCGCCTAGCCCCTGGAACTTTTGATTGTACTCGTCAATCCCGAACGCCTGGAAGGTAGTGGCATTCTGCTGTCCGTAGTCCCCGCCGATTCCGATCAGGCTGTAGTGCTTCTGTGCCGGATTCTGAATATGCCTGTCAGAAAACATGTAGTAGATGGCCTCGTCTATGCCCGTAGCCTCCCCCAGCCATATCCAGCGATACCGCTTCGGGTCCAGCTGAGCCATAATCTCTGCCGACTCGATCAGGTCCTTACCAAGCCATTCCTCGGGCACATCCTGATAGGTCGTGTGGATATGCACGCAATCCGGGCGCTGCTCCATCTTCTTACACCATTTGTTGATGGGCGCATTAGGGTTCTTCGGAGGATTGTACAGATATAACATCTGGAAGTCTCCGGAATTCCCTCGGATAAAAGTAGCCTCGATGTTCTGGAGTTCATCTTCCCCCTCACCATCATCGAAGAATTCCGTCAGCTCGTCCAGCACTACCAGCTTGATGGGTTTATCCTCATCGATGATGCCCTTGGTATCGTCAATGCCATCGGATCCCGCAAAGTAAATGGTGGACCCGGTCTTTTTATACCGGATCTCCATCGGAGATCGCGTAATCCGGAAAGCGCTCTTATTGATCTGCAGCCGGCCGATCCCGCGAAGCATCTCCTTGTAGACCGTCTTTCTGAGCTTATTGTGATGTTTGCGCAGCACCACCACGGATCCCGCCGAATCGCTGACAATTTGATAGTTGGCCCGGATGGCTGCGAAACTGGACTTTGTACCAGCACGCCCGGAAGTCAGGATGATATGCCGGATTTTCCGGTCATTGAACACCGGATAATACTTCGGGATGATAATTTCTGAGATTTTAACCTGGGAGGTCATTGATAATCACCACCCCATCGTCATCATCGATGCCCTGATTTTGTCTGATCTTCGCCAGCTCGATCTCCAGGCGGGCATCGTCAAAGCCGAACTTGTGCAGTGCCTCAATGGCCCGCTGCTTCCGCCCCTGGACGCGGGTCAGGGCGTCCTCAATGGCCTGGATCTGCCCCAGCTTACCCTGGAATTCTTTCAGATCTGTGGTCTTCCCTTTCTCAATGCCAGACTTTCGACTGACCATCGTCATACCCTCGGCAGGCTCTCCGCTGTCATAGTACTCTTCGGTCCTCCTCAGATCTTCGATCCGGCGAAGCATCCGGTATTCCCGGACTGTCAGGAGGCGGATCTCCTGGAGGAGCAGCTGCTCTTTGTCTGCCGGTACAGCATCCGCCAGGCTCCGCTCCTCTGGCTCCAGGCAATCAAAAAGGAGAGTCTCAAACTCTCCCGTCGTAACTGCATTCTTATTTCCCGGTGGCCCGGTGCCGCCGTGACCGACCGCGTTTTTATTGCCAGGCTGGCCGCCGCGCTTTTTCGTTGTACAACTTTTCTTTGATTGTTGTACAACATTCTGCCATTTATCGCGGCCTTTCCAAACGGCAACGACTTTTTCATCCTCTCCCAGGATTGCCGCGATCTCCCGGTTTGTAATTTTCCCATCATGCTCTCGGTAAATTTCCAGAGCCTTGTCACGGTTTGGGTTCCGCGCTCTGGCCATGCACCACCACCTCTCATTCGTTTCGTTTTTCAATATCTTGTAGTTTATCCACCATTTTGTCAACATCTTGTGGATAAAGAATCCCCCGCCAGGCTGTGACACCTGGCGAGGGGCTGTCAAAGGAGGGTAAAATCAATGGGTTCTGCATCCATTCACTGCACTTTAACCATATCACAAAACCAATATGACATTCTATGACATCTTAAAATTCTCTAACGCATGCCCATGTACGCGAATTGTATGGCGCCATGTATACCCCATCTTAACTGCAATCTCTTCCCACTTCATTCCTCTCAAGTATCGGTATGTAAGCAAATCCTTTTCGGCTTCATCCTCCAGCTCCTCAATAGCTGCCTGAACTTTTCGGAATGACTTTATCCTGTCAAACCGTTTTCGGATCAGCTCCCGTTCCAGCTCGTCCACCTTTGCCGCATAGTCAGACAGATCTCTCATATCAGATCCGTGAGGCATTCCATCCCCCATGCTCATCCCCGGAGACAATTTGCTCAGCCGCAATTCCGCCAGCTGCTCCTCAATCCTTCTAACAGCCTGCTTGTCCCTGAGATAAGACTTCAAAAACAACTTTTTCTTTTCATTTTCTGTCAGTTCCACTGGCATCACCTCTCTTACGCTTGTATTTGCAATAATGCCACACGCACACCACCATATAACTGTTTTGTTCGTAATCCTTACTCTTGCACGACCCGTTCTTCTCGTCATAAAAAATGCACTCTTTACAATAGCCAGGATGACGCGGGTGTAATATGATTTCTGCCATAGTATTTACTTTTCTATTGGCATTGGATACCCATCTGGTAATGAATTAATTAACTGTTTCACCATTCGATTTGCCATTCGGTTTATTTCTACCCATGGTGTCTGTTCGCACTTATCTAATTCATCTATCCGGCTATCAATCGTACAATTTATGGACTCTCTTAATTTGGGGGTTAGCGGCAGAAACTCAGTTGTATTCCTTTTGCAAGCAGCCTTGTGTAATTCATCATAAATTTTTTTGTCAATCGTCACAGTCCCGTTTCCATTGTCTTTTACTATATACATCATTATCATCCTCCTACTTGTATTCCATTCCGGTCTTTTTATCACGAAGCCATATCCTGCCTATTACCTCGAAGCCCTGGCAGTCCGCTGCAAACTTCATCAGCCGGATAGCTCTAGTTAAATCTTCTGGCGGCCGATCCGCCCGGCGAATTGCCTCTCCCTCAGTTGGAGCCGGGTAACCCTCTGAATTTTTGTACATCTACTCACCGTCCATAACAATAATCTAAAAATGCATCTATTGTTTCATCTGCTTTGTTTCTCGTGTACCATCGTCTCTTTTTATTTTTCTTTCTATGCAGCGGGCGTCCTGCAAACTTTCGGCTGTTGTTTGTAAACATCATTTTCATTTACTCCCCACCGGTCTTTCCTGTTTTTTTCAGCACCTCCATCACAAGCACAGCGTTAAATGCCCGGCACAGC
>ERZ1643246.1444-NODE-1444-length-25885-cov-14.133217_pt1 | contig 25885 bp, 34 predicted proteins | sample MGYA00579265_ERZ1643246 | MGnify/ENA primary metagenome ERZ1643246 (study PRJEB29033, sample SAMEA4952261) | chicken gut metagenome | biome: Broiler Chicken; feature: Gastrointestinal Tract; material: Caecum | place: Ireland | collected 2018 | study: Broiler...
TTGTACCAAAAACATATATGAAAAGCCACGGTCTCCGCCTTTCCATAATAAATTTATTCTGTTTTCTTTGATGTCCTCCATACTCAGTTAGATGTAATTCCTATTTTGTAAAAAACATACATTGACATTTCTTCCACATCTCCTTTGATTAATCGTCCCAAAAAAGACATTAATAACTTTACTAAGCAACATAATACTATCCCTTTTAGCGGCAATGTTCGATTCCTTTTTTTACATTGATACACTTTCCCCGGAGAAACTTTTCCATCTGTTCATCCCGCTTTTCCCACAGTCCATTCTTAGGCAGGATGATCATGCCCGGCTGCCATCTGCTCCCTGTCAGCATTACAACAATTTCTTTATTCCCCAGCATTCGCCAGAACTTATCATAGCCAAACTCTGCATGGCTTTTTTCCGATTGATACATGACTTTATCCTCATAAAAGGAGGCGTTGTGTCCTAACCCGTACAATCCTGCATAAGTCCTAAAGGATGATTTCACGGCTATTTTCATAAACACCTTCACTGCTATAAGCAATATAACAAAGACAGAACCCATCATCAGGAGCATCAAAAATACTGTTTCAACAATAATCTCCAAGGAATCTCTGCCCTCCATAATTCCAGCTGATATATCGGGTATCAGCGCTATAATGCAAAAGCAGAAAACGATCAGACAGATTCCCGGAATCCGTTTTCGATACAGCAGACGATTAGCTTCCCGATAGATTTCTTCTGTCATTTTATAAGAAACACGATATAACGGCCGAGCATTGCACATGTAATAATCCCCCTTCAAAAACATAAAACACTTATCATCTTCTAATATAAACCATTTCCGTTATCCCATTATAAACCTTCGTATGCTTCAGCCGGAGCTGTATTTCTGCTTCTTTTTTCCCGAACAGAGGAATACCGTCCCCCAAAATCGCCGGTATAACCGAAATATGATATTCATCAATCAGGTTTTTCCGGATCAACGGCTGAATAATGCTGCCTCCCCCGCAGATCCAAATATTTTTCCCCAGTGTTTCTTTCAGGCGCACAGCCAGCTCACATGGTTCTTCCCTGACAAATTTGATTTTCTCTGTTGAGTCCTCATTTCTATGGGTGATGACGTAGCTTGTCAGATTTTCGTAGGGCCATTTCTCCGGTGAAAGTTCCCTCCTGATCTGAGCATAGGTATTCCATCCCATCACAACAGTGTCGATATCTTTTATGAACTCTGAATAGGTATCCTCATTCTCTGCCTCTTCGTCCTGCCCTGCCAGCCAGTCCACGCTTCCGTTTTTATCAGCAATATAGCCGTCAAGGCTCATAGCAATGTATAAAATAATCTTTCTCATGTTCTATTCTTTTCCTTTATGAATGTTCTTTTATATATTTGAGAAATTCCGGCGTCTTTGACCAGTATTTCACACCCCAGTTCTCAAAATTCCATTCTTCCATATATTGGTTACATTCATAGTCAACATAATAAAGAATTCCGTCCTGCATGATAAAATTTGTGGGAAAATAACCTATATTTGTATCTGCCGCATACAGCAGGCGGCACATCTCTTTTATCTGACGCAGGCACTCATCCAACGGCCTGTCCTTTAAGACCATTTCATAGACTGTATCACCCTCTATATAGTCCTTTACGATTCGTTCATTGTCCGTATCCGCATCCAGCATCTTAGGCAGAGTGATCCCGATTTCTTTCAGCCGCTTGTAATCATTCAGCTCCGCCTCGATTTTATTTCCGAACTGATAATAATCACAGGGCTCATGATGGATCTGTTTTAATACAACTTTTCCCTGATCCGATTCTGCCAGATAGGAATATCCGCCCTTGCCTTTTCCAAGCAGTTTCAATATCCGGTATTCTTTTCCGTTTACTAAATATTTCTTTCCTATTTCCTGCCTGAAATCATAAGCCGACATAATTTTACTGTCCATCCTCTACTTCCTCTCCCCATTCTGTATTTTCGGAAGCTCCATTTCATGCTCCATTTTTATAAATCCATATTTTTCATATAGCGGCCGCCCCATGTCTGTTGCCTCAAGCGAAATGGCTGTAATATTCCTCGCATAGCATTCCTTTACAAGCATATCTAATACCTTGAAAGCTATCCCTTTTCTCCTGTAATCAGGGTGCGTATACATATTCATAATATATGCTTTATTTCCGCTTGGATTATGATATGCAGGCATGACCTGAAAGAAACTCACTCCGCCTGCACCAACGACAGCATTTCCATCGTATACCAGATATGCTGTATGTGTATTGTTGGCAAGAGCCCTTTCATAATATGCATACAACTCACGTCTCACTTCACTCATATCCACATCAGCTGATAATCGGTTCGCAGCTCTTAACACTTCTATTCTTGTTTCTGTCAGCATATCTATGTCACTGAGGTCTGCCTTTTTATATATTAAATCCATTTTCTCTATTTCACCCCTGCCATTTTCAACGCCTGCTCTGCCCTCTCCTTATCCTTTGCAGCCACAAACAGATGATACTCGTATGCTGCTGAAGCATCAATGAACGGCGTCCCGTGAGATCTTCCCGGATTTGTCATCGGATTCGACTTGGAGATATACTCAATTCCCTTATTCACCAGAACATCTTTCGCCCGGTTATATTCATTCATATCTCTTGTCAAATAAACTTCTTTCTTGAAAATCATATCCATCACCTCCACATAACACTGCATTTTCCCGTTGCATTTTTGAACAGAAAAAATTGTAAACGCCCGGATTAGGAAATCTTACTACACGCTTCACCTGTCCTCTACAAGCTGCAAATCGAAGTTGCGTATTTCCGTTTCTTCTTACATAACCGGCAAATATCACCGCAGTTTTCGCGCTAAACGCACCTTTTTCATCACATAATTAGTCAGCAGTACCCCTTTTCTCTCCACCTGCTGCACACACATGACCTGATAGCCTCTTTTTTCAAAAAACGGCTTCGCCGTAATAGATGCATGAGTCGTGAAATTTTCCACATTTGCTGCCTGTTCCAGTCTGTCACAGAGCTCTGACGCGATCCCATGTCTCTGAAAATCTTTGTGCACATACAACCGATCGAGATATCCTGTGCTGTCCATATCCGCAAAACCCACGATTTGTTGCGTTCCATTTGCCTTGTCTGACGGCATCACCGCAACCAGTGTCATATGCTCCTGAAAGGATCGGTTCCACGCCGACAGATCTATATTTCCGTCAGCCCACGCATCAAGCTGTTTTTCTGTATAGTCTGCCGCATTGACAGTGTGTACCGCATTATAGAAAAGCTCGGCTATGTCTTTTATATCTTCCTGTCTGTACGTTCTGATTTCCATATCTATACTCCATTTTTCTTCTGAATTCTTTCCACTCTGGTAAATTCATACGCCGGCACTCATGCTTGTATCATTAATCTCTTTTAAAAGGGGCTATAAACAGAAAAATCATTATCACAAGCCAGGCAATATACAATGCATATGTAATTGGATTATTCCATGGGAATCCCGCCTCCGGATGGTTCAAGGCATATACAACAAATACAATAGCCAATACAAGCATCAAAACGGCTATTATTCTCGAAAGTTTCTTAGTCATTTGACTCCCCCTCCTTTGATAAAATCACGTCTTCAACCTAAAGAGCTGCCAGCCTCATCGAGCCTTAAGACCATAAATATATCGTCTGTATAATTGTCATTATATCTTTCTGCCCGCTCAAATCCTACCCTTTCATATAAACGGACCGCACGCTTGCTCGATGACAATGTATCAAGGTAAATTCCCCGTATCCATTCCGTTTTGCCTCTTGAATCGCTGTATTCAGCAGCAGACGTCCCAATCATGGCTTCGCCTTCAAAAAGGCACCAGAAATTACCCCTTAACAAGATGCGCTGTAATGATTGTATAACTTGAAGCATTAACCGTAATCTTAATATTATCTGTCTGACAGTACCAGTTCTTCCCATCTTTATAAATGTTACAATCCGGAGCCAGTATCTTATCTCTGCAATATCCCACAATATCCTCTGCTTCCAATCGCAGATTCTTGTTTATCCGCTCTTCCCCCTTCGGGGTTGTATGAAGCTTATCCAGATTGGAGAGCAGCTGCTTCCCGTCCTCTTGCCTGCTGTTCGTTTCCTCGCCTTCTACCTGATAGCCTTCTCTGATCAGACAGCTCATCGCCTTCATTTCATTTTCTTTTTTCACCAGAACGTAATCTGTGTTATATGTAGAAACAACAAATATACCGATCTTCTCTTTCGCTAAAAGTGTTGCTATTTTTGCCAGAATCCCTATCAGGGAAAAGTCAAGTACTCCTCTGATCCGGAATGCCCGCCAGCCGTCCTCACGCTCTGTCGTATTATCAGGCACAACCTCTGTCAGACATACCAGAGAGTTCTCCTCATCCGTTTTCCCGATAAAACAATATTCAGATTCCAGATTTACTTTTGAATAATCTGTCACTTTGCAGACTGAAAAATCTCTTTTAATTCTCTGTAACTCCATCTATACACTCTCCATTTCTTAACGTTCTTCTGATCTCTCCATAGGGGTTCCCACTTCGATCAGATTCCCGTCCGGATCATAAAACCGGATGACTTTCTGGCCCCAGCTGTGTGTCATAAGCCGGTTCACATACTTAATTGAGGGATACAATTTTTCAAGTTTCTGAGCAAACGCTTCTATATCCCGCTCCTCAAAATACAGTTCACAGGCATTGTTTTCCGGAATAATATCCTTTTCCAGAAATTGTTTCCAGATTTTTTTGTCCTGAAGCACAAGACCTTCCGTCAGAATCATATTTCCGTCATTATCAAGCACCATATCAAGACCGAACAGATCGTGGTAAAACCGTCTTGACTTTTCAATATCGTCAACGACGATCAATATATTTTTTAATCTCATCTTCACACCTCTTTTTTCCATATTTTTTTGCTATATCGAGAGGAGTCAATCCCTCAAAAGTTCTCAATGTCATATTCAGTCCCTGCTGACCGAGCCAGAACTTCAATAATGAAATCAGTTCCTTTTCCGGAACATTCATCATAATCAGACAGGATACCGGCAGATAATTTCTCTCTCCTGCCTGATTCGGATCTGCACCATTTTCAAGCAGCATTCTGCACAATTCTATCGTCTGAGTCATATCATATTTTTTCTGTCTGAATAAGTAGTGAAAGGGACCGTCAAATCCGTTTCTGTCCCGGGACACATCACATTGCCTCTCCAGCAAAAAACGACTGACCCTATATCTTTCATCCGGATCCGGATTAGATAACGCATAATATATAAGGCCTCTTCCATAGTAAATCTTGCGTTCATCTCCCGGATTGAAGAAATTTAAAAAGCGTTCATATGAGCCCCATTTTGCGATCCACTCTGCCTGCTCTGCTTCTTGAACCATACTGAGCAGCTTTCCGTCGTATAATCGTTCGAACAACTTACTTTTAAATGAATCTGCATCTGTATATGGCTCTCCTTTTTGAAAGGAGATATCCGGAAGCAGCCAGATCACATCATTTAAGAAGCTATATTTATGAGGAAAAATAACTAACGCCTGCTGTCGGCTGTTTTTATGCCGTGCCCGGTAATCTTCATATTCAACAAGAAATGTATCCGCGTCAGGCAGACGCATCCTGCCATAGATTTCTTCCGGCAGATAATAATCAGCAGCTCCGCATAATCCGTGGCCAAACAAACAGATTGCTTTCGACAGTTCAACTCTTGTCACGTCGCTGACACATTCTTCCTGAATCATAGTTGCTTTTGTAATATTCCTGCACAGTTTCTCCAGACATTCACCAGCAGTCTCAGTATCTTTGTTTAAGATAGCAATCAAATATTCGCAAATTAAGCGCTCATATAATTTTCTTTTTCTCTTCAGATATTCCATTGCCCCGGCGACTGCCTCAGATTTGATATTATCATCTTTGTAAAAAACAGCCATTAGCAGATTCGCCATGATTTTCCAGTAACTGTTCTTTGATAATCCGGCGGACAAAGGCAGTATCTTTTTTATAAGCTCATAATCATTACATGCAAAAGCTAAAACCGCCTGTACAAAAAATCTTCCGTGATCCTCTCCGCTTCCCAGCGCTGCCGTCGCCGCTATATACAGACGATTTCCCTGAAACATCCCCCGATACATATATTCCATATTTCTATTTTTACATGCCAGATAACACCCTGCATATTTCAGTTCTTTTTCTGCTATTGTGATAATCCACTGAACTGAATTCGGTAAGTTGAAAGGATCCTTACTCAACATCGGGGTATGCTCGACTTTGTATTGAATTTCATTAATTGAATGACATTCTAATTTATCTTCTAAGTTTCTCGTTATATAAGCAAGACTTTCCATATATCTTCCTCATGTTCTGTTTTACTGCAATATTGTCTTCTTCCCATATGCTTGTTCACTCATTTTATATTGCGTCAGTTTTCTGTAATAGCTCCTCTATCCTGTAGTGATCACTCAGCTGACACTCGGAAGCCGTAATCCACGGTTCCATTCTCCCACTGTCCCTGCACAAGATACACACATCCCGGCTGCGCGGTAAATTCTGTATTGCCTTTTTCATTTTCCTGAACTTCTACAGGAGTACCTTCCGGTATCTCAGCCGCGCTGTCCTGATACTCTTCCAGCAAAGAATCATCCCATGAGAGTATCTGAACACTTTCAGGTTTTTCATCAAACTCCAGTTCCATAGTCATAGGTTCCGACAGTTTTGTCACTTCTGTCGGCTCAGTCTGCAGAACATGAGGTGCATCTGTAGTAATCGTTCTGCTTTCTCCATTTTCCTCGTAAGTCCATGTATAACTCAAAGCCTCGGGGATCATTACCGCTGCAGACGCCAGTTCATCCGTATAGCATACATTCAGATAAGGGAGCTGGGCGGGATCTTTTTCTGGAAAAAGTTCGTCCAGATAATGCCCATATTCCTGTATATACTTCTGGTTTGCCTGTTCTGTCCTTTCTATTTTAGTAATTCCATGATACTGGGCAGGATAAGACTGTGCCATAATCCCGTTTCCATAGATATCCAGTACATCCCCGTTATTTAAATCTTGCTCTGTGATCTTTTTCCCCTCTTCATCGTAAAGTTCTTCCTGTGGTATTTTTCCGGTAAAAGGCATGTCATTTTCCAGACTGACAAAAATATTATTTCCATTTTCTTTTTTTAAATAAACTGCCTGCATGATATTGCCACTATCCTTCCACGCCTTATCCGACGATTCATCCCGCATAAAATAATTTCGTATTCCTACTACTGCTAAAATAATCAGCACCAGCAAAGCCACGCCAGTACCAACTATAAGTTTTGTTTTTTTACTCATAAGATCTCCCACAAATAAAATTCGAATGGATTCTCAAATCCAATATTGTGCTATAATTTAATATTCTTCAAGAAAATGCCCGTATTCTTCTATGTACTTCTGATTTGACTTTTCCGTTCTTTCTATTTTTGTGATCATATCGTAGTGACGAGGAACAACATCTGCCATACCTCCATCCCCGTAGATGTTCACTACATCCCCATTATTCAGATCCTCTTCTGATATCTTTTCCCCATTTTCATCATAAACTCTTTGCTTCGGTATAGTTCCCGTAAAAGAATCGCCATCTTCCAGATCGACAAAAATGTTATTACCCTTTTCAGTCTCTAAATAAACTGCTTTCATAGGGATCATTCGCGGTAATATTATTGGAGTTGCCGTTAAAATGACAATCACCAGCAATACTACACCGATAAAAACTATCCGTTTTTTATGATTTCTCATTTTCTTCTCCCTATTGTTCTATATACTCAATCAACGGTTCCAGATATTTCTTATCTGTCCAGTCACATTTCTGTCCGACCGCACACATCAGAGCTTTCATCCATGGCTCATACGTGGACGGATCCTTTTTCCCGACTGCCTTCTGAAGCATCCTGCACATAGTGCGGTCTGTGAATGTCATCATCTCTTCATCCCACGCTCCCCGTCCGTAGAACATAGGAATATCCCGTAAATCTTCTTTCAGATTATGTTCCTTAATCTCTTTCAGCGCCTTTTCATCATACGGCGAAGCCCCCACACAGAATATCGCTGCTTGCTTCCCCGACAGCGCATTTTTATTTTTTCTCAGATATGAAATTCCAGCAATACCCGAGGCGTAGACGGCGCCGCACAACACCACTATATCATAGCTGTCCATCGTATCCGCTTTCGCTTTTTTCACTTCAATAACATCATAACCAGTTGCCTCTTGCAGCCACTGTACATATTTTTTCGTGCTTCCATATTTGCTCTGATAGATAATAATTCCTTTGCTCATTTTTTCAACCTCCTCTCGGCTGTTTCTGTGTTCATTATAATATAAAATCTTAAGAATTGTCTTACAATCTCTTTACTTTTTTTCAGTACTTTTCCGCCGTTATCCCAGTCTTCCGCCATAATCGCGCCACCATGCTCAGTAAAAGCCGCACGTTCAGCCCCGAATAAATAGCTCCGGCTGTTTTGAGACAATGTTTCATTCGAAAATCACATTATTAGGAACATTATTATAATCGGAGCTTAAATTATTTTGAATTGTTGTTCGAAATGATTCATCCGAAGGTTCGTGCTTTTCAAAAAAATTTATAATTCCTGCATCATTTCATCAGTTACATTATCTGCAGTATACATCTCGTGTGTTTCAGTTCCTGCCGAACTATCATCCGTTCCTTCTGCTACATCCTCCCCGTTCATGCCATCATCACTTTCTTCTGAGCCATCGGTCTGCTGGTCACCTGTCGGAGTTTCAGTTTGGCCTCCGCCGGCATCATTTCCCTCATCCGGTGCGCTCCCGCAGCCTGCTGCCATTGTAAAAACAAGGCAGATAACCATTAAAAGTGCAAAAATCCTTTTTCTCATAAGTGTTATCCTCCATTCCTTTTGTTAGAACAGCCCTTAGCTGTTCTTAATGGTTATAAACACCTATATTCTATCCCCCCGGTTTATTTTCAAGGATATTTTTCTGTTTATTTTACTGTCAATAACTAAAAAATGGCAAAAAATTTCTGCCGCATCTATGATTTTCTAATCACTGATGCGACAGTCCCATAAAAATTTAATCGATAACCCCTAAATCACTTTATCTCCCGGCGTATTTCTTCAATCTGTTCCTCGCTTAAACCGCTTGCCTCTTTGATTATTTTATTTTCTGCTCCTGCTTTTAAGAAAGCAATGATCATTTCGCGTTTGCCTTGTTGTATACCCTCTGTTCTTCCGTTACTGTCTGCTTCTTTCAACTCTTCCGCAAATAATTCTTTCAATGCATCACACATCTTCTTTTCCACCTCCATCTGTTCCCAGTTCGCACGGGTGATGAGATCCATCACGGCAGCATAATCTTTTGATTTCCTGTGTTTTTCATATTCGCGCATTAGCTGCTGTATTTCTTTGCCCGCTTGCAGATCGGTACGCATACTCTGCAGCCAATAATTTTCCCTGCCGGTTAGTTTAGGGGCAATCAAGAGCTGCATAGGGATTGGATCTCCTTTCAGGTAATAAATCCCGTCTCCCTGATATTCGGTACGAATCCCACGCACACTTTTTAAATGTTGGAGCAGGTTCCGCGGATAACGGCTACACACAAATGTAAGAGTCAGTTCCTGCGGATCAACCTCCTTTATCCTGTTTGTATTGGATTGGTAGATACAGGCATAGCCGTAAACTTTATAAAAATCATTGATGCTCAGACTGTCGCCGGGCGATTTGTATTCGATGATATTGTGTTTTCTGAATATCCGCCCGATCATCTTTCTGATTGGCATGTCTTTCAGTTTTTTAATGATGAGGATATCCATCTGCAGCGGTTTCTTACTCAGCAGATATTCCTCCTGCATCTCCAAGTACTGCAGTTCGTCCTGCAAGGTGATACGCAAGGCCGCGCCGAAAGCGGGATGCCATTGCAGTTTCGTTTTTTTCATTTTTTCTCCTTAAGTATAATACATCTTGTTTCTCTGGTGCAACTTTATATTTTGATTTGCTTCACGCTTTGTTATCATTACTTATTCCGGCAATGGCATCACCTCAGCCTTTCTTTGTAATTACATGAAATCCGCCCAGAACATACGGGCCTGAGATTAATAATGAACTAATATGCGGATGAATCCTGCTGAACGCATTCCGCATCAGATACGAGTAGAATAACATAGCTTCCGTTAAAATGGAACCCTTAAAAATTTTTTACTCCCGTTGCAATATAAAAGAGAGCATAAAAGTATATTTCCTTCCATGCTCTCTGTCATAATATAAATAAGAATTGTCTTACAATCTCTTTACTTCCCTCAATACTTTCCTGCCGTTTTCCCAGTCCTCTGCCGTCACCTCGGCCACATATCCTCCGCCATTTTCCACCTGCCAGTAGTAGAATTCATGGGCACCCTCAGACAGTTCCGAAAGTGCTGCCATAATTGTACCGCCATGCACGATAAAAGCCGCACTGTCTGCCTCTTCGTCAAGAAGACTGCTGACCCATTTCTTCACCCCGTCCACGCATCTCCTGCGAAATGATGTCTGCTCTTCTCCACCTGGAAATGCAGTCATCCCTCCGGACTCCATCCAACGAATATACTCCGGTTCATCCTTCAGGTCTTCATAAGTCTTCTGCTCGTATTTCCCGAAATCGCACTCCCGTATCATCGGTTCTGTACTTATCTCGTGTCCCGGATAAATAAGTTCTGCTGTCTGAATGCACCGCTTCAGCGGGCTTGCGATGATACGCTGTACGGTCGGATACAGAGCGCCAATGCTTTTTTCCTGACGCAGCTTGAACTCTTCCACTGCCTGTTCAGACAAATCTTCGTCTGTCCGGCCGATATACTGTCTTTTCTCATTGCCCGGCGTCTTCAGGTGCCGGATAAACACAATTTTCATGGTTGTCCTCATTTGACAGATCATTCTTAATCCATCGTCGATATTTTAACATAAATCTTTATGCTTTCTTTCAACAGATCACTGAAATCTTCCAAATCATCCATATCAATCACTTTATCTGCAAGCAACCGATTATGCATCATCAAATCCCTTTTACAAATAATTACTATATCCTTCTTCCGGAAACGGCATTTCAAGACCAAGTACTCTCGGCCACAATTTTTTATCATCAATGATAAATCCCATAATCATCCCCATATGAGTATGCAAATGCCTGAACTGTGCCAGAATCAATGTGAACCCGCTGTACTCACATCCGGCAGGATATCTTAACAGATTCTCGTCGTCTAGTTCGGAAATATAACCCAGTATTTTCTTTTCGATATCATGAAAATAACCGTTTATCTGCTCTCTCGAAAGAGTTTCATCAGTAATAACATCCAGATTATTCAAATCTTTCTCATCTATGTAATCTTCCCAGCCAGCACGATCACCGCCAGCATCGCCAGCTCACACAGCTGCAGAAAATATCCCGCCAGATCCCCGGTCGTTCCGCCGAACTGCTTTCTGCTCATCCGGTAATAATAAGCAAATACCAGAAGTGCCGCTGCTATCACGAGCACCGACGCAGCCACGGAACCGCTTTTCCCGCTCCAGCCAAGATATAGAATGACACCCGCGCACGCAAGAGCACATATGATAAGCACAATACGCACTCTTGCCTTGTGCGCCCCGTCCTGGAAAGTCCGGAGCAGCCCGCTGTTCTTTGCCGCCTGAAATGATACGACAGAGATACCGCTCAGAGAACGTGAAAGAGGATAGATACATGCTGTCAGCGGAAGCATCCGGACATCCGCCTCGCTCCATAATGCCAGCACCGCCACGAAATATACGCACAGCCCGATCACAGCGAATGCTCCCGTATGCGGATCTTTGAGTATCTGCAGCTTCTTCTCCCTGTCCCCGTAAGAACTGATCGCATCGATCGTATCCGCATATCCGTCCAGATGAATCCCTCCTGTAACAAGAACAGGAATCAGTGTCATCACTGCAGCAAAAAACAATTTCCCGCAGGACGTATACTGCAGGATCAGATACCCAATCCCTGCCTGCAGCAATCCAATCATCACGCCTACAACAGGGAAAAAACACATAGCATACTTCATATTTTTTTCATTCCAGTCCACAGTCGGCACCGGAATCTTAGAATACATAGATATGGCAATAGCAAGTGAATTTAGCAGACGCATTTACTTGTACTCCTTATACTGTTCTACATGGATTTCATCAAATGTGCTCATCTCACGGTATACAGCAAGCCCCATCTCAAGCAGCGGGATTGCAGCTACAGCCCCGCTTCCCTCGCCGAGTGACATATTGCAGTCGATATACGGCGAGAGTCCCAGCGCATCAAGCACCATTCCGCCTGCCGGTTCTCCAGACTTGTGGGACGGCATCATGTAGTCTGCCGCTGCAGGACACAGCTTTGCTGCACAGAGGGCAGCCACTGAGGAGATGAACCCGTCAATGATCACGGGAACATGGTACAGTGCCCCTCCGAGAAATACCCCGGCAAGTCCGGCAATATCCAGACCGCCTACTTTAGACAGTACATCCAGCACATCCTCTTTGTCCGGATGATGGAGTTCGATGGAACGGCGGATCACATCTACTTTCCGGTTCAGCCCTTCTGAACTCAAGCCTGCGCCGCGGCCTGTCACCTCTGCCGCATCTTTCTCAAGGAGTACAGCTGCAACAGCACTGCTCGTGGTCGTATTTCCGATGCCCATTTCCCCTGTAGCAAGCAGGTCATACCCCTGTCCGGCCAGTTTCTCGACAACGACGATTCCTGTGAGTACAGCCTGTGCGGCCTGTTCCCTCGTCATAGCAGGCTCAAGGAGCATATCTTTCGTACCGCTCATCACTTTATATTCCGGCTTCGTCACCGCAGATACATCTGTTGCCATGCCGATATCCACAGGGAAAAGATCTGCGCCCGCGATTTCTGCCATCAGACATACGCTGGTTGCGCGCCGGGTAAAATTCTCCGCCACGATAGCAGTCACTTCCTGCCCGGCCTGAGTGACACCCTCAGCCACTACTCCATTGTCAGCGCACATGATAACAAGACCTTTTTTCTCGATCGTGTAATCCGCTTTTCCTCTGATCCCGGCCATACGCACGACTGCCTCCTCCAGTTTCCCGAGGCTGTTCAGCGGCTTTCCGACTGTTTTCCAGTGCGCTTTTGTCGCGTCTATACTGGCCTGGTCGGCCGGACAGATTTCTGCCGTTTTCTGCTGTAATTTTTTCTCGTACTCCTCAGACATTTTCACTTTCCTCTGCTCTTTCTGTTTATTTTTGCTATAGCCTTCAATCTACGGCCGATTTCTCACTGCAGCAGTCTCCACGCATGGCAGCGCCCGACAAACCGGCGGGCGAAATCCGGCAGAGACGGCAGATACAGATGAGGATACCCGGCAGCCAGATTTCCTTTCATATGGATACATTGCCACTTTCTCTTCCCATCAGGTTTTACTGCCGTACAGTCGGTTCCCGCATCCGTACTGTCCCAGTAATGGAATTCATGTCCTCTTATCGTCTCCCCGGGAAGAAGCAGCGCTTCGTTTTCTTGGTCAGATTTGTCAGCTGTTATGCTGACATAGCCGAAACGTACCAGTTTTCCTGTAGGATAAGTCTTCCCTTTTATCACTCCCGCCATAGGATATACATTTCCGTTTCTGTCTTTCATCTCTTCATGAAGATACATAAATCCGCCACACTCCGCAAGACAGGGCATCCCGACATCCAGAGAGGTTCTGATCTCAGCCAGCAGACTTCTATTCGCAGAGAGCCTTTCGCCGTAAAGCTCCGGATATCCGCCGCCCAGGATCAGGCCGCTGATCGCATGTGGCAGTTCTTTATCGCGGAGCGGACTGAACGATACAAGTTCACATCCCATTTCTTCCAGAAGTTCCAAGTTCGCCTTGTAGTAAAAGCAGAATGCTTCATCCCGCGCAATGCCGATCCTGAGCTGTTTCGCATCTGCCTTTCTGTCATCCGTTTTCGTGATATTTTCACATCTGTCGCTTTCACATACGGCAGTTCTTTCCAGCGGTACATCAAGTTCAGGCGCCGCCTGCGCGATTGAAAGTATCTGATCCAGATCCACACTCTCAGACAGTATCGTGCCTGCCCGTTCTGTCTGCTCTTTCAGATCCTTTAGTTCCTGCGGAGTTACAAGCCCGAGATGGCGGCTCTCCAGATGGAACGCTTCGTCCTCGGGGATATATCCAACCACGGGGATTTTATGTCCGTATTTTTTCAGTTCCTGCTCCAGCATTTCTTTCAAACGTGGATAAAGCATCTTTGACACCCGGTTGAGCAGGATTCCCTGGATATTGCTGTCACCCCGAAATTCGACGATTCCCTTAACAAGCGCTGCAAGGGAGAGTGCCGCTCCCCGGCATGGAACTACAAGTATGACCGGAATCCGAAGTGTCTTCGCCACATCGTAGGAACTTCCCGCATCCGTGTCCATCCCGCGCCCGTCATAATATCCCATAACGCCTTCTGTTACGGTGATATCCGCACCGGCAGTATGCCGGATAAACCCATCGAGCAGCTCATCTTTGTCGGAAAAGAACAGGTCCAGATTCCTGGAATCCACACCCAGTACTTCTCTGTGGAACATAGGATCGATATAGTCCGGGCCGCATTTACAGGCCCGCACCTCCATGTTTTTTTTTCGAAATGCAGACATCAATCCGCAGGAGATCGCAGTCTTCCCGCTGCCGCTTGCCGGAGCTGCGATCATTATTCTCGGGATCCTCATCTGCCCGCACTCCTTTCCGCCTCATCCGGATCTTCCTGTATATCTCCCCCTGCGGAAATGATATACACAGGATTCTGGCCGGTCATCATGTGGTATCTTCCCAGCACACGGGCGCGCGACGCCATGATCTGTGTGATCTGTGCGTCTCTTAGCAGTCCTTCTTCTATAGCATCCATAGCTTCGCCGACCGTCTCAAGAGATATGGCATTGATCACGATCCTCGCTGCAGGATTCTTATCAAGTACAATACGCAGGATCTCAAGCAGATTTCCGGAACTTCCTCCGATAAACACATGAGTCGGAGGCTCCAGCTCCCGGAGCGCCTCCGGCGCCTCACCCTCTATGATCTGGATTCCGTCTGTCCGGAATTTTCTCCTGTTCTGTTCCAGGAGCTTTACTGCCTCCGGCTTTTTCTCAACGGCATACACCCGGATCCGGTCCCCGGAGAGAGCTGCTTCAACAGACACCGAACCGGTTCCCGCTCCCACATCGTACACTACCGCATTCTCCGTAAGCTCCATCTGTGCCAGGCTGACAGAACGTACTTCTGCTTTTGTCATCGGCACTTTTCCGCGGATAAATTCTTCATCCCGGATATGCGGTCCTGTTCTCTTCTCCGGATACGGATTCAGGATCATAGCCACACACAGACCATCTGCCTCATCTCCCGAAAGCTCACCGGGATGTCCGGATACGATACGCTCATCCGGATAAGACAGCCTGCTGCCGATATATACAGTCACATCATCCATCCCGTATTCCTTAAGCCGTGTGACCATCTTCTCCCCTGCGCCCTTACCGCCCAGAAGGAGAAACGTCTTCCTGCTTTTATTCACGGTCTGTATAAAATTTTCTTTCTGTCCATGGAGGCTGATCACAGCTCCGTCTTCCCATGTTGTTTGCAGCCGCGCAGCAAGGCAGACGACAGATGAAATTCCCGGGATCATTTTCACCTCATAACGGTCGGGATGTGTTGCAAACATCTCCGAGAGTTTCTTTGCTCCGCTGTAGAATCCGGTGTCTCCGGAGAGCACTACAGCAATGCAGGCAAATTCCGGATGAGACTCTGCATATGTAAATATCTTGTCCGCATTGTATTCGCACAGCTCCGGCACATGGGATTCCTGAACACCGGTTCCATACCGTACATTCCGCGCAGCCTCGAGCATCCGCTGTGCGCCGATCATACAGTCGCAGGCATGGATTGCCTCTGCCGCCTCTACAGTCATGGACGCCCTGCTGCCCATACCGATTCCGATCAGAGAAATCTTCTGCTTTTTACACATTTTTATACCCTCTCGGCGTTACCATTCTGCCGTTTAGTTCCATTGTATTTGAGTTTCCGATAAATACTGTCGTAAACATATCGACCTGCGTATCTTTCAGCCGTTCCAGAGTCAGGATTTCATATGTCTCCCCGTCCCTTCCGATATTTCTGACAATACCACATACGGTCTCCGGTTTCCGATATTCCAATATCATCCCGCAGGCTTTCTTCAGATAATCTGCACGCTTTTTACTGGATGGATTGTAGATGCAGATCACGAAATCAGCTTCTGCCGCCGCCCGGATACGCTTCTCGATCTTATCCCACGGTGTGAGCAGATCACTCAGACTGATCACTGCAAAATCATGCATCAGAGGCGCCCCGAGGACTGCCGCCCCGCCGGATGCTGCCGTAATCCCCGGTACGATCTCAATCCCCACATCCGGATAGTCTTTCCCGATCTCGCAGATCAGTCCTGCCATACCGTAGATTCCCGAGTCTCCACTGCACACCATTGCCACGTCCTGTCCCTTCTGCGCCTCTGTAAATGCCATCCTGCAGCGGTCAGCCTCTTTGCGCATCGGTGTGCTCAAAAATGTCTTATCCGGAAATTCCTCCCGGATAAGATCAATGTACACTGTATATCCGATGATCACCGGGCAGTTTTCCAGCACTTTCTTGGCCCGTATGGTCATCTGGTCGGCCGCTCCCGGTCCCAGCCCTGTCACATAAATCTTACTCATTGTCCTTATGCTCCATTTCTCTGTATATTGATATTCACTGCTCTTTATCTTTCTGCATTGTCACGGATGCCTCGCGGAATTCTGTCGTAAACGACGGATCATAGAGTTTCGAGCGGTCGTATTCACTGCCCAGCACCCTGCCCACTACGATGAGCGCCGTCTTTGTTATATTCTCCTTTGCGGCAGTCTCTGCCAGGTCTTTTACCGTACAATAAAGTACTTTTTCCTCCGGCCATGTAGCTTTATAGACAATAGCTGCCGGTGTATCCGCCGGGTAACCGCCGCGGATCAGTTCGGCAGAGAGTTCCTTCAGCATTCCGGTACTTAAGAAGATCACCATGGTGGCCTGATGCGCTGCAAAGCTTCGGATCGATTCCCGCTCCGGTACAGGCGTGCGTCCTGCCATCCTCGTGATCACCACAGACTGGGAAACTCCGGGCAGTGTATATTCTGCATTCAGAGCTGCCGCCGCCCCGCAGAATGAGCTTACGCCCGGGCATACCTCATACGGGATATCCAGTTTTTCCAGCTCGTCCATCTGCTCCCGGATTGCTCCGTACAGACAGGGATCTCCGGTGTGGAGACGGACAACTTTCTTCCCAGCCCGTTCTCCTGCAGTCATGACCTCCATCACTTCCTCCAGCGTCATCTTTGCGCTGTTGTAGATCTCACAGTCCTCTCTGCACAGAGACAAAAGTCCCGGATTGACAAGAGATCCGGCATAGACTACGATATCAGCCTCTTGTAACAGATTCTGCCCCCGGACTGTAATGAGATCCTCTGCCCCCGGGCCCGCTCCTACAAATGTGATCATCTTTCTCTTCCTCCTGTCTTTTTTCCCTTTACAATGAGCAAAGAGTAATAGCCTGCCTGCTCCGGTATCTCCTGCGCACCGAAATACATTTTTTCATTCTCCATCCCGCAGTTTTCCACCATCACAGCGTCCAGCTCTTTCTCTGTCAGCAGACGTTTCACTTTCGCCATCTTACGTCCTGCCTTCATGAGAACTTTCGTTCCCGGAAGATCCAGACTCTCTTCGATATGGTAAGACGCAGGAAGTACATGCAGCTCCTGGCGGTTTTCCACAAGAGGGATATCCAGCCGGGCCGCTGCCGCACAGAATGACGGAATTCCCGGTATGATCTGTGTTGTATAGCCGTTTCGCTTTAACCGTTTGTGTACATACATACAGGTAGAATACACTGTAGGATCTCCAAGAGTCAGGAAAACTACATGCTCCCCCTTGTCAAGCAGTTCTGCTACTGCCGCTGCATCATTTTCATGGATCGCTTTCAGCTTATCTTTCTCCTTTATCATCGGCATCGGCAGATAAATCCGATTTTTCCCCCCGATTCCGGGCACTGCACCAGCTGCAATCTGATATGCCACACACCGCTCAAGATATGCCGCATTTCCGGTATCGTTATTTTCTGCTTTCTCATACACCGGTTTCTCCAAAGTACTGTCCGACACAGGTATGGCGATCACGCTGCACGCTTCTACGGCACGGACCGCCTTCAAAGTCATAAGCTCCGGATCCCCCGGACCTACTCCCACACCGGTAAATATTCCTCTCATATGATGTCTCTCCCTTTGCTACTCCTGTTCTTTCCGCTGTTTTTCTGTCAGCTGCAGCAGGCTTTCGGCATTTTCTGTCTGCCCGAGGATTCCCTCCTCATTGGAAAACACAACCGCACCTATCTCTAACTCTTCACCTGCTCTCTGCCGCAGATAAAATGTAATACGCTCCATTACCGACTGCATGACATTTCGCAGCAGTCCCTTTTCTTTTAATATCTCCACAGCTTCTGTTGTATTCAGACACACCATGATCTCTTTCACCGTATCTGTATCTGCTCCCGCCATGGCCGCATGAGATGCAAAAACCTCCATCCGGCAGTCTGCCTGTCGGGAATGAGTATTCATCACACCGGCCGCAAGCTTGATAAATTTCCCGATATGCCCGATCAGCAAAAGACCTTTCATCCCCAGAAACTTTGCATCATCGATGGTCTCTCCAACATAGTTGCTGCATTTCACAGCAAGATCCGGATGGATCCCCAGGCTGTCCGTCAGAAAATCAATCCCATAATTTCCCGGAACAGCATAACAGTATGAATATCCGCTCTCTTTGAGCATCTTCATTTCCAGATAAATCGTATCCGTCAGTGCTTTCTCGCTCATGGGCTCCACGATCCCGGATGTGCCGAGTACAGACAGACCTCCTGCGATCCCAAGTCTCGGATTAAAGGTCCGCTTTGCCGTCTCCTCTCCCTCCGGGATGGAAACGACTACTTTCACATCCCCACAGTAACCGTATTCTCTGCACACACATTCAACTTCTTGTGTGATCATCTTCCTGGGCACTTTATTAATCGCCGCCTGCCCGACCTTCTGTTCCAGTCCGGGTTTTGTCACGCGTCCGACTCCGCTTCCGCCGTCCAGTATGATCCGAAGCTGTGTCCGGCCACAATCCTGATCCTCAATGACCGTCTGGAACACCATTTCATCATCCCGTTCAGTCTGACCGGAATCACACCGTTCCACTTTGGCGAAAATCAACAGTCCGTCTGTCACGTCAGGATCATCTCCGCTGTATTTTCTTACTGCACACTCTGCATATTCCGGCATCCGCGTAATGGATTCTACATCCAGATAAAGCAAAATGCCCTTTGGCGTCATGAGCCTGACCTGCCGGATCTCCTCTCCGGAAAAAAGCATCTGCGCAGCCGCCTTTGCTGCTGCAGCCGCACAGCTTCCCGTCGTCCATCCATAACGCAGCCCGGAACGTATCCTTCCGATTTCCTTCCTGTCGATTTCCTTACCCATGCCTGAGATATCTCCTCATCTTCTATATCTGTTCTGACATCAGACTTCTTCCAGCATCTGTGCCGGATTGTCCGCTGCTTTCACCTTTCCGAAGGCTTTGACGATCACGCCCTCTTCATCGATCAGATAAGTTGTCCGCACGACGCCCATTGTTTTCCTGCCATACATATTCTTCTCTTTCCACACATCATAAGCCTGGATGCATGTAAGCTCCGTATCGGAAAGCAGTGTAAACGGAAGTCCGTATTTCTCCTCAAATTTCTTGTGGGAAGCCACGCTGTCTTTGCTCACTCCGAGCACGACAGCTCCTTTCTCTGTAAACTGAGTATACAGCTCTCCAAAGCCGCACGCCTGCTTTGTGCATCCCGGCGTATTATCCTTCGGATAGAAATAGAGGACCACCTTCTTTCCTCTGTACTCCTCCAATGTGTGCATTGTTCCATTCTGATCCGGCAGTTCAAATGCCGGTGCCTTTGTTCCTGCTTCTAACATGTCTTTCTCCTTTCCCGGGTATTGTGTCCCGTCTTACTCCATTGTATCTTCGATATGTTCCAGAAAGATTTTTCGTATTCCTTCGAATTCTCCAAGCCCTTTCATGATCACACGCACTTCATACCCTTCTGCCTCAAGCTCGCTCTTCCAGGAATCTTCTTCTCCCGCCATATCATTTTTTGCATGGTCTCCGGCAACAAGCATGAAAGGCATAAGCGCAATCTTTTTCTTATCTGCGATCTCCAGCTTTGCCATCACGTTTTTCAGCTCTGGAAAGCTCTCCACTGTTCCCACTAAGACCTGATTATATCCCAGCGCGTGAAATGTATATTCCAGCGTCGGATATGCCGAGTTGGCATGATGATCTGTACCATGTCCCATAAATACGAGCATTTCATCTTCATCAAGCTCGGTCTCGGACATGATCGCGTGGATGGATTTCTTATAGTCATCCACACTGCTCAGAAGTGGTTTTCCTATACGGATCCGCTGAAACAGCGACATGTTCTCCATCAGGTCTTCCATCATCCTGTCATTTTCAATTCCGTTTATAATGTGGGTCGGCTGTACGATCACATCTTCAATTCCGTCGGCGGCCATGCGTTTTACCGCCTCTTCCACAGTATCGATTTCCATAACTCCCGTGCGTTTCAGTTTGCGGATGATCATCCTGCTCGTAAAAGCACGGTACACACGGCAGTCCGGAAATTTCTCCGCGATTTCTCTCTCGATAACGTCGATCGTCTTTTCCATTGTATCGAGATGGCTCGTCCCGAAACTCACAACAAGGATTCCTTTCTGCATCTTCCACGTTCCTTTCTTTCTGTTTTTCTGATTTATATAATTTCTATTCTCCTGTCCGGTCACAGAATTTCCACAAGTTCATCGACAGTCCTCGGCGGGACCGTCTCTTCTGGTATCATTCCCTTTTCTTTCAGTCTCTCATGCAGTTTGAGCACCGCAGGCATTTCCAGATTCGCCGTCTCCAGCGCAGACCGGTCAGAACAGACTTCCAAAGGTGTTCCCTGACGGATTACTTTCCCTTCGTGCATCAGTACGATCTCGTCCGCCCAGGCATACGCATAATCAATGTCATGCGTTGCCATCAGTACTGTAATGCCCTTCTCTGTCAGGCGCTCCACGATTTCCTGCACTTTCCTTGTATGCCTGGGATCCAGCGCTGCCGCAGGCTCGTCAAGTATCATCACTTCCGGATGCATGACCAGGATATCCGCGATAGCAACCTGCTTCTTCTGCCCGCCGCTCAATGCATGGGCAGGCCGGTCCTGGAACGGAGTGATCTCCAGCTCCTCTATCACATCCTCCACTTCTTTTTGCGCAGTCTTCTCATCGATTCCCAGGTTCAGTATTCCAAAAGAAATCTCTTCATACACGCTGGCGGAAAAGAGCTGATCATCCGGCTCCTGAAATACAATTCCCACTTTTTTTCTCACATCGAGCAGCCCTTTCCGCGTATAATTAATGGGATTTCCATCAATGCAGATTTCTCCCGCATCAGGTTTCCGTATTCCATTCAGGCAGAGGAAAAAAGTGGATTTCCCTGATCCATTTCCACCCATAAAAGCCACTTTTGCTCCTCTCCGTATCTTCAGATTCAATCCGTCAAGTGCTTTTTCCTCATTTCCATCATAGGTATACGAGACATCATATACCTCTATTACCCATTCCTTGTCTCGTATCATCTCATTATACTCCATTTTCTTACATTCATCCACAGACGGGCCAGTTGCAAAACCATATCAGGATAAGAATGACTTCAAACATTATAATCCCGGCAATCTCCTTCTTACTTGCCGGCTGCTCTCGGGACAGCACCCGGATACTCCCGTCATAACATCTGGACTCCATAGCATCATAGAGCGCATTTGACCGTTTCAATGCCAGTACAAACAGCGCAGATCCCAGTGCCCCAAACGCCCGTATCTGCGTCCTGAAATTTCTGTTTCCGAGACGCGACTGCTGCGACACCGTGATCGCATGAGCTGTCTTGGATAACACAAAGATAAAACGATAGATCAGCAGCATCAGTTCGATCAGGAGAGGGGGAAGATGCAGTTTCCTGCAGGTTCCGAGTATATCGGTCATTACAGTATTAAGCGACAGAAAATACAGACAGGATACTGCGGCAAATGCGGTGGAACAAAGCCTGAGCCCCTGATAGACTCCTGCCCGGCTTCCCGTGATATACCATTTTCCTATAGTAATTGCAAAAGCATCCAAAGGTGTTTCCGATATATTTACCATGATCGCCGCGGTGCCGACGATCAGGAAGGCAAACGGGATCATAAGCAGTTTTATATAACGAAAAAGGGGGATTCCCCCTTTTCCGACCGTCAAAATTCCATTGACGGCAAATACCAGTACGGCCACCCGGACCGAGCGGCTTAAGATGCACAATACAAGAGTCAGCACGGCATACATAAGCTTCTCTGATGCATTTACATATCTTAATTTTGACTGGTAACTCAGCTTATCAATTAGGAGCATCTTCTTCTCCTGTCTTCTTCATCCATTTTCTCCGCTCCACAAAACGTCCCATAAAGAATGCGATCACTCCCACACCGATACCAGTCTGCACACAGAAGAGCAGACTTTCCAGTTCTCCCGGGAGTTCACCTCCCAGCGCTGTCTCAAGGACGGGCGTAAACCATGGCTCATACTCTCCATGGATTTCTTCTACCATTACACTCCCTGCATCATCAGAACCGCCAAACTCAGCGCCCCTTAAAGCAGCCACCGGGATCACGGCGATCAGAATGGCAATAATGAGCAGGATAATAACTGTCTTTGTGTTTTTCGTCATAGTACTCAGGCCTCCTTCCTGTCAATCGGATAGGGGATGCTTCGCCTCCCCTATCCGATCACGCGATACTTCGCTCAGCTCACGACATGAGTCGTTCGCTGTCCGTTGCCCGGCAAATATCCGCTCATGCAAGCATGGCGGCTGCTTGCCGGGCGTATCGCGCAAGAAACCGATACTCTTAAGTTCCGGTTTTGCATAAGTCTCAAGGCCGATCACAATAACGACTGTGAGAATCCCCTCAATAACAGCAAGGGGAAGCTGCGTTGGAGCGAACACGCCCAAAAACTTCACTGCCGATGCCGCCACACCGCCCGCCTCGGACGGGTATGCCAGGGCCAGCTGTATACTTGTCACACAGTATGTAAAAATATCTCCTAAAAAAGCCGCCAGGAAAACGCCCACACGGCGATTGACTTTCGCGGCCCGGCACAGTTTATAAATACCAAAGGAAACGAGCGGACCTGCGATCGCCATGGAAAATGTATTAGCCCCCAGCGTTGTCAGGCCTCCATGAGCCAGCAGTACAGCCTGGAAGATCAAAACAATAATCCCCAGCACACTGACTGCTGCAGGGCCGAAGAGAATTGCACCCAGCCCTGTCCCCGTCATATGGGAGCAGCTTCCTGTCACGGACGGAATCTTCAGCGATGAGATCACGAAGATAAAGGCCCCTGACATGGCGATCAAGGTAAGATTCCTTCTGTTCTCTTTTACTTTTTTCTTCAATGAAATAAATCCTGCGATCAGAAACGGCAGGCAGATGACTCCCCACGCCACACAGTAGCCTGCAGGCAGGTAGCCCTCCATGATGTGCATTGCATTAGATGCAGGTGCGATGACAAACAACGCAGCAAATGCGATGTATGCCCTCAGTAAGATTTTCTTCTTTTTTGGCATTGTTTTTCTCCTTTTTGATCATATTCCCGTAATCCCCAGATCCATTTAAAAGCGAATATTCTGACTTAGGTATCATCGCAGGTGTCTCTGCCTTCCCAGGAACTTGTATCCCAGTGGCCCGTTCGAAACACCGCTCCTCCAATACAGCAACGGGTATTGTGCAGGATTCTCACCTGACTTCCTCTATATCTTTTAAATGTATGCCGGATCTGGTTCAGCACAATGTTCATACGAAATAAAACACTGTACTAAAATTCAATCCCTCTCCTCGCCCGGATGCCCCGGTCAAAGGGATGTTTCACCTTGCGGATCTCCGACACATAATCTGCCAGCTCCACAAGCTTTTCGTCCGGATCACGCCCTGTCAGGACGACCTCCAGACATTCCGGTTTCTCTCTCAGAAATGCGAGTGCTTCTTCCCACGGAATCAGACCGTACCTGTATGCCGCCATGAACTCATCCATGACGAGGATGTCGTATACGCCGTCCCTTATCATTTTCAGTATACTGCGCCACAATTCTCCATACATCTGCCGTACAGCCTTTTTCTCGCTATCGGAAAGAGTGTTGAAAAAACCGTAAGATCTGTCCAGATGAATAACGGAGATCTCAGGAACTGTATCCAGGACATTTAATTCTCCTGACTCTTCATTTTTGAGGAAACGCGCAAAAAGTATCTTCTTTCCGCATCCCGCCGCACGAACAGCCAGTCCTATAGCAGCCGATGTCTTTCCTTTTCCGTCTCCGCAATAAATATGAATGAGCCCCTGATCCATTATTTTCTTCCTCTCTGTAAGATCCTTTCTATTCTAGCACAGATCAGGTTCGTCTGACAAGACGTCACGACAAGGCTCTGCATAACAAATACATTTATGGATAAAGAAAACCCTGCGGTCTCTGCCGCAGGGTAATTTCGCTTAATTATGTAATTTAGTAACGGACATAAATCATATTGCTTGGAACAGATCCAATCGTCACCTGAGCTCCTGTATGCGGGGCGTGTATCATCTGTCCGTTTCCTATGTAGATACCGCAATGTGTAGAACTTGTACAAACATCACCCGGCTGCGGGTTGCTTACCCTTGTCCATCCCAAGAATGTATAAGTCGTACCAAGTCTGGAATAGCTTCCTGTCAGAGCATAACTCACAAGTCCGGAACAGTCAAATGTATTCGGTCCGACTGCCCCCCATTCATACCAACAGCCGATCTTACTGTATGCACGATCAACAATTGCATTTCCTGTCACAGCGTTGTATGAATTATCTGAGCCGCCTGATGAAGTACTGCCGCCACCGGTACTTCCGCCGCCACCGGTGCTTGTACCTCCGCCGCTATTATTGTTGCTCTGCTGAGCAGCTGCAACAGCCTGCTGTCTCTGCTGTTCTTCCAGCTGACGCTGTCTCTCGGCCTCAGCCTCCTGACGATCCTTCTCTTCCTGAACTTTTCTCGCAGCTTCCTGGATCATTCCGTCCAGATCGGAAACCTCATCCGCCTTAGAAGAAATCATCGAATTCAGATCTTCCTCTTGCTGCTGGTATTCGCCTTCAAGATCTTCCAGATCTGCCAGTTCCTGTTCACTCTTTGCCTGCAGATCCGCAATCTCCTGTACAGTATTTGCATATTCCTGAAGCTGTTCCCGGTCATATTCATGTACCTGCTGTGAATATTCAGCCTGTGTCAGCATACTGGAAATGTCGCCTGAAGTCATGACCTTCTCCATCGTTGCTGTCCCGGTGCCCGCTTCATACATATATTTAATACGAAGCTTCATGGCATCGTACTGCTCCTGACGCTTCTCTTCAGCCGCCTCAAGATCTGCTTTGATCTTAATGATCTCCTCGCCCTTGGCGATCAGCTGATCTTCCAAGTCCGCCAGTTTTGTGACGATCGTATCCAGATCTGACTGGAGACTGTTCAACTCGCTCTGCGCAGCTTCTTTCTGATTCTGAAGATTCTCCTGTTCCTGCTGAAGACTTTCAAGTGTATCAGGTGCGGCAAATACCGGAGTGACCGCCAATGAACAGGTAAGAACTGTAGCGATGAACGCACTATGTACTCTTTTTCTTAATCTCATCTCTTCACCTTTCCCTATTATATTATCTA
>ERZ1643246.1445-NODE-1445-length-25871-cov-20.811047_pt1 | contig 25871 bp, 25 predicted proteins | sample MGYA00579265_ERZ1643246 | MGnify/ENA primary metagenome ERZ1643246 (study PRJEB29033, sample SAMEA4952261) | chicken gut metagenome | biome: Broiler Chicken; feature: Gastrointestinal Tract; material: Caecum | place: Ireland | collected 2018 | study: Broiler...
AAATTGTTCTGCTGGCTGTCCTGGATCAGCACGGTAATGGCAGATTCTGAAGAGGAAGCGATTTCCGCATAAGTTGCCGCCGGCACGAAATTGGAAAGGATATCTGCTGCCGCACTGGCTTTATCCTCCGGAAATCCCAGTTGCACCAATGCATCTGCCAGGGAAGAGACAGAGATATCATTATCTTGTCCTTCTTCGTACTTTTCATACAGATCAGGTGTTTCTGTCAGGATGGGCGCTTTTTCCGTTTCTGTTTCAGGTTCGGTCGATTCCATAAAAATACGTGTCATTTTTAATGCGTCCTGAGCAAGGGTGATATAATCCGTATTCCCTGTTGGAAATTCATACGTCAGGATATAGTGGTAGGTGCCATTTGCAGTATAATACTGGATCACAGAGATACTTCCGGTGTCTGCGCTGTATGTGGCTTCACCATATATATGTTCATCGGACTGCTCAAATTTAGTCAGGACAAAACCGCTCCTTCCGTTGGAAAGAAATTCTGAATATTCCAATTCGGAGATCTCATTAATAGAAGAGGCGTCTTCTATCACATTTACCGTCAGCATTGCCCCTGTGGATTCTTCATATGCATAGGTTCCTGTATCTGCGGTTCCTGTGATCCATCCTGTGGGGATCGCATATTCAAAATCGCCGGCTTCCTGATACTGCAGGAAATATTTTTCCCCAATGGGGTCTTCATATTGCCATGAAATGCTGTCAAGGCAATACATGATCGTATCTTTTAACTTTTCATAATTTTCATCACTAAATGTAAAAATCACTTTTACAACGTGCTGCCTGTCCCAGATAACTTCCTGAATGTAATCTGTGACGCCGGCGTTTCCATATTTCTGTCCGACTGTCTGATAGCAGTTACCGCTCACTTTAGAGAACTCTGTCATTTCAATATCTTGTCCCGCAAGCGCGGACGCGATTGATGTCTGATCTGCAATGTTTACCCTCGGATAGTAATTTAACACCTGGATCTGTACAGAAGATGCGGAAGCGTTATGGACGTAAGTATCATATCCATCTTTCAGAACATAATTCCAATCTTCAGGCACGGCCATGGTAAATGAAATGTCTTTGTTCTGGTACTGGACAGTTTTTATATCCTCTTTTTCCTCTGATTCTGATTCCTGTGTATAGGTTGCGTTTTCTTTCGTATAGACGTCCAGTTCTTTTTTGGATGTTGCGATCGTAAGGAATATTGTTAGCATGATCCCGATCACGATCAAGATCCAAAATTTTCCTAAAATTCTTCTCAACTGATACATATCAAACCTCCCCGAAAAAAAGTTTTTTTTCTATAATATGTTATTTATTTTCGAAAATACGAAACGGTATCAGTATTGAGTTTTATTAGAGGAAAAAAATTACATATTCTTATAAAGAGTTTTTTTGGAGGTTTTTTATGGGGAAGTTATCTGATTTGTGTGATGAGATCCAAAACCTTGTCTACGATGGGGAAAATTTAGACGACCGCAGGGAGCTTCTTATGGATTTCCGGGATATGCTTACGGAAATCAAGGATGTTGTTACTAACCATAGCGAAAGCAACTATGTGCTGTCCAACATTTATCTTAGGGGAAACCTGGATAATCTGGCGGATCTGCCGGACAACCTTCGGAACACTGCTTTTGCAGAAATCCTTGGCAGCAATCCGGATATTGATGTACGGTCCGCGCTTGTGGAACGGATCGATGAACTGGTCGTGGATGTTTCCTCGATTAAATTTGAAGATTTTACGGAAGATGAATTTGACCGTGTGTCTCAGGCCGTTTCCGAAGTGGCAGACGGAGCCCGTGAAATGGATTCCGTGATCACAGATAATCCGGATTGGGGAGCGCTCGAAAAAAACTGTTCTGACATGATCGTTTCGAAACTCGATTCTGCCGATCCTGAGATTAAGGAGCAGATTGCGGATCTCTGCAGTAAAGAGGGTGTTTCTGGGATCTTCCGGCTGGATATGGATGGGGAACAAGGGGAAATCCTGTCTGAACCGGATATGGCGGTAAGGGAAAACGGCGCTTTTACAGACCGTTTTGGTGTTGACCAGGACGGTAATTTTGCGGCGTTCCCCGCAGACGGTATTGATTATCAGGACTTAGGCGTTTATATCGACTGCCTGAATCTCTTAAATGGCGGTCCGGGACCGGACGCTGCGATTGGCGATGTCAACCCGTTTTATATCAGCAGTGATGAAAAAGATTCCATCATCGCAATGTTTGTTGTCAGGACTGATTCAGACCCGGATGCCCGTGCTTTTGACGCGCCGGATAATTGGGTCGATGCTATGAAGCACTTTGTTGAATGCGAACGCCATGCTTTCGGATTTGATGTAATTGACAAGGATGCCCTGAAAGAAAAGATCGACGCCTTTGTTGATTCTGATGATTTCAACGGCGTGGATAATGACAGGGCAGACCATAACAAGGATTTCTTTTCCCCAGGTGTCGTTAATGATAAAGATGTCGATAATGACCAGACAGATAATGACCAGCAAAATAAGCAGGATGCGGGGCCGGACGATACACAGCAGCAAAACACCGGATTTAACGATAAGCGGGATACCAGGGCAGACCAGGCAGAAAGAGCCGGGGGATATTCTATTGTATGGGAAAAGACCGGAAATGAGAAGATTGATAAGCTGATTGATAAAAGGAATGCTTATATCACAAACGGCGGCCCATTCCCTTTATACCGCAGAGATCCACGATTTACATTACTGGAATTGAGGATCGTGAACGGAGCCAGGAGTGAAGGGGTAAAAATTAATGGGAAAGTCCCTGACTTGAGAGACTGCTTTATTGCGTATAACAATTTCCGTACCACAAATGTCATTGAATTTGGCATTATGAGCCTGGCCTTCTTTATATTCGATAAAGTGGGGCATGACGATAAAGATAATGTGGATAAGGATAAGGAGCCGGCATCAAAAGAAGATTTCCAAAAGACCGCGGAAAATATCTCCCAGGAAGAACAGAACATGGAAAAGGAGAAGGCCGTGGATGGCCTGAGAGATGCCGTCCATAATATGGCTCAGGCGGATGACCCGGCATTCCGGAGTACAAAGGGCGACGGAGGTATGTTCCGTAACCGTGATTTTATAGGCAGTGTAAAGAGTGTTCTCAGAGCTTACGGCGAAAGCGGTCCGGACGTATTGCGCGCGGCGATTAAGGAAATTGTAAAAGACCTGATCAATGAAGCCGCGACCGGTGATGGGAAAGTCGATACGAAAAAAATTGCCGAACTGACTTCTGCTTTTGCAGATATCCGCGGATTCCGTGTAGGAAAGGAATTTATAAAAGTAGACCTGAAAGGGATTGTAGACGAAATCGTCAGGGAAAATGCTGATAAGGCAGACCAGGATGAAAAGAATACGGACAAGGCTGATGCTGAAAAAAGTACAGAATCAGAAAAAGCAGATAAGGAAGAGCAGCAGTCAAAAGATGCATCCGCAGACAATGAAGGCCAGAATCCGGATAGCAAAGTGGATGCGGAAAAAGATCCGGATAAAGATGCGGATAAAAATGCAGATGGTACAGAAAAAAATGTAGACAGCGAAAACAAAGAAAAAGCGGATTCTTCCGAGGAAAAGAAAGAGTCCGCAGATAAAAAGGAAGAGCCTCAGAATGATGATTCCAAAGTCACCCGTGAAGAAAAAGAACGGGATGACAAAGACCCGGATGCCAAAGATAAGGCAGATGCTGAAAAGGATAAGTCCGATCAGGATAAAGAAGAGGATTCCGACAAGGTTGAGCAGGAAGAGAAGGATGATAAGGATGATGATGCCAGTGATGCCGTAGCTGCAGAAGATAAAGACCGGACAGAGAAAGAAGATTCGGACAACAAAGATAAAAGCGATAACGATAAGGACAAAACTGATAATGGACATGACGTTGACAGAGATGATCCGGATAAAGACAAATCGGGAAAAGAGGATATAGAAAAGGATCCAGACAAGGCTGATAACGAAGAAGAATCTTCGGACCATGATGAGGAAGAAGATCCGGATAAAGTGGATGATGAGGAAGAATCTGCAGACGATGATGACAAGGAATCCGATAAGGACCCGGATAAGATTGACGAAGAGGAATCTTCAGATCAGAAGGAAGAGGATATTGAGGAGCAGATGGATCCGGCGGATGAAGAAGCGGATCCGGAAGATGTACAAAATGGAAGTGTAGATGAGGATGAATCTGCAGAAGATGACTGGAAATCTTTTGTTGATGACGAAAATGTAGGTTCAGACGTTTTTAAGGAAGCTCTTTCAGCGCTGTCAGAAAAAGATGATAAAACGGATGTGGCAGTAGCTGAAGCTTCTATGGATGCCGATAGCATTGAAGATACAAAAGAAGATAAAGATACACTGGAAACGGCGGACCAGGAACCAGACCAGACTGAAGGTGCAGATATAGAGCAATCTGAAGAAGAGGCTGATAAGGCAGAAACCGAACATGAACCGTCTTCTGCAGACCAGGAACCAGAATCAGGGAATGATCTCGAAAATGTTTCTACAGATCCAATAGATATGGATTCCAATAAATCGGATGGTGTAAGTGAAATCCGGGATCCTGATGATCATGGTTCGGATATAGAATCTGCTGTGGACAGCGCGGTTAGTGATCCTATGTATGATTCTACGGATTTTTTTGACCAGGAAATTGAAGTGAACGGGGAAACGGTTTCACTGGGAGAGGCTTTGTCCGATTATGAGGCAATCCGTGATGAAGTTGTAGATGCCTTGATCAATGATGTGGCTGATAACAGCGATCTGATTATGAGTGATCCGGAAATCGCGCAGCAGTACAGCGACCTGATCACAAATATCAGCGATAAGACAGGAGATACGGATTTTCCTGAATTCGTCAGGGACAGGATTGAAGACAGCGGGAATACGGATGCCATGGATGCCTTTGATTCGATCAGTAATATGTTCGATATGCAGCCGGATGACACTGCAGTAGATTCTGCAAATGAAGCTGCTGTAAGCGTGGCTATGGACGCACTGGAAGATGATGTTTTAAAAGATACGTCTGGTGTAATCGATTATGGCGTGGATTATGCTGCAGACCATGCGGATGATGCGGCGTTTGATCTGGATGACTTTGATAACGGACTGGATCGTACCGAGCTGGGTGTTGAGCCTGAGAAAGAAGAGGTTGACCAGGGATTAGATACAGGTATGGATAATCAGGGAACAGACAGGGACGCTGCTTTTGATGCAGCGGTAGAAGAGGCCATGGGTGATCCTTTTGAAGTATATGAACCGACTCAGAACGACGGTTTTGAACGGACTGACTGGGATTAAGAAGGGGGGATTTTTTGGAACTGCCAGTTTTACATATTTTTCTTTTTACAGCAACGGTTATTTTGGGCCTGTTTTTTGGCATGTATATAGGATTTTCTGTTCTGTCGATCAGAGACCGTATCCGCGTAAGAAAGAGGCGGAGTCCGCCAAAGAAAAAGAGAAGTCCGCCGGGTAAGAAAAAAACGAAAAAGACAAAAGAGAAACCAGAGAAACATAATAAGAAAGAAAAAAAAGAAAAAAAGAAAAAGAGCGGTTCCTGCTGCCTGAGCGAGCGGGCTGAAACCGGTGACAGCTATGTCGGCTTTTTATGTGAAGAAAGCGGTAAAGATGTAGCGGATAAGGTAGATTCTTTAAGAAAAACACAGGATAAAAAATATCACGTATAAAGGAGGAAATGCTTTTGGGAGGTTTCATTTTTTTCATCTTTATTTGTATCCTGGCACTGTGGATCCTGGCATCCTGTATCAGGATCGTGCCACAGGCGCATGCAGTTGTCTTGGAGAGACTTGGCGCGTACCGCGCTACATGGAACACAGGGATTCATTTCAAAGTGCCTTTCATCGAGCGTGTTGCACGAAGGGTAAATCTCAAAGAGCAGGTTGTGGATTTTCCACCCCAGCCTGTTATTACCAAGGATAACGTAACTATGCAGATCGATACGGTGGTGTTTTTCCAGATTACGGATCCTAAACTGTTTGCTTATGGCGTAGAGAATCCTATCATGGCTATTGAGAACCTGTCGGCTACCACGCTCCGGAATATCATTGGCGATATGGAGCTGGACGAAACCCTTACGTCCCGTGAAGTGATCAATACGAAGATGCGGGCGTCCCTTGACGTTGCCACGGATCCCTGGGGAATCAAAGTCAACCGTGTGGAACTGAAGAACATCATTCCTCCGGCGGCTATCCAGGAAGCTATGGAGAAGCAGATGAAGGCAGAGCGTGAGCGCCGCGAAGCGATCCTGATCGCGGAAGGCGAGAAAAAATCCACTATTCTTGTGGCAGAGGGAAAAAAACAGTCCGCGATACTTGACGCGGAGGCTGAAAAGCAGGCGGCGATCCTTCGTGCGGAAGCGCAGAAGGAACGTATGATCAAAGAGGCGGAAGGCCAGGCGGAGGCTGTTCTGAAAGTGCAGAACGCCAATGCGGAAGGTATCCGCATGATCCGCGAAGCAGGAGCCGACAAGGCGGTGTTGACCTTGAAGAGCCTGGAGGCCTTTATGAAGGCAGCGGACGGCAAAGCCACAAAAATCATCATCCCATCAGAGATACAGGGTCTGGCGGGCCTGGCAGCTTCCCTTAAAGAGGTTGTTGAAAAAGAAAATTAATATTGAGAAATTTTGGTTTTATCAGGAAAATTATTTAGGAGGAATTTCATTATGTTAAAGTACAACAATGTTCATTGTACAGGCAGAGTACAGTATATCCGTTATTTTAGAAACAATAACAGTCTTTTGATCGTCCTGTCTCTCTATGAGCCTAAATGGGGCGGCGACAGATATGCAGATTATCCGAATATCTATATGGAAGGTGAAATGGCCGAAAAGTATAGAAACAGGATCAAAAGAGGAGATTATCTGACCGTGATCGGTTATGTAGAGGAAAAAGAGATCATGACAAATATCGGAAATGACCTTTTCCGCCGGACAGTCGGACCGGTGATCATTCCGTATACCGATATGGTTTTCGAGGATTTCGGTCACGAAAATGTAAACATCGTGCATGCGGCAGGAACAGTGACAAGGGTATACAAAAATCCGGATCAGGGAAAAAAATTCTATATCATCAACCTGAGAACACAGGTAGAAGTAGACGGTGAGAAAAAAGACGCCGTTCTCAGGGTAACACATTTTGATCTGGATATGGCGTTGGAGCCGCAGGTAGGGGATTATCTTGTATTTACAGGTACTATGCGCACTAAGAATAATACAGATGATAACGGGCGGCCTTATAAGCTTTCTTCCATCGTAGCAAAAAGTGTTTCCATAATCAGAAAAGAAGAATAAGAAATTATTTTGGGAAATTTCTGACATAATCTTTTTGAGGCCGCTTTTTCTCCGATGAAATGGTTTCTTTCAGTGTAGATTTGTTTTTGCTGGTGTTTTCGGCGGCCTGAAGGTGCCCTCTTGTGGGGCACCTTTTTTGTGTGGGTAAAAAGAAATACATACTGTTTGTGAAAACATTTTTAAGAAGAAAGGAGAAAAAATATGCAGTGGACTTGGAAGAATTTCAAATCAATCAAAGAGGCTGTCAACGCCAAAACGGGAGGCCTTGCAGACAGTTTCCTGAATGCAGATACAAAAGAAGTAGCCATTCAGAACGCGGATGTAATGGCCGTGTGGCTCCAGTATTACGCGCAGAAAAACATCCCTATTACCATTATAGGGGACTATGACGCGGATGGGGTCTGTGCATCTGCTGAAATGTGGATGCTCTTGTCTGCTCTGGGAGCTTCTAAAATCCGCGTGAGGCTTCCGAGGCGGTTTTCCGAAGGCTACGGCCTTTCGCCAAAGATTGTAGGGGAAATAGAAAAAGGAGTGATCGTTACAGTAGATAACGGCATCGCTGCTTTAGAAGCTGTTTCTGACGCAAAGGCGAAGGGGCTTGTGGTCCTGGTGATAGACCACCATTTACCCAAAAAGGAAAATGGCAAGGTTGTACTTCCTCCAGCAGATCTGATCGTGGATCCGCATGTAGAGGACGCCCTGATCGCTCATGGAAGAGAAACCCGGACAGGCTTCAGGGATTACTGCGGTGCAGGACTGGTCTGCAAGATCGCAGGCATGATATTAGGTAAAGATAATGATACTTACCACAAGATCACCAGTCTCGCAGCAATTGCTACCGTGGCGGATGTTGTTCCGCTAGTCGGGGACAACCGCAATATTTACCATGCGGGTATCAAAGCGATGGAGTGCCGTGAAATGACGGAAGGACTTGCCGCGATCGTAGATACCCTACGGACTGATGGGATCGTAAGCGAAGGGGATATCGGATTCCGGATCGCACCCATGCTCAACGCTCCGGGGCGGCTGAAAGATGACGGCGCTATGGAGGCGTTTTATGCAGTGATGGCGGAAACTCAGACTCAGGCCGCTATTTCTGCAGACGAGCTGAAGACAGTGAACGGGCAGCGGAAACTCCTGCGTGATGAAGCTGTTTCACGAGCTGTAGAGAAGATCGAGTCTGGAAAACTTTATTCCAGAAACCCTATCGTCATCTACGACCCTGAAGTTTCAGACGGCATTGTCGGACTGGTGGCAGGTGAGATCCAGGAAAAATATGGGGCATCTGTTTTTGTATTCACGAAAAATGGCGATAATCTGAAAGGGTCTGCCAGAGGGAAATCAGGAGATGATGTAAAGGCTTCGTTGGATGCTTTTGCTGATAAATTCCCGGATATCCTGATTGCCTATGGTGGACATGAAGGAGCCGCCGGAGTGACTATGAGAAAAGATGGCCTTGACGTTTTCCAGAAGGAAATGGATAAAATCATGCCTGATGCGGAAGGGATCCCGGACCATATTGACTATGACCTGGAGATCAGGCCGGAAGAGATTTTCCAGATGACAGAAGAATTAAGAAAGTATGCACCGTTTGGGCAGGGGAATCCGGATCTTGTATTCCGGATCGATCATTTCCAGTTGATCCCCAAAGGCAATGCTTTTTATTCTGTCATGGGAAAAGATTCTGTCCGTTTCTATGGCGTTGATACCGAAGTGATCGGGTTTTCCATGCTGGACAGATATCTGGCGTATGGATGCCCGAAAGAAATTGATCTGGTTGGAAAGCTTTCTTTCCATCATTTCATGGGAAGAAAAACGGCACAGGTTGAAATGCTCGATTTTTTACCATCGAGGCAGAGTGCTGTAAAAAGCCTTTCGATCAACCAGTCTATTGCAAATGCGCTCAGTATGATCTGAACAAAAAGATAGTATCTTTTTGGGACCGGCCTTATGGCCGGTTCTTTTTTTTACACTTATGATGGCAATCTATCATACATATTCTTTATGACAATAAATTTAAAGAAGAAAGGAGCAGAAAAAAAGAATATTGTCAAAAAATTATAGGAGGAAAAAAATATGAATGAAACCTGGTACACAGAAATTTGGACAAATGAGGATCTGGAGGCAGCATTAGAAAATGCAGGCATACCTACCACAGATTATGCTGTAGAAAAAGTGAACTACTCGGATACAAGTAACCGAGCTTCTTGCTTCAGCCACAGCGGTTATTGTCACATCCCGGCATGCGCCGGGCAGTTTTCCCGCTATGTCCACAAGCGTATAGGTTCGGGCAGTTCCTGCCCTACCATGCAAAGGTCTATGCGGATCTCAGGATCCGCAGGCCTTCCTGCAGGATATTGACTGCGGCATTATGGTCGCGGTCCATATGGTTCCCACAGCCGCAGTCCATGGTACGCACCTTCAGGTCTTTCATCTCCGTATGGACGGCCCCACAGGCACAGCAAACCTGGCTGGAGGGGAACCACCGGCCCACCCGGACGAAATGTTTCCCGCGGTCCTCCAGCTTATAGTGGAGCATGCCCAGGAACATCCCGTATCCGTTATCCAGGGTGGCTTTCCCGTTGCCGAAGCCTTTGTTGGACAGGGCCTTCATATCCAGGTCTTCCACACAGACGATATCATACTGATTGGCTATCTCAGCAGACAGTTTGTGCAGGTGGTCCAGCCTCTGGTTTGCGGTATGGCGGTGGATGCGGTTCACTTTCCGCAGCTGCTTCAGGTAGTTACGGGACTTTTCTTCCCCTTTCCGGGAACCCTGCTTCCGGGACAGGCGGCGCTGGGCTTTTGCCAGTTTTTGCTGGGATTCCCGGTAGTATTTATGGGAACTTCCCGCATGGCCGCGGCTGTCCATGTAAAGCCCGTCTGATTTATAATCCAGGCCAATGGCAGAATCAGTGTGGATGGATACCGGTTCCGTATGCTGTTCGTATTCGAAAAGCACGGAGGCATAATATTTTCCATCGCTTTCCATGGAGACCGTGGCAGACTTTAATGCCCAGCCCTCTTCCGGGAGGCGGTGGACCATAGCCCGTACCGTACCCACCTTTGGCAGGCGGATCCCGTTTGGGCGCAGAGCAACCGTACCGCCCTGGTTATTGGTGGTATAAGCCTTACGGCTGCGTTTTGCGGATTTGAATTTCGGGAACCCGACTTTCTTATCCCGGAAGAAGTTCCGGTAGGCAGCCTGCAGGTTGAGCTGCACATTCGCCAGGGCAAGGCTGTCCACTTCCCGGAGATAGGGGTATTCCTCCTTATATGCCGCGGGGGTGTTGTGGAGCAGCTTCCCGGTTTCCCGGTAAAAATCATTCTTATCGGACAGCATCAGGTTCCAGACTTTCCGGCAGCAGCCGAAAGTCCTCGCGAACATGGCCTCCTGTTCTTTTGTGGGGTACAGCCTGTACTTGATGGCACGGTTCATAACTGACAGTTTTTTTGCCTTTCTATGTATTTGCGTACGTTCCCGGCAGAGACGGAACCAATGGTCTCGCAGAAATACGAGCCGTTCCATAACTGTCCCCGCCATAAGGAATGCCGGAGTTCCGGGAACTCCTTGAGCAGCGTATTGCCGCTGATCCCTTTCAGGTACTTCACGATCAATGTAGGGGAAAGCTTGGGAGGCGCGGTTACGAAGCAGTGTACATGGTCATCCTCCCCGACTTTGCACAAGTCAACGGAGAAGCCCTTTGCGATGCCGATATCCCGGAGTAGCCCGTAAAGCCGGGTGCTGATCTGCGGGGAAAGGACCTTCCTCCGGTATTTGACGCACCAGACAATATGGTAATGGATGTTGTATACGCAGGTCCTTGCGTGTATATAATTTTTCTTCATACAGATAGTATAACACAAAATGCAAAAAATGTGAAGGGATATCTGCATGTGTAGTGAATACATATGGTAAAAGAAAAGAAGCGGGCTTTCATCTCGGAGACAAGTGACCGAGAATTCCCGCCCGCAATTCTTAAATCCGGCAAAAGTGAATGCACAGATGCCGGAAGGCACTACATACGATGAATACATGGCAATCTGCTTTGCTATGTTGGAAATGACGGATACCATCTTCATGCTTCATGAATGGAGAAACAGCCGCGGGGCGCAGATGGAACGCCGGTTTGCTCTGGAAAAGGATTATGATATCCTTTACGAGCGTTAATTATTTCATCTTCACAGGCGAAGCGCAACATGCTATAATATAAAAAAGGAGAGATTATGGCAAACGAGAATAGGAAGAACAAAGACACTGTATTCACGGATCTTTTTTACTCTGACAAATACGCAAAGCGGAATCTGCTCAGTCTGTATAATGCTTTGTTCGAGGATGATCTTCAGGATGAAAATCTGATTGAACAGGTGCGTCTGGAAAATGTACTTTTCCAGAACATGCAGAATGACATTTCCTTTCTGGTAAAAGACAGGAAGATCGTCCTGGGAGAACACCAGAGTACGGTCAATCAGAATATGCCACTCAGGAGCCTGATGTATATTGGACGGGAATACGAGAAGATCGTTGATCCGGACAAACGGTATGCGAGGAAGCTGATCAAGATTCCAACACCGGAATTTGTTACTTTCTACAACGGAGAAGAAGATCTTCCGGAAGAATCGGTACTCAGGCTTTCCGATGCTTTCATTGATAAGGAAGAGAAATCGTCTTTGGAATTATGCGTCAGGATAATCAATATTAATCATCCGAAAGGTCATGCGATTTTGAAAAGATGTGGTATTCTGAACGAATACAGTGCTTTTGTAGAGGAAACGAGGAGATTCAAAGGAGATGAAGCCTCTCTTGAGAAGGCGGTAAAAAGCTGTATCAAAAAAGGTATCTTGGAAGAATACCTGAAAAGAAAGGGTAGTGAGGTGGTCAATATGTTAATGATGGAATATGACTACGAAAAAGATATGCGAGCCCAGAGAGCTGAAGCGGAAGAGATAGGAGAGAAAAAAGGTAAAGAAAGAGAGCGAGATATTTTAAAAAATGTAAGAAGCTTCTTAAAAAAAGAACCTAATGCAAAAAATCATGAAATTGCAAATGCATGTGGTTGTTCAGAAGAAGAAGCAAAAGACGCAAAGGAATTCTTAGAATCTCTTTTGTAATAAAAAACAGATGTGAAGGAGAAAAAATGAAACTTTCAAAGGAAACAATAAGCCTCCTTGAGAAAGAAGGCTGGACGATTAAAGAGGAACCAGATGGATATGTTACCATCGGGAATTGTTCCCCGAGAGGAGAAGATCTTACGATTACCGTAAAGGAAGATGACTTCTCCGAGGAAATCAAGAAATACGCCCAGCAGTTTGATGTGGATGAACACGTCGAGATGTGGGTTTCAGCCAGAAATAACGGCACGTCCGGTATCCCATCTTCCATTGAGGAATTAATGGAGGATGCGGAAGACATTCAGGAGATGCTGAATGATCTGGCAGACGCTTTAAGTTGACAATGTTTTTTTAGAGCTGGTCGAAAGACTGGCTCTTTTTTTATTATAAAAGCATGTTCTTTTTTGAGAAAATTTCTTACATATTAATAGTGTAAGAAATTTGTTGGGGAGGTTGTATTTTGAAACAGCTTATATTTTTGTTCCTCCTTTTATTTGGAGGCTTTTTAGGAACATGGATCTATAAGATAGAAACACCAGTAAACCGTCCGGACGAATATGTAGAAGGAGTCCAAAGCCAAGCAGGCGCATGGTGGAACAGCGGGACCGTAGAAGTGGATGAAGACTGGAAACTGGATCCGGAAATCCCGCTGAATTATATTCCTGTGCCTGGTGAAGATGAATTGTATATGGTCGTGGACAATAACGGAAAAATCATTAATTACCGGAAAAGGACAAAGCAGATTGATGGCAGCTGGGAATGGGAGGACGTAAACCCCGACATTCCGGAAAATTATGAACCGGTTGACGGCCTGGTGGATGTGTATCGCGTCGTAGAGGAAGATGGATCCATTAAATATCTGAAATACATAAGGAATGAGGATGACACATTTGCTTTTGTAGAAGTGGATGAGAAAGGAAATATGATCGATCATAATGATGACGCTACAGAGATTGATGACCGTCATGTACATATCACTGGAAATATCTACTCATTGCTGAATGAACATGGAGTAGTGATCGGGTATGACGAACGTATCGAGGGCTCAGATGGAATGTTTACCTGGATGCCCATGGATATGGCAGATATATCTGAACTGGAAGAGCAGTTTTCTCTTCCATCCGGATCTTCCAGCCTGGATAGTTCCTTCCTTAGCAGCATGCAGGAACAGATGCAGGCAGCAAACAATGCCGCGGCAAATGCTGAAGGGGACACCTATAATTTCGATATAACGGTAAACCAGGATGGACAGAATGGCGGACTGGGGCTGCTTCCGCAGGGCGGGCAGATGGGTTCCGGAACTGCAGATATTACCCCGGACACACCAACTATTGTAAATAACTCGGATGGAACTCATACGGAAATAGAAGTGATCCGCGAAACGAAAAACGAAGGCGGATATACTACAACCTATGAAACCAAAGTATCCAAAACGTATGACGCAGACGGCAACCTCCTTTCTACAAAGTCCGAAGGGCCATATGCTGTAGATTCTCAGCAGAATATTACCAAAGAGACAGAACCTGTACAGGCTGGAGGAGAGAAGGAATCTACTCTGAATGGCGAAGTCGCCCGTGTTTGTGGTAATTATTCCTATAATACGGAACTGGCTGATGAGGTTCTTGCCCTTTTAAATGCACAAAGGACAACAAACGGACTTTCCGCATTGAGTGTTTCTGAGACGGCGCAGCAGATCGCAAAATTAAGGGCCGCAGATATGGCCGCATATGATACGGCATCAGAAGATCTTCCCACATATGGTTCGCTGGGGTCCATGGTATCGGAATACCGTGTTTCCAGTTCCTCACCCGGCGAGAACATCTGGAAATCAATTCCAAGGGAAGCAGATGAAATCCATACCCGTTTCCAGACACTGGATTCCTCCAGAACTACGAGGATGAGTTCATCTGTTTCACAATATGGTATTGCTATAGTGGAAAGCAACGGAAATTATTATATCTGTGAAGTCTTTCTATGATTTTTGGCCCTGCGGGCGTCCGGAGATACCTGCACAGAAAATTTTAAATGACCTCAAAACGTCGTTTTTTGATTTGTCAGAAAATTAAATACAATTTAAAAATAGGAGAACCCACAACACTTAATGCTGAAAGTTCTCCTGTTTTAGTTAAAAAATATGTTCTTATTTTTCCTTGCACAATCTGGGCAACCTGTTCCTCTAGTTGTTCGACTTCGTATAGACGTTCTCCAGTTCATTCCACAAACATGACATTTCCACCATACTTTTCTTGGCGAAAATTTGTAGGAAGAAGTTGGTTTCAAGATACGATTTCTATTTGACCATTCCCTAGCAATTTCTGGATAACAAGTTTGTAAATCATTATATCCTGTCCACACCGCATAGCCTGATAGATATGGACACCGTGAACTACTCGGTACTAAAGTACCGAGCATCTGAAATCAAGTTCAGATTTTAAACATGTGTCATCGCAAATGGGCAACTACCACAAACCCCGTCCACTGGGGTACTACTGCTGGTAAATGGACCTACACAGTTACTTTACTTACCGTAATGAGGTCATGGAATGAAGAAATGAAAGAAAGAAATGAAGAAATTGAGCACAATGCTCTTATGTCCTCTGTACTTGAAACCTTAGACAAAATGTCTAAGGGCATCTTAGATAGAAGCTTTTACGGTTTGTTAATTTATTAAAATTGCTGCCATCACTGTTTCAGTGGTGGCGTTTTCTTTTATATCCCCGATATCCCAATAATATCAAAATGTCACTATCATAATTATAAAATGTCACTTTCGACATAATTGAAAATTAAAAATGACAATAATAACATAATGAATATGCCACATACGACATAATCAAATCCGATTCCTATTTCATGTTGAAGCGTGTAGATCAATTTTTCTTACACACGAAAGGGAGTAATCCCTATTTATTTTGTCATAACAGTGTAGTGCAATGTATTGCATTTTATTGTACTGCCTGCTATAATAATAAATGACCGCACGACCGACTATGGGTGTAACGGCAAATAAACTAAATAAGGAGGAGCGTTTGCAGTGAGAGAATTTACAGCAATTAGTCTCTTCTGTGGCGCTGGTGGTCTCGATATGGGATTTGAGCGCGCAGGATTTCGGACAATCTGGGCGAACGATTTTGATCCGGACGCTTGTAAAACTCACGAGCAGTGGAGCACCGCAAAAGTAGTTTGTGGAGACGTTGCCAAAATTGATGCGGCAACTATTCCGGACGCTGACATCATGTTGGGTGGCTTTCCCTGTCAGGGGTTTTCATTGAGCGGACCGCGTAAAATCGATGACTCAAGGAATGTGCTTTATAAGCACTACGTGCGGATTGTTAAGGCGAAGAAACCGCTTATGTTTGTCGGGGAAAACGTCAAAGGTCTTTTAACGATGGGTGGTGGTAGCATCATCGACGCAATCGTGGAGGACTTTTCACAGTGTGGATATGACGTGTATTATCAGCTTCTGAATGCCAAGGATTACGAAGTACCGGAAGACCGGGAACGTGTGATCATTGTTGGTTTCAGAAAGGACCTGGGTATCAAAGAATTTGAATATCCTGTCCCTCGCAAGTTCCACGTCACGATGCGCGAAGCGCTGAAGAATATCCCTGCCCCTACGCCAGATGAGGTATGCAATGCGCCGTATAGCAGCCGGTATATGAGTCGTAACAGGAAGCGGAATTGGGACGATGTGTCGTATACAATTCCGGCTATGGCAAAACAGGTGACGTTATGGCCTGGTTCCCCAGATATGGTCAAACTCGATAAAGATCTGTGGGAATTTGGTAAGAACGGAGAAACTCGGCGTTTTTCATGGCGAGAGGCGGCGGCTATCCAGACATTCCCGTCGGATTTGGAGTTCCAGGGAGACCTGACATCAATCTATAAACAGATAGGGAATGCTGTGCCGGTGAAGTTGGCCGAGATTGTAGCCACACATCTGTACGGGGTGCTTACAAACGCTATAAGTAATGGCGAAAGCATCACACACGATTAACGGTAAAGCATTCGAATACGCATGTCTGCGCTCTTTACTCGCTCATGCAAAAGCGCTTGATAAAGATGTAAGTATCGAGGCAAACAAGGCATTTGCGACTGCAGAAAAAGCGTTTTCAGCAGTCGATGACAATGCAAAAACTGAAATGATGGCTGCTGCGAACACAGCGGTCAAGTTAATTGTGCCCCTGGAGCCTAAATTGATGGGCGGATCCGGCACGCTTCTCTTGACGATAGCTACTGACGCCGCAGCCATTGGCGTTGATGGAGATGTTAGAGATGTGCTGTGTGTCCGAGCAGATGATGAAGAATGGACCATTGGTATTTCATGCAAACATAACCACGAAGGACTTAGACATCCGAGGATTACAGAAGGCAAGGACTTTGGATCGGATTGGATAGGGGTTCACTGCAGCAGAGAGTTTATGGATGAGATCACGCCTATCACAAACTCTCTGATTGAAAACAGTGAAAACGGAACACTGTGGTCGCAGATCGACCAGAAATGGGACCGTTATTACGTCCCGATTTTAACCGCATATCTCAAAGAAATCCAACGCATGTGTAATGAGGACCCGACTGTCCCGGAGAAACTGTTGTCGTACTTCTTTGGCGCTAATGACTTTTATAAAGTTATCATGAAGAGTGGATCAAGAACAACGACAGTTGAGGGATTTAACATGCATGGAACACTTAATGTTGCATGTGGTAAGACAAAAGCAATGACAAAAGTCCCGGTTATTAAAATGCCTACCAGACTTTTAGATGCAACATTCAAAGCCGGGACCAAAACGACAATCATTCTTACATTTGACGGAGGATGGTCTATTTCGATGAGACTTCACAACAAAGACAAGATTGCGAAACCTACCAGTTTGGCATGGGAAGTCTATCTTGAGGGATTGCCGCCTTCAACATATGTTAATATGCATTCATGGGATGAGTGAGGGTCCATAGTATGAGCCGTGAGAAGAAGAAAAGCCAGCCCATGTCGTTACGGATTGAACAGACTATTGCTGACCGTCTATCAGCCTTTTGTGAGCAATCCGGTCAATCGAAAACAACTGCGATTGAGAGAGCTATTGTGGCTTATATTGACGATTATGAAAGCATGATGAAGCGGGCGGGCAAAACAGACAAGAAATGAGCAGAACCCACGGTTTATTTCCGTGGGTTCTTTATTTACAGGAGTTTTCCCGCTTCGTCTATGAACTTTTGGATTTCATTGAGGTCTACGGTACCGCTTGCAGGGTTGTTGTAAAGCTTATCTATCGCCGTCTGCATTAGAGGTACCAGTTCATTCGGAATTCGCCTGTACCAGAATGACCATATGAAAGCCCTGTATCCTGACAACACTGAACGCTTGAACCATATCTTTGCGAAACAGATATTTGGATGTGCCCCGACAGAGATTATTTACAGGATCTGTCTCAGCTACATTTTGGGGTTCAGTGATGAGATCAGTATTCAAAAGCACAATATAAAGCTCTGTGATACCCTGAAATATGCCAAAGCTGGTACTCTTAAAGAAAAACTTGAAGAATTATTTCCAGAATTAAGGGAGGACAACTAGATGCCACGGACTAAAAAAGATGCCAAAATCTTCAATATCAAGCTCGCAACGCCAATCAATGATCAGCTTGAACAATTCTGTGAAGAAACAGGGCTTAATAAAACCACAGCAACAGAAAAAATCATGGAAAAATTCTTTGAGGAGTATTTCAGTAAGAATTTGTCCGATCGATGCATATTCAAGTAATTATCTATACCCAAGAGATTTTCTCTTGGGTATAATGAGGTATATTTATGAACAATATTGACGAAATAAAGGATATTATTGTTGGTGTGTTTAAGGCACGTTATAAATCCGATCAACTAAAAGCAGCATGTAAAAAATACGGAATGGATATAGATGACGACGTATATTCAAAAGCTGACAAGATCAAAAGTGGTTTAAACAAATTATCTGATCAGGATATAAAAACAATAGCAGCAAAAATAGAAATAGATTTTAATGATTCCGACTTAATAAAGGCATTGTCTCCTTATTTTGGTGATTCCAACCTGGAGTTTTCATTCATTTCTCGAAATGCAGTCATTGTGTATTTGGAACAGCAACAAAATATGGAAGGAAAAGTCGGTCTGGAAAAATTTATAGAAAAATTTTTACCTGGCAGTGGATGGATAGATCCTTTCCCGGCTATATTTAATGATCATATTCCAAGCAAAGCAGAAGTCCTCCAGTATTATGTAAAGAATGATAAATCCATGTCTTATCGCGATTTATTAACCGATGAATTGGAAATAACATATTTTCCAGACAAAAAATTCATTGAATTTTTGAAATATCTTGTTTCTCCAGAGGTGCGAACTGCTGAAGAACAGATTCAGTATGTAAAAGCGCTAAATGACATCATACAGGACGACGGATATGAATTAATTCATTGTTCCTCCAAAGGATCCTTCAATTATTACCAAATTCAAAAAAGGTACCTTTCTACAGGGAATCTCAAAAATTTGATATTTGCCCCTAACGGTAATATCAAAAAACCAGATATTGTAATTGAAGATTCCATTAATAATGAAATACGTTTAGCTGACGATGTAAGTAATTGCCTCATGTATAACTTTAAGCCTAATGCCGATGGGTTGAAATTAAATGAATTGATTGACTGGTGGAAAGAAGAAGGTGCTGTTCCAGCGAATGAAGATGCAGAAAAAAGTCTATATATTCGTTTACGCAGCTCGTTAGATTCAAAGGCCGAAAAAAATTTCCTTTACGCTTATTTTGGATATTATCGCAATAAAGAAAAAAAGGACGTTCCCGCATTAATCCCACAAGTTCAACTTCATTACGACCCAAAGACTCTCAGACAGCGAAACGGAACCCCTTTATATAATCGACAACGCATGGATTTTTTAATGCTTTTACCTGGTGGACGAAATGTTGTTTTTGAAATAGATGGCAAAGAACATTATTCAAAAGACGAAAAACCGAGTCCTCAATTATATAGTGAGATGGTCAGATCTGACCGGGAGTTAAAACTAAAAGGATATGATGTATATCGCTTTGGTGGATACGAACTATGCAAGGAAAATGCCGGAGCTACAATCTGCACTTTCTTTGACAAATTTTTTGAAAAATATAATATTGTGTTTTAACAAATAACTTTTCTTAGGACTGTGAGTTGAAAAATATGATTAAAGGGAAACTTGGGAAACTAAAAAAATGGTGTATATCTATTTCACACAATCAAACTGCTTTAAAGATATTGTTCGGAGTAGTTACGATCTTGCTTCTCTGTGCCATTCCTTTTATTGCCTTAAAACACGGTGCCTCTGCCGATGGTTTTCTAGGATATTTCGGGGCTGTTATCGGAGGCTCTATTGGTGCCTTAGTAGCCGGATGGGGAATCATTACCACAATAAAAGAAAACAGACGTCAAACAGTGGCTCCTTGCTTAATCTTCCAGGAAGTTGAAGCTGATAAAATTCCCCAAAATGCAAAAGTTAATGCTTGCATGATAGTTCGTAATGGAAATGACATGGTCTTTCAATATGTCAGAATAAAAAATGTCGGACCCGGTGCAGCAATAGCTTGTGGAATGGGAGAAGCCACTGCATCATTCGCTTATATCTCAGATATTATTGAAAAAGATGCAGAGAAATATATCCAGATTGTGTGTCTTATAAACAAATTTGATGATTCTCCTAATAATAAATCGACACATGATGAAATGATGGACTACGCATTTCAAACAGAAACAATTCCATTAATATTTGAATATAAGAATGTTTTAGGAGAAATACATTCTTACGAATTGATTGTAAAATTACAGTGTGATTTATCACTTCCAAATGGCAATGTAGAGAAACCTAAATGTTCTCCGACTCTAAAATTAATATCATGGAAACCTTTGCAATAGCTCATTTCAAGAGATTCCTTACGGGGAATCTCTTTTCTTTGTCGAAATTAGTCGAAATCTGTTGGACGATTTTTGTTGTACCCAGCTAACAAGTATAGTAGACTGGCATTATAACACTTAAACCCAGCAATGGAAAGAATGAGGAAATCATATTGGAAAACACAGAATGCACATTATGTGCAGCAACCGAAGAGATACGGAAACTCAGTATTCAACACATCAATACTCATAACTCTGACATTATTCAAGATAACGCTGATCTTCTGGAACTGGAACATCGCTACAATAATCTCTGCATCCCCCTTGTTACACGAAGAATAATTGATGACTACATAGCATGTATCCTTTCTCGTCAGGAAAGAATGGAAAGCCTGATATATTACGCTGGACGAAAAGATGCTGTCCAAAATTAAACTAAAAAAGGTATCTCACATAGTATGATTACAAAAGATAAATTTGCCTTAAAAAACATTTCTTCCGTTCAGCAAAAAAATTTGGATAATCTGTATGCTGAAATACGGTATTTAAGCCAAGAGCAGTGGACAGCTCTGACTGATCCGGATCAAATGACACAGGAAACATTTAACACAATCCAATTACGCAGGATGGAAATAGGGCCTGCATTGGAAGATATTTCTACAAGAATATTTTTTCAGTATCCTGACTTTGCGCTACATTATGCAGAAAGATTAGAAAAAGCATTTGGACTTCAGACACCTGATACTGATGCCTCCAATTCCGGAAGCTGCTCTGAATATGAAAAAATAAGACAGGGAATTTTAGCCGAATTTGATTACGATATCGGTCCATCAGTTTAAGCTTTCAAAAAGGGATATCAACGCACTCTAACGCTGATATCCCTTTTCTTTTGCCCCCCCCAACAACAGGCAATGGATAAATTCATAACAAGACTACACATTATAATTTCTAATAAAAAATGATATCTCTCACAAAAAATAACATATTAGTATATATGAATACAAGAGGTGATATTTTATGGATAAACAAGTTTACACCGTAACTGAAATGCAACAGATTCTGAATATAGGCCGGGAAGCTGCTTATCGCTTTGTTGGAGATGCTTATAAGAATAAAGATCCTTTTGTTGTTTTAAAAATTGGAAAATCTTTCCGCATTCCGAAAGAATCCTTTGACCGATGGATGCGTGGAGAAAATGCCATGGCCGCTGATTTTAATGTACTCCAATAATCCATATTTGTGGCAATCCCACAATAATTTTGTGGGAGATTTTCCAGCCTAAACAACACTGCTAAAAAGCATACCATACATTTGTGGCAAGATATTTTGGCTTTGGGTGGCTATATGTCTCTTTCTTCCGTACAATAAGAAAAAAGCAGAAAGGAGTTTTCTAATAATGAATATACTCAAGTCGCTTAGAGAGAAAGAAAATGTCACACAGGAATTTGTGGCAGACAAGTTGAATGTTTCTGTAAATTCGATTCAGAATTGGGAGCGCAACGATAAGGTACAGCCGGAAACATTGCATCAGCTTTTAGACCTTTATAAGGTAGATAAGTCTACCAGGGATAGCACTGTGCTTTCCATTTTTGGCCGTAACGAAAAAATAGAAGAGGATCCTGTTGATAACTTTCCTTATTTCTTATTCCAGGACAGACCTGATATCGTAAAGGCTGCACAAGAAGCAGTATTGTCCGTTGAAGAAATGGAATTATTCGGATACTCTTACTATGTAGAAACGACTTATAAAAAGAAATATAATTATTTCGATTTTAAGGAATTTGGTGGATATTTCAATTCTATGAAGATGATAGGAAATATAAAAAGTAAAATTGGTGACTATCTGAAATACGCAGATAGTTATACGCATGAAAACTTAGGCTTATTTGGAATGGTTTACAATCATGGATGGAATTATCCAAACACACCTTTCTCATTTTGCAGTTCATCCAAAAAAGAAATTGCAAAATATATTGGATGTCTTCCCGTATCTGGTGGTAGTATTGATTTATCTGGAATGTATGAGGTATGCTGCAATGCTAAAGAACCTGTGATGCTTGGAACAAATACTGCATATAGTGACGAGGTCAGGAGCTTAAAATTTATAGATACATATCAATGGAGTGGGGGACAGTTTTATGGATTTGAAGATGGCTATTCATCATATTCTCGATTCCTTGAGATAAATAAAGTTGAAAGCAGCGATCCTGATTATCTTCAGAAAAAAGCACAATATCTCATGGATAGAGCTGAATATGACAAACATCCAACTCTCTATGACCATGCACCAGTGTTTCAGACACAGTTCACTGTTTATCTTGAACTTACAGATCTTGGACGCCAGTACATAAAATGGTATGAATCTTAAATATTAGAGAGACCAGTCTATTCTGGTCTCTTTATTTACTGTAAATCATTGTACCGGTGTTGATTTCTGGGAACAGAACGTGCTCTTCAAACGTATCATTGTTAATAGGAATGACCGACAGCATACAAATGTCTTTATTTATTGATTCAATGACAGCGTGAACTGCAGGCATGTCGTTTTTGTACAACTCCGTACTGTAGTCTTTTAACAGAACTGCCAAATTTATATAGCTCAGATCATCACGGTCAAAAGATACAATTCTCACAACGTGCTCTCCAAAAATCTGGAGCAGCTGAGGGAGTACCTTATCAATTACTTCCTGCTTCTTTGGTTGCGGTAGTTCATAGTTTAATTCAGTCTGGTTCATGGGGGATCTCCTTCCTCATTGCTTTTTACCATTATAACACCAGCTGATACAGCTTTACAATCTTATCAAAAATCAACGTTATCCCTTGTCGTTTACTTTCATATCGTTGTTTTTTTGTGTTTCAGACGTTTAGAACGATTCTGGGGTTGCGGTGTTCTAAAACCCTTGTGGGGAGGGGGATTCCTCCTTCCTCTTACTTACTCAAATACGTTATATTAAAGTCTTTAATTTTTCTATTCTGATACCTGCAGGGCTGGAACAAAAAATTAAAAACCCCCAAATAACGTTTAAATTTTCACACTTCATAGTGTAAAAGCATCAGAAGAATAAATAAAAGAAGGGTAATTCGACCTTCTTTTATTTATCGCATATATTGGAATTTTAGGGCTTTTTACTCCCGTATGGAAAAACAGCCAGGAACATTTCCAGCTGACATACTCTATACGGGAGTTTTTTATGCAGATATAAAATATGACATTTTGTTTATGAAACATATTTTTAAGAAGAAAGGAGAATTATATGGAATTATCGAAATCACAAAGAGAAGCTATGGAAACAATTTACGGGCAGGTAATCCTGATCAGCTGTCCGGGAAGCGGCAAAACGTCTACAGTTGTAAGACGTGTGGCTTATATGATCGAGCAGGGTATCCCGCCAGAACAATTACTGGTCCTGACATTTTCCAAGGCGGCGGCAGATGAAATGCGATCCCGTTTTAAAGGGTTATCTAAAGAAGCTCCCCATATAGAGTTCTGTACGATCCATGCGTTTTGTTACAGGGTTTTATGCGCGGCATATCATTTGTCCAGAGAAAATATCCTTACGGAAAATGAAGGCTGGATGATCGTCCGCCGTGGGTTGGATGAACTTCGCAGGAATAAGGAACTCTCTATGGACATCCGTGATTATGCGGATTTTACCAGCTCCTGTATGTTGGAGATCTCCGTGATCAACAACAACGGAGTGGATTGGGAATCTTATCGTGCAAAAACATGTCCGACCAGGGATTTCAAAAAGATCTATGATCTTTACGAAAACACGAAGTTCAGTATGGGTAAGATCGATTTTGATGACATGCTCAAACTTTGTTTTTCTCTTTTTAATGAGAGGAAGGACATCCTGGATCAGTATAAGAACTTGTTCCGGTATATCATCGTTGATGAATACCAGGATACCAGTTACCTCCAGAGGGACATCCTCTATCTTCTTGCTGGAGGTAAGGATGAAGCCAATATCTGCGTGGTAGGGGACGATGATCAATCAATCTATAAGTTCCGCGGTGCCAGACCAGAGATCATGCTTGACTTTCCCAAACAGTATCCTGATTGTAAGCAGATTCATATGAGCATCAATTACCGCTCTGAGCCGGAGATCATTGAGGCGGCAAAGAAATTGATCGCCCATAACAGGAAGCGGTTCCCGAAAGATATCACCCCAAATCGGAGTGGAAAAGGAACGATTGAAAAGATCGAGGCTAAAGACTCCACAGATGAAACGATCAGGATCATTGGTAAGATCAAAGACCTATCTGGGAAATATAAGCTTGAAGACATGGCAATCCTGTACCGGAATAACCGTCAGGCGGCATACCTGTCTATTATGCTGATGGCAAATAAGATTCCTTTCCACAGCAATGACCCTGTGATCAGCCCATATGAGCATTGGATCTTTCAGGATGTCTTATCCTTTTACCGTCTGGCGGAAGGAATCGGAACGGTCAATGATCTTGTAAATGTCATTAATAAACCCATGCGTTTTGTCCCGGTCACGGCACTGCGTAAACTGGGGTGTGTGGATTCTGATGAGGTTACACAGGCTGTTTATAGTGCGGTAAAAGATCCCTGGAAACAGTCTAAAACTGTTGCGCAGGTAAAGAAGTTCTTTCGTGATCTGAAACTCCTGAAGGGAGTAGCGCCGTTGGATTTTATTGATATTCTTGATAAATTTCTGGGATATGAAGCGTATTTGCGAAATTACGCGCAATACCGCAATCAGGATCCAAAGGAGCTGACGGATCTTCTGGAAATGTATAAGACAGACATCCAGAATTATAAGATCACAACAATGGCTGATCTCAAAGCTCATGCCGACATGATCAATGAAAAGATCAGGTCTATAAACCGGAACCGCACGAAAAAAGGCGTAGAGATTTCTACCATGCACCGGGCAAAAGGCCTTGAGTGGGATGCCGTCATATTATATGGATGCAACGAGGATATCATACCTTCTCCGCGCATGGAAGATTCTGATGATCTTGAAGAAGAGCGCCGATTATTTTATGTGGCTGTTACAAGGGCGAAGGAATATCTGTGCATCGCTTATCTCAAAAATACCTTTTCTAAGGAACCGTCCCGTTTTATCGGGGAATTGTTTTCTGATAAAAATGAGCCAAGAAAAATCCCTGTACGTTTTCGGAAGGGGGATAAAGTTTATCATAAAGGCTATGGTGAAGGGACCGTGATCCAGACAACGAATGAAATTGTCCTGGTTAAGTTTCTTGCCAAGACAGTACTTGTGAAGTTTGAGGGTGACGAAATTTCCAAGCTAATCCGGCGATAATCCGCAAAAAGCATCTGTTTTCACAGGTGCTTTTTTGTGTGGGAAAATATCTGACATAATATTAGTCAAATACCCCGACCCGTAAAGGGATCGGGGCTTGCGGGGCCCCTGCCCAATACAGTTTCCTGGGTTTGTATCTCGCCCATCTGGTCCTAACGTAAGTCTCCCAGACTGCGCTTTCGCCTGCATCCGCCCGCTACGTTTCCTGCGGCAGCCTCTTGTCTGAGGACTCCGCGTTT